>Ga0209273_10000772_pt1 | contig 35968 bp, 35 predicted proteins | sample tdAd471_FD_187126 | JGI IMG/M metagenome (GOLD analysis project Ga0209273, IMG submission 187126) | Marine sediment microbial communities from the Atlantic coast under amendment with organic carbon and nitrate - tdAd47.1 (SPAdes)... | ecosystem: Environmental > Aquatic > Marine > Coastal >...
CGATCTGCTGGTCGTCACCAAGAACGATGGCGATCTGCAAAAAGCCGCGAACCGCGCCTATCAGGACTATTGGGCGGCGATCCGCATGCTCGGCGGCGGCAACGCCGTGTGGCGCCCCGAGGTGCTGCGCTGTTCGGCGCACACCGGTCAGGGGATTTCGGATGTCTGGGAGAAGATCGAGGCCTATCGCGATGCCGTCCAGGCCGCCGGGCTGATCGACACCCGGCGTGCCGAACAGGCAGCAAGCTGGATGTGGGATGAGGTAACGTCCAGTCTGCTGAGCGAAGTACGCAAGAAAGGCGGGCTTGGCGAAAAGATGGAAGCAGAGGTGCGCACCGGCAAGCGGACACCGGCGGATGCGGCGCGGGAAATCCTTAAACAGTTCGACCTTAACGGATTGTAACGCGACCGCCTCTTGACGGTCTGCGCCCGGTCAGGCAGAAATCAGCCAATAAAGAACCACTGACACAACCTTGAACGGGACAACAGGAGACTGAAATGCGCCGCCTGCTGGGCATTGCCGTACTCGCGCTCTTCACCATAATCACCATGACAGACACCGCAAAAGCCGCCGATCCTGAAAATACGCTCTATCTCGAACTCAAGAGCGGCCGCGTCGTCATCGAGATGCGTCCCGACATCGCGCCGAAACACGTCGCGCGAATCAAGGAACTGGTACGCGAAAAGTTCTATGACGGGCTGACGTTCCACCGCGTCATCGACGGCTTCATGGCGCAGACCGGCGATCCCCGGGGCAACGGCACCGGCGGTTCAGGTCAGAACATTCCGGCCGAGTTCAGCGACCTCGAACACTTCTATCGAGGCACCGTCGGCATGGCCCGCTCGCAGAACCCGAACAGCGGCGACAGTCAGTTCTTCATCATGTTCGACAAGGCACCGTTCCTCGATGGCCAATACACCATCTGGGGCGAGGTTATCGACGGCATGGAACACGTCGACGACATCAAGCGTGGTGACGAGGCCCGCAACGGCACCGTCAGCGACCCCGACAAGATCGTTTCTATGCGGGTAGCTGCGGACGTTAAGGAATCCATCTGATTTGCAGCCCCTCTCCCTCGGGAGAGGGTGCCGTCCTAGCGCCGGATGGGGCGCGAATTACCGGGAAAGTTCCCTCATCGCGCCTTCGAGGCCGTCGAGGCTGAGCGGGAACATCCGGTCTTCCATCAGTTCGCGCACCATGCCGACAGATTGCGTGTGCTCCCACCAGGTTCGCTTGACGGGATTGATCCACACCGTCTTGGGATAGACCTGCAGCATGCGCTGCAGCCACACCGCCCCTGCTTCCTCGTTCCAGTGTTCGACGCTGCCGCCCGGCACGGCGATCTCATACGGACTCATCGAGGCGTCGCCGACAATGATCACCTTGTAGTCGTGCGGATACGTTCTGAGCACGTCCCACGTCGGAATGGTGTTGGAGTGGCGTCGGCGATTGTCGCGCCAGACGCGTTCGTACAGGAAATTGTGGAAGTAGAAATATTCCATGTGCTTGAACTCGCCACGCGCCGCCGAGAACAGTTCTTCCATCACCTTGACGTGCGGGTTCATGGATCCCCCGACATCGAAAAACAACAACACCTTGACCGCGTTGTGCCGCTCGGGCCGCATGTGCAGATCCAGATATCCCTTGCGCGCGGTTCCGGCGATGGTGCCGTCCAGATCAAGCTCGCTCGGCGCGCCTTCGCGGGCAAAGCGCCGGAGGCGGCGGAGCGCGACCTTGATGTTTCTCGTCCCCAATTCGAGCGTATCGTCGAGGTTCTTGAACTCTCGCTTATCCCATACCTTGACTGCGGAAAAATTACGATTGCCGTCCTGACCGATGCGCACACCTTCGGGGTTATAGCCATAGGCACCGAACGGCGACGTGCCGGCGGTGCCGATCCACTTCGATCCGCCCTGGTGGCGTTTTTTCTGCTCTTCGAAACGTTTCTTCAGCGTTTCCATGAGCTTATCCCAGCCGCCCATGGCTTCGATCTGTTTCTTTTCCTCATCGCTGAGTATTTTCTCGGCCAGTTTCCTCAGCCATTCCTCGGGAATTTCATGGCTCTGCCCGGCTTCGCCTTCGGGCGGCTCCAGACCTTTGAATACCTCGCCGAATACGCGGTCGAACTTGTCCAGATGCCGCTCGTCCTTGACCATCGCCGAGCGGCTTAAATAGTAAAATCCTTCTATATCGAATTCCGCATAGCCGCCGTCGACCGCTTCGATCAGGGTCAGGTATTCCCGAAGCGAGCACGGAACCCCGGTATCGCGCAGCTTGAGGAAGAAATCGATGAACATCAGCCCTCGCCCTCGGGCTTGGCGTTGCCGGCAATATTTACGTCCAGCGGCACCGACGACTTGATATGCAGGTCACGCTGCGCGAACGGGAATTCGACGCCGTGCTCGTGATACAGGTTCCAGACCTTCAAGAGCACATCGGATTGCACGTTGGCCACGCCCTTTTGCGGATCCTCGATCCAGACGCGCAATTCAAGCTCCACCGAATCCGGCCCGAAATTCATCAGGCGGCAAACGGGCGCCGGGTTCTTCAACGCGCGCTCTACGCCTTCTGCCGCTTCGACGGCCAACTTCATCGCCAGCGGCACATCGGATTCATACGATATGCCGATGGGCAGCTTGAGCCGGATCAGACTATCGGAATACGACCAGTTTTCGACACGCTGACTGATCAGGTCCTCATTCGGTATCAGATGCTCCGTGCCGTCGCGCGTAATCACCGAGACGTAGCGCGCGCTGAGCCGGTTGATCCACCCGAACGTGTCGTCGATGGCGATGACGTCGCCGGGCTTCACCGACTTGTCCATCAACAGGATCACACCGCTGATCAGGTTCGAGATCACTTTTTGCAGACCGAAACCGATACCGAGGCCGATCGCGCCGCCGAACACGGCCAACGCCGTCAGGTCGATACCGATGCTTTCCAGTGCCGCCAGCACGGCGATGACGATCAGCGCCACCTTGATGAACTTGCCCATCAGCACCCGCGCCGACGGCGATAGTGTCTTGGTGCTTTCAAGACGGTGTTCGATCACCCGCGATACCGCGCCGGCAAGCCACAACAGCACAACCAGCACCAGACCGGCCTTGATGATGCCCAGCATCGACAGGCGGATGTCGCCCAGCGACAGCCCCATGCTGTCCAGCGTGCGGATCGTCGGATCAAGCAAGCCGACGAGATTAAGTGCTGCAATCGACCACGCAACGACCGCCAGTGACCGCGACCAGCCCGCGTCGCGGATGAAGCTCGACGCGAAGCGGATCACCACCCACGCCGTCAAAAGCGAGACAACACTTTCCATTAGCCGGTGCGGCCATTCGGCGCCAATGGCGGCGAACACGGTGAACCACTGCAAAATCAGCCAGACGAACGCGAAACTGAGCGGTGCCTGCGCGCGCACCTTGGGCGCCAACCAAGCCGGACAGCGAGGATGCGCGGCGGCACGCTCGATCCACCCCGCCAGATGCGGCGCCAGAATACGCGCCGCCAATATGGCCGCGATGACGATGGCTGCCTGCACCGCCGTCTGCCAGATGAAGACGTGCGTCGCCATCCAGTCCCACGCGGCGTGCGCGAGCCGCTCTATTTCAGCGGGATTGATATATTTTTCCATATGCCTCTATGAAAGCATGCCGCGACGGAAATACAAACTACGGAAGCGCTAGCGCCCTTCGCGCCGGTTCAGGAACGCCAGACGCTCCAACATATGCACATCCTGCTCGTTCTTCAGTAGCGCGCCGTAAAGCGGCGGAATCAGGTCCTTCTGATCGCCCGACTTCAAGGCTTCCGGGGGAATGTCCTCGATCATCAGAAGCTTGATCCAGTCGAGCAATTCCGACGTCGACGGACGCTTCTTCAGGCCCGGCACATCGCGCAGTTCATAGAACACTTCCATCGCCTGCTTCACGAGGCGTTTCTGCACATCCGGGAAATGCACGTCGATGATGGCGCGCATGGTGTCTTCATCCGGGAACTTGATGTAATGGAAGAAGCACCGGCGCAGAAATGCATCCGGCAGATCCTTTTCGTTGTTCGACGTGATGACGACGATAGGTCGGTTGGCGGCGCGGATCGTCTGCTTGGTTTCGTAGACATGGAATTCCATGCGGTCGAGTTCGAGCAAAAGGTCGTTCGGGAACTCGATATCCGCCTTGTCGACCTCGTCGATCAAAAGCACCGGCCGCTTTTCGCTTTCGAACGCTTCCCACAGCTTGCCCTGCACGATGTAGTTGGAGATATCGTGCACCCGTTCGTCGCCGAGCTGGCTGTCGCGCAGCCGCGCCACGGCGTCGTATTCATACAGACCCTGCTGCGCCTTGGTCGTCGACTTGATGTGCCACGGGATCAGCGGCGCATCGAGGGCCGCGGCGATTTCCTCGGCCAGCACGGTCTTGCCGGTGCCGGGCTCGCCCTTGACCAGAAGCGGGCGTTCGAGCCCGACCGCGGCGTTCACCGCAACTTTCAGATCGTCCGTGGCCACATAGGTTTTGGTGCCGTCAAATCGCTTCGTCATATGTCTTCCGTTTTCTCGCCGGTATCGGACCGGTGGCGTCACTCCGCCGGTTGTGGTTTCGGCAGGATGCGGAAGATCAGAGATTCGTTCCCTGGTTCCGGATCGCGCGGAACCATAAAGGCGAGAACCAGCGAAACCGCCGCCATTGCCGTTCCCGACAGAAAAACATACGTGGGCGAGGTTAGCCAGAGGAACCCGAAGCCGGCCGGAATAACAATCGCCACAATATGCGAAATCGTGAAACTGACACCCGACGACGAAGCGATGTCGGCGGGATCGGCGATTTTCTGGAAATAGGTCTTGATGGCGATGGCCATCGCGAAAAACACATGGTCGGTGACATACAGCGCCACGCCCATCCAGGCTTCGGACGCGAACGCGTAGCCCGTGAACACAAGCACCAGCCCGGTATACTCGATAATCAGCATGCGGCGCTCTCCGATGCGGCCGATCAGCCGCCCGATCTTGGGGGCCAGATAAATGGTCATGGCCATGTTGGCGAGGAACATCAGGCTCATCTGTCCTGCCGTGAAGCCGAACTTCTGCACCATCAGGAAGCCCGCGAAGACGACGAAGATCTGCCGCCGCGCCCCCGACATGAACACCAGCGCATACCACAGCCAATACCGCTTGCGCAGGACGATGCGCTTGGACTGCTCGACCGACGCCCTGAACTCTGGAAACCCGATCCAGGCGTATAGCGCCACGGCCACCGTCACCCCGCCGCCGATCAAGTAGACCCATTTCAGGTCCATGCCGGCGGTGTCGAGCATCAACCAGATCAGCCCGAACGAGATCAGCGCCGCGAACGAACGCCCGCTGACGATCTTGCCCATGACCTCGGGTGCACGGTCCTTGTCGATCCATTGCAGGGTCAGCGACTGGTGCAGGCTCTCGAAATAGTGGAAGCCGACCGACATCACGAACGTCGTCATCATCAGCCCCCAGAACGACGGATAGAAGCCCGTGATCATGGTGCCGATGCCGAGCATCACCAGCGACGCCAGCGCGAACCGCTGCTCGCGGAACCAGAACAGCAGAAGGATCACGGTGAAACTCAGAAAACCGGGGACCTCGCGGAAGGACTGGATGAACCCGACGCCGTCGCCCTGCAGACCCGCCGCGTCGTGTGCGAAATTGTTGAAAAGCGCCTGCCAGGTCGAAAACGAGATCGGCATGGCGATCGCCGTCAGGACCAGAAAAACCTCACGGCTTTTCCAGCCGTCCTTGAGCATACCGCCCGTCGTCATCGTCATTGTCTCCGTTGGTGTCGGCTAAATGTGGTGATTGGCCGACACTTTACCAGCGCGAAGATACGGCTAATATGGGGCATTATGACATTAAATAGCGAAAAACAGACAAAATCATCGCCCAAAGACCGCATTTTACCGCGTATGCCCGGGCTAGATGACGGGACGGGAATTGTGCTGGCCCGCCCCCGCGAATGCCCGCCCGATCATATCATCGACTGGCACACGCACGAACGTGCGCAACTGCTGTATGCGGTGCAGGGCGTGATGCGGGTGACGACGGAAATCGGAGTGTGGGTCGTCCCCTCGCAACGCGCCGTATGGATACCGCCCGGGATCTCGCACCACGTGCAAGCACAAGGAACGCCGCTGTCCATGCGTTCGCTGTATATCCGCGATGATGCACTCGACGGTCTGCCGGATATCTGCTGCGTCGTCACCGTGTCACCGCTGCTCAGGGAACTGATCATCGCCGCCATGGACATCTCCGACGACCCGCCCCCCGGCAGCGCCGAGGAACGGTTGATCCGGGTCCTGCTCGACCGGATCGAAGGGCTGCCGGTGGCGCCGCTGCACCTGCCGATGGCAAGCGACAGACGCGCGCGGCGCGTTATCGATACGCTGATGGATGACCCGGCGGACCCGCGTACACTGCAGGACTGGTCGCACGAACTGGGCGCCAGCGAACGAACGCTCGCGCGCATCTTTACGCGCGAGACCGGCATGACGTTCGGGCAATGGCGGCAACAGGTGAAACTTCTGGCCGCGCTCGCCCGCCTCGCGCGTGGTGACAGTGTCACCGATGTCGCATTCGATCTCGGCTACGCCTCACAGAGCGCGTTCATTGCCATGTTTCGGCGCGCCCTCGGCCGGACACCGGGGCGATATTTCTCGGAGTAGAAACTGTACGCAGTTTGCAGCTAGACAGCCGCCTTGATCGCCGCCATGGCCTCGGCCGCTTTCGAAGCGTCGGGACCACCAGCCTGCGCCATGTCGGGACGGCCGCCGCCCCCCTTGCCGCCGACCGCCTCGGATCCGGCACGCACTAGCGCGACAGCATCCAGCTTATCCGTCAGATCATCGGTCACGCCGACCACCAACGAGGCTTTGCCGTCGGTATTGGAGATCACCGCGACGACGCCCGAGCCGATCTGTTTCTTGATGTCGTCGACAAGGCCCTTGAGCTCCTTGGCCGGCACGCCATCGAGAATACGCCCGGAGAACTTGACGCCGTTGACGTCTTCGACATCCCCACCGGCATCCCCCGACGCAGCCCCGCCGCCCATGGCGAGTTTCTTACGGGCGTCGGCCAGTTCGCGCTCCAGCTTGCGGCGCTCGTCGAGCAATGCCTTGACCCGCACCGGCACGTCGGCCGGCTGCGATTTCAATTCTTTTGCCGCTTCCTGCAGCGCTTTTTCGGTCTCCGCGAAGTAGGCACGTGCGCCCGCACCGGTCAGCGCTTCGATACGGCGGACGCCAGAACCGACGGCCGTCTCGGACAAAATCTTGAAGACGCCAATATCGCCGGTGCGTTTGACGTGGGTCCCGCCACACAGCTCGGTCGAGAAGAAGTCGTTCTCCGGGTCCGCCCCCATTGAGACGACGCGCACTTCGTCACCATACTTTTCGCCGAACAGCGCCATCGCCCCAGCCTCGACCGCGGATTCCGGATCCATCAGACGGGTGGTCACGTCGGCGTTGGCGGCAATCTGCGCGTTCACGTCGGCTTCCACGTCCAATAGCTCATCATCATTCACCGGTTTCGGGTGCGAAACATCGAACCGCAGCCGGTCCGGCGCCACCAACGAACCTTTTTGCGTCACATGATCGCCCAGATGACGGCGCAGTGCCTCGTGCAGCAGGTGCGTCGCCGAATGGTTGGCGCGCAACCGCGAACGTCGGTCGTGATCGACGACCAGCCGCACTTCGTCGCCGACCTTAAGCGTCCCGCTTTTCACTTTGCCGATGTGCACGTGCACATCATCGACGCGTTTTTGCGTGTCGCTGACCGTGATCACCGCATCCTCGGTGGTGATAGTGCCGCTGTCACCCATCTGCCCGCCACTTTCGGCGTAGAACGGGGTTTGGTTGAGCACCACGGAAACCTCGGTGCCCGGCCCGGCGCTGTCCATTTGGTTGCCGTCGATGACCAGAGCCGCGACACGCCCCTCGGCACTTTCCGTATCGTAGCCCAAGAAATCCGTCGCGCCGACAGCATCACGCACCCCGAACCAGACGGCATCGGTCGCGGCATCGCCCGAACCGGCCCAGGCCTTACGGGCTTCCGCTTTCTGGCGTTCCATGGCCGCGTTGAAGCCGTCTTCATCGACGTTGATTTCACGCGCCTTCAACGCATCTTCGGTCAGATCGAGCGGGAACCCATAAGTGTCGTAGAGCTTGAATGCGGTTTCGCCGTCCAGCGTCGCGCCGTTCGTCATGCCGTCGGTCGCTTCGTCGAGCAGCTTGAGGCCACGGTCCAGCAATTGCTTGAAACGGGTCTCTTCGAGTTTGAGCGTTTCTTCGACGAGCGGTTCGGAGCGTTTCAGATCGGGGAATGCATCGCCCATTTCACGGACCAGCGTCGGTACCAGCCGGTACATCAGCGGATCCGTACAGCCCAGCATGTGCGCGTGGCGCATGGCGCGGCGCATGATCCGGCGCAAGACATAGCCGCGCCCCTCGTTCGACGGCAAAACACCATCGGTGATCAGGAACGCGCTGGCGCGCAGGTGATCGGCGATGACCCGGTGCGAGACGCTCGCAGAATCGGTGTGCGAAGCTTCCGCCGACGCACGGATCAATGTCTTGAAGAGATCCGTTTCGTAGTTGTCGTGGGTCCCCTGCATGACCGCGGAGATACGCTCCAGTCCCATGCCGGTATCGATGGACGGCTTCGGCAGCTCGACACGCTCTTCAAGCGTCAGCTGCTCGAACTGCATGAACACCAGGTTCCATATCTCGATAAAGCGATCGCCGTCTTCGTCGGGGGAACCCGGCGGGCCACCCGGAATATGATCGCCATGATCGTAGAAAATCTCGGAGCACGGGCCGCAAGGGCCAGTGTCGCCCATGGCCCAAAAGTTATCCGACGTCGGAATACGGATCACTTTGCTGTCGGGGATACCAGCGATCTTCTTCCACAGTTCCGCAGCGTCTTCGTCGGACGAATGCACGGTGACCAACAGCTTTTCCTCGGCAAGGCCGAATTCCTTGGTAACCAGATTCCATGCAAGCTCGATCGCGCGTTCCTTGAAATAGTCGCCGAACGAAAAGTTCCCCAGCATCTCAAAGAACGTGTGGTGGCGCGCGGTGTGGCCGACATTTTCAAGGTCGTTGTGCTTACCACCGGCGCGCACACATTTCTGCGACGTCACGGCACGCGAATAGGGACGCGTCTCGTTACCGGTAAAGACGTTCTTGAACTGCACCATGCCGGCGTTGGTGAACATCAGCGTCGGGTCGTTGCGCGGCACAAGCGGCGACGACGCAACGATCTCGTGACCGTTGGCGGCGAAATAATCCAAAAACGCGCGACGAATATCGTTAACTGTCTGCATGCGGCTCAAACCCGGTTCCGAACGTCTAAATGATTACCCAGAAAATGGTGATTTCCTAGGCAGACGCAAGGTTTTAGCGGACGCTCGGGGTTGTGTCGAGGGACAGCAAATAGAAGAGCTCTCCCGAAAAGACGTCACCCCGGCAAAAGCCGGGGTCCAGGGGGTGACTTCTGGATTCCGGCATACGCCGGAATGACGCTATCGGTGTTCGCGCTTAATCCAGCGCGGCTTCCTCACCGCCTTCGTCGGCGGCCTTTGCTTCTTCGGGGTTGTCCGGGCCGGTCATCATCTCGTCGGCGATCAGGCCGGCATTCTGGCGGATCAGCTTTTCGATGTGTTCGGCGACTTCCGGATTTTCGCGCAGGAACGTTTTCGAGTTTTCACGCCCCTGGCCCAGCCGTTCACTCTCGAACGAGAACCAGGCACCGGACTTTTCGACGATACCGGCCGTGACCCCGAGATCGAGCAACTCGCCCATCTTGGAAATCCCCTCGCCGTACATGATGTCGAATTCCACCTGCTTGAAGGGCGGCGCGACCTTGTTCTTCACCACTTTGACACGGGTCTGGTTGCCGACCACCTCGTCGCGGTCCTTGATCGCGCCGATGCGGCGGATATCGAGACGGACCGAAGCGTAGAACTTGAGGGCGTTACCGCCGGTCGTGGTTTCCGGGCTGCCGAACATAACGCCGATCTTCATACGGATCTGGTTGATGAAGATAATCAGCGTGTTGGAGCGCGCCACGGATGCGGTCAGCTTGCGCAGCGCCTGGCTCATGAGACGGGCCTGCAGACCGACATGGGTATCGCCCATTTCGCCCTCAAGCTCGGCGCGTGGCACCAGTGCGGCAACGCTGTCGACGACAAGAACATCAATGGCACCGGAACGGACCAGCGTGTCGGCGATTTCAAGCGCCTGTTCACCGGCGTCGGGCTGCGAGATCAGCAGTTCCTCGACATTGACGCCGAGTTTCTTGGCATAGGCCGGATCGAGCGCGTGCTCGGCATCGATGAAGGCGCAGGTGCCGCCGGATTTTTGCGCTTCGGCGACGACATGCAGCGCCAGCGTCGTCTTACCCGAGCTTTCCGGCCCGTATACTTCGACGATGCGGCCTTTCGGAACGCCGCCGATACCGAGCGCGATATCAAGGCCGATGGAGCCGGTCGAGATGCTTTCGACGTTCATCACCTCGCGCTGGCCGAGACGCATGATCGATCCCTTGCCGAAGGCTCGTTCGATCTGGCCGAGAGCGGCGTCGAGCGCTTTGTTTTTATCCACGTCGCTTTCCTTGTCGATAACGCGTAAGGCGGGGCTGCTCATGTTTCATCTCCGTTCTTTGCACACACACAGGGGCGAATCAATTGACTCATTTGTACCATTTTTGTTCTCCTTGTCTACTTTAATTTTAAGCCATTGTTTTAAATATATAAATTAATATATGTTCCAATCTTGTTCCATAATTTCTCGGCAACCCGTAGCTGGTTCGAATTGTTCCTTTGCAAGACCACCGCCGCCTCCGTCAGGAGAGTCGGCACGCCGTCCACACACAGACACTAGAACGCATATGTGACAGAAACGGTCACACATATAAGTACCCGCATCGCGGCTTCCGTCATTGTCTATGAAAGGGCTAAGTCGATTTTTTGCGTCGATACGAAAAATCGGCCCGCGGATCCGGCTTCTGGCCGCCACGGCGATGTGGATTTAGAGTTGCACTTTGCTTTGCAAGACGGGCCCGGCGCGGCCGGAGTGAACGAGGGCCTCAGCCCTGCCCTTCGAGCACTTCCTTGACCTTGGCGGCGAGTCCCTTGAGCGTGAACGGCTTTCCAAGGAAGGCGATGTCCGGGTCCATATCGGGGCCGTTGCGGAACACGTCTTCGGAATACCCCGACATCAGGATCGTCCGCACGCCGTCCAGTTCCTGGCGCGCCAGATTGACCAGCGTGTGCCCGTCCATGCCGGGCATGACGACATCGGAAATAATGAGATCGATCTTCTTGTCCGTATTGGCGATGACGTCGAGCGCGGTTTCGCCGTCGGTCGCCTCTAGCACCTCATAGCCCTTGTTCCTGAGTGCGCGCGCGCCGAACAGCCGCACTGCGTCCTCGTCCTCTACCAGCAGGATCACGCCCTGACCGGTCAGATCGCCTTCCAACTCGGGTTTGGCCGGCGCCACGGCTTTGGCCTTTTGCGTACCGTCGCTTTTGTGCACCGGCAGATAGATCGTGAAAGCGGTCCCCTTGCCGACGGCACTGTCGACAAAGATAAAGCCATCGGCCTGATGCACGATCCCGTAGACGGTCGACAAGCCGAGACCAGTGCCAGCGCCAACGTCCTTGGTCGAGAAGAACGGCTCAAAAATGCGTTCCAGATTTTCCTTGGCGATACCCGTGCCGCTGTCGGCCACCTTGATCGTCACGTATTCGCCGGCGGGCAGGATTTCGTGGCCCTTCGGCGTCGGCTGATCCAGACTTTCCGCCTTGGTTGAAATGGTTATCGCACCGCCGCCCGGCATGGCGTCACGGGCGTTGACGCATAGATTGATGACGACCTGGTCGAATTGCCCTTTGTCGAACAGCACCGGCCCGAGATTGCGGCCGTGGTTCATGTTCAATTCGACGCGCTCGCCGATCAGACGTCCCAGAAGGTTAGACAAATCCCCCAGCGCCTCGGTCACTTCCATGACCTCGGGTTCCAGTTTTTGTTTTCTGGAAAACGCCAGCAACTGACGCACAAGATTGGTGGCGCGGTTGGCGTTCTGCTTGATCTGCATGATATCGGCGAAGTCCGGGTCATCCGGTCCGTGCCGGGTCAACAGCAGATCCGAAAAACCGATCATCGCCGTCAAAAGGTTATTGAAGTCGTGCGCGACGCCGCCGGCGAGTTGCCCGACGGCCTGCATCTTCTGCGACTGTGTGAATTGCACTTCGAGATTGCGGTGCTCGGTCGTATCGATCAGATGCAGCACCAGCCCGACCGTATCGCCGTCGGCGTCGCTGACCCGCGCCACGGACAGGCTGACCGACATGTCCTTGCCGTCGGCACGTTCAAGCCGCGCTTCCATGTGCGCACCCTGCCCGACGCCCATGACGACCTTGGACAACGCGCCTTGCACATCGTCACGGTCCTCGCGGGCGATCATATCTGCGAACGGCCGTTCGACATTTTCGTCCGACGTGAAGCCGAGCAGACGACGGAACGCCGTATTGCAGCCGCTGATCGCGCCGTCCATATCGACGAAGGCAATCCCCACCGGTGCTTCGTGGTAAAGCCAGCGCAAACGCTCCGTCAGCATTTCCGCCTCGCCGAGCGATGCGGAACCGCCATCCTCCGTTTGCTCGGCGAAATCCTCATCCTCGACGTCAATGTCCTCGGCATCGGCACCGGCCAGATCAAGCGCCACGTCACGAATTAACAACGAGCGCGTATACAGCGGTTCGGTACCGTCGCGGTTCATCTTCGCGGTCTGCATCAACGTCGCAACGAACGGCTCACTGCCGTCCGCGGGCTCCAGCGTCAACACGCCCATGCTGATGCCGCCAAGCTCGCCGGAATCCTGTGCATCGGCGACGAATTCGCCAAGCGACCGCCCGATCAGCGCTGCCGGCGTATCGCCCAGCCAAGCCGCCAGCGTCACGTTGCAGCGATCGATCAGGCCGTCACCGTCGGCAGAGAGAAAACCGAGCGGCATCAGATCGAAGACGTCCTGCAGCACGGTGACTTCGCGCTGCAATTCCGCATGCCCCTTGATGATTTCGGTCACGTCGTCCAATTGCCAGACCCGGCCCGGCATCGGCGCCAGCTTACGGGTCCGCCAACGCAGCACCTTGCCCGACAGCCGGGTAAACCCCGCGTCCTGGTCCGGATTGGCGGAAAGGCCCAACGCGTCGAGCGCGCGCCCGGCGGAAGAATCGATCTTTAATTCGGCAAACACTTTCTGTGCGGCGATGTTCATGTTCCGCACCCGGCCGTCGTCGTCGGTGATCAGGATCGGCGCCGACGTCTGCTCGAAGCCCCACGCGCGCAGGTCGGCGCCATGCTGTGCCTGTGCGCCTCGCCGACCGAAACACCATGCCGCAACCAGCGCGAACAGGCCTGCCCCCGCCGCCAGAAGCGGGGCTGCCATCTCGCGCTGCGCCGGCTGCTCGAACCACAAATACGCCGCCGCCGCCAGCGCCGCCGCCGCGAAGACGACGAAAAGCATGCCGGACGGCGCGCTGTTCGTATGCGCTGCCCCGGTTCGTTCCGTTGTTGAAGCCCCGTCCTTAGCCGTCACCCTGTCCCCGCATTACTGCAGCGTCTTTCCCTTAAGACGCATAACGTAACCGATAACTTCGGCCACGGCGACAAAGTGTTCAGGCGGAATTTCCTCGTCCAGTTCGACACTGGCGTGCAGCGCCCGGGCGAGCGGCGGGTTTTCGACGATAGGAATGTCGTGTTCTTCGGCAACCTCACGAATGCGAAAGGCCAGCGAGTCGACACCCTTGGCGACCAGCTTCGGCGCAGACATATCGTCGATCTCGTATTGCAGCGCGACGGCATAGTGCGTCGGGTTGGTGATGACCACATCAGCCTCCGGCACGTTCGACATCATCCGTTCACGTGCGCGCTGCTGACGCAACGAGCGGATGCGCGCCTTGACGTGCGGATCGCCCTCGGACTGCTTGTGCTCATCCTTGACCTCCTGCTTCGACATCTTCATCGATTTCGTGAACTGATACTTCTGGTACATGAAATCGAGCGCGGCGATCGCGGTCATCACGGCGATCGTCCCGGCGGCGATCAGAATGGATACGTTGTAGATGCGATCCATGATCGCGGCCAAGGAATAACCGGGCAGAAGCGTCATGTCGCTGAGCAGCGGCAACGTCATCCCGATGGACACCGAAGCGACGATGGTCAGTTTCATAATACCCTTGAGAAACTCGACCACGGCGCGCATCGAGAACAGCCGTTTGATGCCACTGAGCGGCGATACCTTCGAAAAATCGGGTTTCACTTTTTCCGGCGCGAACAACAAGCCGAACTGCAAGATATTGCCGCCCAGTGCAAACACCACGAGCAGTAGGAAAAGCGGTGACAGGGCAAACCCGACATCCAGGAAGGTCTGCACCATGAACGCATGCATACCGCCGAAATCCGCCGGGATCGCATGAACATTTTCCAGATACGGCATGCTGATGTGGCGGACTTGCTCGGAAATATAAGGAGACATGAAGACGATGCCGGCGGCCCCCGCCAGCAGCACAACCCAGCTTTTGACTTCCTGAGACGAAGCAACCTGACCCTTGGAGCGCGCGCGCGACAGTTTTTTGTCTGTCGGGTCCTCGGTTTTTTGTGAGTCGTCTTCTTCGGCCATGTCTACTTTCGCTATTCAGCCAATCGGCCCCGTTACGGTGCAAGAAACGGCATATACGCTTCGCCGTACGTCTGCAGGAATATCATCATCATGCCGGAGAAACAGATCATCAACACCCAGATCTGCAACGTGACCTGCAGCGGCAAACCGAAGAAAAACACCTGCAGTGCCGGCATCAACCGCCCGAGAATCCCCAGCGACAGATAATATACCAAAGCGACCAGCAACATCGGTGAGGAAAGTTTGAGCCCCAGCGTAAATGCGTTCGACAGGGTCCGCGCCAGCGTCTCGGACATATCGCCGAACATGATCGGATTACCCGGCTGAAACAGCGAAAAACTGTCAGCCATCGCCCGCAGAACGACATGATGCAGATCGGCGGCAAAAACCGCGACAAGCGCGGTGGTACTTAAAAACCCGGAAATCACCGAGCTTTGCTGATTTGAGATCGGGTCTTGAATCAAGGCGTTCGCCATCGACGCAAAGTACGCCATGAACGTCCCCGCCGCCTGCAGCGCGGAAATAACGAACACACCGATGCTCGCCATAAACGCACCGATGATCACTTCCCCGGCGAGGATCAGAAACATCGTCATGGCGCTGGCCGGCGGCGGCGGCATGTAAGGCTGCAACGACGGCAATAAAAGGAACGTTATGGCCAGCGCCACGCCCAAGCGGTAACGCGGCAGCACATAGCTGGCGCCGAAACCCGGGATCAACGCGAACATCGTGCCGACCCGCGTCATGACGACCGTCAGCATCCATATGTTGACCTCTAGAAATTGCTCGAGCACGCGGCGGCCCCGTTCAATTAATGCCGAGCGCGACCATCCGGTCGAACAGGGTACGAGCGAACTCGACGACCTCGGTCATCATGAACGGCAGAAAAACCATGATCGCCAGGAAGATCACGATAATCTTCGGGACGAACGTCAGGGTCATTTCCTGAATGGTGGTAAGCGCCTGAAACAGCGCAATGGCGAGACCGATCAGAAGCCCCGCCAGCATGATCGGTCCGGCGGTCATGAGCACCACCCAAAGCGCTTCGCGCCCGATTTCCATGACTGCGGTTTCGTTCATGTGCGATCCCTGCCGGTGGTGGACATACGAACCCCGGCCCGTATGCGCCCCCGAGATCAGTTCGCGAAAACGTCAGATCGGCATACGCAGGATGTCTTTGTACGCTTCGATAACCTTGTCGCGAACCGCTACCACAGTCTGCAACGTGACTTCCGCTTCCGCAACTGCGGTCACGACCTGGTTGAGGTCGGCGCGATCGTTGACGCCTTCGATCGACAGCTTCTCGCTTTTTTCGCCGATCTTGATGGCCTCGTCGATGGCACTGCGCACCAGAGATGCGAATTCATCTCCGCCCGATGCCGGCGCCGCTTTTGGTGCGCGTCCACCAAAGGCATCCCCGTTGGCAACATCGGAGTAAGCCTTGATCGCATTGGCAAAGCCCATAGCTGGATTAGACATTTTATCGTTCCCGTTCCAGGTTCACCCGGCAGCTTCTCGACCGGTGCCTGTTTTTGGAGGCCGCGTTCTCGGGCCTCAATTTATTATCAGCGCAAGACGTCAATCGTGCTCATCAGCATGGCTCGCGACGACTTGATAACATTCAAATTCGCTTCATAAGACCGCTGCGCTTCACGCATATCCGTCATTTCGACGAGTCGGTTCACGTTCGGCGTCAACACATAGCCATCAGCGTCCGCTGCGGGGTGACTCGGCTCATAGCGTCGGCCGAATTCCGACATATCCGGACGGACCTTGTTGACGCGCACCGTATCCAGGCCGACAGCACGGTCCAGCTCATTGCGGAACGTTATCGTCTGGCGGCGGTAGGGCTTACCGTTCGGGTCCTGCGCAAGTGAGTCTGCGTTGGCGATGTTCTGCGAAATGACACGCAGCCGTGCACCCTGCGCCCGCATACCGGCGCTTGAAATCGAAAATGTTTTAAGCAGATCGTCCATCTCGGGCCTCTAACTCGCCTATCTACTTTTGACCGCCATGGCCACCATCGACAGGTGCTTCTTGTACAACTGCGTTACCAGTCGATGCTTGGTGTGGGTTTCGTTGACCTTCGCCATCTGTTCCTCGATCACGACCGAGTTCCCGTTGGGCGCTGTCTCGTAAGGGTGACGTTCGCGCTGCTCGGCGAAATCACGGATACGCTTGCGCCGTCCCGGCTGGTGCGCGGCGCTGGTCACATCCATATTCAACTGAATTTTTTCCTGCCGCAGGATTTCCTTGAACTTGAACGGCTTCAGATCGCTCGCGGTGTAGCGCGGCGTATCGGCGTTGGCGATATTCTGCGAAAGAACCTCTTGGCGCTGACTCAGCCAACTGAGCTTGCTTTTAACCGCAGCAAACAGGGTCGTATCGTTAAAATCCATACCCGTCGTCCCTTTAGCCGTATTCCGGCGTCAGTCGCTGCACCGGCATACATGACGGAATTTCCCGCCGATTTCCTGATGGGCATTATCTGCCGGGTTTTATTAACAAGTGGTGAATCTTTGTTAACGATATTCCGGGCCCACGTTATGGCACCGGAAGGTATGATTTATGATTTGTTAAACCGCATCACCGAGAGTTAGCCTTCGGCGAGGTGCCGGCATGACGGATGTCCACGGGAGGCGCGGTTGCGACGCACCGACGATCTGACGCAAAACAATATGAAACCACCGCCGTCGCTTGAGCGCGCGGTATCCGTTGCGCTTAAGGAACAAAACGACGGCCGCGCACCGAAAGTCATCGCGGCCGGTCGCGGTACCGTGGCGGAACAAATACTCGCCCTCGCATTCGCGCATGGAATCAAGGTCCGCGAAGATGCCGATCTGGCGGAAATGCTGTCCGCCATCGATATCGACAGCGAGATTCCCGTAGAAGCTTTCACGGCGGTCGCCGAAATACTGAGATACGTGTACCTTGCCAATGCGGACAGCGACGGCAAGGATGCTCCGTCGCCCGACGACTGGGCCCGAAACGGCAAATAACCGGCGCAACCGAGAACGACGAGGAGCATTACAATGAACGACACCCCGGAAGCCGGCGCAGCCCCGGATTATCTTGCGGAAATCGATGATTTGACAAAACTTGTCGAAAGCGGCCACGACCTCGTGCGGCAAGGGAATCAGATCGACCTGACCAATCTTGAAGCGCCGATCGCCGATCTTTGCCAACGATTGTCCGAAGTTCCGCCCGCTGACCCGGAAGCCGTGACCGTCGCCATTCAACATCTTGTCGGCCGTCTCGGTGCGTTGAGCGAAGCGCTGCAGGCGCAGAACAACGCAAACCACTAGGCATTCCTGAAAATGGGCATGGACGGATATCTCCGGTTTGTTCTGGCGCTGATCTTCGTGATCGCGCTGATCGGCGTGCTTGCCGTGTTGACCCGCCGGCTAGGGTTCGGCTTTCCGGCCGGTGCGAGCAAAAGTGCCGGCGAACGCCGGATTGAAGTCGTCGAGATTGCCCCCCTCGACGCGCGCCGCAAACTGGTTCTGGTCCGCCGCGACGATGTCGAGCATCTGCTTGTCATCAGCCCGACAACGGAGCTCGTCATTGAACGATCAATCCGTGACGGCGGTGATTTTCGCGATGCACTGGATGCCGCGACGCAAAGCGGAGAGCACACCGAATGAAGCTCAAAACGTTCGCCTTGAGTTTCGCGGCAAGCGCCGCCGGCCTGACCCTCGCCCTGCTGTTCGGTCCCGGCGATGCGCTGGCGCAAACGCTCAGCCTCGACCTCGGCCAGGGCGGTGGCGATGCGACCGCCAGAATCGTACAGTTAATCGTCTTGATCACGGTGCTGTCGCTGGCGCCGTCGATCCTGATCATGGTCACGTCCTTCGTGCGGGTAATCGTCGTTCTGTCTTTCCTGCGCACAGCCATGGGCACGCAACAGACGCCCCCTAACCAGGTAATCGTCAGTCTGGCGCTGTTCGTCACCGCATTCATCATGATGCCGACGTTCGAGCAAGCCTATGACAACGGGATCGAACCGTTGATTGCGGGACAGATTGACGAGTTCGACGCCTTCGAGCGCTCGGTACAGCCGTTCCGCGTGTTCATGTTACGTCACGTACGCGAACAGGACCTGGAGTTGTTCGTCGACATCAGCGGCACTAAGGTCGAGGAGGCGCGCGAGCAGATGCCGATGCGTGTCCTTATCCCGGCATACATGATTTCCGAGCTGCGGCGGGCTTTCGAAATCGGGTTTCTGATCTTCGTGCCGTTTCTCATCATCGACATGGTGGTCGCATCGGTACTGATGGCGATGGGCATGATGATGCTGCCGCCGGTGATCATCGCGCTGCCATTCAAGATCATTTTCTTTGTACTCGTCGACGGCTGGTACATCATCGTCGGATCGCTGGTCCGAAGCTTCGGCGGCTAGCCGCCACATCTTCGATCAATTGAGCGTCGACAGCGGCACGCCTTCCTTGAGCTTGTCACGATACGCCGTCAGGAACGTTTCGGCTTCTTGAACCTTGGCCGTCACCCGGCCCGGATCGAGGGTGCCGATCACACCCGGTGCGGTAACCAATCCAAACGCTTCGGAGAATTTGGTTTGCGCCATCGCCGGGCCGTACTCGCGTTTGATCTGGCTGACAGCGCGTTCGCCACCGGAATTGGTCAAGGCAATGGCATAGTTGATCAGGCGTGTCGCCTGCGTCTCGTTCACCGGTTCGTCAGGCTTGGCGCCGGACAGCTTGACCAGAAGCCGAAGCGACTTCGCCGCCTCGCGCCAATCGGCGTTGTTCCAGTAGATTTCCATACGCAGCAGTTCCGCATTCTCGCTCTCATCGGTTTCCAGAAGCGCCAGGGCATCGCCGGTCCGGCCCAGGCCGGTCAGAATCCGGGCGCGTAAATGGCGACGCTGCGTTGTCAGGTCTTCGGTAAGGTTCGCGCCGCCAGTTCCTTCCAGTGCCTCCAGGGCGAGCTGGTATTCTTCGGCCAGCGAATAGATCAGCGCCAACCGGGCGCCGACACGTGCCTTCTCTTCTCCTTCGAGGCGGAATTGCACCTGTGCCTTAAGAATTTCGGCAGCCCGATCGAGCAGATCGACCTCGACCAGCTTGTCGGCGAGGTTGCGGATCATCTCGTCGCCGCGTGCGCCGGCAGGGGTCAGTTCCTTGAATTCGTTATAGATGGCGATCGCCTTGACGGCGTCGATCTCGTCCGCCTGGTTGCCGAGGAACAGGGTATTGAAGACGTCGCTCATCTGCTTGGTGACTTCCGGCGCTTCGGGAAACTCGCGGAAGTGCGTCGCAGCCTGCTTCAACGTCGTCAGTCCCTCGCGATAAAAACCTTCGTCCAGATACAATGAGCCGAGACGCCTGAGGTTGTTGAATTCCATCTTGTCGCCGCGCCACGCAAAGCGCAGCTTCTCGTATTCCTCGATGGCTTCGCGGTGATCGATCCGACGCAATTTCAACAACATTTCCGTTCTGGCGACCCGTGCCCGCGCCCGTGACGGACGGTGATCGCTTTCCAGCACTTCTTCCCACAAAGAAATCGCGCCATCGAAATCGCCGTCCAATTCCTTGAGCTTGCCTTCGGCGTATTTCAGCATCGCCTGCTCACTCGGCGTCGGGTTTTCCAGATTGAGCGCGTCGAGGAACAATCGCGCGCCCTGCCCGTCGCCGGTTTCCGCCGCCACTTCGGCGATCAGTATGCCGAGCGGCATCTTCAGCGCGCGCGGATAGTCGCGGGCAATGGATCCGGTAAAGCGTAGATCGCGCGCCGATCCGATCCTGTCGCCCTTCATGGCATGCGCGGCGGCCGCCCACAGACGCCCTTCGTCGTTGTCAGCAAGGCTTTCGTGGGTCAAATCCTCGAGTGCAAGATCGTAACGCCCGAGCAGGAAATTCGCCCCGCCGCGCAAAATTCGCGCCGAAGGATCGTTTTCCAGCAACGGGACATCGTCGATGGCGACGCGCACCACGCCCAAGGTTTCAGGCGCATAGGCATTGGCGAAAAAATACTTCGCGAGTTCGAGCCGCGCCGCCGTCTTCTCCCGCTTTGGCGCTTCGGCGACCGCCACCTCATAACGCCGGCGCTGAACGCGGAACTGATCCGTGCTCGCGAAATACTTGTCCATATCCTGCAGTGCCACGACCATGGCGCGCGATGCCGCGAGTTGGGCGTGCGCCGCCGCATCGTCGGACACGTTGGAGATGGCAAGCCGGACACCGCTGCTGCCTATCTCGATCCCCTGACGCAAGGCCCGCACCCGAAGATCGTCGATGGTCGGATTGATGACCACACCTTGCGCCGCAGACTGAATGCTGAATTGCGGGAACGTGAACTTGCGGCCCACGGCCTGACCCAACGGAATTACCGGCACGACGACGAAATTATCCCCGATGTTCGGATCGGAAACGGCAATCGGTCGGCCCGGTTCCGGCACTGCCACGAATATCCGGGCACCAACCGGTGAATCCGGTTGCGCTTTAACTTCCAATGCCGCTTGCGGCGCCATCTGCCGGGGCGCGAAGTCGATCAGCCAGGCAAGACCGTCGCGGGCCACCGCCGGGTTATATCGCTGCGACGTGCGAATGCGGAGCACGGTCGCGTTTTCATTGGGGATCTGCAGTATCTCGAATGCGGCTTCTCCGGCCTGTACCTGCAGTCCTGCGACATCGACGGTCATCGGCTTGTCGAACACGATCCAGATCGCGCCGCCGCGCCGGAACGTGGCTGCTGCAACCGGTTCGTCAAAATCAAACCGGAACGCCAATTGATCCTGCCCGGGGGTCGCAGTGACGCGCGCATCGGTCGCAGCAACAGTGCCTGGTGCCGCCTGCGCACGCGGTGAAAGTTCCTCGGAGATCGGCTCTTCGGGAGCTTTTGCCGCCGTCTCCGTCGGGGCAGCGGCGGCGGGCTGCGCACCGCTCGGCGTCAGCGGACGTGGCCGCCCGTTTTCCGCCACATCCTGTGCACGCTCGGCCGTCAGATCGACGGGTCCGCCGGCATCCGGCTGGGCCGGAGTTTCCGCTGCTGCCGATGCAGGAGGAGCAGCGGTTGGCGCCGCTTCGACGGTCTCTACGGGTGCAACCGGCTGTGCCGGTGGTGCGGCTTCAGTGGCAGCGGCTTCATTCGCCGCAGGTGCGGCAGGTGCTGCCGGTGCCGCTGCGGTCTCGGCCGGCAACGCTACCGGTTCGGCGCTCCCCGAGGGTTCGCGTACGTCGACGACGACTTTCGCGCCGGACAGGAAATCCCGGATCGTTGCCGTTGCCGGCACCGCCATCGTCACCGTCGTGGTGTTCCCGTCGACGGAAGCGCGGGCGCCGTCGATCAGCCGCGCGCCGCCGCTGGCAAGGGAGCCGAGGCGAATATCGGCGGGACGCTGAAAGCGGATCGTGACCACACCGTTATCGACACCCGCTGTGTAGGGGGTCGCGTCTTCGAAATCGAAAACGATGCGCGTATAATCCGGATGTTCGCCACTTCGCACGCGAATTTGCGGCGCATCGGTCGGCACCGCCTGCGCGCCGGAAAGGATCCGGCTTTCACGCACCGGCGCGACGGCGACGTCGATCTTGCCGTCATTCGATGCGCGCGGCTTGTCCGTTACCGGCGGAGACTTATCGGCGGACGCGCTTTCGTCTTGCAACAATTCGATCGTCACGGCGGTGCCGGTATAAAAGGCGAAGACCTTGACCGGCTTTACGAGACGGAAGCTGACCGACCGTCCATCCGCACCGCGTTTGGGGTCCGCGATGATGCCCGCCAGCGCGTTGCCGAGCGTCGCGAAATCTCCTTCAATCGGGCGGGAAAACTGGATATTCAACCGCCCGCCCGTGACGTTGTGCCGATACGCCACCGGCTCGCGCCAGCCAAAGGTAATCAGCGACGACTTGCCGGATTGTTCGGCGCGGACCGGCACCCTTTCGGCCCGTACATCGTTGGCAAATCCGCCGATTGCCAGAACTGCCGCCAACAGCAGCGGGATATGATGTGCCGCGCGCGCCATCAGAATGCCCTCGACGTCGGCATGATGATAATATCGACGCGCCGGGCGAGACGGCGCTTGTCGGCATCGCTCAACGACGGCAGCCGGTTGTACTGTGTGTCGGCATAACCCAGTGCGACGATTTTTTCCTCATAACCGCCCAGGCGGATCGCATTGGCGACCGACGCCGCGCGGGCAATCGACAATTCCCAGTTGGATGCGTAGGGCCCATCGCCAGGCGGTTCCGGATCGGTGTGCCCGGTGACGGCAATGGTGTTGCCGACATTGTCGAACATCGCGCCTAACGTCAGCATCGCGCCCTGCGCGCGATCGCTGATGACGGCGGCGCCCGGCTCGAACATCAGATCGCCCGGCAGCGCGATCAGCAGCCTGTCTTCAAGGCGCACAATCAACGCATCGCGCAGCAACGGGTCGGCGGAAAGGTTTTCTTCGATCACCGACGCCAGATAGTCGAGATTGACGGCGCGCCGGTGGAACAATGTGCCGATATTCAACTGCGCCGTCGGTTTTCGGATAATCTCTTCCGGAGACGGATTTAATGTCTGCGACAGCGAGTCGATGATCTTGTCCCATTCGTCGATCTTAACGTTGGACATCGCGAACAGCAGCACGAAGAACGTCAATAGCAGCGATACCAGATCGGTGAACGTCAGCATCCACATTTTGGTGTTGTGGTGTTCCGGCTCCTCGAAATGAAGGTCCAGGTCCATAACGCGCGTGCGTCTCATGGCTGCCCCCCCGCTTGTCCTTCGTCAGTGGGCACCAACGTCCGTTTGCGGACTTCCTCCAGCGCTTCCTCGAAGCGGATTTCGGTTTCCTCGATGGCGCGTACCCAGAACCAGATGCTGACGTTGCCTTGATCGCCGCTCTTGATGCCGACGGACACGCTGTCCGGCGGCGCGCCGCGACCGACGATCGTCCGTGCCAGTTCGCCGACGCGGGCCATCTCAAGGTTCTGCTGCAAAGGCAGGTAATAGTTCCCGGTCAACGCCGTGCCGATAATCACTTCCATGTCCTGGCGCAAACCCGGCGGGCGGTTCGAAAGCATCGCCACGACGCGATCCAAAAGCGGCAGCATGTCTTCGCGTACCGCTGCTTCATCGGCCTTGAACAAGGCGCTCGCCGGCATATACAGCCGCATCAGCCGGCCCGGCTGCACGACTTCGATCTTTTCGATCTGCACCGCGGTCGAAAAGATTGTCGTGAGCTGCTCCTGAAACGCTTCGCCGGCGATGATATCGCCGTCCTTGGCATTGAAGTCGGTCGGATCCGAGGTCGGCGGCAACACCGTCGTGAATGTTGAAGACAGGCTGTCCATGACCGCCGTCGACTTCACCGTTTCGAATGTCGAAATCGATACCAGCATGATGAAGAATGCCAGCACCAGCAGGAAAAGGCCGAGAAAGATCGGCACGATGTCCGGTGACTTGACCGGTTCGTCGGGAACAAAATCGATTTCGATGTTCTTCAGCATACGTCCGGCCGCATCCTCAGAAATCGCCCAGCACGCTGACCAGTTTGGTCTTCAGCGTTTCGGCAGTGAACGGTTTGACGATGTAATTCGACACGCCGGCCTGTTTGGCGGCGATGACATTCTCGGTCTTGCTCTCCGCCGTCACCAGAATGAACGGCAAGTCCTTCAGAGCTTCGTCGGCACGCACGGATTTCAGCAACTCGAAACCGCTCATCGGTTCCATGTTCCAGTCTGAAATCACAAGATCGACCCCGCCGTCTTTCAGTTTCGCAAGGGCATCGGCGCCGTTCGAGGCGACGTCGACGTTGGTGAATTTCAGTTGTCTGAGCAAACTCGTCAGCACCTTGAGCATGGTCTGATAGTCGTCCACAACGAGGACTCTCATGCCCAAATCTACGGCCATTTCCACTCCCAATTTCCCAGTACGCATGCTTCGGAAAGACCCAAATCTGCGTTGCTTCCGGTGTCCCAATCGGATTTTCACGTCAAAATCCGATAAATCCGGGCAGCACCCCTGCTGCCCGTAAACTCGTCTCTTACTGCCCGACGCCGACCGAACGCGGCAGTTCACGCAGCGCCCGCAACTCAACGGTAACCTCGCGCGCGCGATCCGGGTTCATCTGTGCCATCACCGGCGCCAGCTTGCGTTCCTTCATGCGTTCGGCAACTTCAAGCAGCGTGCCCATCTCCAGCTCTTCGAAGATGCGTGCCGCGTCCTTCGGCTTCATGTTTTCGTAGATCTTGACCAGACTGCCGAGCTTCTTTTCCTGCTGTTCGTCGAACACCTTGATACGGTCCTCGATCACACCGCGCAGATCTTCGAGCTCGGCAACCCGCCGTTCGATGCGGATTTCCGCAGCCCGAAGCAACCCTTCCCGGGCCTGAAGCTCGCGTCCTTTGGCGGCGAGTTCATCGCGCCGCTCGGCAAGACGCATGAGAATTTCGATTTCCGCCGGCGTCAGCAGTGTCGGGTCGTCTGTGATCAGCTTGGTCGGATCCTGGCGGACCGTTGTCGCCTCGCCCGCGGCTTCGCCGGGAACCGCTTCCACCGCCGGCATGGCCGCCGCTTCCGGAGTTGCCGCCAAATCGGTCGGTGTCGCGTTCGGGTCTGTCTGTGCGCGGGCTTCCGAAATATTGATCGTTCCATCCATCAGATGATCGATACCTTCCCAGATATCGCCGACGCGTATCGTCAGCATCAATGTCGCGGCAAAGATCGTCATCGGCAGAAAACGGATTTTCGAAAAAAGCTTTTTCATGTTTCTTCTCGCAACTCTGATCCTGCCCTGACCTTATCCGGCGTCGCGCAAGGCGCGCAGCAATTCCCGCTCGGCGTCCGAGCGCGGCTCGATGCCGTCACCCTTGTCCTGGCCCCGTAACGCGTCCTGGTTGCCCGATTTGCCCCGATCCTGCGACGGATCGTCGAAGCCTCTGGGCTCGACACCCGGCGCCTTGCGCGGCTGCGCCGCCGATGCCGGTGGTTTCGGCACCACGCCGAGGCCATCGCGCGCTTCGCGCACCAGCTCCTCAAGCCGGTCGGCCGTGGAGCCGCCGCGGTCGGCAAGGAACGCGATATCGTCACGCAACGTCTGCGCACGCTGCATCTGGATATCCAGCGCTTGGGCAACGGTCCGCAACTGATTGAGGTTTTCCTCGGCGCGCTGGGTGGATTCACCGAATGTCCGGGCCAGGTTCTCAAGGTCTTTCTTGTCCTTGCGCAAGCGGTTCAACCGCTTGTTCAGCACCATCGCATAGGCGATGGTCACCACCAGAAGTACGGCGACGGCGATATCGATGATCAGGGTATAAGGCATCGCATTCAATCCTTCGTCCGTTGTTCCCGCATCAAACGTTACGAGGTGCTTTTTACAATCCGGTCGCCGATCTTGACGGCGATCCGGCTTCCCTTACGGCCCATACGTCCCGTGTACATGGGCACATCGCCGCAGACCAGTTGAACGGGGCTGTCCTGCGTCGCGCTGAGCATGATCTGCGAGCCGACCTTGAGATCGAAGACATCCCGCAGTTTCATGATCTGCGTGTCGATGACGGCCTCCAGGTCCACGTCGGTCACCCAAAGTTCTTCGGCCAGGTGGGTTTCCCAAATCGTATCGCGACCGAATTTTTCCCCCATGAACATCTGCAGCAGAAGTTCGCGGACGGGTTCCAGCGTCGCGTACGGCAAAAGCAATTCAAGCCGCCCGCCGCGATCTTCCATGTCGATCCGCAACCGCGCCACGATGGCCGCGTTCGAGGGCCGTGAAATGGTGGCGAAACGCGGGTTCGTTTCCAACCGGTCGAAACGGAATGTCACCGGGCTCAACGGCTCGAATGCCGCCGACAAATCGCCCAACATGACATGCACCATCCGCTCCACCAGCGAACGTTCGATGGTCGTATACGGCCGGCCTTCGATACGCATCGCCGCAGTACCGCGACGACCGCCCAACAGAACGTCAACGATTGAATAAATCAGCGAGCTGTCGACCGTGATCAGGCCGTAGTTATCCCATTCCTCTGCTTTGAAGACACTGAGCATCGCCGGCAGCGGGATCGAGTTCAGGTAATCGCCGAACCGGATCGACGCAATATTATCGAGCGACACTTCGACGTTGTCCGAGGTGAAATTACGCAAGGACGTCGACATCAATCGCACCAGGCGATCGAAGACGACTTCCAGCATCGGCAGACGTTCATAGGAAACCAACGCCGACGACAGAATTGCCTGGATACCGGCGCGTTCGCCAGCGTCGTCGCCTTCCTCATCGAAGCCCAGCAAGGAATCGATTTCGTCCTGGTTGAGCACCCGGGTCGCTTCGCGCGGCGTGGCGTCGTCATCGTCCCCACCGTCGCCGCCATCCTCGCTCGACATCATGGCTTCCCATTCCGCCGCGAGTTCGTCTTCCTCGCCACCGCCGCCACCCTCGCTCTCCTCGAGCGCGGCATCCCATTCGGCGGCTAAAGCGTCGTCGTCGTCACCGGGCGCCATACGATGTCGCCTCCTTCACCAAAGGCCGGGGTTTCAGCGGCCTCATTGAATCAACATTTCCTTGAACAGGATATCTCTGACCTTGACCGGTGCGACGGCGGCACGGATACGGGTCAGAAGTTCCTCGCGGAGCCGATACATGCCGGCCGAACCGTCCAGATCCTCGATCCGCAGTTCGCGCAGATAAACGTTGAAGTTGTCCATCACGCGCGCGATCACGGCTTCGACTTTCGGCTTATCCTCTTCAAGCTCCAATTCCAGGCTAACCTGGATCTTGATGAACCTCGCTTTGCGTCCGGCGGTGTTCAGGTTCACCGTCAACGCCGGCAGCTCGTAAAATACCGACGGGCCCTTTTCGCCCTCGACCGTCTCGCCCGCCGCTTCCGGTTCGCCGACGAGCATCTTGATCACGGGATCCAGCAACCCGGTGAAATAGGCCCCGGCAAGGCCGCCCAGGACCAACAGGATGACAATGATGATAATGATCAGAAGTTTCTTCTTACCGCCTGATGACGGCGGAGCGGCGTCATCGCCACCACCCCCTTCTTCCACATCGTCGTCATCTTCCTCGGCCATGAGCCCTCTTCTCCGGATCCGGGACGGCCAAAGACAAACCGCCCCATCCCGTCTGTGAACTATAGTCCGCGTTTGGTTAACAAGTTATTGCCAACCGCGGTTTCGGCCCCTCCGACATCAACCGCCGCATCGCCGCCAACGTTTTGCTGAGCAAGGCATTGCCGCGAATCACAGAATACCAAATACGGCGTTCACGGGGCAACAACACTACGACATCTGCCGGTTTTTAGATTTTCTGCCCCGAGGCGGCATTTCCTGCCCGGTAAAGGGTGCATGGCGTACCGGCTGCGACCAGCGTTCATTGCCGCATGACACATCGTAAGCAATTGAAATATATACAAATATTTTTTTGGCACGGGGGATGCATATAACTCGGCAAAAGCACGCGGTTTCGACCGGACAGATGCTTAAGAACGGGAAAAAGGATTGTGGACAATGGAAAATACCATGTACGTGGCGCTGTCCAGGCAGTCGACCTTACGTCGGCAAATGGATGTGGTGGCCAACAACCTCGCGAACATGAGCACGCACGGCTACAAAAGCGGGCAGATGATGTTCGTCGAACACCTGACGAAATCCAAAGGCGGCGACAACCTTCTGACCCCAAATCTGGCATATGTCCGTGACATCGCGACGATGACCGATACCAAACCGGGCGCGATCGAACACACGGGCAACCCGCTCGATATCGCCATCCAGGGCGACGGCTACTTTGTTGTACAAACCCCGGAAGGCGAGCGCTATACGCGCAATGGCCGTCTGCAGCTGGACAACACAGGTCAGCTCGTCAATCAACTTGGCCAGCCGGTTCTCGCCGATGGTGGGGCGCCGATGGTCTTCGCCCCTGAAGACACCGAGATTGTCGTCTCCAAGGACGGCACCGTATCCACGAACAACGGTGAACTGGGCAAGCTGCGGATCGTCAACTTCGATAACGAACAGGTACTCGACCGCTCATCCGGCGCACAGTTCTCGACCACCGAGGACAACCCGGCACAAGACGTCGAGGACCCGACCGTGCTGCAAGGCGCCGTCGAGGGATCGAACGTCGAACCGATTTTGGAAATGGCCAACATGATCAGCGTGCATCGTGCCTACGACGGCGTGAAGTCGTTCATCGAACGCGAAGACGAACGCCAACGCAACATGATCCGCAATCTGGCGGCGGTGTCGTAAGGCAACGGAACAAACCGCCTGGCCGGAAAGAGCCCGGGCGCAACGAAGAACGGGAAAGGACAAAACAATGAGATCACTGGATATCGCATCGACGGGGATGTTGGCGCAGCAGCGCAACGTCGAAGTTATTTCGAACAACCTGGCGAACATGAACACGACCGCGTTTCAGCGCCGCCGCACGGAATTTCACGATCTGATCTATCAAGATCTGCGCCGCGTCGGCTCCACGTCTTCGGATGCCGGCAACGTCGTGCCGACCGGGGTTCAGTTGGGCCTCGGCGTGAAGCTGGCCGCCGTTTACCGTATTCATGAACAAGGCAACCTCACGGCAACGGACAACACGTTCGATATTGCCGTGCAGGGCAAGGGCTTCTTCCAGGTGCTGTTGCCGACCGGCGAGACCGCGTACACCCGCGACGGCACGTTCCAGCTTAACCAGAACGGCCAGATCGTGACGCACGACGGCTACCAGATGCAGCCGGCGATCACCGTGCCGCAGACGGCCGTCGACGTCACCATCAACGCGGCCGGTGAAGTGCTCGCCAAAATCGAAGGCCAGGTCGCATTGCAGAACCTCGGTCAGATTCAACTGGCGACATTCCAGAACGAGCCCGGCTTGCAATCGATCGGGGACAACCTGTTGCTGGAAACGCCGGCCTCCGGATCGGCTGTGACCGGCAATCCGTCGGCGGTCGGCTTTGGCTCGCTGCTGCAGGGTTTCCTTGAGACCTCGAACGTCAACGCCGTCGAGGAAGTTTCGCATCTGATCTCCGCACAGCGCGCTTATGAAATGAACTCGAAGGTCATCCAGACCTCCGACGAAATGATGGGCACCCTGACCACGCTCAGGTAATGCAGGCCAAGGATAAGGAGTGATACCATGCGTAAACGACTTGTTCCCCGGATCACGGTGCTCACACTGGCAACGATGATCGCCGTCGGCAGCGTGCCAGCGTTCGCCGACAGCAAAACCAGCGTCCAGTTGGACCCGGAGATGGCAAATCTCGAACAAGCCGCAACGACACTGATCGACCACGTCGTTGTCGACGCCAAAGTGGTGCGGCTTGGGGATCTCTTCACCAATGCCGGTGAAAAATCCGAGGTCTCCGTTGCCTACGCCCCCGACCCGGGTCAGCGCGCGATTTTCGATGCGCGCTGGCTGTATCGGGTCGCGCATGCATACAAGCTCGACTGGCGGCCGTTCGGTGCGCAGACACAGGCGGTCGTCGAACGGGCCTCGATCAGCATCCCGCGTGATGAGATCAAGACGCAGATCCTGTTCGAACTGGCGGACCAGGGCGTAACCGAGGAAATGGACGTGGAATTCGCGACCCGTTTTCAGGAAATCTACCTTCCGGCCAGCGCCGACCCTGTCGTTAAGGTCGAGAACATGAACTATCAGCCGCGCACCGGGCGCTTCACGGCAATTATCGTCGCCGGTCAAGGCGTAGACATGGAACGCCTGCGGATGACGGGACGCGCTTTCAGAACCGTCGACGTGCCGGTGCTCAAGTCTCGGGTGCTGCGCGGCGACATGATTACCGAAGATAACGTGCAGTGGGTGCGCATGAAGGCCGAACGGGTGCAGAACGATATCATCGTCGACGCTTCGGACCTGATCGGGAAAACCCCGAAACGCGGCGTCCGCGCCGGCTCGCCGGTCCGAGGCAACGATGTTATGCGCCCCGTTCTGGTCGAAAAGAACTCGTTGGTCACGATCATCCACCACATGCCGAACATGATGCTGACGGCGCAGGGCAAGGCGTTGCAGAACGGTGCCGATGGCGATGTCGTGCAGATCAAGAACGGCCGCTCCAACCAGGTGATCGAGGCCGAAGTCATCGGCCCGGGCCGGGTCGCGGTCCGCACGCTGACGCAACAGATTTCTATGAGCCTCAACTAGGGAACCAACCGGATCGGAAAAAACACCGGTCCTGTAAGGAATGAGAAAATGAAAAGCGCATTCAAAACAAGCCGCCGCCTTACGTTGATTGCCGCGATGATCGCGGTCACGGGCCTCAGCGGCTGCAACCTGGCCACCCGCATCTCCGAAGTCGGAAACGGGCCGAAGCTGACGAACATCGAGAACCCGACGGCAAAACCCGACTATCGCCCGGTCAGTCTGCCGATGCCGGCGCCGCAAGCGGCAGAGGAAAACCCGAGTTCGCTTTGGCGCAACGGCGCCCGGGCGTTCTTCAAGGATCACCGCGCCAAGGAGATCGGCGATATCGTCACGGTCAAACTGGAGCTGTCCGACAGCGCAACGCTGGAAAACAAGACGGAACGTGATCGCAATGACAAGGAAGACACCAACATCACGAAGCTGATGGGCCTGGAAACGAAGTTCGAAAACATTCTGCCGCTGGCCAGTGCCGCGGTCGACCCGACAGCACTGATGAGCTTCGACAATGTGCATTCAACGTCCGGCGACGGCGACATCGAACGTTCGGAAGACATCAACCTGACTTTCGCGGCCGTCGTGACGCAGATTCTGCCGAACGGTTCGCTGGTGGTCATGGGGCGCCAGGAAATTCTGGTCAACGCCGAGCTGCGCGAGCTGCTCGTCACCGGCGTCGTCCGCCCCGAGGATATCGAAAGCGACAACACCATATCACACGAAAAAATCGCAGAAATGCGAGTGGCCTATGGCGGCCGCGGCACGCTGAGCGGACTTCAGCAGCCGCGCTGGGGCACGCAGATCTGGGATATCATCTTCCCGTTCTAGGTTCATCTAGGAACCTGGCAACTCTCGGCCGGCGCAGAATGCGCCGGCTTTTTTCTTGTCTCGGCGCATTGGATGGATGACTGGCCCGATAGGCCGTTTCGACACGATAGCCGGCGGAAATCAGGCACAAAAAAAGACGCCCAAGGCGCCGACCTGCAAGATATCGCCTGGAGTGGATTTAGACGGAAACGTTCACATTCGAACCGACGGTTTCGGGTGCCGGGCTGGGGCCGCTATCAGCATTGCCATTTTCGACCTTGTTGCCTTCGACAACCTTATCGATCTCATTGATATCGACAACGTCATCGGTCCGCTCGGCTTTGCGGATAGATTCTTTGACGGCTTGATCTTGTTTTTCGCTGACGCGCTCGAGAGTCTCTTCGAACTGCTTCTGCTGCACAACGGCAACCTGAAAAGCAGCACTGGCCGCGCTTGCGGCGACTATCGGCGATCCTTGAACACTATCTGCACGCATTCTGCTAACATTCCTTTCGGAGTAAAATTTATTCTAAATTACTCCTCTACGTCATCATCATACACAATGTGACGCAATCGATGCAACAAAAAAATAGCGTATTTGTTAAGTTTTGTGTCACGCCCTTAAATTATTGATAAACAACGATAATTCTCGATTTTCCACGAGCGATCACGAGGCGGCCGATAAATAAAATTAGCCATAGCCACAAGTAAAACCGAAACAACCGATTCCCCTAGCGGGTTTCGCGGCTGTTCCGGACATAATCAAATTTGGTGATTAATGTGCGCCGTCGCGCACAGTTCAGTCGTCGCGGTGCGTACGTTCCATGCGCTCGTGACGCTCCTGCGCCTCCAGCGAGAGGGTCGCAATCGGACGCGCCTCAAGGCGTGCCAAAGTGATCGGCTCGTCCGTTTCTTCGCAGTAACCGTATGAACCGTCTTCGATCCGCTCCAGCGCCTGATCGATCTTGCTGATCAACTTACGCGCACGATCACGGGTTCTGAGTTCCAGGGAGCGGTCCGTTTCAATCGCCGCACGATCGGCGATATCGGGTTCGACAATCCCCCCTTCCTGCAGCGTCTGCAGGGTCTCGTTGGATTCCTTCACCAGTTCCGCACGCCAGTTCAACAGCTTCTGGCGGAAATACTCGCGCATCCGCGGGTTCATGAACGGTTCTTTGGCAGTCGGCTTGTAATCGGGGGACAGCGTAACACTCATTTCGCGAATAGCTCCTGGCCTGACGTGGCTAAGCGCGCGGAATATAGTTGCGTCGGCCAGCACCTGCAAGCACGTATTTTTCTGCAAAAATTCGCACTAACTTCTTGTTTTAAATGATGGATCAAAAGAAAGACGTGTAACAGCGCCCGGCTTAGCGGGTAAATTTGGCGATTTCCACCTCAACCCGCAGCTCGACCTCGTCAATCAGCGCGTTCAACGCCGGGTCATCACTGGAGGTTTTTCGCTCACGCAGCCGGCGCGCCAGTTCTTGGAGCCGGTCCTTGGAAATCGCGCCGGAGAGCAAGGAAAGCCGAATTTGTTCCAACCTGTCGAGCAGGTCGTTCCCGTGCTGCATCATAAGGCCGCGCGATTTATGATCGGTCGCATCCGCCGTTTGCTGTACTGCAAGGATCGACGCGACCGCACCGACCCCGCCCGTCGCTTGCGAGTGCTCGGTCTCCTCGGCACCCGATACATCACGCAGCGCATCGGCAAAACCGCTGCCGCCATCGGCTTTCTTAGCCTTACGGGTCGAAGAAACCCCTTTTGCGCCTTCGGTCTTGGTGACTTTCATACGCTTTGATGTCCCCGCGTGAAGTAATGACCGGTTTGCCGACATTCCCCGGCACGACCGTGGTTGCCTTGGCAAATATCCGATTCCGCTTTTTATCTAACATATTCAAGGGGTCCTTCGCGAGGACTTTCACCATCGCGGCGCCGCGACGCGGAGAACGCCGCGCCGAAGCACGCCTTCGTCACGAAATATACACCGTGCAAATGAGAATGACTTGCAAACATATGCAAGACTCGCTAAAACCACCCTGTTAATGATAATCATTCTTAACAAGGAACGACATCGTACCTTGCTTTAAGAGGAAACCCAGAAGAACATGCGCCGCCAACAGGAAACCCGGCGCATGGATCAAGGAGAGATCAACGAAATGAGCCGTTCTTTGAAAAAGGTCGCCAGAACGATCACCAGGACGATTACGCTGTCGGCCATTGCCGCCGCCGCAATCGGAACTTTTGCGCCGACGCCCGCTGTCGCGGCCGAAGAAATCAATCTGTATTCCTATCGCCAGCCGTTCCTGATCGACCCGCTGGTCAAGGGTTTCACCGAGGAAACCGGGATCAAGGTCAACGTCGTCTTCGCCAAGAAGGGCATGCTTGAAAAAATCAAGGCCGCCGGGGCCAACAACCCCGCCGATGCGGTTTTGACCGTCGACATCGGCCGTCTTTACGCGCTCAAGCAAGCCGGTGTTCTGGCCCCTGTCAAATCCGACGTCCTGAATGCCGATATTCCCGCGCATCTTCGTGACCCGGACGGCCTTTGGTTTGGCCTGACGCAACGCTCGCGGATCGCGCTCGTTTCGAAAGAACGCGTCAAGGAAGGCGAACTCAAAACCTATGAAGATCTCGCCGACCCGAAATTCCGCGGTCGCATCTGCATGCGGTCCGGCAAGCACGCGTACAACGTCGCCCTGATCGCGTCGATGATCGCACACCACGGCAAAGAGAAGACCAAGGCGTGGCTCGAAGGCGTCAAGGCCAACCAGGCCCGCAAGCCGCAGGGCAATGACCGCGCACAGGCCAAAGCCGTCTTCGAGGGCCAGTGCGACATTGCCATCTCGAACACCTATTACATGGGCAAGATGCAGACCAACGATGAAAAACCCGAGCAGAAAAAGTGGGCCGATTCCGTCCGCGTGACGTTCCTCAACCAGGGGAACGGCGGTCGCGGCGCGCACATGAACGTGTCCGGTGCCGGGGTGCTGAAAGGCGCCAAGCACCGCGAAGCGGCGATCAAGTTCATCGAGTGGCTGACCAAGGAAAAGGCCCAGAAAATCTATGCCGAGGTCAATTTCGAATACCCCACTAACCCGAAGGTCGAAGCCTCGGCGCTGGTCAAATCGTGGGGCGACTTCAAAAGCGACACGTTGAGCATGGAAGACATCGCGAAAAACCGCGAGGCAGCCTCCAAGCTCGTCGACGAAGTAAAATTCGACGAAGGGCCGACAAGCTGACGGCTTTTCGATCCATCATCGACAAATGCGGCGGACGCCCTCATAACAGGGGCGTCCGTTTCGCGTTTATTGAGCATTTTGCATGACCACCCTCGCCGCCCGCTTACCCGTCATCGGGCCAATGATTTCCGGCGCCGCTTTCAACATCTGGACCATAGGTGCGTTGATTGTCGCCGCGCTGGTCGCAGCACCGATCTTTACCGTGCTCGGGATCGCGCTCACCGATAGTTCCGATATCTGGTCGCATCTTTATCACACCGTGCTCGGACTTTATCTGGAACGCACCATCGTTCTGATGATCGGCGTCGGCGTCGGCACGCTGGTCATTGGAACGGGCACCGCATGGTTGGTCACCATGTGCCGCTTCAAAGGTTCGAAATATTTCGAATGGGCGCTGCTGTTGCCGCTCGCAGTACCTGCCTATGTCCTGGCCTTCGTCGTCACCGATCAGCTCGAATATGCGGGCAACGTTCAGTCCGCGCTCAGAAGCCTGTTCGGCTGGACGCGCCCGCAGGATTACTGGTTCCCCGAGGTGCGCTCCATGACCGGTGCCATCACGGTGATGACGCTGGTTCTGTATCCATATGTCTATCTTCTGGCGCGCGCCGCATTTCTCGAACAATCGGTATGTGTCCTCGAGGTGTCGCGTACACTCGGCAAGACCGCCTGGGGCAGTTTCATTCACGTCGCCATCCCTCTGGCACGTCCTTCCATCGTCGTCGGCGTGACCCTGGTTCTGATGGAAGTGCTCAATGATTTCGGCACCGTCGACTATTTTGCGGTACGCACTTTCACCGCCGGTATTTTCGATGTCTGGCTCAACATGAACTCGATTGGCGGCGCGGCACAGTTGTCTTCGGTTTTACTGCTGGTCGTGTTGTTGTTGATCGTTACCGAACGGCTTGCCAGACAAGGGCGCAAGTTTCATCACACGTCGAGCAAGTATTCCGAGCTGCCGAGCTATCGGCTGTCGGGCTGGCGTGCGGCCTTTGCCTTTGGCGCCTGTGCCCTGCCGGTGTTGCTCGGTTTCGTGCTGCCGGCCACCGTGCTGGCCCGGTACGCGCTTGAGTTTTACGAAGAGACCCTTTCCGCGGACTACCTCGGCTTCGTTTCGAACAGCTTGATCCTG
>Ga0209273_10000775_pt1 | contig 35873 bp, 34 predicted proteins | sample tdAd471_FD_187126 | JGI IMG/M metagenome (GOLD analysis project Ga0209273, IMG submission 187126) | Marine sediment microbial communities from the Atlantic coast under amendment with organic carbon and nitrate - tdAd47.1 (SPAdes)... | ecosystem: Environmental > Aquatic > Marine > Coastal >...
CTTCTCGGCGCCGCTTTTTGAACTTGCTGATTTTGCTCTCATCTTCATTCCTTACGTCATTACGATGAGACCAAAATCCTCCTTTAACAATATCTCAAATCTGTCTCATAGGCGCTGAAGGGGAACAAGTTGTGCAAAAGGCGCTTGGTTTCTGCACCAAAGTCATCATCATACCGAATAAATCTATCGGGCTTGGCTCCCGCAAAGCCCATGATAGCCTGGTTGGTGTCACCAACAGCTGTAAGTACCGCATCCGAGCCTAAAAACGCCGTCTGAATTAACGCATACTGGCGGTCGGTTACATCTTGAAATTCGTCCAAAAATACGTGTGAGTATGTTGCCCTGAGTGCGCTCAAAATTGTCGGTTGGCTCTTCAGGATATATGTAGCCAAGCACAAAATCATTTCAAAGGTCAGACGCGACCGGCGAGCCAGTTGATCACGCCACCAGATCCACCGAAACTGATCCATTTCCGTGCGTGCTTCGTCATACGCATATGAAGGCATGTCGCTATGAACAGTTCTTTCCAACCTTTTATCGGTGTACCTGCGAATAGATGGAACGGTTTCGTCATATTTATCTCGGTAGCCGTCCCAGAAATCCCTATTTGTCCGGGTTACTATCGTGTAGTCGGGACTTGGCCGCCACTCTTCCGGTAAACTCTCCGCAAACTGGTCCAGAATTTTTTTGGCAAACGCATGTAAGGTTAATGAATCAAACCTAGCCGACAAAAGCGGATCACAGCGCTCGTCAACACGAAGCATCAGGTTACGCGCGGCATCGACTTTAAAGGCAATCGCCAGAATTCGCTTTGGTGGCGTGCATTGGCCAGTAGCGAGCAAGAAACTAGCTCGTTGAGCAAGAAGTTCTGTCTTGCCCGCGCCTGGACCCGCCAATACAGAAGAAGTGCTGGTAGCCGTTACTATCTCCAAAGCAACGCCCTCAAGCGATATACCAGGGGTTGGGCTCCAGTCTTCTGGCTTCACATAAAGCACCATATCAGGCCTCAGCCTCCGGAGCAGGGGCAGCCAATATCTCAGACGCCCTTTCAATCAAAACCCGCAGTGGTTCCGGGCAGTTAGCTCGGATTTGTTCGTCAGACAGCCTTGAAAGACCATCAAAATGAGATGCCGGCTTCGCGTTTGATTTAAAAAGAGCATTGTACGTGTATAGCTCCTGCTTCGAATAACCTTGACCTATATGCTCTAATTCACCGTTGCCCGGCCCGCTTTCCCCAAACACATTGGAAGAAATCTTTTCTGACTTGGTGTCGTGTATTGCTGGATCATAAGTAACAGCCGGTAGATAGGCTTCCGGGTAGGCCTGGATCATCATCATATCGAGGTCCAGAAAACTCGAGTAATATACGCCGAGTGTACGAAGCCAATGTGTCCACTCAATTGCTGTTTCGGAGGTCAATTCAGCGTTAGCAGGCAATACGGCTGCTGTATTAACATTCACTCCAGCATCGTGTAGCCAAGTTACCGCGTTTCCAATACGCCCCATTCCGCCACCGAAGCGTCCCAGATCAAAGTCCAACAGGGTGAGGTGAGGAATACCGAGGCCTGCAAGCAAACGCCATAAGTGTTGTGCGTGCCTCCCGCCGATCGGTACAAACGCAACAAAAGATGGGTCAAGAGGCACCCCGAGAGCCTCCGCCACCCGCGGAATGACAATTTTTTCACTATCACCCTCTCCGATAACAACCAGACGCGCAAAATATATCTCTGGGTTTGCAAGTATTACCTGGTGCAGAAAACTACGTTCATCTGTACCGGCTGCGGGCAGGGGAAGCTCTTTTGCGTTAGAACATAACGTATCTCTGTCATGACGCAAATATCTCACGTTTTCCGGTGTTATCCGCCGCAAGATGCTGGTTGAATGGCTCGTTACAAAGGACTGAGCCGATCCTGAAGCATTCAGTCGCTCCAATAGTGCTATCAATCGAGGCAAGTAGAATGGAGCCAGATGATTTTCTGGCTCCTCTAAAGCAAAAATAGTTAGGGCAGCCGGTACAAAATCAAGCGTTTTGAAACCTTCGAGAGGATCTGGCGCCGCTTCATCCATTTTCCAGACCAGCCCATGCAATGTTGCTGATAACGCAAAATAAAGGAGAGAAACCTGACCTTCACTCAGCTCTTCAAGCAAACGCTCTCCACCTCCTGGTGATTTGGTAAACTTGAGAGACAAGTCTCTTATCAGTTGCTCAAAATCAGTTGCCACCACACTGAAAGAAGGGGCCGCATCATAATGACCATCATGAAGTTGACCCCAGTATGACTTTAAGTCGGTTAAGACGGTGCTGATCGCAGGGACGGCATTGAGGCTTGCTTCCAACTGGGTCGCGAACTGGTGTGACTGGTTTTTCGTCTCATCCTGCCAGTCCGCTGACCTCTCTATACGCCTAAGAACATTCTTGAGCGCGTGACGTGTTACTGCCATCGAATCCCGGTGTGCCGGAATATAAACAAGCTCAGCAAACTGCGTTGCCTTACCCTTCAGCGGCGACTTTCTCTCATCATCCGGACCAAATGGCACTGGATCCAAGGTTCGGACTGTATAGAGTTTTGTCTCTAAATCGTCCTCGTAAGCTTCAGCCTTCTTGTAGTGGCATTCGCAGACAACTCTTACCTTGAGGGCACCTGTGCCTGCGTCAAAAAACATGTCATTAAACACATGAGGTAATTTGTCCGGATCGTCGAAGGCAAAAACAACATCAATGGTTAGTTCTCGCTCCTCTACGTTTTGGCTATCTTCCCAAGGACCGAAGTGGACGTCAGTTCTGCGAAAAATACGCTCAGTAGCCACTGGTGAAAAGAGTCGCTTTAGCGCATCCAGTGCAGCTGATTTACCCGCACCGTTATCACCTACAAAACCTGTCACACCGTTGTTAAACGGGATAAAAACCGGCTCGCTCCCAAAGCAGCGGAAATTCTTTATTGTGAGTGATTCAATGTGCATGGTGATCGATCCTCAATTATTAGTATTGCTTCCTCAGACACGATTTGAATATCGGGAAAATGCATTAAAGCGGGTTAGAATAGGTGTAGCATCTGCATCCTGATAAATGTCGTTGCGAAGCCATTCGAGTTCTGCCTCAACGTCAAACTCCCGCACATCCAAATACCATGCTCGTGGCCGACTATCGCTGCCGTCATTCCAACGGTATCCACGTTTTTTAAGCTGGCCCTTAAAATCAAACGGAGCATTTTCGGCCCAAATTCGACAAGTCGATTGACGAGCAAACTCAAGCAAATAGCTCAGACCGGTCGAGCTTGTATCCCCAAGTTTGTCTGAGAGGAGCCTAAGCCCAGCAAAACAGTCCATTGTGGCCCGATGCCCATCGTAGAAAAAGCCACTCTTTAGTCCCAGATACTCCAGTTTGGCACTCTCAAAACCATGACTACGCCAATCAATATCCGCGTACGAGCACCCCCAGGCCTTTAGTTCGAACATAGGTTCAACTTTTTCGAGAAAAGGTCGATCAAAGCCCGAGTTATGAGCGATAATTATGGCAGCGTCAGCGATAAGGTCCCGCACTTGTTGCCAATCGATTACTTGCCCTCGGACATCGTCGAATCTTATTCCGGTTAATGAGGTGATTTCTTCGGAGATGGTTCCTACTGCAGGTTCTTGCAGCATATTCAATGGAGAATATGTTCCAATAATATTGGCTTCCTCATCAAAAACAAAGGGAACAAGTGCCAGTTCAATAATCTCATCCTTTTCAAGGGATAAGCCGGTAGTTTCGATATCTAGATAAATGCCACGTTTGATCAATTGGTCGGGTAGGGGTCCATCTAATGGGACTGGCACCGGAAGTCGCTCGATGACAAGGTGGTCTTCACTTGCCTCAAGAAGCGCTATAGCCTCTTCAATATCCATAGATAACTCGGCCCCTAAATAAACGTACTTCGATTTAACGATCCTAATTCTACCGTCCAACTATCTGCAAGTAGAAGTACATTTATTTCGAAGAAAAGCTATCAACCGTAAAGCCGGAACTATTTTCGTCTTTGTACGCCTAATCTTTCAACAGCATCGTTTTAAATATCTAGTTGGTGCAGCTGAATGTTAGAGCCTTATAGACGGCTCGCCATTTAGTTTAAGGTTGGGGTCAACGGATAAAGGCAGAATATACTGCAAACAAAACTAGTGAAACCAAATGGAAAAATTAAGAGTATTATTTTCCTTGGTCGCTCCAATAGTTCTCAAAATTCGAGATACACTCAAAGCTGCTTAATAACAGTAGGTTAGTGATTGAGACTAAGGACTTAGTTGCAGAGTATTAGGATACTGGTCCATCAAATGCGGAAAAGAATCAGGAGATTTGTAATATTCTCAGCGTATTCGAATTCTCACATAAGTGCAACATTACTGAAATAGCACTCCATGCGCATAATTTATATTATGGGAAATAATTAGATTAGATAGATCAGATGGTTATGCCGAAACACGCCATTTAGCACGTCGTTACCGCATGTTAGCACGTCTCTATCGCGCTTGGCGCAACGTGAGCGGCTATTCCGCTAGAACCGCGACCTCTTCGCCCGCAGCCTCGAGCTTCTTGAAGGCTTCGCTGACTTCCTGCTGTTTGGCCCACATTTGTGCGTACTTGCCGTCCTTGGCCAACAAGTCGTCGTGTCGGCCTCGTTCAACGATCTGTCCGGCATCCATCACCAAAATCTCATCCGCATTCACAACGGTGGACAGCCTGTGTGCGATAATCAGCGACGTGCGGCCTTCAGCGATTTCCTCCAGTGCGGCCTGGATGTCGCGCTCTGTGTGGCTATCAAGCGCCGATGTCGCTTCGTCCAGCAGCAAGATCGACGGGTTTTTAAGGATCGTGCGCGCAATGGCGACGCGCTGCTTTTCACCGCCCGACAGCTTCAGGCCGCGTTCGCCGACCTCTGTGTCGTAGCCCTCAGGTAAATTGCTAACGAAATCATGGATTTGAGCGAGTTTGGCGGCTTCAAATACCTCATCATCTGTGGCGTCAGGCCTGCCGTAGCGGATGTTGTAGCCGATCGTGTCGTTGAACAGCACCGTATCCTGCGGCACCACGCCAATCTGGGCCCTGAGGCTCTTTTGCGTTACGTCGCGTATATCCTGTCCGCCAACAAAGATCTGGCCGTCCGTGACATCATAAAAGCGGAACAAAAGCCGCGAAATCGTGGATTTTCCGGCACCGCTGGCGCCCACAATCGCAGTTGTCGTGCCGCTTGGCACCGTGAACGAGAGCCCTTTGAGGATTTCCCGCGTATCGGTATAGCCGAAGCGCACATCTTTGAATTCAACGTCCGATTTTTCTTCTTTTAAATCACATGCATCAGGCGAATCTTTAATGTCGGAACTCATGCGAATGATATCGAACATCTTTTCCATATCCACTAGCGACTGCTTGATTTCCCGATAGACAAATCCAAGGAAATTGAGCGGCATATAGATCTGGATCAGGAGGGAATTGACCAGCACAAACTCACCAATGGTGAACTGGCCGTTTACAACGCCCTGCGCGGCCATATACAGCACAATCACCAGCCCAAGGGAGATGATGATGCCCTGCCCGACGTTCAGTAGCGTCAGAGACAACTGGCTGCGTACCGATGCAGCTTCGAACCCAGCCAGCGCCTGATCATAGCGGCTGCTTTCATGTTCTTCGTTGGTGAAATATTTCACCGTCTCAAAGTTCAGCAAGCTGTCGACGGCCTTGGTGTTGGCTTTTGTGTCCTGCGCGTTCATTTCGCGCCGAAACTTCAGCCGCCAGTCAGTGACATAGACAGTGAACAGAATGTAGCTGACGAGCGCAACAAAGGTGATGGCAGCATACCAGAAGCCGAACTTGGTCCAGAAAACGGCTGAAATCAGAAGGATTTCAAGGAGTGTTGGCAGGATATTAAACAGCATGAACCTAAGGAGAAAATCAATTCCGCGTGTGCCGCGTTCGATCACGCGGCTAAGGCCGCCTGTGCGTCGTTCCAGGTGGAACTTGAGGCTTAGGGCGTGCAGATGTCGGAAGGTGTTGAGGGCGACACGCCTCAGCGCATGCTGGCCAACGCGCACGAACACTGCGTCCCGAAGCTCGCCAAACAGAAGCGCCAGCACCCGCGCAAGCCCGTAGCCAAGGATAAGCCCCGTCGGTACGGCAACCGCCAGTGTGGCAGCCGTCACTTTGCCGCCGCCTGCGATGGCGTCAACCGCATCCTTGAACAGGAACGGCACGTAGACGCCGATGAGTTTTGCAAGCACAAGGAATGATAAGGCCAAAATCACCCGAAATCTGAGGTCCCAGCGACCCTCAGCCCACAGGTACGGTAGGATGCTTTTCACTGTCGACCAATGATTTTCAGACTTATGTTTCTCAGGCACGAGACGGTTGGTCATACTGATGAGTTCCAATGTGTTGCAGCTTGGGCAAAGGCGTGAGGCGTTAAGCGAGAAGACAGCATATGGGCCATGGGCCTCTTGTTTCAACCGCCGTATGGCAGGCTTGCAGAAATGTTACCCCGTTCTGCGAATATCAGGGCCTGAGAATCATCATGTCGCCGCGGAATTCGATGCTTGAAAACTCCTTCAGTACGGTCATGCCAAGAAGCGAGCCGTCCATGTCGGCGCCGTTGATAGTAACAGGCACATCATAGAAGGTCTCCTCCCCAAGCCCTAGCGTGCTGATGGTGGCGCGGGCATAGGAAACAACGCCATTTGCCGTGGTGGCGCGGCCGCTATAATCCAGGATGCCGGTGTTTATGCCAATGCGCCGGGCATCGTCGGGGCTTAGGACCACATTACTGGCACCGGTGTCCACCATGAAGCGGACATCCACGCCGTTGAGCCGGGCCTTCATCCAGAAATGCCCGTCGCGGGAGCGGTGTACCATAAGCCCCTCTTCCGTGCTGACGACCCCTGACGGGTCAATAGCGCTCATGAAGCGGTTTCCAAGATCGGACCGATACAGGTAGAAGGTGGCGATGCCTGCGATGATCAGGGCCCACAAGCCTGCCATTTTGGCGAGGCGCAGGATGCTTGAACGGCTCCAGAAGGCAGCAGCACCGCCAAAAATAAGAATGATGATAAGCCCTCGTACCAAGTATGGGTCGACCATGCTGGTGGTCGGGAACGCGAGCGACAGACCAAACAGCAAGAGCCCCATGCCTGCCAGAAATACAATAAGGCGCAAAACAGGCGACGGATGTCCTTTCGGCCGCCCCGGGACTTGCTTTCTGTCGTTATTGTGGTCTGGCACCTGCCAAGGATTATGGGTCATGCTGTCTGGCTCCGCTACGCTTCAAGGATACGGAAAGCATGGCTCCGCGCCAAGCGTTCTTTAAGGGCGCTCAATCACCATTCCGTCAAAGGCGGGAACAACACCCTCCGGTAGCTCCGCCGTCAGGGTCTCATAGTCCATGTCCCACGTCATGTGGGTGAGGATAGCGAGCTCGGGTTTCACCCGGTCGATCCATTCCAGCGTTTGCGCTAGGTGGCTGTGCGTGGGGTGCGGATCGTACCTGAGCGCGTCCACCACCCATATTTTCACGCCTTCAAGCGCCTCAAAGGCGGATGCGGGCATCCGGTCCAAGTCGGTTGAATAGGCCATGTCGCCAAACCGGTAGCCAAGGCTTATCCCGCTGCCGTGGCCTTGTTCAAATGGCTGCATGGTAATGTCACCGACCGCGACGCTACCGCCGATGGCGCGTGCGGTACAGATGGCCGGATAGCCGTTCTGGCTTTTGAAGATATAGTCAAACCTGTGCTTAAGCATGTCGATGGTTTGCTGGTCGCCGTAAACCGGCACTTTCTCGCGCGTCGCCTGAAAAAAGCCGCGCAGGTCGTCTATACCGTGGGTATGATCGGCATGGTCGTGGGTATAGAACACCCCACTGACATGCGTCATGCCTGCTGACAGCGCCTGTTCCCGAAGGTCCGGCGTGGTGTCGATCAGGATGGCTGTATCGCCCTCTTCCACCAGCACGCTGGCACGGCGACGGTGGTTCTTCGGGTTATTCGGGTCGCACGCGCCCCAATATTCGGGCACCTTCGGGACGCCGCCCGACGTGCCGCAGCCAAGAATGGTCAGCTTCATGCCGCGTCTTTGGCCGCTTCTGGCGGCGTGGCTTTGTCAAACAGGGCAAAGAAATTCGCGGTTGTCGCTTCCTGGAGCTCTTCAAAGGAAATGCCCTTGAGGTCGGCGACAAATCGCGCCGTATCCATCACATAGGCCGGCTCACACGGCTTGCCGCGATGTGGTACGGGCGCCAGGAACGGTGCGTCCGTTTCAACCAGCAAGCGGTCCAGCGGAATGGTTTTGACGGTCGCCTGCAGGTCCTTGGCGCTATTGAAGGTGGCGATGCCGGAAATGGAGATATAGAGGCCCATCTCAAGAACTGCATCCGCGAGCATCTGGCTGGCGGTGAAGCAGTGGATTACGCCCTTGAACGGCCCTTTAGCCATTTCTTCCCGAAGGATTGCTACACAGTCTTCGTCAGCATCCCGTGTGTGGATAATCACCGGCAGCCCGGTTTCGCGAGCGGCAGCGATATGGGCGCGGAAATTTACCTGCTGCATGTCGCGCGGGGCATTATCGTAAAAATAATCAAGTCCGGTTTCGCCAATACCCACGATTTTCGGATGTTGAGCCCGTTCAACAAGTGCCGCAACCGCGACATCTGGTTCATTTTCGGCCTCGTGCGGATGGATGCCAACCGTGCCGTATACATCGTGGTAGGTTTCGGCGATGGCGCGAATTTCATCGAACTCACGTAGTTTCGTGTTGATTGCCAGCATGCAGCCGACGCCCGCGGCGCGAGCGCGCGCAACTGCACCGGCCTCGTCCTCACGAAGCTGTTTGTAGTTCAGGTGGCAGTGGCTATCGACGATATACCCGAATTTAGCCATCAGGCAGCGTCCTCTTCTGGCAGCTCAAAGCGTGGGAAAACGCCCTCTGGCTTGGGAATTGCGGTGCCTGGGGCGATCCGGTGCTCACTACCAATCTGGTCGAAACCACGCTCAGACACATTCATCTGGCTAAGGAGCTTGTCCATGCTTTCAGGCATGATGCATTGCGCCATAATGGCGATCTGGCGAATGGCATCCGCGAGTACATAGAGAACCGTGTTCATGCGCTCAGGGTCGGTTTTCTTGAGCTTCCAGGGCTCTTGCACGGAGATATAGCTATCGGCCGCGCTTGCCTGGGCGAATATTGCCTCCAGCGCATAATTGAAAGCTTGCTTGTCCATGTGGCCACGAACAATATCAAGTGTCGCTGAAATATCGTCCAGCAACTTATTGTCATCACTAGTAAATACACCAGGTACAGGGATAACTGCATCGCAATTTTTATGGATCATGGACAGCGTGCGCTGGCTCAGGTTGCCAATACCGTTCGCCAGTTCCGAGTTGCAGCGCAAAACGAAGGACTTGCGCGAGAAATCGCCGTCGTTGCCGAATGGCACTTCGCGCATCAGGAAGAAGCGCACAGGGTCAAGCCCGTATGTCTCAATGAGCTCGAACGGGTCGATCACGTTACCAAGCGACTTGGAAATCTTCTGGCCTTCGTTGGTCCACCAGCCGTGGGCGAACACGCGTTTCGGCAGCGGCAGGTCTGCGGCCATCAGGAAGGCCGGCCAGTAAACGGCATGAAACCGCAGGATATCCTTGCCCACCATATGAACATTGGCGGGCCAGTATGTCTTGTAAGCCTCAGCGCCCTCGTCCGGGTAGCCAACGGCTGTCAGATAGTTGGCCAGCGCGTCGATCCAGACATACATTACATGACCATCGTGGCCTGGCACAGGCACGCCCCATTTGAAGCTGGAGCGCGAGATCGACAGGTCTTCAAGCCCGCCTTTGACGAAACTGCGCACTTCATTGAGGCGCGACTTGGGCATCACAAAGTCTTCCTGGGTGTCGTAAAGCTCCAGAAGCTTGTCCTCAAAAGCAGATAGCTTGAAGAAATAGCTGGGCTCCTCGACCCACTCAACCGGCGCACCGGTCGGGGCCAGTTTCTCACCGCCCTCCCCGATGGTTAGCTCTTTTTCAGCGTAAAACGCCTCATCGCGAACCGAGTACCAGCCAGAATAGCTGTCTTCATAGATGAAGCCCTTTTCCTCAAGCACGGTCCAGAGATGCTGAACCGCCTTTTTGTGGCGGTCTTCGGTGGTGCGGATAAATTGGTCATTCGAGAAATTCATCGCCTTGGCCAGTTCCTTGAACCGGTCAGAGACATTGTCGCAGAAAGTCTGCGGGTCAATCCCTGCCTTTTCGGCAGACCGTTCAATCTTCTGGCCGTGTTCATCTGTGCCCGTGAGGAACATGACATCATAGCCGTCCAAGCGCTTGAACCGCGCCAGCAGGTCGCAAGCGAGGGTCGTATAGGCATGGCCAATATGCGGAACATCGTTCACATAATAGATTGGCGTCGTAACGTAATAGGACGGCCTGTCGGTCATATCATTCTCGTATCTGAATAAAGCAAAAAGGGTTTAGCCGCGCGCCAAAGCACCGATCGACGTGAACAGGTTAACAATCACCTGTTTGCGGTCAAGGTTGACAGCGTCAGCTCGGCTTACCAAACGGCCCATCTTTTCCCACAGGTCAAGCCAGTTATCAAGCCCGGCCGTTGCAGAAATTCTGGCCATTTCGGCGCCTTCGCCCTGCATAATGTCATTTGTGCTGACGCCGCTTGCGCTTTGGCGCACCAGACGTTCAACCCAGCCCAGAAGCATCTCGATGAACAAATGGTATTCCGCATCTGCTTTGGGTGCTGCAAGCCGTGTCGCAAGGGCATGGACATCCGGCGTATTGAGACGCGGCAGGCGGACCAGTTGTGAAGCCATATCCCGGTATAGACCAACGCCACCCAGTTCTGCCAACTCAATCGCTTTGCCTGGTGCCCCGCCCGAAAGGCGGGCCAACGCGTTCAGCTCGTCGCTGGCAAGCGTAGGATAGCGAGCCGCAAGAACGGCTTTCACACTTTCTTCGCCCAGAGCCTTCAGCTTGAGGGTTCGGCAACGGCTGCGGATCGTCGGTAGCAGCTTGCCCGGCGAGTGGGCAACCAGGAACAGGATGGATTTTGCTGGCGGTTCCTCCAGCAGCTTCAGAAGCGCGTTCGCCGCGTTGGCGTTCATTTCATCTGCGGCGTCCACGATGGCAACCCGCCATCCGCCTTCGCTTGCTGTTTGTGAATAAAAGCTTGTCAGCTTGCGAACGTCATCAATTACAATATCTGCGCGAAGCTTACCCGTTTTCTCATTTTCTGTGCGCTCAGCAACAGCAACGCCGCCATGACCGCCTGAAAGAATGCGCTGAATAACGGGATTGCCAGCTTCCACATCAAGGGATGTGGTTTCCTGCGGCAGGTCATCGCCGAAAAGCCCGGGACCAGCGTCCGCACCATCCTGCGACAGCAGGAACTTGGCGAACTTCCAAGCAAGCGTGGACTTGCCGATGCCCTTGGGACCGGTGATCAGCCATGCGTGATGCAAGCGGTCAGCGTTAAAGGCGCTCAGGAACTCCCTTTCGGCTGCCTCATGCCCGAAAACGGCCGTTGTCTCCCGTGGGTGACGTGATATAGCGGCCTCTTCGGTCATTGCATGCCCACAAACCGGTGGTTCACTTGCGCCCGCAGGTCATTCTGCAGTGTTGTGATATCGCGGTTGGCGTCAATCACCACGCATCGATCAGGCTCAGATTCTGCGATTTTCAGGTATGCGTCCCGGATATTCTCGTGGAATGCAAAATTCATCCGTTCGAACCGGTCCTCCCGGTCTTCCCGCAGGGCCTCGCGCCCGCAAGCGCGCGCCAAACCAACATCCACAGGCAGATCAAGAATGAACGTGAGGTCCGGTGTCAGGCCATGAAGCGCCATATCCTGCAGATCGCGCATCTTGTCGATACCAAGCCCACGCGCGCCGCCCTGGTAGGCAATGGTGCTGTCGAAGAAGCGGTCGCACAAAACCCAGGCGCCGCGTTTCAGCGCTGGTTTGATGGTCCGTTCAACATGTTCTGCACGGGCAGCAGTCATCAGGAGTGCCTCGCTCATCGGCGTCCAGCGGTCGGTTTCACCCTTCACCAGAAGCTCTCGGATTTCTTCTGCGCCCGTTGACCCGCCTGGTTCGCGGGTCATGACAACTTCAACGCCGCGGCCAGTCAGCCACTTGGCCAGCAGGCGTATTTGCGTCGACTTGCCAGCGCCTTCGCCGCCCTCGAAACTGATAAACTTCGGCGAAAAATCGTTCATTAGTTTCCTGGCTCCGCACCCGCTGATCCGAAGATCAGATATTCAAATGCCGCGCCGATTTTGCCGAAACCACCGACTTCTTCAACGGCTTGACCTGCCAAAAGCGGCAAGCGCAGGACCGGACGGTCCGGCATTTCGATCACAAGTTCGCCGAGCTGGTCGCCTTTGGCAATCGGTGCTGGTGCGGGGTTTGTATATTCAACGCTGACCTTCATCTGGGCGCGCTGCAAGCGTGACATTGTCAGGGCAACATCTTCACCCACAACCATTGGCACAGTTTTGTCTTCACCCAGCCATACCTCTGCATAATCAACGGTCTCACCGGCCTTGAAAAGCGGATAATGGCTGAAGTTGCGGAAGCCATACTGCATCAGGCGTGAGCTTTCCCGCATCCGTTCGTTCATCGAATTCAGCCCTGCAACAACCAGAACCAGACGGCGGCCATCACGTTCGGCGGAGGCAGCAAGGCCGTATCCGGCTTCTTCCGTGTGACCGGTTTTGAGACCATCCGCGCCAGCAAACCGCCCGAGAAGCGGGTTACGGTTATATTTGTTGCGATCGAAATTCTTATAAAGATACTCCCGCTCAGCAAACATCGGGTAAAGATCCGGAAAGTCATTGACCAGATGCATTGATAGCGTCGCCAGGTCACGAGCCGTCATGACATGGCCGTCTGCAGGCCAGCCGTTGGCATTCACGAAATGGCTGCCTGTCAGTCCAAGTTCGGTCGCTTTGGCGTTAAGCCACTCAGCGAAGACGCTCTGGGACCCAGCCATATGCTCTGCCAAAACGACGCAGGCATCGTTGCCTGAAAGAACAATAATACCGCGAAGAAGGTCTGCCACCGTTACAACGTCGCGCGCGCGCAAGAACATGGTGGAACCACGGTTGTTCCAGTTGCGCCAGGCTTCGTCTGAAACGACAACCTCATCATCAAGCCGCATTGTCCCCTGTTTGATGGCATCAAATGCCAGATAAACGGTCATGAGCTTGCTCATGGACGCCGGTGGGAAAGGCTCATCCGCATCTTTTTCAAAAAGGATACTGCCGGTCGATGCATCAAGAAGGATGGCATGTTTCGCCGGGGTCGCCATTTGCTGGGCTGTGGCTGGTGTTGTCAGCGCGAGTAGTGCCGAAATGGTCCATCCGATTATTGCCAGTTTTGTTTTTAACATTGCCTTCCCTTGTTTCTCATCGCGTCGATTCAGTAAAAATTCGGGCCTCATAAAACCCATCCGCTACAATTCGGTCAAGCTTCTCTTCAGCTAGAAGCATTTCAATGAAGGGGCCAACGCGGACCCGCCAAAGCATCCTGCCGTTGGACGCAGATTGTTCGATCTTTGCCTCATGCCCCCGGCCGCGAAGCCGGCGTGCCTGGATTTCCGCGTTTTCACGTTGGCTGTATGCGCCAACCTGAATGAAATGGGCGTCGCTTGTTACTGTGGTGCTTGCAGTCTGCGTTCTTGGCAGTTTCGGCGGACGGCCATGCTCGTCAACGGCTTGTACGCGCACCTTTGTAACGCCCTGCTTGTCGAAACCCAGAAGCTGGGCCCCTCGGCGTGAGATATCAATGATCCTGCCCTTGACGAATGGCCCACGGTCATTCACCCGCAGGATGATGGTACGCCCGTTCTCCAGGTTGGTGACCTTGACATAGGTTGGGAGCGGCAATGTCTTATGTGCCGCCGTCAGGGCGTTCATATTATAGATTTCACCATTGGCAGTTTTCTTGCCGTGGAAATCACGCCCATACCAGGATGCATACCCTACTTCATCGTAGTTTGGCTGCTCTGCCGGCGTATACCACACCCCAGCTATCTTGTACGGCTTGCCTACCTTCCGCTCAACACCTTGGCTGCCACGCGGTAATTCATCATTCTGAGGCATGCCGCGACCAATAGGGCGCATCGAAGACGAACAACCTGCCAGTAGGGCACTCATGGTGAGAAGAAGAAGGAGATTACGCATGATGGATCAATCCTTCGCAATCACGTCAGAAAGAAGGCCAACCGCCAGCGCATATTTGAAGGATGGGTTATAGCGCATGACGGAGCAGAAATTCCGGTAAACCAGATATCCCTCATCGTCGCCTTCATCCCCTACGATTAGCGCTGCCGGAATTGAACGTGGCGGCAGGTCCTTGCCATTCAGGCGACGGACCCCCAGGGCTTGCCAGTCCTGCAGGTCACGCCAGACACCCATGCTTTTATAAGCCGCACACCAGCTGTCTGGCTTCAGGCCGTCCGTCTGTGCGCCTTGAAGCGATGCCTCGCCTCCCTTGGGCAGCTTTACCTTGCGGCCCCAGGTCTGGTCGTCTTGCCAGCCGTAGGAATTCAGGTAATGGGCAATAGAGGCAAAGACATCAGGCTTGCTGGTCCAGATATTTGGTGAACCGTCACCGTCATGGTCGACAGCAAACTTGAGATAGCTTTCCGGCATGAACTGAGGTTGGCCCATGGCGCCAGCCCAGGAACCCTTCATCAGGTCAAACTCTGCGTAGCCTTTGTCTAGGATTTCAAGTGCTGCAAACAATTCGCGGCGGAAGCGCGTGGCCCGGCGCTTGTCGTAGGCGAGCGTCGCAACAGCATCAAAAACGGAGTAACTTAGTGGCACTGTGCCATAGTTGGTCTCAATGCCCCAGATTGCTGCAATGAAGCGAGGCTGAACACCAAAGCGCTCTCCTGCGGAGCGCAGCGCTTCGCCGTGCTCTTTCATCATCAGGGCGCCCTTTTCCTTGCGCCAATCGCTAACACGGCTTTTCAGGTAAAGCGCATATGTCTGTTTGACTTCGGGTTGATTGCGATCCCGCTTGATGACGCGCTCTACGGGCACGATTGTTGGCAAAACCTGGTCAAGTGTATCAGCCTTGATCCCTCGCTCCAGCGCCTCTGTCCGGACTCCTTCAAGCCAGCTTTTAAAAGCGGCATCCTGTGCAGGCTGTGGAACGGCTGCAGCGGCAGGCGCGGCATCGTCAGATGCAAAACTGGCATGTGAGACGGTTAGTGACAGGAAAATTCCTAGGACAGACTTCAAAACACGCCGCTTATGCATCGTTTATACCGCTCCCTTTTCAACTATAATGCGTGGGTAGACTTTAGGCTGTCCTACCCCTGAAAGACAAGTCGAGAAAGGCGGCTTTTTCGAGGCAATTTCAATTATTTCACTGGAAAAGGGCTCGTGGCAGGCAAAACGAAAAAAGGCTAGCGATGTTTCACGCTAGCCTTTCCGAATTGGTGAGCCCGACAGGGTTCGAACCTGTGGCCTACTGATTAAAAGTCAGTTGCTCTACCAGCTGAGCTACGGGCCCTCACACAAATGTTCGTCGGAGCGTTTCCCCCGGGAACGCGGCGGAACATAGGGGCATCATTCCTGACCGTCAAGCAAAAGTGTCACCTAAAATGAAATTTTTCTGACACCCCTTCCCCGCACCCCGGAATTGCGCCGATTCCAAAGGCAGGATAAGCTTATTTCCATGATTAAATTTATCACAGCCACTGCTTTGTTTTTATATTTTTTCGGTATCGGGCCTTATTGCGCGGTCGCTTCGACCACGCCGGGCATAGGGCAGGTCCATAACTGTGATCAGGCGTTTTTGCCCGCAGCGCGCTCTGGTGAGCACTGCAGGCACTCTGACGGGCCCTTTAATGTCTACGTCTTCATGCCAAAGGATACTGAGACTGCCGCGCGACCGCCGGTGCTCTATCTTTTAGGCGGTCCTGGCAGTCTGGTCGCGCCGCGGAAGAAGAGATTTGCAGCATTGGCAGAGCAGGCCCAGCGAGTGATTATAGTGCCTGCTGTTGCTGACGCTCTGTTGCAGTTGGATTGCCAGTCTGACGGCGCGTCTGACGCTGTCTGGGGCATTGCAGCAAACCCCGAAGATGCCAGCGTCTACGGTAGGGAGCAGCAAGCAGCCAGGCTGGACGGTTGTCTTTCAAAGGTGCGCCTGACATCGTCGGACGGGTCCGCTGACCTGCTTGGCACCAGCATCATTGCTGGCCAGTTATATGGTTTGCGGGAAGGGTTAGGCGTCCAGGGCTGGCATCTGTTTGCCGAATCGTATGGAGCTCGGGTGGCGCTGTCGCTGGCGACACAAGACCGCTCAGGGACTTTATCGCAAACGCTGGATTCACCTGAAACGCCATGGGTGAATGACTTCTGGCACACCGGTCGAAATTTCTTTAATGCCTTGAAAAAACTAAGCAGCTATTGCCGCAGCCATTTCTACTGCCCAGCCAAGCGAGGCAGACTTGAGCGGGATTTGCTTCGCGGAATTGCCCAGCAGAATGCAGCGACTGCCGCGCCAGTTGCACTGAAGAACATCATAACAGGCCAAATTGCTGCCTATGCTAAACCAACGCGGGAGCAACTGTTAATAAGTAGCTTCCATGCGCTCAGAACCCCTGCCCGCGCAGCCATACTACCCTACATCGGATCATCACCAGAAAATATGCGTGAACGCTTTGGTTTGCTGCTGGACCAGTTGCTCTTTCCGGCTGACGGACTGAATACAGGTATGCACCATCTGATCCGGTGCAGTGAACTACCGATGGCAACTTGGTATCGCGCGCTTGAAGACGACAAGCTTGAGCACCCGGAGATGGCACCTTTTCTGAGTTACCTGGCATGGCGTCAGAAATACGCATGTGACGCCCTTGCTGTCTCGCCGCCAAAGACGTTCCGGGTACCTACCCTCCCAAGAGTTCCGTCGCTGGTCCTGAGCGGCGAGCTTGATCCGGTCACACCGCCATCGTTAGTTGAGAGTGCGTTCCGGGGAGCGGACCCATATCTCATTAGGCGGTACCGCGCGTTGGGGCATGTCACGCACGCGCAAAAGGAGTGCGTGATGGAAGATGTCTTATCCTTCTGGGAATCGCCATCAAGCCCGCCCAAACGCTCTGCATGCAGCAGCGATGATCTCGCGCTCAGGTTCTATTCGCCGGTGGTTGTCCGCTGATCAGAGCGGGTCAATATCGCCCAGTGCATAGGTGGCCCGGAAATTGTTGGCATGCTCGGTTAGGCGACCGTCTGTGATAGCTTGCCTCAGGCCTGCCATGAGATCCTGATAAAATTGGAGATTATGCCACGTAAGCAGCATGGCTCCCAAAATCTCACCTGCACGGATCAGGTGATGCACATATGCTCGGCTATACTGGGTGCAAGCTGGGCAAGCACATCCTTCCTGAATGGGGCGCATATCGTCCTTGTGGCGGGCGTTTTTCATATTGATGGCGCCGCGCCATGTGAAGCCCTGCCCTGTGCGCCCGGAGCGGGTAGGCATGACGCAGTCGAACATATCAATCCCACGCTCAACGGCGCCGACGATATCGTCAGGCTTGCCAACGCCCATCAAGTAGCGCGGGGTTTCTTTCGGCATGCGAGGCATGGTGAAATCCAGGACCTTGAACATCATGTCCTGCCCCTCGCCCACGGCCAAGCCACCTACGGCATAGCCGTCAAAGCCTATTTCCTGCAGGGCTTCAATCGAACGGAAGCGCAGGTCTTCATACACACTGCCCTGAACAATTCCAAACAACGCCGAGCGCGCCGCATGGTCCGCGCCGCTGTCGAAGCCGTCACGGGACCGCTGAGCCCAGCGCATGGAAAGTTCCATCGAATCCTTCGCTTGATCCTCGGTTGCCGGATACGGCGTGCATTCGTCAAAGCACATCACGATATCCGAGCCCAACAGGCGCTGGATTTCCATGGACCGCTCTGGCGTCAGCAAGATCTTGCTACCATCCAGATGCGACTGGAAGGTCACGCCCTCTTCGCTCATTTTTCGGAGCTGAGTCAGTGACATAACCTGAAAGCCGCCGCTATCAGTCAGGATCGGACGGTTCCAGTTCATGAATTTATGGAGCCCACCCAGTTTGTGTACGCGCTCAGCTGTTGGGCGCAGCATCAAATGGTAGGTGTTGCCCAGCAGGATATCAGCGCCGGTGGACCTTACACTTTCTGGCATCATCGCCTTGACAGTACCGGCAGTACCGACCGGCATGAAGGCAGGCGTGCGGATCTCCCCACGCATCATCTGTATGGTGCCGGCACGTGCCGCACCATCCGTTGCGTGGATGTCATATTTGAAGCGTTCAGCCATAGATCACCTGATTTCCGGGTACAACAAACTGCTGTCTCCATATGAATAGAACCTATACTCCGACGCAATTGCGTGCGCATAGGCCGCTTTCATTGTCTCTAGCCCGGCGAAGGCTGAAACGAGCATGAAAAGCGTTGATTTCGGCAGGTGGAAGTTGGTCATCAGCAGATCCACGCCCTTGAAGCGATAGCCTGGTGTGATGAAGATGTCGGTGTCTGCCGAAAATGGATGAATGATTCCATCTTCTGCGGCGGCACTTTCAAGAAGCCGCAGCGACGTGGTGCCCACAGCGACTATGCGACCACCTTTGGCACGGGCCTCATTCAGAGCTGCAGCTACTTCGGGCGAGATTTCACCCCATTCGCTGTGCATTTTATGATCTTCGGTGCGTTCAGCCTTTACTGGCAGGAAGGTTCCGGCCCCTACATGGAGGGTGACCGTCTGGCGCTGCACGCCTTTGGCATCTAGGGCCGCGAGTAATTCTGGAGTGAAATGGAGGCCAGCTGTCGGCGCCGCTACAGCGCCGTCCTCGCGGGCAAAGACAGTCTGGTAGTCTGACTTGTCGCGTTCATCCACGCCTCGCTGCGAAGCGATATAGGGAGGCAGAGGCATGACGCCATGAGTTTCAAGGGCTGCAGTCATGGCGGCAGGGTCCACATCGAACTTGAGGGTCCGTTCGCCGTCTTCGCCAACATGGGTCACTTCCGCTTGAAGCCCTGCGAAATCCAGCGTATCGCCTAGCCGGCATTTTTTGGCGTTCTTGGCAAACACACGCCAGGTGGTGGCGTCTTCGCGTTTATGAAGCGTAACCTCTACCTTTGCGTCCCCTCGTTTCCCGGTCAGGCGCCCAGGAATGACCCGCGTGTCGTTGGTAACCAAGACGTCTTTATCTGTCAGCCGGTCCACCAGGTTTTTGACACCCTCGTCAATGAGTTTGCCATTGTCGACAATAAGCATACGGGCCGCATCGCGCGGCTCTACGGGCCTAAGTGCGATCCGGTCTTTCGGCAGGTCAAAATCGAAAACTTCTACATCCATGGAGCGGGCTTTTATCGGAACTTAGCGAAAAGGACAAGCGGCAACAAAAAAAGGCACCCCAATGAGGCGCCTTTTAAAGGATGCGGTATAACGCGCCCTATTCTTCAACGTCCGCTGCAACCTGCATACGAACGATCTTGCTTGGGTTGGCTGGTGGCTCGCCGCGATTGATCATATCCACATGCTCCATCCCAGCAACTACGCGTCCCCAAGCTGTATAGTCGCCATCCAGAAAGGCTGAGCGGTTGAAACAGATGAAGAACTGGCTATCAGCGCTATCTGGCGAAGCGGCCCGCGCCATGGATACTGTCCCGCGCAGGTGCGGCAGGTCGTTAAATTCAGCCGGAATATTCTGACCAGAACCACCAGTACCGGTTCCTAAAGGGTCGCCGCCCTGAGCCATGAAGCCTTCAATCACTCTGTGGAAAATAAGGCCGTCATAAAAGCCTTCACGCACCAATTGCTTGATGCGTTCCACGTGTTTTGGGGCCTTGTCTGGACGCATCGCGATCACCACACGGCCAGTTTCCAAATCAAGATAAAGAGTATTTTCCTTATCCAGTTCCATTGCATTAGAGTCGCTCATGAAGCCCACCATCATTGCTAGTAAAATCAGAAATCGTTTCATTTTGGATACTTCTGTTCGCTGAAACCTTGCCCTTTAGGCCCGCTTTGATTCAGCGACACGTTTCACCACGGCCGCTGCAACGTCTGCAGGCACAAAGCTCTTGATATTGCCACCATAGCGCGCGACTTCTTTCACGAGACGTGACGCAATGGTCTGGTACCGGGGATCGGCCATCAGAAAGACGGTCTCGATATCAGGATTTATCTGATAGTTCATACCCGTCATCTGGAATTCATATTCAAAATCCGCCACGGCCCGCAGGCCACGAATGATGATGGAGGCATTCACGCGCTCGGCGAAATGCATCAACAGCTCATCAAACTGCACCACTTCAAACTCAACACCAGCCGCCTCAGCCAAAGGCCGAGCACCAGCATCAACCATGCCTACCCGTTCGTCCAGAGTGAATAACGGATCCTTACTAGGGTTGGTGGCTACACCAATAACCATCTTGTCGACGAGGCGCAGGCCACGCTTGATAATGTCGAGGTGCCCGTTGGTGATTGGATCAAACGTGCCCGGATAAACGCCTATACGCTGTTTTGTCACAGCTACTCCCCAAGAAAAAGTCTTGCAATATCGTTGCTTGCCAGCAACATTCCCGAAACTGCCCCAAAAAACAAGGGCCAAGTGCCATTTAGAGCACAATCGTACGCTGTCGAGGAAGATTTTGCCATGGCCCTGCCCGTTGACCCGCTTCTTTTCTGGCTATTTATTGGTGCTGTGACGCTGCTGGTGCTGACACCTGGGCCAATTGTAAGCCTGATAATCGCCGAAACCTTGAATGAAAGCCCGAAGCATGGCCTTGCGGTTGTGGCAGGCGCCGAAGTGGTTGGCATTATTATGCTGTCGGTCTACCTGTTTGGGTTTTCAGCGATTATCGAGTTCCTGTCGGACGATGTTCTCAGTGCAGTGCGCTATGGCGGCGCGGCATATCTGGCCTATTTGGCATTCAAATCCTTCCGCAAAAGCGATGTAGGCACTGACCCCAAGAGAATTGTCGTCGAACGTACTCCTGGTAAGGCCTTCAAGGCGGCGATTGCGGTTGCGGCGACCAATCCCAAGGCGATCCTGTTTTTTGCGGCCTTTTTCCCACAGTTTATATCGCCTGACATGCCGGTGATGCCGCAGTTGATCACTCTGTCTGTCGCGTTTGCGATCCTTGCCCCGTTTCTGGACTGTATCTGGGTTTTGGCAGCCACTGGGGCGCGAGAGGTATTGAAGCGCAAGGGGTCAGTTTCCCTGATAAGCAAGATATCAGGCACGATTCTGGCCGTCGGAGCGTTTGCGCTTCTCCTGATCAATAAATAACGCCCAATCCTCCATGTGAAGGTTGGGCGTTACTAATTTGATCTAACTGAATAATATCTTATTCAGCTTCAGGCTCTTCAGGTGCTGTCGCGGCAGCTGCATCACCTGTTGCGACAGCCGCAGCGCCTTCGACTTCAGCCGTGCCTTCAGCGCCTTCTTCGACGTCTTCATCCTCTTCGGATTCCTGAAGTTTGGCTACCGACACGATCGTTTCACCATCAGCTACCTTGAAGAGTGTCACTCCTTTGGTGTTCCGCGAGGCAATTCGAACATCATGAACCGGCGTACGGATCAGCTTACCATGGTCGGTAACCATCATAATTTGCTCGTCGTCGGTAATCGGCGAGGCCATCACAACGTCTCCGATCTGTTTCCGCAGGCGCTCATCAGAAGGCACGTTCCAAATGCCCTGACCGCCACGACCGGTCAGACGGTATTCATGGCTGGAGGTGCGTTTACCAAAGCCCTGGTTGGTCACGGTAAGAATAAACTGCTCTGTGGCCTGCAGTTCCGCCATCCGTTCATCTGAAAGCGTTTGCTCGCCAGGCTCGGTCTTCCACGGTGCTGCCTTAAGATACGCATCACGTTCTTCAGTTGTGGCATCTGTGCCGTTGATCACCTTCATGGATACGACTTCGTCGCCCTTGCCGAACTTCATGCCGCGAACACCGGTGGATGTCCGGCCGGCGAACAAGCGAACGTCTGTTGCCTTGAAGCGGATCGCGCGGCCTTTTTTGGCGGCCAGAAGCACGTGATCGTCTTCGGTGCAGACGTCCACACCGATCAGTTTGTCGTCCTCATCTGAGAACCGGATAGCAATCTTACCGTTCGACATAACATTGGAGAAGTCGGAAAGCTTGTTGCGTCGCACATTGCCAAAGGCGGTCGCGAACATGACCTGCAGCTCGCCCCAAGTATCTTCATCCTCTGGAAGCGGAAGAATTGTCGCGATGGTTTCGCCCTGCTTCAGTGGCAGCAGGTTGATCACCGGCTTACCTTTCGACTGTGGGGTACCAAGCGGCAGCTTCCACACTTTCATTTTGTATACCTGGCCGAGGTTCGAGAAGAACAGCACCGGCGTGTGGGTGTCTGCGACGAAGACCGTGGAAAGGAAATCCTCGTCCTTCGTCTGCATGCCGGAGCGCCCTTTCCCGCCGCGGCGCTGAGCCCGGTAGGTCGCCAGCGGTACGCGTTTGATGTAACCGCTCTGTGTAACTGTTACCACCATATCTTCGCGAGCGATCAGGTCTTCATCATCGAAGCCTGTGATGGCGTTCATATCGATCTCAGTGCGTCGGTCGTCGCCAAATTCCGCACGAACCGCTTCAAGCTCACCGCGCAGCACTTCGTAAAGCTTCACGCGGGACTGAAGAATTTCAAGATATTCGCGGATCTTCAGTGCCAGCTCTTCCAGCTCTCCGCCGATTTCGTCGCGACCGAGCGCGGTCAGGCGGTGCAGGCGGAGGTCAAGGATGGCCTTGATCTGAGCTTCAGACAGCTGGTAGGTGCCATCATCGTTCAGGTGGCTCATTTCGTTGATCAGCTCAAGATACGGCAGGATTTCTGTTGCGTCCCATTTGCGGGCTGCTAGGGCCTCGCGTGCAGCAGCAGGCGATGGAGCTGTTCGGATTGTCGCCACTACTTCATCAATGTTGGCAACAGCCGTCACAAGACCGAGCATGATGTGCGCGCGGTCGCGTGCCTTGCCCAGTTCGAACTTGGTGCGGCGGGTGATCACTTCCTCGCGGAAATCGATAAAGGCCTGCAGCACACGCTTGAGCGAAAGTTGCTCTGGCCGACCCCCATCCAGCGCCAGCATATTTATGCCGAAGCTGGTTTGAACCGGGGTGAAACGGTACAGCTGGTTCAGGATTACATCTGCCACGCCGTCGCGCTTCAGCTCAACCACCACTCGCACGCCGTCGCGGTCGGATTCGTCCCGGATATCCGAAATTCCCTCAATGCGTTTCTGCTGAACGCATTCGGCGATCTTTTCGATCATCGAGGATTTGTTCACCTGGAACGGGATCTCGGTAATTACGATGGCCCAGCGGTCTTTGCGGATTTCCTCAACATGGGTGCGGCTGCGGATCGTGATAGAGCCCTTGCCGGTTTCATAAGCCTGGCGAATGCCGCCAACGCCCATGATAATGCCGCCTGTCGGGAAATCGGGGCCCTTGATGTGTTCCATCAGGCCCATTGCGTCGATGTCTGGATTGTCGATCACGGCGAAAACGCCGTCGATCACTTCGCGAAGGCTGTGCGGCGGAATGTTTGTTGCCATACCTACGGCAATACCGGTGCCGCCATTTACCAGCAGGTTCGGGAAGCGGGCGGGCAGAACTATCGGTTCGTGCTCGCTTTCGTCATAGTTGGGCTGGAAGTTCACGGTATCCTTGTCGATATCCGCAAGGATCATCGAGGAAACCTTGTCCATCCGGGCTTCGGTGTACCGCATGGCCGCTGCACTATCGCCGTCCATGGAACCAAAGTTACCCTGGCCGTCCACAAGAGGCGCGCGCATGGAAAAGTCCTGCGCCATCCGCACCAAGGCGTCGTAAATCGCGCTGTCGCCGTGTGGGTGATATTTACCCATCACGTCACCGACGATACGCGCGGACTTACGGAACGGCTTGTTCCATTCATAGCCTTGTTCGTGCATGGAGAAGAGAATCCGGCGGTGTACCGGCTTCAGGCCGTCCCGCACGTCCGGCAGTGCCCTCGACACAATCACGCTCATGGCGTAATCGAGGTATGATGCCTTCATCTCATCTTCGATGGTGATTGGCTGGATATCCCGCTCTTCCGGCGTAATGGGTGTGTTGTCGCTCACCAGCTTCAGCCCCTTGATTATGCAGCGCTAATAAAAGCAGCCGCGGTCCCCGAAACAAATATAAACTCAAATATATAGTCAGCCCACCGACAGGTACCCCCGATATATGGTGTGGCCGGACAGACTTGTCTAACAAGTAAGAGCCCCTTGTGCAAGGCGCGAAGCCGCCTTTTCCACAGGCTTTTTATCCCAGAAACAATTTTCGTAATAATTGGGCTGGACGGACAGGAAAACAGTCGCTAAAAAGCGTCCCTGTTTTCGACTTATCACCATCTGGGCAGGTGGCAGAGCGGTTGAATGCACCGGTCTTGAAAACCGGCAAGGGTGCAAGCCCTTCGTGGGTTCGAATCCCACCCTGCCCGCCAATAAAAAGGTCACCCAATGGGTGGCCTTTTTTTTGTTCTGATCCTCATTATTCTGACGCATTTATTCAGCCAGTGTTCAGGCGGGCCTGACATCATGGCGTCATACAGTAACCGGTGAAGGTAAGGTCATGAAGAAGACAACGATGACAGCAAGCCTGATTATGGGCGTGACAGCCAGCCTTTCTGGCCCAGCAGCCGATGCGGCCAGCCAAGAGGAAATCTGCAGCTATTATGGGAATGTGGGTGCTGCGGCGATAGACTTTCTGATGCCGCTTAAGTTTTCAGAAGTTGTTGAGATGGTTTCCGGCAAGAACAAGGAGTTGCTGGAAGGCATGGCCAAGGCCGTGGAACGAAAAGGTAACCCTGAGGTCAAGGCCTCTATCAACAATATGGGCGATGGGTCGCTTGAATTGATGGGTGAAGCGGCGGGGCTGCACGGCTTCCAGCTGGTTATGACGGGCCAGGCCACCAATGGACAGGAAGTGTTCGGCATACTTACCAGCCGCTGTATGCAGTCGGGCCCCAATAATATCATCGAGGCCCAGCGCCGGGCTCGGGCACTGCAGCAGCCTTCCAATTGATAGGTCAGCTGGTCAATCTGCTTTTGACCCGTTGGAGCCATACTTGAACGGCGGGTCGCGCTTTAAGGCTGAACCCGCCCTCTTCCGCGAACTGGGTATAGGCTAAGAGTGCGATATCCGCGAGCGACAAGGCGTCACCGACCAGATAATCTTGCTGACGGAGCTGGAGTTCCATGCGGTCAAGCGCGGCATCGCCCTTGCCGACCAGAGTCTGATCGATCTCGGATCGCGGCACCCCTTTAAGGGCCACTTGGAAGCGGACCACAGCAATCGCTGGCTCATGGCTGTATTGCTCCCAGAAAAGCCATTCATCCATCTTGGCCTGCTGCCAGTCGTCGGAGGGACTCAGGCTGCTATCACGCGCTAGATATCTTATGATAGCGTTCGATTGTGACAGTATCCGACCATCATCAAACACCACCGTCGGAATCTGGCCGGCTGGATTAATGGCCAGAAAGTCTGGCGTGCGGGTGAAACCTGACAGGACATCAACCTCCTCCCATTCATATGGCATTTTCAGATAGTCACAGACGTACTTTACCTTCAGGCAGTTGCCGGATCGGCTATCACCGTAAACTTTCATTGATTCCTCCTGTCGTTAAGTGGCTGTAGATTACCAACCGAATGACGCCGGTTAACGCGATATTTCTCCTTGCCTTTATTAAGCTCAGCTAAATGCACAATTTTTATGCAATTGATATTTTTTGTGCATAAATTGTCGCCAGCAATTTTCATAAAGAAGCTAAAACCGTTGCTATACTTATATTTCAAGAACTGGCACGGAACCTGCTGATAGAGCTCCCGAACGAGACCAACCATAGGGAGTTGTCATGAAATACATCATCGCGATCATTAAGCCGCACCGGCTTGATCCAGTTCGGGATGCCCTGGCTGAAATCGGCATCAACGGTATGACCGTTACCGAAGTCCAGGGCTATGGGCGCCAGCGCGGCCAGAAAGAAATTTATCGTGGTGCCGAATATGAAGTTCATTTTCTGCCCAAAGTAAAACTCGAGGTCGCCACCGACGACGCTGTAGCGGCGCAAGCCATCGAGGCCATCCAGCAAAGCGGTCACACTGGCCAAATCGGCGACGGCAAGATTTTCGTGCTCGACCTAAACCAGGTGATCCGTATCCGGACCGGTGAAACAGACTCGGCTGCGCTTTAAGGGAGTATTATCAATGTTTGAAAAATCGACACTCAAAAAGCTGGCCCTAGTTGGCCTCGGTGCGACGCTGATGACCGTTCCCGCAAGGGCCGAAGTCACTGGCGAGACCGCCTTTATCTTTAATACACTTCTGTTCCTGATCGGCGGCTTCCTGGTTATGTGGATGGCAGCCGGCTTCGCTATGCTTGAGGCGGGCCTGGTTCGCTCCAAGAATGTTGCGGAAATCTGCCTCAAGAACGTCACGCTATATGCGCTAGCGAGCCTGATGTGGATGCTGATGGGTTATAACCTGATGTATTCCGGCGTCGATGGTGGCTATTTCGGCACCTTCTTCTCGCTCTGGTCGCCTGATGACGCAGCGGCGCTTGCGGAAGGCGCCCAGCATGACTCCGGAGGCTTTGCAGCCGGTTCTGATTTCTTCTTCCAGATGGTTTTCGTTGCCACCACGGCCTCGATTGTCTCTGGCACTGTTGCTGAGCGCATCAAGCTCTTTCCGTTCCTGATCTTCACGGCTGTTCTGGCGGGTATCATCTATCCGATCCAGGGTTCCTGGGAATGGGGCGGCGGTTGGCTGAACTCCGAAGGGTTTGCAAGTGCATTCGGTGCGGAGTTCTCTGATTTCGCGGGTTCAACCCTCGTTCACTCCGCTGGCGGTTGGGCGGCTCTTGTTGGCGCTATCATACTCGGCCCGCGCCTTGGCAGGTACAGTGCTAAGGCAAGGGTTCGCCCGATGCCTGGTTCCAGCCTGCCGCTCGCAACCCTCGGTACCTTTATCCTTTGGCTCGGCTGGTTCGGCTTCAATGGTGCCTCCCAGCTCGCGCTCGGTACAGCTGGCGATAGCATCGCTGTATCCAACATCTTTGTTAACACCAACATGGCAGCTGCCGGCGGTGCTATTGCCGCAATGCTGACCACCAAGCTGGTTTACAAGAAGGTTGACCTTTCCATGGTGCTGAACGGTGCTCTTGCTGGTTTGGTTTCCATTACCGCAGAACCACTGACGCCAGAGCCATGGTCGGCATCGCTGATCGGTGCCTTCGGTGGCGTATTGGTGGTGTTTGCCGTGCCATTCTTCGACAAGCTCAAGATCGATGATGTTGTCGGTGCGGTGTCCGTTCACCTCGTTTGCGGCATCTGGGGCACGCTTGCAGTCGCCCTCACCAACTCAGACACCACATTCCTTGCCCAGCTGATGGGGGTTCTTGCAATCGGTGCTTTCGTTGTGATTGCAAGCGGCATCGTCTGGTACGCACTTAAGCTCACGATCGGCATTCGTCTTGACGAATCTGATGAAGAGCTGGGCACAGACCTTGCTGAACTGGGCCTTGAGGCCTACCCAGAGTTCGGCAAAGGCTCGCAGAAGCTCAGCTTCTAAGGCCACTACCTCTTTAACCTCGGAGCCCTTCTCTCCCTGGTAACCTTGGCAGTCGCGGGATTTCGCGGCTGCCTTTTTTATGCCGACTTTATTGACAATATTATCATTACTATTGCTAGGCGCAGGATTCTTTACTAGACTTCTTCGTCTATAAATGTGCGGGATGATGGAGGGATGTATCCGATGGCACTGGACCCAATTTACGCGGCAGCACTTGAAGATTCTTCCTGGGATGTGCCCCAGGACTATGACGCTTTGTTCAACTGGAATTATAGCGACGAGCGGAAAGACCTGCTTGGGCTCTATAACAAAGGCAAGAGCATGCAATGGGATACGGAATCCCGCATCGACTGGTCGCACGAACTGGACCCGGACGACCCTCTAGGCATTCCTATTGAACTGTTTCCGCTCTATGGCGCTGACTTCTTTATGAAAATGTCCCGCAAGGAACAAGGCGAGGCACGCCGACACCAGGCAGCCTGGAGCAACAGCCAGTTCCTGCATGGCGAACAAGGGGCGCTGATTTGCAGCGCCAAAATCGTGACAAACGTTCCGGATATGGAAGCAAAATTCTATGCATCCACCCAGGTGATGGATGAAGCTCGCCATGTGGAGACATACAAGAAACTGGTTGAAAAGATCGGCCTTGCCTACCCGATCACCGGCCCGCTGAAGACACTTCTGGATCAAGTGTTACGCGACAGCCGCTGGGATATGACCTACTTGGGAATGCAGGTGGTGATCGAAGGGTTGGCACTTGCTGCATTTTCCAACATCCGTGATCACAGCACAGATCCTTTGGCCTCAGCCGTGAATGCCTATGTCATGCAGGATGAAGCTCGGCATGTAGCCTTTGGGCGCTTGGCCCTTCGTGATTACTACCCAGAGCTGACACAGGCTGAGCGGGACGAACGAGAAGAGTTCCTGATTGAGGCCTGCTACCTGATGCGCGATCGGTTCCAGAACAAAGAGGTCTGGGAAAATCTCGGTTTTCCGATGAAGGAATGCCTTGAATTCCTGGAGAACAGCCAGGGCATGCAAATGTTCCGCACTAATCTGTTTAGCCGTATTGTTCCCGTGGTGAAAGATATCGGCTTGTGGGGTGATAAGATTCAGCACGCTTACGGCCAGATGGGCATCCTAGGCTTTGCCAACATCGATATCGACGCCATGCAGGCGAATGACATGGCTGTGGCGGATGAACATGATGCTCGCCGGAAGCATGTTGAGGAAACGATCGCTGCTGGAAAATCGGCCGCCGAGTAAAATATCAGCTGAAATTTGGCAATAAGAAACCCAGAGGGCGATGGGGGTAAGCCCTCTGGGTTAGGTAACGTTCGGCCAAGGCCAAATTAATCGTTACAGGTACATAGTACAGTAGGCTTTCGGCCTTTTCCAAGACAAATATTTCATCGATCATTCAATAGCTTGGCGGGAATTTATTCCTGACCAAATGGGCAAGTTGACTAAACTCGAAAAAAATGAAGCAAAATGCAACCTTACGGCTGCCAGAAAATAACAATCCTCAATTTGAACTAGAAACAATATTCATCTTCTGCCTATTGTATTTTTCATGATAGGAAGCGAAAAAAAATCCTCATATTGGCGGAACAAGCTGAATCAGCAGCGTCAGGACCTCGAATCTCTCAATCAGGATGCCCTTGAAGGCCGTCAGGCTGTTGAACTTGACCAGTCGCGCGTAGGCCGCCTGTCGCGCATGGATGCCCTGCAAAGCCAGGCCATGAATAATGCCATTGCGGAACGACGTCAGGCCACCCTGCTACGCATAGAAGCAGCTCTCGCCCGTCTGAACGAAGACGAATACGGATATTGCCTGGTTTGTGGTGATGAAATCCCGGAAAAGCGGCTGGAACTCGACCCAACTGTCAGTACGTGCACTAGCTGCACTAAATAGCGGCCTCAACCTTCACTTACATCCTGGTGAGTCATATCCCAGACGCCAAATTCGTGATTGATGCTCCATTCAATCAAATAGCGATAGATATCCTCGATGTAGGATTGGTTACCGGACTGCTGCTCAGCCGCAGCTTTGGCTTTAGAAACCACGTCCTCAACACGCCAGTTATCGCGAACAGCGCTCCGATCGGGTTTGATATGACCAGCTTGCGCAATATACTCTAGGCGTTCTAGGAGGAGCGGCACGATTAAACGGTCGACCCGGTCGATCTCTTCTCGCACTTCTGCCATTGTCTCGCACTGTTTCACTGCGCTTCCTTCACTATTGAATACTTCTGCGGGCCTTCGGCAAAGCTTGCATAGACGCCTCGACTGGTTGGATCAAGGAAACATTTTGTCACAATGCGCCAATGCTACCGCTGCATGATATCGCGAGGCAGGTGGTCAAACATCAAAAGGGCTGCCTGTTCTTCCTTTGTAAGGCGTGGCAATAGATCAAATGCGATACGCATGGTCTCGAAGCCGGATTGATCCGTCGCGCCGCCGGCAATGACCAGAGCTGCTTTTTTTTGCCCCGATAGAGCGTAAACGAAAGCGAGCGAGCGTTTTCCGGAAGACACTCCTCCGGGCGCATCCATGGTCTTCTGCAGTAGCGCGACGGCCGTTTCAAACTCGCCTTCGAGTGCGAACGACAGCGCCATGTTGCGGATAGCGGCCGGATGGCTGGGCGCGAGGGTCAGTGAGCGATCGAGCAGCATCCGGGCGCGACGGGCATTCCCTGTCACCTGAGCTAGTTGACCGGCAAGAATCAACTGCGTCAGGTCTGTGGTTTCGGCTGTGATTATTTCAGAAAGCGTCTCATCAGCTAGGGCGTAGTCTGCACGCATAATGGCCACGTCAACTTGTGTTAGCTTCAGTTCAGCGCTGCTAGGGTAACGACTGGCAAGATCATCCAGGATCGCCTGCGCCTGCTTTAAGCGGCCAGTCTTTGCCAAAACCCTGGATATGCCAAGGTTGGCCGACATCAACTCCGGGTCAGCCGCGACAGCCTGACTGAAAAGATTGTACGCACCCTCGAGATTACCTGCGCGTTCAAACCCTTCTGCAACCGTCACAAGCCCTGCCGGGTTTTCGCTTGCTAAGGTGTTGCGCGCTCGTGCGGACACAGGCCCTTCCCCTTGGTTCACTCTTTTTTCCGGGCCTGATGCGGCACAAGCCGCCAGAAGCAGCAAAGGTATAAATTTGATTCGGTTGGATAAAATTTTAGACATTTTGCCCCCGGTTTTGGCCTTGCGTGACCGAAAATAGCAGACCCTATGCCTATAAAAAGCACTGAATCGTCGATTATTTGCCGTCCGGCATCATTTCATGTATAGTCTTAATCGCTGAGAAAGCGCGTGTCATGGGTATTCACGCGTAGTTGGAGCAGAAAAAAATGGACATTCAAGGAACAGCCAATACCAACGCTGCCGCGATTGCGGGGCAAGGTCGGTCTGGGGCGCTTGAGTCTGCTGCCACCGAACGCAAAAGTGCGGAAGATTCCGAAATTGAACGGAAAGAAATTGAACCTTCCGATACTGGCGCTGGCGTTGGCGAAAAGGTAGACATTCAAGCGTAGTTTAGGCAGAACGCCGGACTTCTATTGAAAATGGTAATGAGCCTGCAATTGATTTTGCGGGCTTTTAGTGCGTTCGCTAAGCATAGGCCAATTCAGCGCAGATATCCAGCTAGTCGTCACTTAACCCCAGAACTGGTATTTCATCAGCGCCAAAAGCTTTCTGGCGTTTCCGGGAAGGCGTTCATTCAAAGACATCAAATCGTCCCCTACCCGCTTGGTGACCCTTAGCTCCAATGCTGTTAATGGCACCAGCCCAAGAACAGTGCGGAGCGCCGCGTCCCGGCGGGCATCAGGCAGCACATTACGGAGGTTTGTGAGGTCATTCTCCAATGACGCCAACAGTTTTCGAACCGTGGGCAGAACTGCACTGACCATATTTTCTGTCTGTAGGGCTGGCCCGCCAGCAGCATCGCTCAGCAAGCTCTGCCAATCACTTGAAGGGTTTGCGAGTTCATGTGGCAATGCCCGAACTGTCCCCATCAGGCTCCAGGCCCTGCCCGCGGCTTGTGCCAGATCAAGTTGGCTAGCGCCTGCATCTGCATTCAGGACAAGCAGCATAGCTGTATTAAGTGCCCCACCCGTGCCGTCTGCGTGTTTCCGGATACTGGCAAGGGTCACCTGATCGCCGCCAAAATCATCAGACCAGGTATCGATGATGGCATCCATATGAGGCCTGATCGCAAGAAAGTCACGGATTTCATGCGCCAGTGCCTCAACGACTGGATGCGCGCGCGGTGTGCCTGCAGCAATACCTTCCAGTGCTTCCCGCCACCACTGCAGCCGGATTTCGCCAAGCATGGCTTCGCTTACGACGGCTCGGGTCTTGCTGACCTCCTGGTTGAAGGCAATCAGGGCCCAGATACCGGGGCGTTTGTTCGCGGGCGCCAGCAAGCTGATATAATATCGTTCGGGATCGTGTTCCCGCGCCTGTTGCTGGCAATAGTCGATGTTTTGCAGCTGGTTTTCCATGGCGCGCACCATGGCCCCAGTGTCCGGCATTTGCAACAGAATTTGCCCGTATTGTTGACAGCGGCGCCTACGCCCTTGGCCGGGCACACTATTGTTTTCTTGTTAAACCTATACTCAAACGGTAGGATTTAGCCGGGACGACTTTTAAATTGCTCGAGAAAAAGGGGAGCTAGGAAATGGGAAAGATTCTCGAATCTCTGCAAAATACAGTGATCGCGGGCTTTGTGCTTCTGATCATCGTTATTGCTGTAATGACTAAAGGATTTGCCGGCGTTGACTTTGATCCGGCCTTCTTCGCACGCTATATCCACGTGCTCGCAGGTGTTATGTGGATCGGCCTGCTTTGGTATTTCAACTTCGTTCAAATACCGACAATGCCGTCAATTCCAGACGAGCAGAAACCAGCCATTGGCAAGCATATTGCGCCAAAAGCGCTTTGGTGGTTCCGTTGGGGTGCCATGTTCACACTGCTTAGTGGCCTTTGGCTGGCGTCTGAAAACGGTTATATCGTTGATGCGCTGACATTGGCCGAAGGAGCGCGCTCCATCGGTATCGGCATGTGGATGGCCATCATCATGTGGTTCAACGTCTGGTTCGTGATCTGGCCAAACCAGAAGATTGCGCTAGGCATTGTCGAAGCTGATGCTGACGCCAAACCGGCCGCAGCCCGTAAGGCGATGCTTTTCAGCCGCACAAACACGCTGCTGTCTATCCCGATGCTTTATTGCATGGTTAGCGGCCAGAATGGCGGCGCGGGCTGGTAAATCTTTAGCACCAATCAGTTACAGAAAAGGGCTGGAATACCGGCCCTTTTTTATTGTTTAACGCTGTAGCTTATTCGTCTACTCAGCCGCTTTTTTCGCTTGTGCAGCCGCGAAATTCTCAGCTGCAAAGGACCAGTTCACAAGGCTTGAGAGGAAGGTCGCGATATAGTCTGGGCGACGGTTCTGGAAATCAAGATAGTATGCATGTTCCCAAACATCCATGGTTAGCAATGGCGTTTGGCCGCCTGTCAGCGGGCATTCAGCGTTCAGGGTTTTCACAACTTTCAGGCTGCCGTCTTTATCAAGAACAAGCCACGCCCAGCCTGACCCGAACTGGGTAGCGCCAGCGGTCTTGAAAGCGTCAACAAAGGCATCGAAGCTACCAAAGTCAGCATCGATCTTTTCTGCAAGCGCACCCTCAGGCTTTCCGCCACCGTTTGGCGCCATGGAATCCCAATAGAAAGTATGGTTCCAGATTTGGGCTGCATTGTTGAAAATGCCAGCTTTAGACGCATCGCCTGCCGTTGCCACCATGATGTCTTCGAGGCTCTTACCTTCAAATTCGGTGCCCGCCACCAAGTTGTTCAGGTTTGTGACATAGGCATTGTGGTGTTTGCCGTGGTGGAAGCCAAGGGTCTCAGCCGAAATATGCGGCTCAAGGGCGTCCTGTGCATATGGCAGTGCGGGAAGTTCAAAGCTCATGGGGAGATACCTCTTTGGTAGGAATTACATGAAAACATAAAGAGTTGCATGGCTTAGCTAATGCAAACCAAGCCCCATTTCAATGGGTGTGGAGTGAATTTTTCTTTACGGATAGGGGTGATCGGCTTGTTCGCCGCGGGCATCCATTTCATGCTGCACGGCCAGAAGGCGATAATGCTCGGCCATACTGCGGTTTTTGGCAATTTCAGATTCGGTAAGCTTGCGCATGAACTTGGCAGGTGATCCCGCCCAAAGTTCCCCGCACCGCACGACCTTTCCAGGTGTCAGCATGGCACCGGCTGCCAGCATGCCATCACTTTCGATGACGGCATTATCCATGACAATGGCGCCCATACCGACAAACGCATTATCCATCAAGGTACATCCATGCAGCATGGCCTTATGGGCAACCAGAACATCCCGGCCAATGGTTGTTGGGTATGTGCGTGTAGAGACATGCACCACAGTACCGTCCTGGATATTGCTGCGGGCGCCAACGCGGATCTGGTTGACGTCGCCTCGCAGGACACAGTTGTGCCAAATGCTTGCGCCCTCCCCGATCTCCACGTCGCCGACGATTTGGGCCCCATGAAAAACAAAGCTGCCAGGCCCCAGAACGGGCCACTTGCCCTTAAAAGGCGTCAGGCGCCCACCCAAATGGGTGTCGCGGTAAAGCGGAGCATCTTTTATGTTGGCCACGGTTGCGCCTATGGGAACATCGGTGCCTGCAGCAGGCCCGTCGTTTCATCAAGGCCCAGCATCAGGTTCATATTCTGGATGGCCTGGCCCGAAGAGCCTTTTACTAGGTTGTCTATGGCTGACACCACGATTGCCCGGCCCGGGATGCGGTCCTGAAAAACATTAAGGACACACCTGTTCGAGCCGCGCACCATCCGGGTCGCAGGCACTGTGTCGTCTGCAAGTACGGATACGAACGGCTCATCAGCGTATGTTGCCGCTAACTGGTCTTTGAGTTCCTGCGCTGTCGCACCCTCTTTAAGGCGAACATAGATGGTTTCCAACTCGCCCCGGTTCATAGGGACAAGATGTGGCGTAAAGCTGATGCGCACGTCTTCGCCAGCGGCCAGTGTAAGTTCCTGCTCTATCTCTGGCATGTGACGGTGATGGCCCACGCCATATGGATGCATGGCTTCAGCCACTTCAACGAAGAGGTTAGCCTCCTTCAAAGACCGTCCGGAGCCGGATACGCCAGATTTGGCATCAATAATGATGTCCTGACCAGAAATCAGCCCTGCTTTCAGGAGTGGAATCAATGCCAGAAGCGCTGCCGTCGGATAGCAGCCCGGACATGCCACTAGGTGGGCCTTACGCACAGCCTCGCGGTTAACCTCAGGCAGGCCATAGATGGCTTTGGGCTGCAGGTCTGGTGCTGTATGCTCGCGGCCATACCACTGTGCATAGACCGAAGTATCGCGCAGGCGGAAGTCAGCCGAAAGGTCAACAACCTTCACTTCACCGGGAATAGTGTCCGCCAGATCACCTGTTGTCTCGACAACCATTTCGTCCAAGAGGCTATGCCCAGTCGCATGCAAGAGGCCTTTGATCACTTCCTGGCTGGTGGCGTGTGGTAGGGCGCAGAAGACCACATCAAGTTCGACTGCTGGCCATTCTACTTCGTCAAGGCCAATCAGGTCAGGAAGATCATATCCTGCAAGATGGGGGAAGACATCCCCAATGGGCATTCCGGCTTTTCGCTCAGCTGTCATCAAGGCGATTTCAACATTTGGATGCGTCAGCAACAGACGCACGAGATCGGCGCCTGTGTACCCGCTGGCGCCCAAGATACCGACCCGGAATTTACGTGTGACAGACATAACGAAGCCTCTGTTAGATTTTAGGATGCAAAAATGCCATGTCCTAGTTTGCGACATGGCATTCCATAAGTCATTGATTTTCTATGGCCTGAACGCGAAGAATTTTACATAGTCAGCGTTAAGCAGGCCTATTCCTAGATGTCAGGCGGCAGCTCTGCGATGGCTTCCTCGAGCTCTATGAAGCCTGGCATAAGAAGAGTGGGCACATTGCGACGGCCAATCTCAACCGAAATTTGCGGCGGGTTACCTTGCAGGTGCGATACCAGCACGATCTTGATCAAATTCATGAACTGGCCTTCCTCGTTGAGTATTTGGCCCAAGCGACCGGCAATAGGCGCTACCATCAGATAGGAAAGAAAAATCCCCAGGAATGTCCCTACCAGTGCGCCGCCAACCATACCGCCGAGAACTTCTACTGGTTCGGAAATAGCACCCA
>Ga0209273_10000780_pt1 | contig 35603 bp, 32 predicted proteins | sample tdAd471_FD_187126 | JGI IMG/M metagenome (GOLD analysis project Ga0209273, IMG submission 187126) | Marine sediment microbial communities from the Atlantic coast under amendment with organic carbon and nitrate - tdAd47.1 (SPAdes)... | ecosystem: Environmental > Aquatic > Marine > Coastal >...
GCCCCGGTTTCACCCGAGAGCAGGGCCTGGATGGCGAGGCCCGACCCTCCCATCACCAGAATATAGAGCAGGACCAAGCCCAGCGCCGTCTTGAGAGCCTTATTCATGAGCAGGCGCTCATTGTAGCTGCTATCGGGGCGATCTAGGCGCCCGCTTCAGGCTATCGGCTCCGTCCGGAATCTCGAATCTGAAGCAGTTTCGCTTCCAACCGTTTCACCACTTCCGGCGCCTGGCTCGTGCGGTTCGTCGATTCCGCGATGTCTTCAGCCAGGTCATACAACTGGTAGTCCCCTTCGAACGGTTTTCCGACGGGTTTTTCGCGACCGCCCGAGCCGGACGACGCGATCAACTTCCAACGCCCGTCACGGATCGCGAACGTTCCGTTGCCCGAATGATGAATGACCGGCGCTCGCTCGAACGATCCCTTCGCGGTCATCAGCGGCATGAGGCTAAAGCTGTCCTCGGCGGCGTCCTCGGGTAGCTTGCGGCCTACGATATCAGCTGCAGTGGCAAAGAAGTCCGTGTGCGTGATCGTCTCGGCGGCTCTTGATCCCGCCCGAATCTTCGCCGGCCAGCGGGCGAAGAACGGGACGTGGTGTCCGGCCTCAAAGATGTCGGCTTTCGTCCCCCGAAAAGCGCCGTTTGCAGTGTGGTGGTTCTCGGCGTAAGACTGGATGGTCTCGTCAGAGACGTGGTCCGGCTCGCCGTCTTCTAGGCGGTACATGTAGGAGCCGTTGTCGGACGTGTAGACGACCAACGTGTTGTCGGCGATCCCCGCAGCGTCCAGGGCGTCGAGTACGCGCCCCACCGTGTCGTCGACTTGGACCACGAAATCTCCGTACAAACCCAGGCTCGTGGAGCCGCGGAAGCGGCGGTGCGGCAGCGTCGGTTTGTGCGGCGCCGTGAGCGGGAAGTAGAGGAAGAAGGGCGAAGCGCGCCGGGCTCGTTCATGGATATAGGCGACGGCCTCCGCCGCTAGATCGTCGAGCGTGTCCTCCGGATTCAGGTCGCGCGCGATCGGTCCAGCCCGCAGGAACCCGGGGAACGACACAGCGGATTGGTGGACCACGTTCCGCGTGATTTGGCCGTTCCGAATGTAGACGTAAGGCGGAAAGTCGAGCGACGCCGGGATGGCGAAGGAGAAGTCGAACCCTCGCGTGTGCGGACCGTCGTCGACGCCCTGCGTGAAGTCGATGTCGGTCAGGACGCGCCCGAAAGAGTCTCGTGGCGGATCCCCTTCACTCGTTTCTCGTCGCTGGAAACCCAAACCCAAATGCCACTTTCCGACCAGACCGGTGTGGTACCCGGCGTCTTGGAGAAACGAGCCGACCGTCTCGCGTCCGTCCTCAATCAGCGGCCTGCCGTACCCGTTCAACACGCCTTTCTTGAGCCGGCCTCTCCACGAGTAACGCCCCGTCATCAGCGCGTAGCGGGTCGGCGTGCAGACTGCGGAGGGGGAATGCGCGTCTAGAAACGTCATTCCCTCGGCGGCCAGCCGATCCAGGTTCGGGGTGGGGATGGTCGATTTCGGGTTGAGCGCTTGAACGTCGCCGTAACCCATGTCGTCCGCGAGGATAAAGACGATGTTCGGGCGATCGACTTGCGCCGTCGACGAGGCGGCGAAAAGGAGAGATAGGAGTGCGAGTCTCATAGGCGGCGACTAGGTTTCCATGCCTGCGTCCCGAGAGTCAAACGGAGCCCGGATCGTGATAGCATCCGCATCGATGCTGCGCTCCCTGCTCCTCCTCTCTCTCATCGCTGCCGGATGCTCGTCTCCACCGCCCGCGCCGCCGGTCCACCAGGCGACCGGCATCAAGATATGCGAGGTCGATTCTTCTAGCGCGATTGTCTGGGCCCGGTTGACCGAAAACTCGGAGCGCGTGGGCGTCGAGGGCGGGATTCCCGACGTTCGATATGTCGACCCGGAGTCCGGGGAGCTCATCGAGCGCCGCGGTCGACAGAACGCGGACCCGGTGGTGACGTTTCCCGAAGGGCGCGACGTTGCAACGATTGAGGGGGCCGTCCCCGGCACGCTCGGCGAGGTGCGGGTTCGATACCGTGCGCGTGGTGTGGACGAGTGGCTCGAAACGCCCTGGGCGGCGGTCGACCCGGCGGCCGACTTTACCACCCAGCTGCGGCTGGCCGGGCTGTCCTCCGCCACGCACTTCGACATCGCGGTAGAGGGGCGCTCGCTCGGCGGCCAAGAGCCCAGTTCCGTCACCGAGGGAGAGTTCCAGACTGCGCCGGACGCGGACGACGAGGCGAAGGTCGTCTTTACGGTGACCACGGGGACCTCCTACAAAGATCAGGACGCCGAAGGCGGGGGCTTTAATATGTACGCCCAGATGTCGAAGCTGGCGCCCGACTTCTTCGTCCACACCGGAGACATCCTCTACTACGATTCTCTGGCCAAGACGCTGCCGTTGGCGGAGTGGCATTGGCAGCGGATGTATAGTTTGCCGACCAACGTCGCCTTCCACCGCAAGACGGCGAGCTACTTCATCAAAGACGATCACGACGTCTTCATGAACGACTCCTGGCCGACGAAGGAGACGAAGTTCATGGGCGGCTTCACGTTCGAGCAGGGGCTTGCCGTTTTCCGGCAGCAGGTTGGAATGGGCGATCGGACCTATCGCACCGTTCGCTGGGGGAAGGATTTACAAGTGTGGATGGTGGAGGGCCGCGACTTCCGATCGCCCAACGATATGGAAGACGGGCCGGACAAGACGATCTGGGGCGCCGAGCAGTTTGAATGGCTGCGTTCCACTATGGAAGCGTCGGACGCCTCGTTCCGCGTGCTGATTTCGCCCACGCCGATCGTCGGTCCGGATCGCGTGAGGAAGAACGACAATCACGCCAACGCCGGCTTTACGTACGAGGGCGACCAGGTCCGATCGTTCCTCGCAGGACTCGGGAACGCCGTCGTCGTCTGCGGGGACCGGCACTGGCAGTATGTTTCGCGGGATGCGGAGACGGGCTTGCGAGAATATTCAAGCGGGCCGGCCAGCGACGCGCATGCCGGCGGATTCTCCGAGGACCAACGAACCGACGAGCACGTCTACTTGAACGTGATCGGCGGGTTCCTCGCCGCTACCGTCGAACGCGAAGACGGGGAACCCCGCCTGAGCATGAAGCACTACTCGGTCGACGGCGATCTTCTGAACGAGGATGTCTTCACCGGTCGCTAGGCGCAAGAAAACGGCGGGCCGCATCCAGCGACCCGCCGTCTCCTCTCGTTCGGCTGAGACTTAGGAGAAGCTCAAGACGGCGTCGGCTTCGTTGTCGAACGAATCGAAGACCGTGTACAGCTTCGTAATCTGTAAGAGGTCTTGCACCTTCTTCTGAACGTTGAGCAGCTTCACCGAGGCGCCTTGGTTGGACGCCGTGGTGTAGGTCGAAACCAACTCGCCGAGGCCGGAGCTGTCGATGTAGCTGACGTCCCCCAGGTTGACGAGAATTTTCTTGGTTCCCCCTGCCAGGATTTCACGAACGGTTTCGCGCAGCTTGCCCGAAGAAGTGTCTCCCAGGGTGATCCGACCACCCAGGTCAAGAATGGTCACTCCGTCGACCTCGCGCGTTGCCACATTCAAACTCATAGTGTTTTCTCCTTCTCTATTCGCCTGCCGGCGCATTCTTGACCAGCGTTACTTCAGTACCGCGCGGCTCTCCACGTTGTACGTTAAATTCGTCTACCAAGGCCCGCATCAGCAACAAGCCTCGTCCAGAGGTCTTGAGCAGGTTCTCCTGAGCCGTCGGATCCGGGATGTCGTCAGCGTCGAATCCCTCGCCCTCGTCTCGAATCTTGATCGTCAGCGCACCGTCACTCTGTACAACGCTAAAGTGTACCGACTTATTCCGGCTGTAGCCATTCCCGTGGGTCACGGCGTTGGCCATCGATTCACGAACAGCCATTCCTAGGTGGTCCACGGCGTCTTCGTCGTGCCCGGATTGGCGTGCCAGACCCTGGACGACTAACTCGACCGCATCAATGCTGTCGGTCTTGCTTTCAAGCGTCAATTCAATACTGCGGGATTCGGCCATGCGGACACGAGAGAAGGTCACACAGCCGGGCCCCCGGCGACGCGAACGCCTCGACGAATGGGCAAGATCGCATAGCGGCTTCCGCAAAGTCAAGGCCCGGCGACCATCTCGCCCGCGCCCCTTTCGACTAGACTTGGGGCATGATTTCCCGCAGAGACTTGCTTGGAGCCGCCGCCGTCGCCTCAGCCGCCGCCTGCGCCGCCACGGAGTCCACGGCGAAATCCGCCGCCAAGATCGAGCCGTCCGTGCTGATTTCGATGCTGCCCAAGGATTTGAGCTTCGAGCAGCGTTTTCGTCTTGCCGTGGACGTAGGCTTCCATTTGATGGAGGTTCGGACCGTGGAAACGGACGCGGAAGCGCAGCAAATCAAGGACGGCGCCGACGCTGCCGGTCTGCGTATCCACTCCGTCATGAATCAGGCGCATTGGCGCAACCCGATTTCGAGCCCCGATCCCGCAGTCGTTGACCAGAGCGTGGCCGGGATGGAGGCGTCGCTGCGACAGGCGGAGCTCTACGGCGCCGAAACCGTTCTTCTCGTTCCGGCGGTCGTTCAGCAAGATACGACCTACGAGCAGGCTTGGGAGCGCTCGCAGCATGTGATCCGCGAGCGCATTCTGCCGGTCGCCGAGCAGACCGGCGTGGTCGTCGCCCTAGAAGAAGTGTGGAACAAGTTCCTGCTGACTCCGCGGGACTTCGTCCAGTACATCGACGAGTTCAATCACCCCCTAATCAAGGCCTACTTCGACGTGGGCAACCTGGTGCACTACGGTGTCCCGGAGCATTGGATTGAGGCGATCGGCGGGAAGCGGATGGCGAAGGTCCACCTCAAGGACTATTCGCGCAAGGACGGCTTTACGCCGCTCGGAGAGGGCACGGTCGACTGGGAGGCCGTGCGCGCCGCATTCGATTCGATTGGATACGAGGGCGCGGCGACGGTCGAACTGCCGGGCGGTGATCGCGAGTATCTGGCCGACGTCCGCGATCGAGTCCGCAATCTGTTGGGAGCCTAACGCGAATGAACTGGCAAGCCTTTACACATAACGCATTGCGCATCGTCACCGGACTGCTGTTCGCCCCCCACGGCTGGCAAAAGCTCGTGGTCGACGGCGTCGATGCCTTCAGCCGCTCCTGGTTCGCGGGCGTGATCGAGCTTGTCGGGGGGACGCTGATCGTGATTGGATTTCAGACGCGCTGGACGGCCTTTCTGTGCTCCGGTTTGATGGCCTTCGCCTACTGGTTGGTTCACGGGACGAACGCGTTGCTTCCGATCCACAACGGCGGCGAATTGGCCGTGCTGTACTGCTTCGTCTTCCTCTTCCTGTGGGCTCACGGCGGAGGCGACTTTTCGGTCGATGGGATGATGAAGAAGAAGTGAGCCTCCGCCGCTTCGCCCATGGATTTTAAGGACCAGGTTAAGTCGAGCGTCGACATCGTCCAGGTGGTGGGCGATTACGTCCGACTTACGCGCGGAGGGGCGCAGAGTTGGAAGGGGCTCTGTCCGTTCCACTCCGAGAAGACGCCCTCGTTCAACGTCAACGATTCGCTGCAGATCTTCAAGTGCTTCGGCTGCGGCAAGGGCGGGGACGTCTTTACCTTCTTGATGGAGCACCAGGGGCTGACTTTCCCCGAGGCGCTCGAACTGCTGGCTGAGCGCAACGGCATCCCCATACCCAGGAGGCAGGACGGTCCCGAGGCGAACGAGTCGGCCCGTCTGCGCGGCGCGCTGCTACAGATGCACGCCGATGCGCAGGCCTTCTTCGAGGAGCAATTGCGTACAGAGTCCGGCGGTGCTGCGAGGGACTACCTCAAGCGCCGCGGCATCGATTCCGAGACGGCCCGGACGTTTGGGATCGGCTACGCGCCCTCCGGATCGAGGCTCGCCCGTCGCTTCGAGGAGGCCGGATTTCGCGAGTCGGACCTCAGCGAGTCCAGCCTCGTGCGGAAGGCCGACGATCGCCCGGGCTTCTACGACTTTTTTCGCGATCGACTCATTTTTCCCATCCGCGATACACAGGGAAGAGTCATCGCGTTCGGGGCGCGGGCCTTGAGCGACGACCAACAGCCCAAGTACCTGAATTCGGCCCAAACGAAGATCTACGACAAGCGGGCCGTGCTCTACAACCTTTCCGGCGCCAAGGCGGGGATGAAAAAGTCCAATCGCGTCGTGTTGGCCGAAGGGTACATGGACGTGATCGGCATCGTACGTGCAGGAGTTCAGGAGGCGGTGGCTACTTGCGGTACGGCCCTGACGCCGGAACAAGTGCGGACGATGCGTCGATTGGCCGATACATTGATTGTGAACTTCGACTCGGATACGGCTGGGCGCGAGTCTGCGGAGAAATCCGTGGAGAAGGCGTTGGTCGAGGGCTTCCACGTGCGCGTGCTGGAGCTTCCCGGCGATCTCGACCCGGACGAGTACGTGCAGGAACACGGGGCGGAGGCCTACTGCGCTCAACTCGAACAAGCTCCGCCTTACTACTCCTGGCTCGCTGAGCGCGCGCGGACTAAGTTCGACCTGAGCACTGCGGAGGGACGCGTCTCGGCGTTCGACTTCCTCAAGCCGTCTATCCATCTACTTCCAGACAAGATCGCGCGCGCGGCTCTTGCCAGCGAGTTGGCTGAACGGTTGGGCGTCGATCCTGGTTTGGTGCTCGAAGAGTTCCGGCGCTCGGCGACGGACCGGTCGCGTCCGGCGCCGCCCTCCGTGCCGGCTCATTCGTTGTCGCCGGGAGAGCGGTTGTTGCTGGAACTGTTCCTCGACTCGGAGGAGGCGCGCGACGAAATGCTGGACCGGACCGCCGAGTTGGCAGGTGAAGAGAATTGGTCGAGTCGGGCTCTGTTCGCCTCACTCGCCGGCGCGGCCGCCACGGGCCCGTTCGAATTTACGGCTTTTGAAGGGCGCCTGGAGGAGCGGGATCGCGATATGGTCGCCCGCATCATCTTTGATCGAGACAGAAGAAAAGTTTCGCTTGATGAGGGGAAGCAGGCTTTTCTGGCGCTTGAAAGACAGAGCCTCGAAAAACGATACCGCGCCGTTCGGCGTCGGATCGCCGAGGCCGAACAGAGAGGCGATCAAGCTCAGGCTTTAGAGGCGCTGCGTGAGAGGTTTGAGCTGGAGCGCCGATTGAGGGAGTTGGAGAAATGAGGCGTTTGAACGCTAGAGGTAAGGCTTTTGCCCCGGAGCGGGGCGTCTTTTTCGCTGTTGTAGAATGGGACCGCGCCGAACGAGAAGAAGACGGAAACCCAAGGCGATTCAAGCCCTGCTAGCCGAAGAGCATTGAAGTGAGCGTTGAGTAGAGGGGTTCAGGGACGACCGTGGAACAAGATTCGGAACAGGCGCCCGCTCGGGGCGAGAAGACGGTGGATAGAATCCTACGAGGTCTGGACTCTCCAGACGTCGATCCGTTGCCTACCTCCGACGAAGACTCCGACAAGTCTTCGGCCCCGTCGAGCTCCGAGCGCAACGCAACCAATTACTCCTCCGCCGACGACGCCAAATCAGCCGACCCGGTCCGAACTTATTTGCGTCAGATGGGCGTGGCGCCCCTGCTCACCCGAGACGGGGAGGCCTCCATTGCTCGACGGATCGAGCGCGGTAAGAAGATGGTGGAGCGCGCCGTCTACAGTTGCCCGCTGGCGTTGGACGAACTTTGCTCGCAGACCGACCGCGTTCGTGACGAGGAGCGGGCCGTCCGTGAAATCACCAGCCTGGATGAGGCGTCCGAAGAGCAGTGGGACGATTGTAGGAAGCGGGTCCTGGCAGACTTGAAAACAGTCGCCAAAATGGCCAAGGGCGTCGAAACGGCTCGGAAGAAGCTGCAGGATGCGCCTCCATCACGTAGGCCGAAGGATGTAGTGCGAATGTCTTGGGCGCTCGGCCGCAGGCGGATACAGGTCGTCCACGCTGTTCGCCGAATGCGCTTGACTGCCGACCAAGCCGATCGACTGACCCGCAAGGTCGAAGAATCTTTGATTGAGCTGAAGACTCTGGAGCGCGAACTCTCCCGAGCGCAGCTCGCCGCGGAGACCGCTGATCCGCATGATGCCCGCTTCCTCCGGGCTCAGGCCAAGGAACTGATCGCCGCGATCCAGGCCTTTGAGGGCAAAGCCGGTCTCACGTCCGCCGAGTTGCGGGCGACGATGAAATCGATCCGCCACGGCCGAGCTGTCGCCGGCATCGCGACGCGCGAGCTAATCGAAGCCAATCTTCGGCTAGTCGTCTCCATCGCCAAGCGCTATGTGAATCGCGGTATGCATTTTCTTGATCTGATTCAAGAAGGCAATATCGGCTTGATGAAGGCGGTCGACAAGTTTGAGTATCGCCGCGGCTACAAATTTTCTACCTACGCGACCTGGTGGATTCGCCAGGCGATCACGCGTGCGATCGCTGATCAGGCGCGTACGATCCGCATTCCGGTTCACATGATTGAGACGATCAATCGTCTCATCCGCACGCAGCGTGAACTCGTGCAGGAATTGGGTCGCGAACCTTCAAACGATGAAGTCGCCGAGAAGATGGAGATGACCGTCGTCAAGGTGCGCAAGGTGATGAAGATCGCCCAGGAGCCGATCTCCATCGAGACGCCGGTAGGCGAGGAAGACGATTCGCATCTGGGCGACTTCATTGAAGATCACGATCGTGAATCCCCGGCTGAGGCCGTGATCAATCTGAACCTGCGCTCGCAGACCGCACAGGTTCTCAAGACACTGACTCCGCGCGAAGAGCGCGTGATCCGCATGCGCTTCGGCCTCGAGGACGGCAGCGAACACACCCTCGAAGAGGTCGGCCAGAGCTTCGCCGTGACCCGCGAGCGCATCCGTCAGATCGAGGCGAAAGCTCTGCGGAAGCTGCGCCACCCCAGCCGGAGCCGAAGGCTGAAGACGTTCGTCGAGCCCGGCGGCGGAACCTAGGTCCCACCCCGCGTCCCAAGAGAGCGTTGTTTGGCTCGAACTGCCTTGACTCGGCGGTCGCTAGACCAATTCGAGTTCGATGACGCCTTTAGCGGTGTCGACCTGCGTGACTCGGAAGGAGCGCAACTCGCCTTCCGACGGGCCGCCTTCTTCGCCTGAGCCGCCGGTCCAACCGGCCTTGAGTTTCTCCGCCAGCGAGGAAACTCCTCCGCCGGACGCCTCCGCTTCAGGGGCCGCCTCAGGAGATGCTGAGTCTCCGCTCGAGAGAGCGCAAATTCCCTTCACGCCGTCGTCCAGCTGGACGTCGAGGCTGTCGGGATGCACGGCCAATACGCGGCCGCTGACCAGGTCGCCCGGCTGCACCGTCTCCAGATACTTGTCCGTCTCCGACGGCTCCAGTTGCTTCATGCCGAGCTTCAGACGCCGCTTGGCGCGATTCATCTCAAGCACTTTCACCTTGACGTTGTCGCCCGTGCGTACGACTTCGTTCGGGTGATTGAGTCGGCGGTCCGACGTGATGTCGGAGATGTGCAGCAGGCCTTCCACGCCCTCGGTGACCTCGACGAAGGCGCCGAAGTTGGTGATCTTGCGGACGGTACCTTCGAAGACGGACCCTACCGGGAAGTCGGTCTCGACTTTGTCCCAGGGGTCGCCCAACGCTTGTTTGAGCCCCAGCGCGACTCGGCGCTTGGCGAGATCCATGTCGAGTACGACGACCTCAACCTCTTCGCCTTCCGACACCACGTCGCCTGGATGCCTCACGCGGCGCGCCCAGCTCATCTCCGAGATGTGGATCAACCCCTCGGCGCCCGGCGTCAACTCGACGAACGCGCCGAAGTCCATGAGGCGCGTGACCTTGCCTGTGATCCGTTCGCCGACCTTCACCTTCTCGGCGACTGTCGTCCACGGATCTTGCTGCAGCTGCTTGAGACCGACGGCGATGCGACGACCTTCGGGGTCGATCCGCAACACCTGCACCTGGATCTCGTCGCCTTCCTTGACCACAGAACGCACGTTGTCCACGCGCTTCCATGAAAGATCGGAGATGTGCAGCAGCGCGTCCACGCCGCCCAGGTCGACGAAAGCTCCAAAGTCCCGAATCGTTCGGACGATGCCGTTGAGCACTGCCCCCGGCTTCAGTCCCGCCACGGCTTCTTGGCGCGCCTGATTGCGCTCCTCGTCCACCACGGTTCGCCGGTCGAGGACCACGTTGCGGTCCTGCAAGTCCAGTTGAGCGATGCGCGCCCGGATCTCCTGCCCGACCAGCGCCTCCAGGGCTTCCTGCTCGCGTTCGCCCGATCGAGACGCCGGCAAGAATGCGCGTGCGCCTACGTCGACGGCCAATCCGCCTTTGACGACCTCAATGACCTTGCCGACCACAATGGACCCTGCGGCGTAGGCCGACTCCAGGTGCGACCAATCGGTCGGACGTTCGGCCTTGGAGTTCGAGAGCAGCAGGTAGCCTTCCGGCGACCGCCCTACAGCCGTCACCTCGATTACGTCTCCAGTCTTCCACTCCGGCCGCGGCGCTCCCTTCGGCGCCGTGATGGGGAGAAAGGCCTCCGACTTTTCTCCCACGTCGACGAATGCGCCGTCATGCCGCAGCGTTACGACGACGCCTTCCAGGACTCCCTCGGGCAGTGCTTCCTCGTCGCCGTCGGCGGTAGCGGGAGCGCCGTGATCCTGTTGATCGAGCATCCGCTCGAACTCGTCTTCGTCCGGGATCTCGAAGTCGTCGTCGTCCTCAAACTCGCCTTCCGGCGCCGACGGCATAGCCGGCATCTCCGGCGCGGCCGGTGAAGGCGGCGGCGGAGGCGGCTTGACGTTCAGGGCCTTCGGGGGCGCCGAGGGCGTCTCCGAGGATTCTTCCGTCCCGCTCGACGTGGCTTCTTGACTGTCCTCTTGCGTCTGCTTCGAGGCCGCGTCTTCAGCGATGTCCGCGGGCGCTTCGTTTGGCAGCGCAGGTAAATCCGAACTCAATCTATGACTCCTAACTTCAACCGTCAAACCATTTTCCCACAGCGAGCCCAACGTTTCAGCATTGCGTTGAAACTACCTTCGGAGCCGGTGCTAGGATGGGGGACTCTCACGACGCTTCAAGAGCCTGTTTAGGGAGTTTTTTCCATGCCGAAGATCCGCCGAGCGCTGCTGAGCGTCACAGATAAATCCGGGTTGGCCGAGTTTGCCCAAGCCCTTTCCAAGCACGGAGTCGAACTCATCTCTACCGGAGGAACAGCCCGCCTGCTGCGTGATTCCGGCCTCGCGGTTCGCGATGTGGCTGAGGTCACCGGCTTTCCGGAGATGCTCGACGGCCGCGTCAAGACCATTCATCCACGCATCGCCGCCGGCGTTCTCGCCATTCGCGGTAACGCCGATCACATGGCCGCCCTCAGCGCGCATGAGATCGAACCGATCGACATGATTGTCGTGAATCTCTACGCATTTGAGAAGACCGCCGCGGACCCTGAAGCGACCTTTGACCAGAAAATCGAGAACATCGACATCGGCGGGCCGACGCTTATTCGGGCCGCAGCCAAGAATTTTCGGGACGTCGCCGTCGTAACCGGGGCGGGGGATTACGACGCGCTTGTCTCTGAATTGGACGCCAACGACGGCGCCTTGAGCGCCGAAACTCATTGGAGTCTCGCGCAGAAGGCGTTCCAACGAACGGCTGCTTACGATCGCGCCATCGCGTCGACTTTGACCGCTCTGCCGCTCGACGGCAACGCTGAGCCCGAGGTCCTGCCTGCCACGCTCGACCTTTCCATTCCCCGTTCTCAGGTGCTGCGTTACGGAGAGAACCCTCACCAACAAGCCGCGCTCTACGTTGCGGGCGGCGGCGTCGCCGGCGCGAAGAAGCTGCACGGCAAGGAACTCTCCTACAACAACCTCGTGGACTTGGACGCGTGTTGGGCGTTGATCCAGGAGTTCGACGAGCCCGCTTGCGCCATCATCAAGCACACCAATCCGTGTGGTTGCGCCCAACAGGCGACGCTCGCCGAGGCTTACAAAGCCGCTCTAGAGTGCGATCCCGTTTCGGCGTTCGGGTCGGTGATTTCCGTCAATCGGCCTGTAGACTCTGAGACGGCTGCGCTGATGTCCTCACTGTTTGTGGAGGCAATCGCGGCTCCGTCATTTGAGCCTGAAGCGCTCGCCGTCCTCACCAAGAAGAAGAATATTCGCCTGCTTGAGGTCGCACCCACCGAGCCCGGCGTCACGCTGAAGAGCGTCTCCGGCGGAATGCTGGCCCAGACCGAAGATCGTCGCGAGACCAGCCCGGACGGTTGGGAGGTCGTCACCAAGCGCGCACCCACCGCGGAAGAGGAAGAGGCGCTGCGCTTCGGCTGGAAGGTCTGTAAACACGTCAAGTCCAACGCGATCCTCTACTGCCGCGCCGGTCAGACTGTCGGCGTGGGGGCTGGGCAGATGTCGCGCGTCGACGCCGCGAAGATCGGCGCCTCAAAAGCGAAGCTGCCCTTGGCAGGGACCGTCGTCGCCTCCGATGCGTTCTTCCCGTTCCCCGACGGGCTGGAGACGGTGGCTGAAGCCGGGGCCACGGCGGTCGTCCAGCCAGGGGGCTCGAAAGGCGATCCGGGTGTCATCGAAGCCGCCGACCGGCTCGGGGTCGCTATGGTCTTCACGGGCGTCCGTCACTTCCGCCACTAGGCCGCACCCGCAATTGCAGATTCGCGTGTGAATCAGGGGCCGACCCGGTCGATCCGTTCGGCGCCGAACAACGTCCAACCCATCTGCGGGTCGTCGCTCTTCATGACGACCTCGAAGACGACCTCCGGCGGACTCGATCGCTTATATTCGCGCAGACGCGTCCACTGACTGAACTGCTGACGGGAGCTGGATTCCCAGCCGACCTTTCCGAGCGACTCCGGCGCCAATAACGCACCGTAGGCGACCAGAACGTTCTCCGTCTCGGGCAACCAATCCGCGTCGCCCATCGCGATGCTGATTACTCGATTGGACGCCATCTCCTCCGATTGCCAGACCTGCTTGACCGTCATCGCTTCTTCATCGACGGCGTATTCCACTGCGCGGGAGTAGGTCGCTTCAATGTCGGTCGGTCTACGGAATGGCCGCGTCTCGTAATTGCCGTTGTTGTAGAGCAGAAGCGTGCCGTTGGGCGTGATGCTGGGCGAGTGCTGGTGATAGGGCCACTTCAGCTCGCCGTGCGGTTGAAGGAGCTTCTCTGAGAGTTCGCCCCATCCGGTCGGTTCGCCGAAGATCCAGACGATCTCCTTGGTCTCTCGGTCGATCTTCATCGCCGCCGCCTGATACCGGAAGTTGACGAGGATCGAGTCGTCGGATTCGTCGTGCAAGAGGTTGTTGGCGTGGCTCCAGTCGACCGTCTCCGGGAATCCCCGGCGGACCCAATAGTTGGAGAACGTCTCAAATCCGATCCGGAACGGGTCCATGTGGTCGAAGGCGTGCCACTCCCAGACCACCTCGCCGGTCTCACGGTCAAACTCGATGATCACGTCGCCCATCACCTTCTGGCGCTTACGGGGAGCCTGCGCGTCGTACTCGCTCGTGTAGTAGTCGTCGATTTCCTTGACCTCGCTGCTGAGGACCAGGATGTTGCCGTCGGGCAGTTCGTCGATTTCGTGGTGGAAGGTGAGTACGTCGACGGCGATTCCCTCTTCATGGCCCTCGGGGCTGTTCTTGGCATACCACTGGTTGACGGTGTTGCCCAGCCAGTCGACTTCCATCAGTCGAAAGTCCGCCGTACAGAATAGGATGTTCCCGTTGCGCGCCTTCTCAAAGTCGCTGATGCGCGAGTCGACGCGGTAGTACCAGACAACCTCGCCCGCCGAGTCGAGCGCGGCGAGCATTCCGAACGCGGAGTTGAACCTGGCGATCTCCTGGCTGCGGCCGACCTTGCGCCGTCGGGGGTTGAAGAGGGTCACGCCGGGTTCCATCTCGTCCGACCGGCTCGTCACGACCTTGATGGGTGGAAACTCGACGCCCGACTCTGGGAGAGCCGGCGTGGTGAAGGTCATCGCTTCCGGTGCTGCGGAGGCTGCCCCGGCTGAGTTGCGGATGGAGACCCGAATCTCATGCGGGCGGTCCGGCCGCATGCCGACCACGGGCAGCCCCTGGGTCGGGTCGTGCGTCTCGTCGTAATCCAGGCTCCAGGAATGATCGCCGTCGCTTACTTCGATCGTCGTTGAGACGGGCTCGCTGGGAGTGAAGGTCACCACGGCTGCCAGAGGGACCGCGGGATTCGGGTTGGCGGCTACAACAGGTGCGGTCGCGAAGTGTGGTCCGGACCCGCACCCGAAGTGCAGGATCAATAGAAGGAGTAACCAGGCTCGCCTCGACATGGCCGAGATTCTAGCAATCGCGAGGGCTCGACGAGCGCTCGACCCGGAGTCCTCTCAGCTCGTGACGGATGTCCTCGGGTGGGGCTGCCGAATTGCATGGAAGTGATCCTCGGCCGGTCATGGACGAGACGAGTCTTACGACTCATCTCGGACTTCTCGACCACGCTCGGTGATATCTTTGAGACCCTATGCGGTCTGCATTTCTCGTCCTCGCGTTCACCTCCGCCATGGCTGCGCAACAGCCCGCCGCCTACACCATCCCCACCGTGGACATCGCCGGCGAAACTCACCGCCAAGTGGTCGTCGACCGTGAGCCCGGCCAATACTTAGGGCACCCGACCACGCTCTTGCTGCCCGACGAGCGCACGATGCTCGTCACCTATCCCAAGGGGCACGGCAAGGGCGAGATCATTCTCAAGCGCAGCCTCGACGGCGGCCTCACCTGGAGCGACCGCCTTGCGACTCCGGAGAACTGGTCGACGTCTAAGGAGACCCCGACGCTCTACCGGTTGATCGACCCGGCAGGCAAAGCGCGCATCCTGCTCTTTTCGGGCAAGGGCGGCTTGATCCGGATCGCCTATTCCGAGGACGAGGGCGAAACGTGGTCGCCGCTGCGGGACATCGATACGCCCGGGCCCCCGTTTGGCGGCATCGTCGCCATGAGTTCCGTGGTGGAGCTCCGCGACGGTCGCTACATGGCGCTGTTCCACGACGACGGCCGCTGGTTGCGCGATCCGGCCGAGCACCCCGAGGGAAAACGCTTCAACGTCTATAAGTCGGTCACCGAGGACGGCGGACTGACTTGGTCCCAGCCGGAAGTAATCGCTCAGCGCGACGACGTCCATCTCTGCGAGCCGGGGGCGTTGCGCTCTCCCAACGGTAAGCGCATTGCGGTGCTCCTGCGTGAGAACAGCCGCACCCGCAATTCCTTCGTCGTTTTTTCCGACGACGAAGGAGACACATGGACCGACCCGAAGGAGTTGCCCGCGGCCCTGACCGGCGACCGTCACGTTGCTCGCTACGCCCCCGACGGTCGTCTGCTCATCACCTTTCGCGACACCACCCGCGAGAGCCCCACGAAGGGCGACTGGGTGGCCTGGGTGGGCGCGTGGGACGACATCGTAGAGGGCCGCGAGGGGCAGTACCGCGTCCGTCTCATGGACAACACCAAGGGCGGCGATACGGCCTATCCGGGGCTTGAACTCCTGCCGGACGGGACGTTCGTCACCACGACCTACGGACATTGGGATGAGGGCGAGGAACCTTACATCGTCAGCGTTCGGTTCCAGATCGATGAACTCGATCGCCGGGCCCGCACGGCGTCTCACGCGCTGACTGCAATGACGACTACGAAAGAGGACCGAGGGATGCCTGCCGCCGCCGGACCGAACATCTTGTTCGTCTCGTTCGATGACCTGAACGATTGGGCTCTCGGCGAGGACTCCCCGCTGCGCATGCCCCACCTGCGTCGGCTGATGCGCCGCGGGGCGACCTTCACTCGCGCCTATTCGCCCTCGCCGGCTTGCAACCCGTCGAGATCTGCGCTGTTGCTGGGTCGGGCGACGGCGGCGACCGGCATCTATTCCAACGCCTCCGACTGGCGAACAGCCTTTCCCGACGCGGTCACTCTGCCTCGCTATTTCCTGGAGAACGGTTATCGGGTGGAGGGCGCCGGAAAAGTCTTCCACCACCACCGGAATTCGGCGTATCACGACGATCAGGCCTTCCATCGGTTTGAGAAGATGCAGCTCGACCTGATGCCCGCGCGCAAGTGGAACGCTCTGGATCAGGTCAGCAGCGAGAATTTTGACTGGGGTCCATGGCCGCTGAATCAGGATCACGCTCCCGATCAGCGCACCGTCGATTTCGGCATCGGGTTTCTTCAGCAAGACCACGACCGGCCGTTCTTCCTCGCTCTCGGGCTCTTTCGGCCGCACATGCCCTTCCACGTTCCGCCGAAGTACTTCGCCGAATACCCGCCGGAAGAGGTGGTCATGCCCCTGCGCCCGGCAGGCGACCTAGACGATATCCCGTCAGGAGGAAGGAAGCTTCTGGAGCGGGGGCGACTGTGGTGGAAGGGAATCTTGCAGGCCGACGCGGAGCGGCCCGGCGTCTGGCGCGAAGCGGTTCGCGCGTACCAGGCGTCGGCGACTTTTGCCGATCATCAATTGGGGCGACTCCTGGCGGCCTTGGCGTCGTCTCGGTACGCGGACGACACCTTGATCGTCGTCTGGTCCGACCACGGATATCACCTCGGTGAGAAGGAGCATTGGGAGAAGTTTGCTCTGTGGGAGAAGACCACGCGAGTACCCCTCGTCTTCGCCGGGCCGGGCGTCGCCCAAGGGGACGTATCGGCTCCGGTCTCGTTGCTCGATCTGTATCCCACCCTGGTCGACCTCGCGCAACTTCCCGTCAACAGCGATCTGGACGGTCGTAGCCTGCTGCCCCTGCTTCGCGATCCAGCCGCCGAATGGACTCTCCCCGCCGTGATGACCTACGGCCTGGGCAATCATGCCGTACGCACGGCTCGCTGGCGATACATCCGCTACGCCGACGGAACACAAGAACTCTACGACCACCACGATGATCCGAACGAGTGGCGCAATGTCGCAGAGCACCATCCGGCCGTGACGAAGCAGCTCGCGAAGTGGATCCCGCGGAATGAAGCGCGGCCCGTCGAGGAGCTCAACTAGGCTTGGTCTCGTCGCTTGCCGGCGTCAAGACAGCCTGCCTCTCGAAACAGGCGGGAGCGAGGCTTCGAGCCGTTCGCAGTAAGCCGAACATCGACGCCTGCAGTGCGACCGTGGGCGTGCGGAGCCCGGCCTCCAGAGTCCATCCCGTGCGCGTCGCGTCGTATCCCCAACGTCCCAGGCCGGATCCCGCGAACCGCTCCAGCCACCAGAGCTCCGCAGGGCCGAGTCGTTCCCGTCCGCGACCAATCGGGTTCCGGCTGATCCCTTGCAACTGCTCGAAGCTGCTGTTGCTGTCGCCGAAGGGCAGGCGATTGGTCACGTCGAGGATCTCCGGCAAGAATTCTTCGTCTACAAACTTGCACAGCGCGCGAACCGTCTCTTCCGGCTGGGTGACCAGGTCCTCATAGCGTAGTGCCCGGTACCGAGACGGACAGCTCTTCTGCAACTGCTCCGCGACGTTTGTAGATTCGCGCCACTCAAGGCCCACGACCGCCGGCGACGTCGTGAACCAGTAGTGCAGGCCATCCGTGAATCGAACGTCTCGAAGCGACGCCGCCACGTCTCTCGGGTCGCGGATGATGTGGACGAATGTGGCGGCGGGGAACCACTTCATCATGTCCTTCGCCCACCGGTAGGAGTAGGGAGACTTCTCTCCCCACCGAGGTCGCCCCTGTCGTCGAGCGTACTCCTCGAGCAACCGACCGAAGACCGTCGCGAAATCGCCCGGAGCGCACTGCCCGACTTGTTCCCTGAGGTGCACCAGCGGCAATTCCAGCATGTGGGTAGCGCGCATCCTGAACAGCTCGTTGAGAAATCGACTCCACCGAGCACGATCACGAACGCCTCGGTAACGCGGGTAGATCCTCGTCCACCAAGTCGATTCGACTTCGGGCACGCCTAGGCTCGGATGATTCCTGAAGATCGCAGCGAGCAGGGACGTGCCGCTGCGGGGCATTCCGGTGATTAGGACCGGCCCCTTCGCTGTGCCGCCGTTTCTCAGTTCAGTATCCAGCGACCAACGGGCTAGAAACGACGCGGCCGGTTTCCTCCGCCGCCGCCGGTGCGAGGCGCCCGTTCCGAGGCGTCTCCCCATCCTCCGCGTCGGCCTCGTCCACGGCCTCTCGGTCCGCGGCCCGCGCCCCGTCCAGGCCGGCCTTGCCGGTTCGAGCGGGCGACAATCCGAGACCGCCGCATGTTCCAGCGGTCGAAGCCGTCCAGCGCCTCATGGTCGAACTTCGATGGTCTCTGGTCCGGCGCCGCCAGCGCAAGCAGCCGTCGCTTGCCCACAGAGCGCACCCGAGTCTCGTCTTCCACCCAGGCCTTGCCGTCAAACACCCGCAGCTGCGCGGTGAGACCCCGTTGGGCGTCGATCCGATAGCGGCCCGCCTTGCGCAATCGGACGTCGCCCTCCCGGTGCCGAATCAGGGCCTCTCCTTCCCCAAAGATCGTGGTCCACTCGACGATGATTGAGCCGGCGTGCAAATGGAAGACGGGTGAAAGCAACTCGTCAGAGAGCATCTCGACTCTCGCCTCACGATCCAACCTCAGCATCCGTCCGGCCGTCAGTACGATCTCCGCCCGCCCGTTGGCCGTCCGTAGCGTCTCGCCGGTCTCCAGCGACTCCAGCTTCGTCGACTCCGGGTCTAGTCGCTCGCCTTCGAGCAGGACTTCGCCCTCGATGTAATGAATCAATCCGGCTCGTACCGAGAGGGCTGACTGCGCCGCACATGTCGCCGCGGTCAGTGCGAATAGAGCTAGCCCGCGTTGCGCCAGCGCTCGATACGCTCCGGCGATACGCCGAGTTTGTAGGCTGCAAAGCATAGATTGTTGCTCCACGAAGCGCGTACGACTCCCATGCGCCGCCACCGCCGGGCCGAAGTCACCGCGTCGCCGTCCGCCATCACGATGCGGCCGTGCTTCTTGAGCCGCCGAACCAGTTCGTAGTCCTCCATTAAGGGTTCGTCTGGAAACCCGCCCGCCTTTTCAAAAGTTTCTCTCGACGTAAATATCGCTTGGTCCCCGTAAGGCATTCCCAGCAGTCGACAGCGTGCCGCGACGAACCTTTCGAGCCAACGCATATTCCATCCTCGCGCGTCCAACTGGAAGCGAAACGCGCCGGCCGCCGCGCCGGGCCGCCCCAGCGCGTCGAGGACCTGATGTGGAAAGTCCGGCGGCAACGCCGTATCGGCGTGTAAGAAGAGCAACACGTTACCGTGAGCCTCTCGGGCTCCGGCGTTCTGCTGGATGCCTCGGCCGCGACCCGCCGCGATTACGCGGGCCCCCGCCGAGCGCGCGGCCTCAACCGTTCCGTCCGTGCTGCCGCCGTCCGCAACGACGACCTCACCCACTCCGGCGGTCAGGACCCGAGCGACGGTCGCCTCGATCGTCGCCCTCTCGTTGAGAGTGGGGACGATGACTGAGATCTCGCGAGCTTCCTCCGCCGATTGCGTGCGAACGGTCAATTCGCCCTGATTGTACTGAGCCGTGCGCGGCCCTAGCGTCGCCAGTCGAGAACCTTCTTGAGGATTGTGGCCGCCGTCGGCGTCAGTCGGGTCCGGTTGTATGCGTCCGCGGCCTTCTTGACGACTTCCGATTGCGTCGGATAGGGGTGAATCGTGTTCGCGATCGTACCCAGGCCGATGCCTGCCGTCATTGCCAAGCTCAACTCCGAAATCGTCTCGCCCGCATGCCGTGAGACGAGCGTTGCTCCCACGATCTCATCCTTGCCCTTACGGACATGGACCTTGATGAATCCCTCCGTGTCGCCTTCCAGAATGGCGCGGTCGACCGTCGACATCTCTACTCGGAACGTGTCGATCTCGATGCCCGCTTTCTCGGCGTCCGCCGGGTACATGCCGACGTGTGCGACTTCGGGGTCCGAGTAGGTCGACCACGGAATCGTCAGCGCACTCGTCTTCTTTCCGCCGAAAAACAACGCGTTCCCGATGACGATTCGCGCCATGGCGTCGGCCGTATGGGTGAACTTGAACGGAAAGCAGACGTCTCCGGCCGCATAGACGCTCGAATTCGTCGTCCGGAGCCTCTCATCGACTTTGACTCCGGAGCGCTTGTCGAACTCGACTCCCGCTTCTTCCAGGCCCATCCCCTCCACGTTGGGAGCTCGCCCCACGCCTACCAGCACGTGGTCGACGCGCAACTCGCGCGTCCCGGACCCCTCTTCCAGCGTCAGGACCTTCTCGGCGCCTTCCGCGCGGACCTTCACCACCTTGGAGCAACAGTTCAGCTGAATGCCGTCGCGCTCCAGGGCCTTGGAGACGATCTCGGCCGCATCCCGGTCCTCTCGGCCCAACACCTGTCGACCCTGCTCCAACAAAGTGACCTCGGACCCGAAACGTGCGAACGACTGCGCCAGTTCGACTCCAATTGGCCCGGCGCCAATCACCGCCAGGCGCTTGGGCAGCTCGGTCAATGAGAAGACCGTTTCATTCGTAAGCGCCCCGGCTTCCGCCAGGCCGTCGATGGGAAGATCGACCGCACGCGCGCCCGTCGCCACGCAGGCCTTGGAGAACTCCAGCGTCTGGCCGCCCACCGCGACTTGGTTGCGCCCGGTAAACTTCGCGTCGCCGATGTAGACGTCCACCCCTAAGCTGGAAAACCGCTCGGCCGAATCGTGATGCGAGATCCCGGCGCGCAATTTGCGCATCCGCTCCATCACCGCGGGAAAGTCGACCGTGGTTCCTTCCGGCACGCGGACGCCGTACTCGCCCGCATCGCGGACGTCCGCCGCTGCGCGTGCGCTGCGGATCAACGCCTTCGACGGCACGCAACCGACGTTCAGGCAATCGCCGCCCATCATCTTGCGTTCGATCAACGCGACCTTCGCGCCAAGTCCCGCCGACCCGACCGCGGTCACCAGTCCGGCCGTGCCGGCCCCGACGACGACCATGTTGTATCGCCCGGTCGGCGTGGGATTCTTCCAGTCCGGCGGATGGACATGGCTGACGAGGACTTGATTGTGCTCGTCAAGAGGATTCGCCTCTGGAATCGTTTCGGCGATCGTGCGGAAATCAGTCATTGGGTGTTCCTTGGAGCCCGCAAGTTCAGCGGGACGTTGTCCTACTGAGCGTTGATGGACCAGTCGTAGTCCAGCCACTCGATTTGGGGCGTAACGCCGCCCTCAAGCGCTGTCCGCAGGTCGTCGGAGTAGCGCGCGGCAAACTCCAGCACGGTTCCGGCCTGCTGCTCGAAGTCGCCGCCGTACCAGCTGTACAGCTGCGTCAGTTCGACTACCTCGTCGCCCGCTTGATAGTAGAACCAGCGGTCGTGCCGATGGACGAACTTTGCCTGTCCCTCCAGCTGTTCCTCGAGCCGTTCGGCCGTGAACGCCTCGGCTCGCAGCGGCGGGCAGCCTACTGAAGCGCACACCACAGCGAAATGGATTCGCGGTTCGGCGAACTTCGGTCGAATCTCTTCATGCTCAATTTGGTTGAGGCTCAGCGTATTCCCGCCGAGGTTCCAGCGCACGCCGTCCCATCGTTGTTCGGACGGGATATCGCGGATCGAACCGACGCTCGGGTTATCCAACATCAACCGGAGTGTGAACGCGTTGTAGGCGTTGATCAACAGGGCTAGTTTCTGGTCTCGTCCCATCTCCTCGAACGGCGCCTTGGCCAGAGTCGTGAGATATGCGTCGAGTTCTCCCGACTGCTCGGCCAAGCCGTCGTAGTCGACGTAGCCCTCCTCGTCGACAAATTCATTCAGCAGTGCGTCGAATCGAGAGTGGTCGACGTCCGGCCCGCCCGTCTTGCGCTCGTAGGCTTCCGTGGTTTCGACGGGCGGCGGACCGAAGAGGCCTCGAATCGCCTGCGAGTTCACGTTGGCGTAGGCCGCGCCCGCCAGCATGAGTGCGGCCGCCGCCGCCCAAGCGACCGCACTCCTCGGGGAAGCGGGCGCCGCAGCCGGTTGCTCTTCCTTGGGCTCTTCGTTGGTTGCTGCAATTGAGGTTTGTTCGGCGAGCTTCTTGTTCGCGAGCTTGGTGATATAGACCGTGACCGCGATGGTGGCCGCTAGCCCCACGGCGCGCAGCGCCCACTCGGCCAGCGTCGTCTCGCCGCCGCCGGAGGCCGCCAATCCAGCCACGTGTCCAAAGTAGACGAACATGAACGTGCCCGGCGTGATGAAGATCGTGGTTGCGATAAAGCACGGCCAGAAGCCGATCGACGTGACGCCGTAGAAGTAGTTCTGCACGTTGAAAGGAAGAGCGGGCGAGAGCCGCAGCATGGCTACGATCTTCCAGCCCCCCTCTCCGATCGCGTCGTAGACCGCCTTGAGCTTCGGTGACTCGCGCGTCATTCTCTCGACCTTCTCGCGTGCCGCGTAGCGCGCGATCAAGAAAGCAAGACCGGCGCCGATGGATGCGCCCACGATGACCGCCGCCGCACCTGTCCAAAGTCCGAAGATTGCGCCGCCCGCCAGCGTCAAAACCGACCCCGGCAGAAACGCGACCGTCCAGACTGCGTAGATCCCCGCGAAGATCACCGGGCCCCAGAATCCAAGGCCTTCAATCCACGTCTTGAGCGCGCCGACCAGCGCGTCTACGGGTAGAACCCGCAGCATAAGCAAGACCGCTGCCGCGATCAGCACGAGAGCTGCGAGTTTGACCTTTCCCGTCCAAGAAGACTGCGTTGCTTGCGTCGCCATTGTTTCAATCCTTCACCGGATTAGTTCGCCGGTCCAGGCTGAAAGTCACTCCGTTCCCCAACGACTTTTTTCAGAATGGGCGACTACGGCCTCCACCAGGTGCGGGGGAATGAAGACGAGTCCTGTGCGATCACCCAGCACCACGTCGCCGGGCATCACCGTCGCATCGCCGATCCGAACCGGCACGTTGACGCCCGTTAACATCGCTCTGCCGCGTACGCCGGGGTGATGCCCGCGCGCGTAGACGGGCATGTTGTGGACCTCCACGCCGTCCAGGTCTCGAAACGAGCCGTCGACCACGAAGCCGTTTCCGGTCTTCATGAACAAGCCGTAGATCAAGTTGTCCCCGCCGAACTGCCCGAACTCAATGCGCCCCATCACGTCGACGACCAAGACATCGCCGGGACTCAGCATGTCGATGATCCTCTTGGTTGGATGTGAGTCCAACCCGGCGGCTTGGGCTTCGTCCTCAATCACGCCGTCGATGTCGGGACGAACCGGAAGGAAGCGTGCCGTGAAGACCCGCCCAATCAGCTTGCGCTCCGGCCGGGTGTTCTTCCAACCGGCTTCAAACTGATGGCGGTAGCCGTGCTGGGACAGCACCTCCCAGGCGTCGCTGGTAGTCGCTTCGTTTAAGCGATTGAGCCAGAGGTCCGGGACGGCCGGGCGACCGTCGCTCAATCGTTGGTAAGGGTTGAGCGGCGTGTATTTCTCAACAAGCGACGTCTCGAAGCCGCTCATCTGCCCCCGCACGGCCGGCGTGGAGACGCACAGCGCCAACATCCAAATGGCTCTTACGCGAATTGTCGTTGCTCCAGGTGCCGGCGCATGGCCGCACGTCCGCCTTCGATGAAGTCCTCCAGGCGGGAGCCCTCCAAATCGAATTCAAGCGTCCCGTAACCCTGTGCCGGGATTCTACAGACGTGGTGGTCGTACCGCAACAATACCTCGGTGTCCGCAGCCTTCATCATCGACCCCACCACGCGTGCGATTCGCTCCACCGTGCGAAGTCCCTTCAGCCCGCCGCTGTGATTCGGCTGCGCCGGTTGTCCTCGGACCGGTTGATCGTCGTCGATGAGCAATCCCAAGTTGTCTTTCCGGTTGGTCTTCGGCTCGCCCATTAGTTCGCGGTCGTCCGTGTCCGGTTCCGCGATCAACCGCAAAGGGAAGTTCGACAGTACGCCGCCGTCGACGACCAAGTTGCCCGTCTTCGGGCGCCCGCGATATCGTCCCCACTCCTTGCGCCAGGCGATCTCCTGCCAGACAAAGGGGATCCCCATAGACATGCGTACCCCCCATGCGACCGGCAAGTCCGGGGTCGTTCTCTGGTTGAAAACGAGCATCTCCATGTCGTCCACGTCTGAGGCGACCACGTTCAGATCCGACCCAGTCGCCCGTGCCAGTTCGATGAACGTCACATGCCGTCCCAGCCCCTTCTCGGAGAGCCTCTTCCCAATCCAATCCACCAGCGCGGCGCCCTCGAAGAACCCGCCCTTCTCGACGAAACTGAAGAGCTGCCGGTAGCGACGGCTGTTGAGCAGGCCGTGCAGCAGCGTCCGGTCCAAGCGCTGCTCCAGCCACTCTGGTACTCCGGGCAGATTCGCATCGCGAAGCAGCTCCCCCGTCACGCTGCCCTCGATCTCCGCGCTAGAGAAGTCGCGCCGCTCGGGCGGGTCCAAGAATGTCGTGAAGATCGGCTTGCCGTCCGCCGTACGCTCCGTGACCGCCTGCAACAGTTCAGCCGCTTTGTAGCCGGCGGCTGTCAGCATGGCCGCGATGGCGCCCGCCGAGGTGCCGATCTGTCTGTAGGAGGAGTGGCCCGCCTCCTCCAGCGCTTGCAACGCACCCACAAACGCCGTGCCCTTGGCTCCGCCGCCTTCAAACACTAAGTCAAGTTCCGCCATCGCCGCCCCCTAGCCGCCAAAAAGAGAAGGGCGCGTCCGCAAACCGCGAGACGCGCCCTTCAAAATCTGCTTTTAGTCTAGGAGTCGGCTCCAAATGATCCGGGGCTACTCGATCCCGAACTTCTTCTTTTCTTTCGCCAGCCAGGCATCATATTCCGCCTTGATCTTCGGGTCCGAAGGGCTCGGATACAACTCGCTCGCCTTCCATTTTCCCGTCGCCAGTTTTTCTTTGGTCCAGATGTCGTGCAGTTCGGTAATCTTGGCGCGCTCGGCTGCCTTCTGCACCAGATGAGGCGGGATGAAGTTCAGTCCCTCCCGGTCCCCCACCACTAGATCCCCCGGCATCACGGTCGTTTCACCGATGCGAATCGGTACGTTGATGCCGACGAGCATCACGTCCTTAATCGCCGAAACGTGAAAGCCACGCACGTATATCGGCGTATTCATCGGATAGATCCCGTCGAGGTCGCGGACCGCGCCGTCGATCACGAAGCCGTTTCCCGTCGCACCAATGATGGCCGTCGCCAAGTTGTCTCCCGCAAACGTGCCGCCTTCAATCTTGCCGAATAAATCCACTACCAGCACGTCTCCCGGCTGGAGTTGGTCGATCACCCGTTGGTTGTTGTTCTTGCCGAGCTTCTTGGCCTTGGCGTCGGCCTCAATGACGGCGTTCACGTCCGGGCGAACCGGCATGAACGCCGCCGTGAAGACTCGCCCCACCAGTTTCTTCTCCGGGTGAACAATCTCCCAGCCGCCGGACCACTGGTGATGGAACTCCGCTGAACGAAGCGGTCCCCACAGCATCTCCGATGACGCTCCCTGGAGCATGTCGATGTACTTCTGGGGCACCTTGGGACGACCGTCGTCGAATCGCTCAAAGGGATTGTCCGCGGTGTACTTGACGAGTTCTTCCTTCCCGAATCCTTCGAGCTGCGCGAACAAGGGGGCCGCCATGAGCAGCGGCAGCACGAACAAGGCGATTGGCTTCTTCATAACCGAGCCAAGGTATCACAATCCTCGCCTTCACTCGATATCGTTTATTCGAATCCAAACCGCTCCGGGCGACGCCCGATCAACATGACCGCCAAGACCTTCGGGACGTATTCGCGCGTCTCGGGAGGCAGCCGGCGGGCCCTGTAGAGGAACCAAAAATTGCGTTGTCGAATCGGGTCGTCGATCTTGCGGACCGCCAGTTTTACGCGGGTCGGACCCACGTTGTAGGCCGCTAGGGCCAACATCACTGAACTCCCCGAGCCGAACTCCAAGATGAGTCGCTTGAGGTACTTGGCGGCGGCCTCGGTCGACTTGATCGGGTCGAGACGCTCGTCGGTCTCGCCATCGACGCGTAGACCGTATTGGCGCGCCGTCGGCGGACGCAACTGCCACAGGCCCAACGCTCCCGCGCGGCTTTGCGAGCTCTTCCTTAGACCGCTTTCCACTAGCGCTAGATAGGCCAAGTCGGGAGGCAAGCTCTCTTCTTCAAACTGTGACCGCATTCGTCCGAACAGCGGTGAAGTCTCGTCCAGCGCCCTCTCCATCACCGTCCGTTCGGTGGTCTGGTAAAGCTCGATGTAGGCTTCCACGCGCTCGACGACTTCGCCCGGCACGTTGGTGGTCTCGGCTCCGAATTCCTGCAGCAAGCGGTCCAGTTCTTTCTCAACAAGACTGCGCTCTCGGACGGAGCCGACCCAGCCGAACCACACGCTGTCTTCGAGCGCCCCCATCTCTCGCCTGACTTCGTCGATCCGGGCGATCAGCGCCTCGCGCTCTCGTAGGTCCGTCGTCTCGTCCAGTGCGCGCTCCAGCCTTTCCGAGTCCATCGACAGCTCCCCGTGATTGCGCCCCAACGCGGACGCATGCAGCCATGAACCCGTCGCCGCTGCGAGTACCGCCCCAAGCGCCGCCCATCCCGCGTAGCGCAGCCTTTGGCTCGGGTGCTTCACCGCCTTCACGGCCTCTCGCGAAATGCGCGCCGCCGCGGCGCCGATGTTGATTGTTGCTTCCGTCGCTTGTCCGAACGCGGTGTTCGCACCTTCCTGCTGTCGCGTGAATTGGTACCGGGGGCCGCCGCGTCCCAGCTCGATCACCGCACCCTCGGCCAACCGGGCCTCGCTGGTCTCTTGTCCGTTGAGGTACAGCCCGTTCGTCGAACCCAGGTCAATGATGCGGAATCCGCCGTCATTTTCTCGCCGCAGTTCCGCGTGGAGCGACGAGGTAACCTCGGCGGATTCTCCCCGCACCATGATTTCGGCTCGAGTGCCGCGCCCGATCCGGACCGTCTCCGTGAGCGGATGTCGAACTCCGGCTTCTACGCCGGTGATGCGTACCAACCACGCGTCTGAAGATTGTTGGGCCATTTTCTGAACGATCGCCGGAAATTCAGGTTTAGGATACCCGGTTGCGCCAAGAGTTTCGTTGCCGGACGCCGCTCGCACGGTTCTCCAGACGGCTTACGGACGGAACAGAGAAATTGATGAGAGCGCTGTGATTTGCGGCTTCTTGCCCGCGAAACTCACTTCAATTTTTACCGTTTCACGCCGGTCTTCGATCTTGCCCGGCTGCCTAGGATAGGTCAACTGGAGAAGCCAATCGACCTCCATCACGACTAGCTCTGCCGATTCTTCTACGACTTGAATCTCGACCGACGAGGCGATCACGCGCTGCGCGGTGAGCGCCAAGATCGACTCTTGCAGGGCGGGGAACTGCTCGTAGTGTTCCTTGTCAAAATAGCGGAGAAAGCGCCAAGCGGACCCTTCTTGCAACGATCGACTGGCATCCAGCAGCATCCGCCGTGCGGGACTTTCCTCCGCCGCCGAAGCGGTCGCCGCCAGCAACGCCAACGCCGACCGGCGCGTCACGTGCGGTACTCCGCGTTGATCCGGATGTACTCTTCGGTGAGGTCGCACGTGAAGAAGCGAGCTTGCCCGCGGCCCTTGCCGCGAAGGTGAAATCGCACGACCGATTCCGGCTCCTCCATCGTCTTCTGGACCTCGTCTTCGTTGAAGTCCGCCCGCGTGCCCCGCATGCAGACGCGGAATCCGTTCACGTAGATATCAACCTTGCTCGGGTCAAAGGGCACGCCGGCCTTGCCCGCTGCCGGAAGGATCCGACCCCAGTTCGGGTCCGCGCCGGCCAGCGCCGTCTTGACCAGCGGCGAGTTTGCGATCTCTCGAGCAAGCTTCTTCGCGTCGCGATCGCTGGCTGCACCGTCCACGTAAATGCGCAGCAGTTTCTTCGCGCCTTCTCCGTCCCGCACGATCTGGACTGCGAGATCTTCGCAAACCTTCGCCAGCGCCTTCTCGAACGCCTCCCGCGCAATCCCTGTCGGACGAACTTGCGACGCGCCGTTCGCCAGCAAGAACACAGTGTCGTTCGTCGAGGTGTCGGAGTCGACCGAGATGGAATTGAAGGAGCCGTCGACCGCCGAACGCAGCATCTTCGTCAGGGGCTTCGGCCCCAAGTCGGCGTCCGTGAAGAGGAACCCCAGCATCGTCGCCATGTTCGGCTGGATCATCCCGGCGCCCTTAGTCATCCCGGCGATGCGGATCGTTCCTTCCGCCGTGCGGACCTCGGCCGTCGCGACCTTGTGCGCCGTGTCGGTCGTCATGATCGCCTTCGCCGCCGCTTCAAAGCCGCCCGGTTCGGCGATTTCAGCCAAGGTCTCCAGTTCTCCGGCGATCAACGAGCCGTCCAGCGGCTCGCCGATGACGCCCGTCGAGCAAACCAGAATCTCGCTCGTCTTCACGCTCAACGTCTTCGCCGTCGCTCGGCAGGTCTCGCGTGCTACCGCGTTCATCGTGGGGGTGGCGCAGTTTGCGTTCCCGGCGTTGCAGATGATCGCTCGTGCCACGCCGCCTGTCTTAGCGAGATGTTTCGCCGAGACTTCCACTGGAGCGGCCCGGACCTGGTTCTGCGTGAAAACCCCCGCCGCCGCAGCAGGACGATCGGAGATCATCAGCGCAAGATCGTCGTTCTTCTTCTTGCGGATACCGGCATACGTCGCTGCAAATCGAAACCCTTGCGGCAGTTGATCGATCATCCCCACACCTCCCCGTCTTCCGGCCGGTACCCTCGCACAAAATCAGACGCCGACATCCGCTTCTTCCCTTCTGGTTGCACTTCAAGCGCTTCCAGGGACCCCTCTCCGGTCCCAACCCAGAGTCTGTCGCCGTCGATTCGGATTTCACCCGGACCCAGGTCTTTCTCGCTCACCGAGGCCCTTCGTACATGCAGCCGCTTCCCGCCGCGCGACGTATAGGCGCCCGGCCAAGGATCGAAACCGCGCATCCGGTTCAGGATCTCGCCGGCGCCCATCGTCCAATCAATCTCGCCGTCCTCCCGCTTCATCAGCGGCGCGAACGTCACAGCTGACTCGTCCTGCGCTTGCGGCTCAAAAGACCCGGCCTCTAGTCCTGCCAAAGTCTCCAGCAGCAGATCTGCGCCGACCGGAGCCAATCGTGCGTTGAGCTCGGCCGCCGTCTCCTCGGGGCCGATCTTGATCTCGCGCTGCAACAGCACGTCTCCGGCATCCATCTTCGGCACGAGCCGCATTGTGGAGACGCCGGAGACCGTCTCTCCCCGAGCGATCGCCCAGTTCGCAGGCGCCGCTCCGCGATACTTCGGCAACAGCGACGAATGCACGTTGACGCATCCGTGCCGCGGTAGTTCCAAGATCCGTTTGGGAATGAACTGCCCGTATCCGACCACGACAACCACGTCTGGTCGGATCGCCTCCAGGCGCGTCCAGGCCTCGTCCTCTCGAATCTTCTCCGGCTGATAGACATCCAGCAGCAGCTCAAGAGCGCGAGCCTTCACCGGCGGCGCCGTGAGTTTCTTGCCGCGCCCCGCCGGCCGGTCCGGCTGCGTCACGACCAGCGCGACGTCATGCGCTTCCGCCGCCGCCTCAAGCGACGGCACGGCGAACTCGGGCGTCCCCATGAAGACGACGCGCAACGCTCTTAGTCCCACTCGCCTTTCTTGCGCAACGTCTTGATCTTGCGTTTGATCATCTCGCGCTTCAAGGCCGAAAGGTGCCGGAGGAAGAGGACGCCGTCTAGATGGTCGTTTTCATGCAGGAGCGCTCGAGCCAGCAGTTCCTCGCCTTCGATCTCGATCGAGTCGCCCTCCGCGTTGCGCGCCCGGACCTTGGCTTCAAACGGTCGCTTAACGTTCTCCCGGAATCCAGGGATCGACAGACAGCCCTCTTCGCCCACCTGCTCCCCATGGGTCTCAACGACCTCCGGATTGATCACGACCAGTTTCTCGTCCGGCTCTTCGCCGCACGAGACGTCCACGATAAACAGGCGCTTCTTGATGCCGATCTGCGGCGCCGCCAAGCCCACGCCCTTCGCCTCGTACATGGTCTCGAACATGTCGTCGACCAACGTGCGCAACTCCTTGGAGCCGAACTCCTCCTCGCCGACCGGAGCGCACTCGACCTCCAGCACCGGGTCTCCATAGAGCCTGATTTCGCGCATCATCTGTTGCTTATTCTAAGCCGTCCTAAAACGACCGCACCTGCTGGTTGTAGCCGTCGAAATTCCGCTTCATCTCCTGCAGTGAGTCGCCGCCGAATTTCTCAATCATCGCCTGCGCCAGTACGTAGGCGACCATCGCCTCGCCAATGACTCCTGCCGCCGGGACTACTGCCACGTCTGAGCGTTCGTATGCGCCCGTCGACGGCTCTTTCGTCGTCAGATCCACGGACTCCAACGGTTGCCGTAGAGTCGAGATCGGCTTGATGTATCCCCGCACGACCAGGTCTTCGCCGTTCGTCATGCCGCCTTCGAGTCCGCCGGCCTTGTTGGATCCGCGCGTGAACCTCGACTCCGCCTTGTCGTAGTGGATCGTGTCCATCGCCTCTGATCCAGGCGCGTAGGCGGTCACCGTGCCGCGCCCCATCTCGACGGCCTTCAGCGCTTGGATCGACAGAATCGCTTGCGCCAACCGGCCGTCCAGGCGCGAGTCCCAGGTCGTGTGCGATCCAAGGCCGACCGGCAGTCCGCGCGCCACCACTTCAAACACCCCGCCCCTCGTATCCTTGGTCTTGTAGGCGATGTCGACCTCGGCCTTCATCGCTTCTTCGACGTCCGGATCCACGCAATTCAGCAGGACGTCGTCCTTGGCCGCCAGCGCCTCCAACTCCTCCCACTCGGCGTCGCGGCCCAACCGGGCGCTGCCCACAGCCACAACGTGGCTCAGTACCTTGATCCCGAACTCGCCCAGCAGTTGTTTGCACAAGCCGCCCACCGCTACGCGCGAGGTTGTCTCTCTCGCGCTCGCGCGCTCCAGGATGTAGCGGGCGTCCGGAAATCCGTACTTGATCGCGCCGGCTAGGTCCGCGTGACCGGGGCGCGGGCGCGTCACCGGCTTCGCCTTTTCAGGCGAGTCCTCCTCCGCTTCCACCGGAAGAGATTCGGTCCAATTCTTCCAGTCGCGATTCGCCAACAGCACCGCGATCGGCGCCCCAATCGTCTTCGAGTGCCGAACGCCGGAGACGATGTGCGCCTTGTCCGTCTCGATTTTCATCCGCCCGCCGCGCCCATAGCCCTGTTGGCGCCGCCACAATTCACGGTCCATCTTTTCGAGCGATATCGGGACTCCGGCAGGCAACCCCGTCAGGGTCGCAACCAACATTTCGCCGTGCGATTCACCGGCGGTTTCATAACGCAACATGGAGTTCTTCCTGGACTTCGGCCGACCGTCTACCCCCGCGAACTTCCGGTTCGCACTGGCCGTAGCCGAAACGCCTATGATACCCAATGGGATTGCAGAAAGACCGCATCATCGGCCTCCACGCCGTCCAAGCCGCCATCGGCGCGGGGCGGGCCATAGAGCGTGTGCTCGTCGCTCGCGGCGCCTCCAATCCGCGCATCCAGGCCCTGCTGGACGAATGCCGTCGTCGCAAACTTCCCCTTCGCATAGAGCCGCGCGAGCAGCTCGACCGCATCGCCGACGGTGGAGTCCACCAGGGCGTCATCGCTTTCGCGGCGCCCAAGGCTCACGTTGAACTCTCAGACGTCCTCGCCGAGGATCGCCCCGACGGCCTGATCGTGTTAGCCGACGGAGTGGAAGATCCTCACAATCTCGGCGCGATCGTTCGCTCAGCCGAGGCCGCCGGCGCACAAGCCGTCGTCGTGCCGCGCCGCCGCTCGGCCGCCTCAAACGACGCCGCAGGCAAAGCCGCCGCCGGCGCCCTCGAGAGGCTCCCTCTCGTGCGCACCGTGAACATCAACCGCGCCATCGAGCAGGCTCAAAAAGCCGGCTATTGGGTCTACGGACTCGACGAGCGTGGCGATCAGCAGCTTTGGGACGTCGACCTGCGCGGCAAGATTGCCCTGGTCGTCGGTCGCGAGGGCGAAGGGTTGCACCGACTCACGTTCGAGCGTTGCGACGGAATCTTGTCGATTCCCATGGCGCTCGACGGAGTGAGTTCGCTCAATGTCTCGGTGGCCGCGGGCGTGGCTTTGTTTGAGGCTGTCCGCCAGCGGCGCTAACGCGTCACCAAAGCGACACGCCGAGGACCTCCGCCAGTCGGTCGAGTCTCGGATTTCCGTAGTACTCCCCGTCAATGTCGAACGTCGGCACCCGGCGCTTTCCGTCGTTCTGGCTCATCACCAACCGCGCCGCGGCTTCATCGTTCTCGATGTTGATTTCTTCGTACTCGATTCCCTTGCCCTGTAGGAAGCTCTTTGCGCGGAAGCAGTCCCCGCACCAACTCGTCGAATACATCTTGATTTTCTTATCCATCTCTCTATAGGATGCCCCGGGTCGCCCGGAGGATTCAGTCGCCCGGATTCGGGCTTGGCCGTACCCGCCAAGACACGAGCCGCGCGATCGACCGCCGCCGCTGCCGGCCTGTGAAACAATGGTTCTTCAAGTGATGCCCTCCTCCGGCCTCTCCGTTCAGCGTCTGACCAGACAATATCCGGCACCGTCCGAGCCGATTGTGGTGGTTCGCGACGTCTCCTTGGAACTCGCTCAAGGGGAAAGCCTCGCCGTTACCGGGCCGTCCGGCTCCGGCAAGAGCACGTTGCTCTATATTTTGGGGGCGCTCGAAGAGCCCACATCCGGACAGGTTGTGGTCGCTGGGCAGAACCCGTTCGATCTCGATCCGGCGGCGCTGGCACGCTTTCGCAACCAACAGGTGGGATTCATCTTCCAGGACCATCATCTGCTGCCCCAACTCACCGCGCTTGAGAACGTGTTGGTCCCCGCCATCGCAGACGGAACCAGCGTCTCTTCCGAGGTGGAATTGCGAGGACGAACGTTGCTGGACCGCGTCGGACTTACCGCTCGCCTGGACCACCGTCCCGCCGAACTGTCCGGCGGCGAACGTCAGCGGGTAGCGATCGCTCGGGCCCTTTTGCACCGACCCGTTCTTCTACTGGCCGACGAGCCGACCGGGAATCTCGACCGTCGCAACGCAGACGCGGCATCTTCACTCCTTCTGGAACTGCAGCGCGAGGAGCAGTCCATGCTCGTGCTCGTAACTCACAGCGACGAGCTTGCTGCACGGTTTGAACGCCGTGCCCAACTCATCGACGGCAGCCTCCAACCGCAATAAACTACCTGATACTCCATGCAACACGTCAAGACTCTCGGCATCATTCTCGCCGGCGGCAAGGGCACGCGCCTCCACCCCCTCACGCGTGAGCGGAGCAAGCCCGCCGTTCCTTTCGGCGGCAAGTATCGGATCGTGGACTTCGTCCTCTCCAACTTCATTAACTCCGGCATCTATTCGCTCTACGTCCTGACGCAGTTCAAGTCGCAGTCCCTGTTGCAGCACTTGCGCGACGCCTGGCAGTTCTCACCGCTGCTCACCAACCAGTTCATCATTCCCGTCCCCGCCCAGATGAGAAAAGGAGAGCACTGGTACAAGGGCACCTCAGACGCGATCTTCCAGAACATCCACTTGCTGGAACTCTCCCGACCCGAAGTCGTTGCGGTATTCGGCGCCGACCACGTCTACCGCATGGACGTCTCGCAGATGGTTCGCTACCACCGCGACAAGGGCGCTCGCGGCACCATCGCGGCCCTTCCCCTGCCTGTTGCTGAAGCGCAAGAGTTCGGCACCATGGCGATCGACGAAAATTGGCGCATCATCGATTTCAAAGAGAAGGTCAGCAATCCGCCGGAGATTCCCGGCCGGCCGGGCTGGACCCTGGCCTCCATGGGCAACTACGTCTTTGACTCCGACATCCTCGTCCAGGAGCTTCGCCGCGACGCCGCAAAACCGGACTCCGAGCACGACTTCGGCAAGGACATCTTGCCCGGCATGATCCACGAGCACCCGATCTACGCCTACAATTTCCACGACAACGAGGTGCCGGGCGAGCTGCCGGAGAACCGCGGGTATTGGCGCGACGTCGGTTCGCTGGAGGCCTACTACGAGGCCAATATGGACCTACGAGCGGTGAAGCCCGCGCTCAATCTCTACAACTATCAGTGGCCTTTGCGGACCGCTGAATATCCTCAAGGTCCCACCAAATTCACGTTCGATGAAGACGGCGCGCGCGGGCACGCGCTCAACTCCGTCGTTTCCGAGGGCTGCATTCTTGCCGGCGGTGAAGTCCGCGATTCCGTGATGGGACGTCGCGTCTTCGTCGACAAAGGCGCCTACGTGGAAGACTCCATCATCATGGACGGCTGCTACATCGGTCCCGGATCCCGGATTCGTCGAGCGATCATCGATAAAAACGGCCGCGTGCCCGCTGGAGTCGAAATCGGGTTCAACCCCGATGCCGACCGTGAGCGCTATCACGTCTCCGAATCCGGCATCGTCGTAGTCGAGGGACATCGGTCGCCTATACCCGTCTCCCCGGTTTCCGTCTAGTCGGCGGACTGCAACTCGTCGAGCATCTGATGCACGTCGTCCGGGTCTAGGTACGCCAGATAAAGCAAGATCATCGTCGTGGAGAACGTGCTGACCGGCGTCACGAAATAAAGCGTGCCGTGGAAGAACGCGCCCAGCGGCAGCAGGAGACGTCGCGCACGGCTTACGAACAATCCGAAAGCGAGGCTGTACTCGAGTAGGACGGTCGATGCGCCCAGCAGGACAGCCGCCTGGTGGAAGCCCGGCCAGCTCGGATAGTCCGACCCCGTGTATTTCGCCATGAGGACCTGCTCGATGCGAGCGCCGTTGAAGTACCCGGGGTGTGTCTTGTCCAGCGCGCCCCAAAAATAGATGGTCGCGAGCTGAAGGGCGATCAGGCGTAGACCCAGGAGGTTGCCTCGCTCGGGCGGCAGCGGCTCGCCCAGTCGCCGCGCCCGCCGGATTGCCAGCCAGCGGTCGACCGAATACGAGCGCTCGCTCGGCGTCAGGGCGCAGTAGGCCACGCCGGCAACCAGCAGGTAGGCATGGTGCGCCTGCCAAGAGGAAGGGTACGGGGAAAGTGTCCCGTGAACATACATCGCTCCGATTACCGCCGCCGTCGCCGGAACCGCGACCCGTGTCCAGAGCCCGATCAGCATCAGCGTCGTCGAGACGGCGAAGACTGCCGCCAGCACGACCCGCAGCAAGCTCGGGGCGAAGAACGGAGACACCTCGAACGCCCATCGCGACCACAATAGAAACACCAGGCCGATACGAATCAACGCGATGGATCGCGTCGATCCTTCTGCGTGAGCCGCCCATTCGACGAATCTACTGATCATCCGACGCCCCCTCGCAGAGGTTGCGCTTGCCGTCGAGCAGCGGTTTCCAGCCCTCATTGAACCCAACGCGGACGATGGCTCTGAGATCGGCCCCGGGACCCAGTTGCTCACACATTCGGTCTACCGCCCAATGGAAGTCCGCGTCCGTGAAGATGCTTCGTCGCCACGGCCCGCGCCGTCCCCCTATCTGCTTCTTTTCCGGGAGCGAAGGCCAGTCTATCGACTCCAATTTCCCGTTCCGCCCGACCAGAAAACGCACGTCGCGCAGACCTCGGCCGACACCCGTGTACATCGTCCACCCTCGGAACCACTTCGTCCCCGGATGGATGAGCTGACCGACCGCCGGTCCGAGCATCATCCAGAACAGCAAGACGCCCAGCACGACGGTTCGCGCGCGCCTC
>Ga0209273_10000785_pt1 | contig 35410 bp, 27 predicted proteins | sample tdAd471_FD_187126 | JGI IMG/M metagenome (GOLD analysis project Ga0209273, IMG submission 187126) | Marine sediment microbial communities from the Atlantic coast under amendment with organic carbon and nitrate - tdAd47.1 (SPAdes)... | ecosystem: Environmental > Aquatic > Marine > Coastal >...
ACCGTTCATGGACTTGTAGTCGCGCTCAGGATTAAGCGCGCGGCCGGCTGGCGTGTCACCAACAGAGTAAATCGCGTTCTGCGTATAGTCCGCTCGCTCGGAGTCAGCGAATCCTTCGTTATACCCGCCCAAATAGGTCAAATCGCCAAGAGGGGTTTCTACATTGTACTCGACGGTGATCCCCCAACCTCGACTGGGGTTGCGATAAAAGTCATCAACAGCTTTTGAATCATCCAGCGCGTCTCTACCGACGAGGTCGGGTGGAACGCCCGCATTTTCGCCAAGACCAAGTTCGGGATCCACATAAGGTAATACGTTATCAAGGAGGAACTGCGAGTCATTGCGCCAAACCGTGAGGCAACACTTGTCGTCACCCTCTCCATAGCTGGCAGTTACCCGCAGTTCGCCTGCTTCTTCGGCATTCCACAACATATCCGCCCGGACCGAGCTTCGATCGCGACTGATATTGTCACCGCCAAAGCCGCCATCAATGAAGCCATCGCGCTTTCGGATAGAGCCGGTCACTTTTAACGCGAGAGTGTCCTCTATAAGCGGCATGTTGACGCCAACTTGGCCAGCGCCGAGGTCATAGTTGCCTGTGGTCAGGTTGCCGAAATAGCCAAATCTCTCCAGGTCCGGACGCTTGGTGTGGATGACCAATGCGCCAGCCGAGGTATTCCGACCAAACAAGGTGCCCTGAGGCCCCCGCAACAGCTCAATGCGCTCTATGTCTACCAGATCTCCGAGAACGCCGCCTGGCCGGGGCCGATAGAAACCGTCGACAAAAACCCCAACGGAACTTTCAAATCCGATGTTGTTGCCCGTGGTGCCAACACCCCGGACTCTGAGTACGACGCCACCTGTCGCTGAATCAGATGTATTGATATTGAAGCTGGGTGCCACTCGCTCAAGTGCCAGTATGTCATTCACCCCGGCATTCTCAAGGGTTTCTGACGTCATGACAGTGATAGCTATCGGCACATCTTGGACACTGGTGCTACGCTTCGTTGCAGTAACGACAACTTCCTCAAGGGCTGCTGGGCCGGATTGGGCACTGGCTAGATTGGGGGCGATTAGCGTGCCGGAGACCACGACGCTGGCGAGCATAACGGAGCGTGACAGGGCGGTTTTGGGAAAAGAACAGCTTTTACTCATTATAGGACTCCCTAATATGGTTGATATTATTTTGCAGTTCTCGTTGCGAGTATATGGGGACGCAACTTGGCGCAGAATGTTTGGCCTGCTCAATTATTGATAGTTCTGCTCATTGATGGCTGTCAAAAGGCAGACCCAGATCGCCTATGTGCTCTTGGCGTAGACGACGCTTGTCGATCTTGCCGGATGCTATTCTGGGCAATTGCTCTGTACACAGTTTCAAGTACTCAGGCACTTTGAATTTGGCTAGCTTCGATTGCAGATAGTCAGAAATTGCGACATTTTTTGCATCCGCGCTTATGTAAAGTGTCGCGGCAACGGTTTCTCCTAGACGTTCATCAGGCACACCATAAACGCTGGCTTCTATCACGTCAGGATGATCCAGCAAGGCGTCTTCTACCTCGCCACAGCCAATGTTCTCACCACCCCGAATAATGAGTTGCTTAATGCGGTCGACCACATAAAGATGCCCGTCATTGATATAGGCTACATCACCAGTTCGGAACCACTCTCCGACAAATGACTCTTTGTTGGCCTGGGGCTGATTCCAATATCCGTGAATTACAGAGGTGCCCCGGACAACGAGTTCACCTCGATCCCCAGGAGGCAAAAAGTTGCCCTGTTCATCAATCGTTGAAACTTCCAGTACTGCAGAGCACATGCCAGACGAGTTGGGATTTTTTAGGTAGTCCGCCCCGTAAATACCGGTACCAATCGAATTGGTTTCGGTCATTCCCCAGCCAGTAAAGGGCGCGGCATTTTTTAGCGATTGTCCAATGTCCTTCACCTGGGACGTAGCACGCGCGGATCCTCCGCCACCTGTTGAGCGTAGACTTTCTAAATTTCTGTGTGATCGTTTTGCATACTCAACTAAATCACCGGTCATCGCTGGTGTCCCAACAAAGGTCGATATGCCTTCGTTATCGATGATATCTGCAGCGGTGGCCGCATCCCATTTGTACATGGAGACGATCTTCCTTTGCGTGCGGAAGGCAGATAGCAACACTGCGTGCAGTCCATTCACGTGGAACAACGGCATTGCCAGTAAGGCGGTGCTCTGAGATTTTGCTGCGCTTCCTATTTTCTCCTGATCAAATTCGCCGTTCTCCATTATGAAATGAGTGACGAAGTCGACCTCCCACGAAAGTAGCGCCGCGAGAATGTTGCGGTGAGTAGATACGGATCCCTTGGGGTGGCCAGTTGAACCGGATGTAAACAGTATTACCGCATCGTCGTCCGGGTGAATACCTACCGATGGCATAGGGTCGTTGGAGCTTGTCAGTGTGTCTATTGGAGTGGTCGAGTCTGACGGGGCTGCACGTACGGCGATGATATGGGGAGTAGACTCCGGAGCGATGTGGGAGATACGTTCTATCCGCTCCTGGTCCGCTATGACCACGGTAACGCCCGTGAGCTTAAACGCATAGTCGATTTCTTCCGGCTGCCACCAGGCATTAATTGCTACCGCGATAGCGCCAATGGACGTTATGGCTTCAAGGGCAATGGGCCATTCCGGGTAGTTGCGCATCGCTATAGCAACGCGGTCCCCATGTTTCACGCCATATCGACTCTGCAGTTGCTGAGCCAGGCTTGCGGCCATTCGATAGACTTCTTGAAAGGTATAGCATTCGTCTTCATAGGCATAGAACGGCTCATCGCTGAGATTGTCCTCATAGAGCTGACGGAGAGACTGAGGGCCGTTTACAAACCACTTTTGCGTGGCGCCCTTGACTTCAACTTCTTGGAGCTCCCAAGGCGCCTTCTCGGAGGTCACCATTCCCACCACGTCGTGTCGATTCATCGTCCTTGTAGCCCATCCACTGCCATATTATTGTCAGGACTATTGGTATCAAGAACTGGGCTAATCGATACATGACATTAATGCCAAATTGTTGATATATCTGATCACTTATCGAGAATCACCTGCATTTTGAGAATTAAGATAACTTGTTGGCGACAAGGTGATCCACCACAGAGGGATCCGCCAGGGTGCTGGTATCGCCCAGGCTGTCCAGCTCGTTCTCGGCGATCTTGCGCAGGATGCGACGCATGATCTTGCCGGAGCGCGTCTTGGGCAGGCCCGGGGCCCACTGGATAATGTCGGGCTTGGCGATGGGGCCGATTTCCTTCACACACAGCTGGATCAACTCCGCGCGCAAGTCGTCGTCCGGCTCCACGCCTGCCATCGGGGTGACATAGGCGTAGATACCCTGGCCCTTGATATCGTGGGGGAAGCCGACCACGGCGGCCTCTGCGATCTTGTCGTGCAGTACCAGGGCGCTCTCCACCTCGGCGGTGCCCATGCGGTGGCCGGATACGTTGAGCACGTCGTCCACACGGCCGGTGATCCAGTAGTAGCCGTCCTCGTCGCGGGTGGCGCCGTCACCGGTGAAGTAGTAGCCGGCATAGTTGCTGAAGTAGGTGTCTATCATGCGCTGGTGATCGCCATAGACACTGCGGATCTGGCTGGGCCAGGAGGACTTCACCACCAGGTAGCCGGAACCGGCGCCTTCAACCTCGGAGCCGTCTTCGTTCAGCAGGGCCAGCTCCACACCGAAGAAGGGGAAGGTGGCGGAACCGGGCTTGAGGTCTACAGCCCCGGGCAGCGGGGTGATCATGTGGGCGCCGGTCTCGGTCTGCCACCAGGTATCGATGATGGGGCAACGCTCGTCGCCGACCACGCGGTGGTACCACTCCCAGGCCTCCGGGTTGATAGGCTCACCCACGGTGCCAAGCAGGCGCAGGCTGGAACGGGAGGAGCGGGTAACCGGCTCATCGCCCACCGCCATCAGGGCGCGGATCGCCGTGGGGGCAGTGTAGAAAGTGTTGACCTGGTGCTTGTCCACCACTTCCCAGCAGCGGCCGGCATCGGGGTAGGTGGGGACGCCCTCGAACATCAGGGAGATGGCGCCGTTGGCCAGGGGGCCGTAGACGATGTAGGTGTGGCCGGTCACCCAGCCCACATCGGCGGTGCACCAATAGACCTCGCCCTCGCGATAGTCGAACACGTACTTGAAGGTCATGGCCGCCTGCAGCAGGTAGCCGCCGGTGGTGTGCAGCACGCCCTTGGGCTTGCCGGTGGAGCCGGAAGTATAGAGGATGAACAGCGGGTCTTCGGAGTCCATGGGCTCCGGCGCGCAATCGGCGTCGGCGCCAGCCATCAACTCGTGGTACCACTGGTCGCGGCCTTCCACCCAGTTGACGTCATTGCCGGTGCGCTCTACCACCAGGCAGGTGTGTACATTGGGGCAGGACTGCAGCGCCTTGTCGGCGTTGACCTTGAGCGGTACCGAGCGTCCACCGCGCACGCCCTCGTCGGCAGTGATCACGGTCTGGCAGTCGGAATCGAGGATACGATCCTTCAGCGCTTCGGGCGAGAAGCCGCCGAACACAATGGAGTGAACCGCGCCGATGCGGGTACAGGCGAGCATGGCGTAGGCCGCCTCGGGAATCATCGGCATGTAGATGCAGACCCGGTCGCCTTTCTGTACGCCGCGCGCCTTCAACACGTTAGCCAGCTTACAGACCTGTTCCTTCAGCTCGCCATAGGTGATGTGCTTGCTGTCGGCGGGATCATCCCCCTCCCAGATCAGCGCGGTCTGGTCGGCGCGCTCCGGCAGGTGACGGTCGATACAGTTGTAGCTGACATTGAGCTTGCCGCCTGAGAACCAGGCAGCCTCGCCCTTCACGAAATCGTAGTTGACCACGCTGTCCCAGGGCTGGTCCCAACTCAGGAACTCACTGGCCATCTCGCCAAAGAAGCCCTCGGGATCCTCGATGGAGCGCTTGTACATGGCCTGGTACTTCTCGGCGTTGATGTGCGCGTCTTTGAAATTCGCTGGTACTGGGTGTGTCTGAAACTCGGACATTCCAACTCCTGTAGTAAGGATAGGTCACTGAGCCATTCAACACGTGACCAAGTCGGGGTTAAATTCAAGCTGGCACGGCGAGAATGGTTGAGACTAAATTTTCTGGCATTAGAAATGCCCCAAGGTGATTACCAAGGGGCATTAAGACCATTAAGGCAGTAGTTTGGACTCAGAAGAAACCCAGCGGGTCGATGCTGTAGCTCACCAGCAGGTTCTTGGTCTGCTGGTAATGGTCAAGCATCATCTTGTGGGTTTCACGGCCAATACCCGACTTCTTGTATCCGCCAAAGGCCGCGTGCGCAGGATAGGCGTGGTAGCAGTTGGTCCACACGCGACCCGCCTGAATGCCCCGTCCCATGCGGTAGGCGCGATTCATGTCGCGGGTCCAGACGCCGGCACCCAGGCCATAGTCAGTATCGTTGGCGATGGCCAGTGCTTCGGCCTCGTCCTTGAAAGAGGTCACACCCAGCGTCGGCCCAAAGATCTCCTCCTGGAAAATGCGCATGTCGTTCTTGCCCGCCATCAGGGTCGGCTGCACGTAGTAACCGCCGGACAGATCACCGGACAGGTTGGCACTATCACCGCCGATCAGAATCTGTGCACCTTCCTGCCGACCGATCTCCATGTAGCTCATGATCTTGTCAAACTGTTCCTTGGAGGCCTGCGCACCAACCTGTGTCTCAGGATCCAGCGGATTGCCCTGCTTAATGGTCTTTGAACGCTCAACCACGATATCAAGGAAACGGTCATAGATGGATTCCTGGATCAGTGCACGGGAGGGACAGGTACACACTTCACCCTGGTTGAAGAAGCCCAGCAGCAGACCCTCCGCACACTTGTTAAGGTAGTCATCTTCATAGTCCAGAACATCCTCAAAGTAGATATTCGGTGACTTACCACCCAGCTCAACCGTTGAAGGAATGAGGTTGTTCGCCGCGCACTTGAGAATCTCATTACCCACCGCCGTCGAGCCGGTGAAGGCCAGCTTGGCAATGCGTGTACTTTGCGAGAGTGCCGCCCCCGCTTCCGCCCCGAAGCCGTTGACGATATTAACCACGCCAGCGGGCAGAATGTCCTGTATCAGCTCCATCACCAGGAGAATGGTCACCGGGGTCTGCTCGGCGGGCTTCATGACCACGCAGTTACCCGCGGCCAGCGCCGGCGCCAGTTTCCAGGCGGCCATCAGCAGGGGGAAGTTCCAGGGAATGATCTGGCCCACCACGCCGTAGGGCTCGTGGAAGTGATAGCTGGCCGTTGTCGCATCCAGTTCAGCGGCGCTGCCTTCCTGGGCCCTGATGCAGCCCGCAAAATAGCGGAAGTGGTCTACAAACAGGGGCAGGTCAGCATTCAGGGTCTCGCGTACGGCTTTACCATTCTCCCAGGTCTCCGCAACCGCCAGCATTTCAAGATTCTGCTCGACGCGGTCAGCGATCTTCAGCAGCAGGTTGGACCGGTCGGCTACCGAGGTGGCACCCCAACTTGCTCGCGCTGCATGCGCCGCATCAAGGGCCTTCTCAATATCCGCCGCCGAGGAACGGGCCACCTCACAGTACACCTGGCCGGTTACCGGAGTCACATTTTCGAAGTAACGGCCGTCAGCGGGCGCTACCCATTCGCCGCCGATGAAATTGTCATAGCGCGATTTGAAGGAAACTACAGATCCTTCCTGGCCGGGTTGTGCATACGTCATTTTATTTTCCTCATGTGATGGACAGATTGATTATGGGTTATAGGTAAAGCGAAATCAGGAAGGCGCCGGCTGTCTGAGCTGATACATCACCTGTGACAATGGACGTGAATACCTCTGGACTCAAAAATCTCCGTACAGCGGTCAAGCTCCGCGTCCGGCATGAACTTGCCTGTCCCTTCACCGAAGTCCAGACGCTGGACACTGCCGAAGCGTGGCAGCTTGTCGAGCCAAATCGGGTTGTACGGCAAGATCTGCATGTTCTTTACGCCGTTCTCGAGCATAAAGTCAGCAATGGCACTGAGGTTTTCATCCGTGTCGGTGATAAAGGGCACCAACGGGACCCGCGGCAGAACCTCGATCACCGAATCCCGTGCCAGGGCCTGGACCTTCCTGAAGTTCTCATGAATAGAATGGTTGGGAACGCCGCAGTACTGCTTGTGCGCATCGCTGTCCATCAACTTGAGATCAAAGTAGATGGTGTCGGTGTAGGGCAATACCAGATTTTCAAATACCTTGTAATTGAATAGGCCCGCTGTCTGGATCAGCGTGTGAACATTCCGCTGCTTCAGCCGCGAGAACAGTTCGCCGACCGAATCCATCTGCATCAGCGCCTCGCCGCCGGAGACAGTAACCCCGCCGCCGGAGGCCTCGAAGAAGGCCTCGTCTTCAAGCACCTTCTCCACCAGATGATCCATGTCGATGTCATTGCCACAGCGCTCCAGAGCACCGGATGGGCAGACATCAACGCACTTGAAGCACTGGGTGCATTTGTCGCGGATGATTTTGTCGGGCGAACTCAGGTCGATCGCCTGCTCGGGGCAGGCGTCAGCACAGTCGTGACAGCTGATGCACTTCTCTGCATCATAGGAGAGTTCGTAACCGGTGTTGATGCTTTCCGGATTCTGGCACCAGGTACAAGACAGCGGGCAGCCCTTGAAGAACACCACGCTGCGAATACCCGGCCCGTCGTCCAGGGTGTTTCTCTTGATGTCGAAGTACAGCGAAGCCTTCCTTGGCTCGGTAACTGCTATCGCATCAATCAGGCTTGCATCAGGCCCCATTACTGCTCCGGGATATCACCTCATCCTGCATTTCAGGTGATAGATCGTTGAAGTACGCCGAGTAGCCAGATACCCGAATCAGCAGGTTGGGGTGCAACTCCGGGTTGTCCCGTGCCTCAATCAGGATTTTCGGATCCAGCATATTGGCCTGCACCTGCATACCGTGCCGTTTGAAGTACACCTTGTACATGCTACCCAGTGCACTCTTACCATCGTCACACTCGTAACTGGAGGCATCCAGCTTGATATTGAAGTTGATGCCATTGGCAAACTTCTTGAAATCGATCCGGTTCATCGAATTGATCAAGGCGGTGGAGCCACGCTTGTCTGCACCGTTTTCCGGCGCAAAACCCGAGGCGAAGGTCTCGCCGGCACGACGGCCATTTGGTGTGGCATTGATCAGCCCGCCGAAGTGGGTGTGGGAAGTGTTGGAGTACACGCCCGCCAGGTACTGGCCACCGCGGGTATTCTTGCCCAGGGCGTGAATGGAATCGGAGTAGTGATCCCCGACCCACTTCATCCAGGCATCCGCCTTGGGAATATCGTTGCCAAATTTATCGATGCCTTCCAGCCTGGTCCGCACAACCTCATCCGAGAGATTGTCTTTCAGGTGAGCGACCAGCTCCTCAAGGGTGAGCCACTTGTCCTCGAACACAGCACTCTCAATGGCCCCCAGGGAATCGGCCACGACCGCCATGCCGGTGCCCTGGATACCGGAGAAATTGTACTTCGCGCCACCCTGTGTAGAGCAAACACCCTGCTCGAGACAGCCTTCCAGCGTAGCGCTGCTGATCGGGGTGGGGTGGTACTCGGCGTGGAACTGTTCACACTTCTGCAAATCCGCGTGCAGCTTGCCCAGCTGATGCTTCACCTGCACCTTGTAGGCGTCCAATACGTCATCCATGCTCTTCATGCTGGAGACCGGGGGTGTCTTGACACCGATCTGTCGGTCAGAACCAAACTGGCACCCCTCGTTGAGCGCCATTTCCAGGGCCAGGGCCATGTTGTACATCCCGGCGTCGGTGGAACCCAGGGTCTTGCCCGGCGCCGTGGGCTCAACACAGCCGATGGCGACATAGTCCCTGGCATCCTCCAGGGAATAACCGACATTCATCATGGACTCGATGATGGTCTCGTCGTTATACATGGCGGGCGCCGAACCCGGGCCGAAGTTCACCCGGATGACCTCATCGTAGAATGCCTTGGGTGTGTTCTCGTGGAGACGGACGTGGAAGTTGGGCTGGCGCATGCGCAACTCATCGGCGAGCTCCAACAAAATGAAACTCAGTTCATTGGTCGCATCGTTGCCCTCGGAGTCCTGACCACCGATGGTCACTACCTCCCAGCTGGTCAATCCACCGAGCATGCTGGTCAGCTTGTCGGAGTACATGGGGATGGTTTCGCATACCTTTACGCAGAAAGCTCCCAGAATATCTTTCGCCTCTTGTCTTGAAATACGTCCAGCCGCCAAATCCTCTTCATAGTAGGAATTCAGGAATTGGTCCACGCGGCCCGGACAGGTGGTTTCACCTGTTGTCTCCTGGAAAATGGCGATGTGGGTGAGGGTCATTGATTGGACCGCTTCATAGAAACTGGTTGCGCCATAACGTGGTACGCGAGCGCAGACCTCCGCAATCCGCTCTAGATCAAGTTTCCGCTGAGGGTCCGCTTCAGCCTCTGCCAGCCTACGCGCCTCGGTCGCATAGCGGTCACCAAACTCTGCCAGCGCATTCATTGAGATTTTCACAGACTGGTAGAAGTCCAGCTTGGAGGGATCGTTGGTTTGTGCCTCGAAGGCCTCCACCTCGGCGATGATGCCCTCGGCACCCAGTTTGATCACTTTCTCGTAGCCGGGTGCCAGGTGAGCAATACCACCAGCCTCATACAATTGGTACTGCAGTGCTTCACTCTGCTCCTTAACAAAGCGCATCTGCTCTTCCTGCCCGTCAAAGGCAAGATAAGCCATATTCTTGTCCATCCAGAACGGAATATATGACTGGAGTTTTGCCTGCTCGTCTTCGCTGATCTCGAGAGGATTGACCTTGCGGGTGGGTAGTTTGTCGACACCAATCATTATGCCCAGACCGCCCAACTCCGGATAACAGATGCCGGCGACCCGTTTGGCGGTGAAGTTGCCAACAATCAGCTCGTCAGGATAGATTTTCACCGTTTTGTTGGCCAGGACGTGGCGTGTCGCTTCAGCTATCTGAACGGCCGTAGATTTCCCATCGTTGGCCTCATCCATGTAATACTCTGACCAAAGCACTGCGCGCTCGATGCAGCCACCGTAGGTAGCCTCGTCGACAGCTTTCTTCAGGCGAGCGACTCGAGCACCATCTTCCAGTGACTGACCAACGACATTAGTAATTGCATTCATATTTCACCTCGCGTCTCAGCGCTTGACTCAAAAGTTTAATATTGTTTTTGAAGCTACGGTTGCTTTACATGTCGCCCCGTCTTAAACGAAGCACATACTATGGAGAGTACAAGGAGTTGATATTAATTCAAATAGATAATATATAAGAGTATTATCAGTTATTTGAATAAGAGGTGGTCGGTGCTTCGAAACCAGGATTTGAATCTCTTGCCCATATTTGATGCATTGATGCAGGAGCAGCAGCTTTCCAGGGCGGCGGAACGGTTGTGTATGAGCCAGCCTGCAGTTAGTAATGCATTGAAACGTCTCCGAATCAGCTTCAGGGATGATCTATTTGTCAGGACAAGACGGGGGCTGAAGCCAACCCAGCGCGCAGTGGAGCTGCATGAGGCTATAGCACCTGTTCTGGAGTCACTCAGCCATACGTTCGACGATCAAACCTTTAGTCCAGAAGTATCAGATAGGACGTTGGATATCTCCATGGATATTGCAGCGGAGTATGTTTTCGCTCCTGATGTGCTAGGGATACTGCTTCCGGTGGCTCCAAACCTTAGGATTCGGTTCCATCCTGACCATATTCCGGACATTGCTGGGCGTTTGAAGGATGGGCGTTTGAACTATGCATTGGAGTATGGGCCAGTCTTATCCGATGAGTTTGATTCGGCTCATTTTGCGGACGAAACCCTGTCAGTTATTTGTGCCAAGAGTCACCCGAGCATCAAGGGAAGTCTCTCCCTGGAGCAATACACGTCGCTTCCGCATGTGTCGCTGGTCCCACGCCCCAGCTTTTCTGCTGGTCAAACAGCTGGAGAAGTAACTCCCGTTGAGTACATCGTCGGAGGTGACTTGCCTACAAGGAATATTGGTCTCAGGGTGGCCAGTTCGCTCGCTATTCCTGAGATCGTCGCGACAACAGACCTTATTGCCACGCTGTCTACCCGACTAGTTTTACCGCTTGTTGAATCGGGGGAACTGCAGCGTTTCGATCCGCCTTTCAACAATATAGGGTTTGAGTTTCGTCTGTACTGGCATAAGAGTCGGTCTAAAGATCCATTTCATCAATGGTTTATCAACGAGCTTGCTGAACACCAAAATAGTATTCGAGGTCAGAGGAACTAAGATTACACTGAATCTGCAAGCTATTGTTTTTCCCTTATTAGTTCCCACTTTCCAGCGCGCTCCAGCCGTTGATTTTCCATTTCAATGGCTTGCAGGCTCTTTCGAATTTCCTGAATGTGGAGAACTGCTGCGGCACGTGCTTCATCTGGCTTCTGGTCCATAATGGCCACAAAGATAGAGTGATGTTGTGCACTCAACATCATTCGCTGTTCTGGCCGATGATAGAGATTATTTACTGATGTGATAACAGAATCTAATAGCAGTTGGGACAAACTACGCAACGTGTATGCCAGGAAGGGATTGTGGGTTGCTTCTGATATCGCTTGATGAAAGTTGTGATCCAGCTTTGCTTCGATGTTCACGTCAATCTCACCCGAGGTCGAATGGTCCATTGCTTCATAGGCCTTGGAAATACGATAGCGATCAGCCGGCGTCAGGCGTAAAGCAGCGTAGAAGGCGGATTGTCCCTCCAGTAACTCTCGGACCTCAAGGAGATCGTATACGGCCCTTGAGTGGTCTCGAAATAGGTGCCGAAGCGGCGACTGATCGGACGCTGCCGGTAACATTTCTGATACAAAGGATCCCCGGCCACGTTGAGTCTCGATAATTCCCCTGCCTCTTAACTCCTTCAGCGCTTCACGCACTACCGGCCGCGATACAGAGAGTCTTTGGGCCAACTGGCGCTCGGAAGGGATTTTGCTCCCCGGGAGCAATGTTCTGTCTAGAATCAAGGCTTCCAACTGCCTGGCCACATCCTGATAGAACGGGTCGTTAGCGCTAATCATCTGGTATTACCAGTTTTTACATAATGAGAAACTATAGACGTATTCATTCAAATAGAGCTCTAAAGAAAATAAATGGAAACACAAACTGGTATTACCACAGGAATTAAGGGTTGTCTATCGCCAGCTAACGTCTAGACTGCGAACACAAGCAGATAGGGATAAGCCAGCCACAGCATTGACTGCACATCCAGTTGGATTCTCGGTTTAGGTTATCCCGCCATGCTGGGAGAAGGGTGAAGGTGAGCAGAGATAAAAAAGCAGTTCTAGAGATGGCCTTCCGGCAGATTGTCGGTGAGGGCTTCGTAATCTCAGACAAAGAAACACAGAAACCCTATGAATGTGACGGGCTTTCGATGTATTGCGAAGAGTCAATGCTTGTGGTCCTGCCGGGCACCGTTGACCAGCTAAAAGAAGTCATAAGGCTCTGCCGTATACATGAAGTCCCAGTTGTCACTCGCGGCGCAGGCACAGGACTAAGTGCGGGGGCCATGCCCGCGCCCGATGGGATCGTCCTGTCGACCGCAAGGCTAAACAAAATAATAGCGATTGATGAAAAAGCCAGAACGGCACGTGTGCAGCCAGGCGTGCGCAATATCAGTATCAGCGAAGCTGCCGGCCGTTATGGTCTCTATTACGCGCCCGATCCATCATCCCAGATCGCATGCAGTATCGGTGGTAACGTCGCAGAAAACTCTGGGGGAGTACATTGTCTCAAGTACGGACTTACCGTCCACAACGTACAGAAAGCTGAGCTGATATTGGTCGATGGGACCGAGATAACGCTGGGCGGTGATGGGCTGGATGTGCCTGGATTCGATCTGCTCGCGCTGATTATCGGGTCTGAAGGACTGCTCGGTGTTGTGACGGAAATTACCGTACGCTTACTGCCCAGACCTGAAAGTGTGCAGGTGGTGATGGCCGCGTTCGATGATGTGACACAAGCAGCAGACGCCGTTGGGTCAATTATTGCCGCTGGCATCATACCTGCTGGTCTGGAGATGATGGATCGATACGCGATCTCCGCGGCAGAGGATTTCTGTAGTGCAGGCTATCCTAAAGACGCAGAGGCATTGTTGCTCTGCGAGATCGACGGTAGCGAGTCTGAGGTCCACGAGCACTGCGCGAGAGTGGCTGAGCTCTTTAAGACGCATGCAGCAACCAGCATCCGAATCTCTGCGTCGGAGGAGGAGCGTACTCTCTTGTGGAAGGGGAGAAAGTCCGCGTTTCCGGCCGTTGGAAGAATATCCCCTGATTACTACTGTATGGATGGCACTATTCCGCGCAGTAAGTTAGCGGCGGTTCTGACAGCCATGTCAGAAATGTCAGATCACTTTGGTCTTCGGGTTGCGAACGTCTTCCATGCTGGGGATGGCAATCTTCACCCCTTGATTCTCTTTGACAATAGTGTACCGGGAGAATTTGAAAGAGCAGAGGCTTTCGGGGCTTCAATTCTGGAGCTTTGTGTATCTGTGGGCGGATGCATCACTGGGGAGCATGGTGTTGGCATGGAAAAAATCAGGCAGATGCCAATCCAGTTTAGTGACTCAGAGATTGCACTTTTTCATGAACTGAAGCACTGCTTTGATCCTGCCGGGCTGCTTAACCCTGGTAAAGGCGTTCCGCTCTTGAAACATTGTCAGGAATATAGAGCGGCGCGGCAGTTCGCCTAGGTCGATAATCGGAGGCAGCCGACTTGCCAGATATTACGAGTCAATTGTTGGAGCAGGTGCTGGAAGCACGGTTAGAACGCCGCTGCCTTCAGATAGTCGGCGGCGGCAGCAAGGAGCATTATGGAAGGCCCTCCCGAGGCAGCAAAATAGAGCTATCCGGTCACCAGGGGATCATAAGCTATCAGCCAGATGAACTTGTTCTTACCGTTCGATGCGGGACGAGGATTGAAGTGATCCAAGCGCTATTGGCTGAGAAGAACCAGATGTTAGCGAGTGACCCGCCCCAGTACAACGGTGCAGCGACCATAGGTGGCAGTGTAGCGTGTAATGACTCAGGACCTGGGCGGCCTTGGACCGGCTCGATTCGTGACAGCGTGCTTGGAATTCAGTTGATAACAGGCAAAGGCGACAAGCTTCAGTTCGGTGGAAGGGTGATGAAAAACGTCGCAGGCTACGATGTTTCCCGCCTTCAGTGCGGTGCCATGGGTTGCATGGGCATAGTGTCGGAGGTGTCCCTGAAAGTAATGCCTCGACCTGCTCATTCATTGACAATGAAGCTGGAAATCAACAGCCATATCGACGCCCTGGAGCACATGAGTCTATTGGCTAGATCGGCTTATCCCATTTCAGGTAACTGCTGGATTGATGGCATACAGTACGTCCGCTTTGAGGGTGCTTATAGTGCCGTAGAGAAGGCAGCGAAGGACTATGCTCGTTTGTTTCCAGATGCGAATGAATTGCGTGACGGCTCCTCGTTCTGGGGTAGCGTGCGTGATCACCACCACAGTTTCTTCAGGTCGTCGCGACGTTTGTGGCGTCTATCAATCCATCCGACAGCGCAGTATTCGGAGCTAGAACCAGGGCTTATCGATTGGTCTGGTGCCCAGCGTTGGATCCCGGGAGAGCACAACATGACCGAGATGGTGGCTGCGTTATCACCCATAGGTGGTAACGCAAGTCTGATTAAGGGTGGAATCGGTGAAGAGGATGTGTTTCACCCGATGGACGAGGGATCGCAGCGTCTGCATGTGGCGCTGAAATCCAAGTTTGATCCGGACCGGATATTTAACCCTGGCCGAATGTATAGTTGGCTATAGAGCTCATTTTACTCGATGAAAACCGATATAACGGAAAAATATTCTCAATCGGAATGGGCGTTGGAAGCCGCACATATCATTGAAAGCTGCGTACATTGCGGCTTCTGTAATGCAACTTGCCCAACCTATCTCGAGCTAGGCGATGAGCGGGATGGGCCGAGAGGAAGAATATATCTGGTAAAGCAGCTTCTAGAAGAAGGGGATGCTACGAGTAATACTGTTAGGCACCTTGATCGTTGTTTGACCTGCCGTTCATGTGAAACGACCTGCCCCTCAAGTGTAGAGTATGGCCGCCTGGCCGATTTGGCCCGTCATACCTTGGAGCAGCATGTAAAGCGACCATTACACGAACGCCTGTCTCGGTGGATACTCCTGCAAGTTCTACCGTATCGTCGAAGATTTGGGATTTTGCTCCGCATCGGTCAAATACTACAACCACTTCTTCCCCGTGTTCTCGCCAGGGAAGTCCCTGCCCGACAAAAACGCCTTCGAGTTGCGGAGTATTCAACCACGCGCAGCATGATAGCACTTAGTGGGTGTGCACAACCTGCGGCTACGCCAAACACCAATCTAGCGGCTGCGCGCGTACTCGGCCGACTAGGGATCAAGTTGATCGAACCGGATTCCGCTGGATGTTGCGGTGCAGCAAATTATCATCTTTCTGATCATGATAAGGCGCGAATGTTTGCAAGAAGAAATATCGATGCTTGGTGGCCAATAATAGAGCAAGGTGCTGAGGCAGTCGTGATGTCCGCCAGTGGCTGTGGTTCTCTGGTGAAAGACTACGGTAAGCTCCTTCGAGATGATCCCCGGTATGCAGATAAGGCTAAGGCCGTTAGCACTCTCGCCAAGGACCTCAGCGAGGTATTGCTATCTGAGGATCTAGAGAGTTTACCAATTGACGCATATAACAGTAGGGTAGCAGTTCACTGTCCATGTTCCTTGCAGCATGGACAAAATCTACCAAATGCAATTCCCAAAATTTTGAACTCTCTTGGGGTTGAGACTGTAGAGTCGGAGAATGATCATCTATGCTGTGGATCTGCAGGGACTTACTCGCTCCTACAGCCACAAATGAGCCGAAGGCTGCGTGATAGCAAGCTTTCATCGTTAAACATTAATAAGCCGGACGAAATTCTTACAGCTAATGTGGGCTGTCAGATGCATCTAGGCTCTGCGGCCGAGGTTCCAGTAAAGCACTGGATTGAGCTGGTGGATCAGATTGCCAAGTAGTGATGGAGCTCGGTCTACAATAAATTCGTGAACCAATGAAATGCGGAAGTAAACGCGGGAGAAAGCATATGACAACCATGGATACCAAATCCTTACGTCGACAGTTGCGTTTTTGGGGCTGGGGTTACGCTGATGAGGACCTGAGCGATGCAGAAAAGGACTTTATCGACATGTTCGTTAAGAAGGGAGTGAATGCGGATGCCGTATTGGCAGAGGAGCCGCAGGTGGCAGATTTCGATTTACCGGCACCTCGAATCACCGCACCGGCCAGTATTGAGCGCATCTGCTCTAGTTCAGACTATGATCGCCTGGTGCACAGCTATGGGAAGTCGTTTGCCGATACCGCCCGGATGCTGTTGCGGGATGTACCGAACCCACCCGATATCGTGGCGTTCCCAGAAACGGAAGCGGATATCATGGACATTTTCTCCTTTGCAGCTGAAAACAACGTTGCCGTTATACCTTTTGGCGGTGGCACCAGTGTTTGCGGGGGCGTCGAGGCTGCGGTAGGAGAAGGCTATGCGGCCACTATATGCCTGGATATGGAGAGATTTAACAGAATTTTGGAGGTCGACGAAATCAGTAGAACGGCTCGAATACAGGGCGGCATGCTTGGACCGGATATTGATGAAGCCCTCAAGCCCCATGGTTTTACTTTACGACATTTCCCCCAAAGTTATCAGTTCTCCACCATCGGCGGCTGGGTAGCTACTAGGGCAGGGGGGCACTTTGCGACCCTTTACACCCACATCGACGATCTCGTTGAATCAGTGCGGATGGTGACGCCCTCAGGTGTAATCGAGACGCGTCGTTTGCCTGGTTCAGGCGCGGGACCATCGCCCGATCGTATGATGATAGGCTCAGAAGGTATTCTGGGTGTCATTACCGAAGTCTCAGTACGCATACAAAGCTTGCCGGTTTGGAAGGCGACGGCTTCTGTTACCTTCGAAGATTTTTTCCAGGCTGCAGAAGCCGTGAGACTCATCTCACAGTCCGGCCTGTTCCCTACAAATTGCAGACTTCTCGACCAGGATGAAGCGTTGGGGAATGGTGTAGTGAGTGAACCCTTGTCTGTGCTCGTGCTTGGGTTTGAATCTGCAGATCACCCGGTACGAGAGTTAATGGAAAGAGCAATCACAATTGCCAGATCTCAGAATGGTCAAATCGACGACGATAGCGTCGTATACAAAGAACGCAAGAGTGACGGTAATGACCAAGGGCCGCGGGAGGCTGTCAGTACCGAAGCAGACAAGTGGAAGAATGCCTTCTTCCGCGCGCCCTACTTAAAGAACAGAATGATGCAGTATGGGCTGATAGCCGATACATTCGAGACTTCAATTACTTGGGAACGCCTGCCGGAGTTCTACACCGGACTCAAATCTGATATCGCGCAGGCTATAGAGTCGGTAACCGGGCGCCCAGGGCGAGTTTCCTGTCGATTTACCCATGTTTATCCAGACGGCCCTAGCGTGTACATCACGTTCGGAGCAGTGGGCACCAAAACCGGAGATTTCAAGGAGTTGTTGGACCGCTGGTGTGAGCTAAAGAAAGTCGCGAACGAGCAAGTGATTGAGAGAGGGGGAACAATTACTCACCACCATGCGGTTGGTAGAGATCATCGCAGTGGATACGAAAAACAGATGCCTAAGCTATTTCTTGGAGCGTTGACATCAGCAAAAGCTTCTCTTGATCCTCAGGGTATTCTTAACCCCGGAGTGCTTATTGACCCTGAAAACAGGCAAGTGGGAGTGACTGGAGTAATGGAAAACCACAGTTAGCCGAACTGTGTAAAAAGATTGTTTGTCGGAGCCCACACACTGTAATCGTACCTCAAAGGGAGTTATTCATATGATCTTACAATTAGGTAACGCGCGTCCCAAGAGACGGGGACAGTGTTTTGTAGCGCCGGGCGCCATACTCATTGGAGATATTACACTTGGAGAAAATTCGAGTGTTTGGTTCAATGCCGTGGTGCGTGCAGATAATGATCAAATCTCTTTGGGCGCCAACACCAACGTACAAGATGGAGCGGTCTTACACTGCGACCCCGGTTTTCCGTTGATTGTTGGCGACAGTGTGACGGTGGGTCATCAAGCGACCGTTCACGGCTGTACTGTTGGTGACTTCACCTTGATTGGGATTAATGCGACCGTGCTTAACGGTGCGGTAATCGGAAAGCACTGTTTGATTGGGGCACATGCGCTGGTAACAGAGGGCATGGTGATTCCAGACGGATCTCTGGTTGTCGGCTCGCCTGCAAAAGTACTAAAGCCTCTCTCTGATTCACAGAAAGAGTCGTTATCACAATCAGCTAAAGACTATGCACAGAAAGCGGCGGAGTACTCCAAAAACCTGGGTGACCAGGAACTCATTGAATTGGAAAAATAAACCAGTTGCAATGTAACGTCTGTGGGAATTTCACCTGGTTGTAACTGCCTGTGCCAGCATCTGGCTGATAGTCAGTATTAGACCTTCCTACGCGATGCTGGGAGGTCTTAGGGCTCTTCTGTAGCTCCTTTGGCCTAAAGGATCAATTCCTGAGCCAAATCATCATACTCCTGAATGGTGTTATTTGGGAAACTCAGCAACGTTATATGCACGCGCATTGCCTCGTGGCCCTTGCGGCACGATCCTTTGAGAGAATGCATTGCCGCGAAAAAGCAAAACTTCGAAGTCGTTTTACTCCCTCCAATCAGGAAAAGCGTATTATGACCAGACTTGTAATAAGCCTCATCACCTCGTTACTTTGGATACTCCCCGTTACAGTACTGGCTGGGTCAAAGCCGAACATTCTGGTGATCTGGGGTGACGATATTGGATGGCTTAATATCAGTGCTTACAACGATGGCTTAATGGGCTATCAGACACCCAATATAGACCGCATCGCCGAGCATGGGATCCGTTTTACAGATCACTATGGAGAGCAAAGCTGTACAGCAGGTCGATCTGCATTTATTACGGGACAACATCCCGTTCGTACCGGACTTACCCGAGTAGGTGTGCCAGGTTCCTTACTGGGTATACAACCAGAGGATCCGACTCTCGCCGCGTTGTTGAAGAACTTCGGCTATGCCACTGGGCAATTCGGCAAGAATCACCTAGGGGATCGAAGTGAGTTTCTGCCCACTGAACACGGATTCGATATCTTCTTCGGCAATCTTTATCACTTGAACGCAGAGCAGGCACCGGAGCACCCTGATTACCCGAAGAACCCCTTATACAAACAACTGTTCGGTCCTCGAGGAGTTGTCCGATCATCCGCCGATGGCCAAGTGGAGGATACTGGACCACTGACGATTAAGAGAATGGAAAGTGTAGATGCTGAGTTCCTTGCTGAAACGCTGCGCTTTATAGACGACTCGCATGATAAGGGCGTCCCGTTCTTCGCCTGGTTTAATTCAACGCGTATGCATACGGTCACCCATCTGAGTGACAAGTGGAAGGGCAAGACGGGGCAGGGTGTGTACGCCGATGGTATGCAGGAACACGACAGTCACGTCGGTGCTCTTTTGGACAAGCTGGATGAGCTGGGAATTACTGAAAACACATTGGTGTTCTATTCCACGGACAATGGTGCACAACTTCATAATTGGCCAGATGGTGGCATGACCCCGTTTCGTGGCGTAAAAAACACGACCTGGGAGGGGGGCTTCAGGGTGCCTGCTATTGTGAGTTGGCCGAAACGGATTCAACCCGGCATATCCAATCAAGTGATGTCACACCTCGACTGGTTACCTACCATTTTGGCCGCTGTAGGAGAACCTAAAATAAAGGACAAGCTTCTTGAGGGATACGTTGCCAACGGCAAGAGGTACAAGGTGCACCTTGATGGCTATAACTTTCTCCCACACTTGACGGGCGCTCAGGCTACCGGGCCACGGAAGGAGTTCTTCTACTTCACGGATGGGGGAATGCTATCCGCCGTTCGAGTTGGAGATTGGAAAGGTATGTTTGCACAGCAGCGAGCTGTGGGATTTGACGTTTGGAATGAGCCATATACACAGCGAAGATTACCTGCCATATACAATCTTCGTAGGGACCCGCTTGAGAGAGCAGAGATTGACAGTGGATACTTCGTAGAGTGGTACGACGAGCTCTTGCCGGCTGTTACAGGATTATTCTATCTGGAAATTCAAAAATTTCTTGCCACTTTCGAAGAGTTTCCGCAGCGACAATCGCCTAGTTTTAATATGATTCAAGCCGTAGACAAAGCAATACAAGGTGGTAATTAAAAGCCGTCACTGCTTGCCAAAGGCATTAATTCAATAGACCACCTCGGGGTCAGGCCTTATGTATAAGGTCTTGTTGTAGAGTGTGATCAAGCCTGGGCGGCAAACCCGCTGGCTAGCGGAGAGTGTGCTCAGTAGAGAAGTGGAACCAGGACCTAGCGTACTACAATAACCAGGCCTAGAGAAAATTTGAAGTGGACCAGTCACATCATTCAATGACAAAACGCAGGCCAGCGTTATCTTCAAGTCGCTTGATCAGGTCGAGCCCCATAGCCGCACTGGGCGTCCATATGCCGCCGCCGGCCAGATCAGGGTTTTTGGCCAGGCAGACTGCACACTCTGCAATCATTTTACTAGTCGAACCGTAACCGGGATCCATATCGCCATGAACGCTGATCTTCGCAAAACGCCCATTATCTGAAGTCCCGGCAAACAAGATATCGTACATACCACGTTCTCTTTCCTCGCGAGAAGGACCTTGACCCGGTGGTGTGCTGTCTTCTGCCATGGATTGATCTGCAGCCATTGCATTTGCTAGTTGCTCACCTTCCTCACCAGGCCCGGTCACAAACATTTCATCGTAAACGAATTCTTCCCCGTACATGCGGTCGAGAAGATGGTTGGAACGATGTACGGTTTTAGTATTAATGACAGCCATGACAAAGGGGGCGGTCCACGTCTGTAGAGCGTCGTCGTAATGCGGCTGATTTCCCGGGGGCTGGCTGACTCCAGTATAGCCGGGAGTAAGTGCAAAGGGATCTACAAGGCTAGAGAGCAACTGTGGATCTTCGGTAACCACTGAGACGGTGGATCTAAAGCTCGCGAGAGTGCCTCCAGACCAGGAACCCTCCATGCTCCTGACTCTTCCCCTGACTCTCGAAAAGGGCTCAGAGTATTGCGATAGTGCGTGCAGTTGCAAGAAGTAGACGCCAAGATCAAAAGGTACAGAATCAAAGCCACAGGAGAAGACGATTCGAGCACCGCTCTTTGCTGCTACTTCCTCATACTCCTTGATCATTCTCTGCATCCAAAGTGGCTCACCACATAGATCAACGTAGTCAGTACCTACCTCCGCGCAAGCTGCCAGTAGCCCACTACCATATTGTTGGTATGGGCCAACTGTAGTGAGTACTACCTTGCATTTGGATGCGATCTCTCTGAGCGAGGATAGATCATTTGCATCAGCCTCTAGAACAGGCACGGTGGGCGAGAGCCCCAACTCGTCTCGCGTGGTCTTAAGCTTCTCGAGATTGCGACCGCACATTGCCCATGTGAGTCCCCCGTCTGCGCCATCGCCATATTGTGATTGGAGATACTCAGCAACAAGCCTGCCGGTATAACCACTCGCGCCAAAGACAATGATGTCGAACTCGTTTGGGGTTGCCATGGCAGTCGTCCTTACAATTCAGTTGAAATGAGGTAGGTGCGAAACCCTATCACTGGAGGTCTCTCTAGTAAATGCAATTGACTACGAGTTTAAAAAGGTCTTTCACAGTAGCTAAAGGTGTCCAACAAAAATTTTGATTGTGTGCTGGCAGGGCCAATCAGTTAATTCATCGCTTCTGAGAACGGTCAGGAAAATTCCAGATATGGTGCGCTAACAGATTATTCAAAAACCCAATATGTATCTTAAGAAATATTGAATTGTTAAGCGACAGGCAAGGTGCGATGTTGGAGTGCTTTTTGTATTTCGTCTATTGATAAACATAGCTAAAGGTAAACGATTATGTCCAAGCTCACGGTGAAAGCGCTCAAGGAACTAAAGGGCCAGAGAAAAATAGCCATGTGCAGCTCTTTTGACTACTTCCATGCTCGAGCGTGTGAATTGGCCGGGATGGATGCGATTGGTGCAGCTGGATCGTTCATTAATTTCTTTGTACGAGGGCGCTTGTCGGCGAACGATGACACGCTCGAGGACGCGCTGATGGCGCTGGAAGGTGTCAGGAACGGTGCTCCAAACACCTTCATTTTTATGCTCCCCCCATTCGCTGATGAGTTCTGCGGTGTTGAGCAATCGTTGCGAAATTCGGCGACGTTGTATGCCGCTGGTGCCGACGCCATTAGAATTCAGGGGGCTAGCAAGACAAAGTTGCAGAAAATGGAGGTAATGACACAGGAGGGCATACCTGTTGGCGGACACCTAGGTTTAATGCCAAGATTTACCACCTGGTTTGGTGGATTCAAGTGCCAAGGTAAGAACGCCCGTGACGCGCTTAGAATTTATGAAGAGGCTAAACGGGTAGAGGAGGCGGGCGCCTGTTGGATCGAACTTGAATGTGTGCCCTATAAGGTGGCGGCGGAGATTACCAAGAGGATCGGAATTCCTATCATTGGTATAGGCAGCGGTCCCGACTGTGATGGTGAAGTACAGGTACACCTGGATACCCTGGGACTACAGAATTTTCATATCCCGAAACACTCTAAAGTGTACACCCGGTTCCATGAAGAGAGTATTGAGCATCTTACAACCTACAGGAACGAAGTAGTGGGAGGCGTGTTCCCCACGACTGATTACGGTTTTAAGATTGATGATGACGAGTTTGATCTCTTCATGAACGAAGTGGAAAAAGCATCTTGAAGGAATATCTACAGCCATGAAGTTGAAGTCTAAAGGGCGCTCAAGGTGGAGTGTTGGTACGAGGTGGCCACTGGGAATACAACATTCATGGCGCGAAAGATTCACATACAATTTATTTGCTTGTTAAATGTTCTGGTGTTTGTGATGATTCCAACCTCTTCACGGGCAAACACGCTGCCAGAAAGTGGAATGTTCCATCTTCGAGGTAGGTTGTAATGGCCATATTGTAAGCGCGACTTATTTTGGGAGAGAGCCACGATGTTTTCACCGAACGCTGAAACAAACGCCGTTAAACGCGACTATCAACACATTGAAGTTACTCCTTATGGTGCTGCCTTGGGCGCAGTCGTTACGGGCGTGGATCTTCGCAATCCAACGGAAGAACAAATGGCGGAGATCAAGTGGGCTATCACTGACCACTCCGCTATTTTCTTCCGGGGGCAGGATCTAACACCAGAGGATCAGGAGCGTTTTACCACCTACTTCGGCGAGTTCGGCGTAGACCCATTTGTTGAAGGCATTGATGAGCACCCGAATGTTCTTCGTCTTCTAAAGGAAGCCGATGAGTCCACTAATGTCGTGTTCGGTGGAACCTGGCATAGCGACTGGTCATTTCAGGATCAGCCACCGTCGTACACTATCCTTTTTGGTAAAGACATCCCTCCCTATGGTGGAGATACACTCTTTGCCAGCCTGTATAACGCATACGAGTCATTGTCTCCGACAATGCAAGGTATCTGCGAATCTCTTAATGTCGTTCATTCCGCAAAGTTTGGGTATGGCGACCACATGGCCGACCTATATGAAGCTGTGCTGGAAAATATGGACGTCAAAACCGGCGGTGAAGATGCCAATCGTCTGAAGACGCACCCCATGGTGACCGTACACCCCGAAAGTGGGAAGAAGGTGCTCTTCATTACGGGTATCTATAGTTTGGCTATTGAAGGCATGCATCTGCATGAGTCGCAGCTACTGCTCGAAACTCTTCAAACTAAGATTGTCGAAAACCCCCTAAATCTTTGTCGATTCCGCTGGGAGCCGGGCTCCATGGCAATGTGGGACAATCGCTGTGTCCAGCATCTCCCAATGGCAGATTACCAGGGACAACGCCGCGAGATGCTGCGCACTATTGTATCTGGCGGTGTCCCGACAGGCGTATAAGTTAAGAGGCCATTTGTTGGCGGGTGTATCACCCTGAACTCGCTAGATATTAGTAGCGTAGGTTTGAAAGTGTTGCGTCAGCCATACATGAGCGGGGTCTTTGGATCGGCTCTTGTGCCAGTACAGGTTCATGGCATATTCGTCCGTTTCAAATGGCGCTGAAATCTGAATCACTTCTCCTCTATCGATCCACGGTTTTGCGACAGTCAAGCCGACCGTCGCTATAAGATCAGTCGCTGCCACTATCGAGGGAATGGAGAGAACGCTACCAACATGCATGGCCACGTTTCTCCTGGGTAAATTGGCTCCGAGGATCCGTTCGACAGGTGTTAGGTCTCTTGAGCTATCGCCAGGGTCCGAGTACGTGCGTGGAGAGACCGACACATGAGGCATCGACTGGTATTGCTGTAAGCTGATTTTCTCTTTAAGCGTAGGGTGGGTTTTTGCGCAGATAACTGTGAGTTTGTCTGTAGATAAGACAACTGAATCGCCCCGGGTTCATCGGAGGGTATAATTCTTGAGAAGGAGAATGATACCCCATGAACAAACGACCTGGATATTCACCAGAGGTGCGGGAGCGTGCCGTAAGAATGGTTCTGACCGGAGAGCACGAGCATACGTCTCGTTGGTCGGCAATTAAGTCTGTTGCAGCAAAGATCGGCTGTACCCCGGAGACTCTCAGATCCTGGGTCAACAAATCTGAAGTTGATAGTGGCCGCCGACCCGGTATGACCAGCGACGAAGCCGCCCGTATGAAGGAACTGGAGCGAGAGGTGCGCGAACTCAGGCGAGCGAACGAGATTCTTCGCAAGGCGTCTGCTTTTTTCGCCCAGGCGGAGCTCGACCGCAAACCGAAGTACTAGTGGCATTCATCGATAAGCACCGGGCGGACTATGGTGTCGAGCCGATTTGCGAGGTATTGCCGATTGCACCGTCCACCTATCATCGTCATAAAGATCATGAGCAGCACCCCGAACGCCGCAGCGACAGAACCAAGCGAGATGAGCATCTTGCCATGGATATCCAGCGCGTCTGGAACGCCAATCACTGCGTGTACGGTGCCCACAAGGTCTGGAAGCAACTCAATCGAGAATCGATCCCTGTGGCCCGGTGTACAGTGGAGCGACTGATGGGCAAGCTCGGGCTTGAAGGCGTCAGGCGAGGTAGGCGCTGTATAACAACCATGCCTTCGGACCTGGCTGAGAAGCCGCTGGACCTCGTAAACCGCCAGTTCAGCGCAGCACATCCGAACCAACTGTGGGTCGCCGATATTACCTACGTGGCCACCTGGTCGGGCTTTGTATATGTCGCCTTTGTTGTCGACGTCTTCTCTCGGTATATCGTCGGCTGGCGCGTACTGAAGAGCCTGCAAACCGACCTAGTGCTCGATGCCTTGGAGCAGGCCCTGTGGTCTCGTGGCAAGCCTCAAGGCGTGACCCATCACAGCGATCGCGGCAGTCAGTATTTATCCATCCGGTATTCCGAACGACTGGCTGAAGCGGGATTCAACGCCTCAGTCGGCAGTGTTGGCGACTCTTACGACAACGCACTGGCAGAGACGATCAACGGCCTGTTCAAGGCTGAGGTTATCCACAAGGACGGTCCCTGGAAAGGACTCGATGATGTCGAGCGGGCAACACTTACCTGGGTGGATTGGTTCAATCATCAGCGACTGCTCGGTCCGATTGGCGACAGGCCGCCCGCTGAATACGAAATGATGTACTATCGGAGTGAGTCAGCTCATGCAGCTTGACTCAAACAAAACGCCCTCCGACAAACCCGGGGCGATTCAAACAGAGTCGAACTTGTCCTCCGGTAGGGGAATGTACTCTACCGCGTAGTTCAACCTGCCATCCTTTAACCTGGCCGGAATTTCAGGGAGATAATCGGGAAAAAATCGAAACCTGAGTTGCGGCGCCGCTTGGCGCAGAGGCTTAATGAAGTCTGCCAGGAAGAGGGTCTCCATAGTCGTGTTCATCGAAATGTTAATAACCCTGTCTGATGTCAAGGGATCAAAAAGCTCACTTTCGAAGCTCCGTTGTACCAGGTTTAGAGCTGGCCCAATCAATGCGTGTAACTCTAACGCTCGCTCGGTCGGCACCAACCCCTGTCGCGTGCGAACAAATAAGTCGTCCTTGAAGCTCAATCTAAGCCTCTTGAGAGCGTTGCTGACTGCGGGTTGACTCATGCTGAGCGCCTCAGCAGCCCTGGACAACTGCCGTTCGCGTACGAGGGCGTCAAAGATCGGAAGTAAGTTTAAGTCCTGATTTCTCAGCATGCTCATTTCTCACGTAGTAAACAGATAGGCCTACTTTACATTATCTCTAGGCACCCGTTGCAACTCGGCAATGGCGCTTTGCTATCGCACGTACTTTCCATAAACGACCTTCTAGGTCATTTTGGCCCAAAACTGGGTGGTTACTAACCTGAGTACATCGGTCAATGGCTTTTGGCACTGAAGTGGATAGCGGTAATGCATGAAGACTGTGTATAGGGTCATTGGGGCGGAAGCTGGCATTGGTGGTAACGTCGGCAAGCAATTTGCAGCTGGCGGGCATCACACAGTCCTATGTCTATATCGCGCGACGGGCAACAAGCTGATCGACAAACGGATATCAAAGTCGCAGCAGATGCGCTGGTCACTTGAAGGGGGGGGCATTTACTGCTGCAGGTGCGTACTGAACTGATCGGTGGCCGGCTCGGCGCCGCGTTCTCCAATTGACACCCAGGATTTTGCGATGAAAGCCAGGAATTACAGGTTGTCCTATGACTGCAGCATTTTAATTATTCGCGGGGCTTTCGGCACGCTTTGCACTCCGTAGCCTAATTCCTAAGCTTCAGGGTACAACTATTGTCTAGACTGCTTGGAATGAGAGTTCTCGAATCAATTTTTTTGCTTGGACCCTACTAATCTGGCTTGTTCCCGGGCCCGCGTTGAATTGGTCCTCGCTCAACTGCCGGGTAGCTATCATTGTGGGGACGTGTGCGCGCTTCAACATTGTTGATCTCAAGCGGATCTCCGCATTCGGAACACGCAATGTATGTCTGATAGTCGTGGCCACATTTCTCATGCCGTCTGAGAATGGGTGGGCCTGCCATATCCGAATAGAATTTATCACCCCAAGTGACGAGGGTCGAAATCACGGGGAATAGCTCCCTTCCTTTCTGTGTCAAGCGATACTCAGATCTCGGAGGTTTTTGCTCATATTGATATTGCGCGAGTATTCCGTGCTCTTCCAGAAGTTTCAAGCGTGATGCCAGCGTAGTACGCGAGATCTTTAGACGCCCCTGAAACTCCTCGAAGCGTTGTACCCCTAAGAAGCAATCGCTCAGCAATGTGAGCGTCCAAGGATCTCCTAAAACGGCCGAGGAACGCGCCACCGAGCACTGCTGGTTACTGAGTTGATTTCGTTTCATTTGCTACTTCTGACCATACAAGTTGCTGTAGTGACACCGCCGACTTTGGCAGGTTAGCACAATCGCCTTTACATAGTCCATAATATGGACTATGTTAGTCCAATAAATGGACTATCCAAGGGAAGCTGAGATGAACCTAACACCCGCCACGACCCATATCCTGATCGAGGCGGAAGACTTTGATGACTACGGCGGGTGGATCCTTGATACTCAGTTTGAACAACAGATGGGATCGCCTTACCTGATGGCGCATGGAGTCGGCCAACCCGTGGCCGATGCTAAAACGACAATTAGCATCACACAGGCTGCTTCCTACCATCTATGGGTAAGGGCCAAAGATTGGGTTCCGGCTCATCACCCGGGTCGTTTCGAAGTACTGGTCGATGGAACGTCTGTGGGAAAGGAGTTCGGCGCAAATGGCGAAGATTGGTCCTGGGAACATGTCGGAGCTATCGATCTTCAGGCCGGCGAAGTGGTACTGACCCTTCGCGATCTGACCGGATTCAATGGGCGTTGTGATGCGCTTTACTTTGGCCCTGAAGGCGCGACACCGCCGAATAAAGTGAACGATGAAAGCCGGCAGTGGCGCCGACGACTGCGCGGTTTGTCGGAAACGCCCCTGGATGCAGGCGAATGGGATGTGGTCGTGGTTGGTGCCGGGATAGCTGGTTGTGCCGCTGCCCTGGCTGCGGCCCGTCTTGGTCAGACAGTCGCTGTTGTACAAGACCGCCCGGTCCTCGGCGGGAACGCCAGCACAGAAATTGGGCTTAGTCCGCGTGGTTCTCAGGGCGCTTTGCTCAAGGAATTTTCAGCGCGCAAGCCCAATGGTGATCTACTCGCGTATGATTTGCTTGTTGCCGAGCCAACCTGTACCGTTTTCCTTGAACATCGGGTCATGTCGGTTGAAGAACAAGAGCAAAAGATCGTCGCGATAACAGCGCTACAACCACGCGGTGGGATCGAAAAACGCTTTAAAGGCAAAATATTCATCGATGCAAGTGGTACAGCTCTGCTCGCGCGACACACCAACGCAGAGACGCTGTTCGGGCGCGAATCAAGGGCAGATTTCGGCGAAGAGTTGGCCCCGGAAAAAGCAGATCACATGCATAACGGAAATACGCTGCTTTTCCGCACCAAAGAGGGTGACCAACCTTCTAGGTTTCCAGACGTTCCGTGGGCAACGGAGGTGGCCAAGAAGTTTACCGATTTGACCGGCCAACTTATTGTGCCCGGCAAAGAAAATGGAAGTGGCCCGCGCTTGCCCATGGACGACACCGTCCCCAAGGTTGAAGGGTTCGCCTTTGACATGAATTGTTCGGAAATAACCGCGACCCATTTTTGGGAATATGGGCAATGGCTAGACCCTTATGCTGATGCAGAACACATTCGCGACTACCTGCTCCGTAGTCTGATCGGCACCTTCTGGAATGTGAAGAATGCCGCACCTAAGGAGTACGCCAACTTGGAATTTGACTGGGTAGCATTCGTTCCGGCACAAGGTGAATTTCATCGTTATCATGGCGATTACGTTCTGACCGAGTCTGATATCCGAACGCACAAAGCGTTCCACGATGCGGTAGTCGTAAATGACGGCGCATTCTGTATACATTGCGCGTTCGAAGAAGGCGAAACCGACTATGACTTCCGGATCAAGGAATGGATCTGGGACGAACGAGACGGAAAAGCCTATGCCATTCCTTTCAGATGTCTGTATTCCAAAGACCTGGAGAATGTCTTGGCGGCTGGGAAGCATATAAGCATCACGCATGTAGCTGGATCAAACGTGAAATTCATGGGTAACGGCGCACAACACGGTATTGCTGTAGCGGCCGCTGCGTCCCTTTGCAACAAGTATGGCGCTACACCGCGAGAACTGTATGAAAATCATCTTCAGGAGCTGAGGCAGCTTGTTTCTAGCCTCGGGTGTGATCATCAGGCCGAAGATGCGCCTAATTAGCCGCGATTTCGCGCTTGGCCCGATACGCGTTCGGATGTTTGCTGTTCTCTGAGACATCGGAGAGGCCCCTAAGCTACGGTGAAGACTTTTTGGAATAACAAAAGCATTAAGAACTTTCATGAAGAAAGATCGAGAGATTGGCGTAGTCGTATACGGTGCCAGTCGCTTCACCGAACGTCTGATCACCGAGTACCCGGCGCTAATGCTCGGAGATGACATAAGGATGGCGTTTAGCCCTCTCGGGCCGCAATGAGGAAAGGGTCGCGTAATTGAGTGAGGTCGGTGAACGTCAATCGGACCTGCCTATTATTTACGCCGATTCCAACGACCTCACCGCGTTGACTGCCGTTTAGCCACGAGGTAGCCGTAGCGGATCATTTTCTCGATTTAGGCCTGCTAGTTCTCCTGAATTTGGTCTTCTTGGCCCAAACGGCGGTTTGGGCCAAAATGGCTTATTCCGTTTTGAAAAGCTATCCAGCAGGCGTTCCTTGGCACTATCGCAGGAGGACCTTGCGACAAGTCTGGGTGTGAGTCGGCAAAGTTTTAATCGTGCTTTGGCAGAGCGGCAGGAGCAGGGCCTCATCAATCAGGAGTATGGCAACGTCTCGGTTATCGATCGAGGGGGCCTGAAAGAGTTGGTTAATCAGTATTTATCAGGTGCTTGATTCGCGCATCTCTGAGGGAGTTTGTCCAGTCCAGCGTCGAAAAGCCCTGCGAAAATTTGTTCGATCATCAAAGCCCACCAGCTCAGCGACTTCGGACACGGGCAGGATAGTATCCTGGAGATAACGCCGCGCGAGCAGTTCTCTCACCTGGTCCAGTAGCATCTGGTAGCTGGTGTTCTCTCCTTTAAGTTTGCGCCAGAGGGTCGTGTTGCTCATGCCCAACTGCCCAGCAACTTCAGGTGCGCTTGGAAAGCTGCCTCTATGCGACATCAGCAGCTGCTGAACACGAGCTGATGTCTGTGGCTTGTAACCCAGTCCTCTTAGCAGGGTCATACAATGTTCTCTGAACAGTGCTTCAGTGGCGCTGTCCAGGGTGGCCTGTGGGGTGTCTATTGACTCGATGGCCAGAGCGAGCTCGCTGAATTCGCTATCAAAAATCATTTCGCGCTGGTCCCCGAAGACTTCGCGGTAGCGTTGTATGTACGGAGGGGCAGAAAAGCTGAAGTGTCGTGGCCCCGCGATAGAGCCGGAGCGTACAAGAAATTCACCATTCTGCTTAACAGAGGCAAAAAACGCCTCGATGTAAAACCGTTCAACCTCTGGATCTGGGTCATGGGAAGTGCAGCGGAGTCTAGAGTAGGTGCCGTCAAAGACCACATCCACTGAAATGTCAGGCACCAGTAGGTGATAGTAGCGTCGCGTGAGTATTAGGACCTCGCGTATTGTCGACGCGCCCAGCAGGGCGTACCCGAGAACGCCGGCGTTTGTCAGCTTTCTTGCCATACCAAAATCGAGGCTCATAGCGGGAGCGAGTCCAAGGTCTAGAGCAGCTCTCACCAGGCTTCTAAAGTGCCCCTGTCTCTTGTTCTCGTTTAGAGAAACGCCAAGTCGTTTTTCCAGCTCGTCCTTTGAAAGCCCGGCGTGGGCCGCCAAATCGACGAGTTGATCATGTGGGTCTGTAATCATGGCAGTGCGGCGGTGAGAATGTGCAATATATTAACCCCAAAAATGAAAGAATATAACCCACTGAAGATGTGAGGGGCACGCTATTGTAGTGCCTGATTCTGGAGGCAGTGGATATGTTCGGTTTACACCCGTGCACTGGCTCCCCGGGAGATTGACATTGGAGAATTACAAATGACAGCACCGAAACCCGTTGCTCTCTGCCTCGCCGCCGGTCCCGGGATTGGTGCAGCTATTGCTCGCCGCTTCTCTTTGGGTGGATACAACACAGTCATTGTGCGCCGGGACGCCAGCAAGTCGGACAACATGATCAAGGAGCTGCGCGAGCAGGGCTGTGAAGCTATGGCACTTAGCGCCGACGTTCGTAATGAAGGCAGTATGCGCGAGTTGTTCGATAAAGTTGAGCTGGAAGTCGGCCCAATCGAAATATGTGTCTACAACGGCGGCGCGAATACTGAATTTCCTCTCGAGGAGACCACGGGCAAGATATTCGGGAAGGTGTGGGAGCTTTGCTGCTACGGTGGCTTCCTGGCGGCCCGCGAAGCTGCTCGCGTTATGAAACCCCGCCAGCGCGGTACGATTCTATTTTCTGGCGCTACCTCCAGTATTCGCGGTCGTGAAGGCTATGCCGCGTTCTCCTCTGCCAAGTTCGGTCTGCGCTCACTCTCACAGTCTGCTGCAAAAGAACTCGCTGAGGACAAGATTCACGTCGCTCATGTCATGATCAATGGTGCCATTCTGTCTGATGATATCGCTCGCTTGTTTAAAGAACGTGCTGGGGCAGATGTCGATAATTTCGATGTTGACCAGTTCATTGATGCAGATTCGCTGGCTGATGCCTACTGGTTCCTGTCGCAGCAAAAGCCCACTTGCTGGACTCAAGAGCTTGATATTCGCACCTACCGGGAAAAGTGGTAACTCTGATGAGCAAACCTACAGGTCCACTGGTGGGCAAGCGAATCATTGATCTGACACAGGTAATTTCCGGCCCTATGTCTACGATGCTGCTTGCCGATCAGGGTGCAGACGTCATCAAAGTGGAGTCACCTTCCGGCGACAGTCTCCGCTTGATGGGGCCGAAGCATAACGGCCTGACAGCCGTTTTTTTCTCATGTAATCGCAATAAGCGCTCAATTGTGCTGGACCTGGCGAGTGACGAGGGCAAGGAAACGCTGCGTGACCTTATAGCCACTGCAGATGTATTGGTGCAGAACTTTCGGCCAGGAGCGATCGATCGAATGGGCTTCTCCGAGAGAGCGGTGCGAGAGATCAAGCCCGATATTGTCTATGTATCAGTTAGCGGTTTTGGCAAGACCGGCCCTTACTCATCCCAGCGCGTATATGACCCCGTTATTCAAGCCTTGTCCGGGTTAACAGATATCCAGTACGACCGGGAGACTGGTGATCCGCGCATGATCAACTTTGTGATTGCTGACAAAATTACCGCACTAATGACAGCACAGGCGGTGACAGCAGCGCTGGTTGCTCGTGCCGAGACCGGTGAAGGGCAGGCTGTGGATCTGTCTATGCTTGACTCGGTAGTAAGCACCATCTGGCCTCACGGCATGATTGGCCTGACATACGAGGAGCAGGAATTTGATATCCGGGCGGCACAAAACCCCATGGATTCTATTTTCCCGACCAAAGATGGTCGCCATGTCACTGCATCCTGTGTGACAGACTCTGAGTGGGAGGGGATTTGCAAGTCCCTTGATCGGCCCGACTGGATCGAGGATGAACGATTCAACAATGCATTTAACCGCACCGTGAATGGTGAGGAACGTAAGAAACTGATGGCTGAGGAAATCGCCCGCTTCAACTCCGAAGATATCCTGGATCGCTTTGAGCAATACCAGGCGCCGGCAGCGCCACTTGTCAATCGCATGGAACTGATGAAGAACGCCCAGGTTCAGGCGAGCGAAACCATTACGACGGATTACTACGAAGGTTTCGGCAATGTGCGTCAGCCCCGTCCTGCGGCGAAATTCAGCGTGACGCCAAGTGAGATTCGCAGTGCAGCTCCCCAGTTCGGGGAGCATAGTGCGAGTATACTCAAGGACTTGGGTTACAGTGATCAACGCATCGCCGAACTTGTGAATTCAGGGGCCTTGATTTGTGCTGACACTTCCGGGAGCTAAGAAGCTTGACTGATCTTTCCGTCAGCCTTCCACTCAAAGCCAAAGTTGCCTATGGCTCTGGTGCGGCGGTCTACGCCACAAAAGAAGCGGCATACGGGATGTTCGTGTTGCTGTTCTATACGCAGGTGCTTGGCCTTAGCGGTACTCTGGCTGGCGCCGCCATCGCCCTTGGCTTGATCTGGGATGCAGTGTCAGACCCGCTTGTTGGTGTGCTGTCTGATCGCTTGCGAAGCCGCTGGGGGCGGCGCCATCCTCTGATGTTTGGTGCGCTGCTGCCTGCTGGTATCGGATTTATTGGTCTATTTTCGCCGCCTGACGCCGTTGTGGCATCCCAATGGCAGCTGGCAGCCTGGTTGCTATTCTGGTCATTGTGGTTGCGAACATTCGTCACCTGCTTTTCAATCCCTCACCTTGCGCTGAGTGCCGACCTATCAGGCGATTATGTCGAGAGAAACCAGGTGATGGCCATGCGAATGGCGTTTCTGTTTATGACTTCTTTGATGGTCCCTGCCGTGGGACTTTTTGTCATTTTCAAGGGCAGCGGTGATCTTGATGGCCGGCTTGTCGCCCACAATTACGTGATATATGGACTTGGGTCGTGTCTCTTGGTGATGATTGTTGGCGCCTATTGCGCAATGGGCAGCTACCCCTACAGATCGCAACGCGATGCCCAGGCCGAAGGCCTGCATACCGTCTCAATAAAAAGCTTGGTGGGAGACATATTACAGACTGCAAAGAACAAGAACTTCAGGTGGGTTGTTGGCTACGAGGTGATGGCCATGATGTCCCTGTCCGTGGTCAATGGCCTGAATATGATCATCTCTACCTATTTTTGGGAGTTCACAACGACAGAGACCTCGATGCTGTTGGCGGTGCCGACCTTCTTTGCAGTGATCGTGGTGATGAGCATCATCACTCCGTTAAGCAAACGCTTCACCAAACAACAGCTCATTCGTTTTGCCGTTATTGTCATGATTATAGACAGCGTCTGGCTTTACCCCCTGTTGTGGTCCGGTTTTTTACCTCCTGTGGGTGATTCCATTTGGTATGCCCTGAATTTTGTGCAGAGCATGATCTTTATGGGGTGCATGATGCTGCGTGCGATCAATGCCGCGACCCTTGTCAGTGATGCCTGCAATGAAAGCGAACTGGAAACTGGTAAGGCTCAGGAAGGGGCTTTCTTCTCTGCCATGAACCTGGCAAACAAAATGTCCACCGTTTTTGGCCCAGTATATGTCGGTATCTGTCTGGATCTGATAGGGCTGCAACAGGGGGTACTCCCAGAGAACACCAGCTCGAGCATGGACTTCGGCCTCATAGTTGCGTTGCTGGCGGGCAGTGTCCCTCCTCTTTTCGCTGGCCTCTATTTTATAGGCAAGGTGCGAACGGGTCGTGAAGACCAGGCTGATGTTCAACGCAGGTTGAGTGCTATGCGAGCCGAGCCAATTGGCAGCGATTATTAGTGCTATGTCTCTGCGCGAAAAAATAATTTGAAATTCAAACAATACCTACTGAGAGCAATCGATATGAATACTACACCACGTATACTCGCGTTGGCCTGTGCAATCGCTTTCGCGGCAAGTGCTCAGGTGATTCATGCGCAAATTCTGGAAGAGGTCATTGTTACCGCCCAGAAGCGCTCAGAGAATCTTCAGGATGTACCTATCTCTGTCAACGTGATGAGTGGTGAAACGATCGACGGACTCGGCCTGACTTCTTTCGACGAACTGGCCACCTATGTGCCAAACTTCATGATACTCGAATCTTCTAGCGGTTTGCGTATAGCCATGCGGGGTGTGGGTTCGGGTACCAACCGGGGTTTTGAACAATCTGTTGGTTTGTTTATTGATGGGATCTACAGCAGTCGAAATAAGCAGTTCACCTCACCATTTTTTGATTTGGAGCGAGTAGAAGTTCTGCGTGGTCCGCAGGGAGTCCTGTTCGGAAAAAACACCATAGCTGGGGCGGTGAGTGTCATTACTACCCGCCCAACGGAGGAGTTCGAGGGCAGCGTCTCGGCCTATTGGGAGTCTGAGTACGACGAGTGGCGAGGCACTGCTATTGTTAGCGGTGCTTTATCCGATACTGTAAACGCGCGTCTTTCTGTCAAGAAGTCCGAACGTAGTGATGGGTATCTGAAGAACACGTTGGGTGACGATGAGGGGAAGACCATCGATCAGGAACTCGCTCGACTTGTGTTGACGTGGGACCCCACAGATGAACTCTCCGTTACGGCGAAGTACGAG
>Ga0209273_10000786_pt1 | contig 35402 bp, 54 predicted proteins | sample tdAd471_FD_187126 | JGI IMG/M metagenome (GOLD analysis project Ga0209273, IMG submission 187126) | Marine sediment microbial communities from the Atlantic coast under amendment with organic carbon and nitrate - tdAd47.1 (SPAdes)... | ecosystem: Environmental > Aquatic > Marine > Coastal >...
AGCAGACCAAATTGCGCTAGAGGGTGCCTTGAATTATGACACCATGACACTGTCGGCCACTTCTGCGCAAAAGGGCGACTATCTGAAGTTTGTTTGCAAAGGCGTCCTGTGGATCGTCACGGAGCGCAAAGGCGACTGGGTGGCCACTGTGTGATGTATGAATGAAGTGTATTTTACACGGTCACTTGCTTTATAAGCGTCCGTGCAATCTCAAGCGCACGTGCCGCCTGTTCCACTGTCAGAGTTGTCCCGGGCATCACCTGCCGCAGCGCCGCAACCATGGCCGCTCGCTGCTGCTTTACGTCCATATTTGGGGCGTTGAACGACCCCTCCATGGGGAGCAGCGTTGCGCGGTAGGCGTTGAAGCGTTTTATTGCATCCTGTGTCTGTAAATGCTTGCGCACCTGCACCAACGCTTCCGCGCCGCCGACCTCCAGTGCCAGCGCCTCCAGTGCCTCGGTTTGCTGCTCGATGATTTCCGCGCGTGTCGCCATTGTGTGTGTGCTACAACACTAAACAAACACCGCGGCAAATACGCCTGCAAGGGCCCCGAGCATCCATGGCTGTGCGTCCGGGCCCTTGTCGCCCGGATCCGACAACAATTCAGCCACCGCCCACACGGCAACGCCTACACTTGCGCCGCGCACTAGCGCGCTGTTGCTACCCGTGGCCCAGCGCAGCGGTAGTGACACCGCATCGACAGGCACCTCTAGACCGTAATGATAAACGCTTTGCGCGAGCGACGCAGCAGGTACAGCGGCATCGGGTGGTACATTCTCCATTTGCGCGAGCAAACACACTAACGCTGTGTAAGGTCGGCCTCGTCGAACCCACCCTGCGCACGCGATCCCACAAACGACTGCAACTGTTGCACCGGGTTGAAGTTCTTGGCGTTGGCCAGTCGGCCGGCGCCGCCGCGGTGAATGGGACCCTCGAGGTGGCGCATTGCTCCATTCCGCGGACCCGATCGCTTCGTACGGAATGGGTTCCACATACCACGGTCCATGCTCTCTGTGCCTGGTCCAGGTGCGACCAGCGCTTGTGCAGCGGCCTTGAGTGCCTGACCATCAACTGCGCCCGTGTCGATCGCATACATAAACACGTCGTCTTCGGGGGTGAGCGAGCCGCGGAGGTTGATGCGGTACCACTGCAGCACCTGCTGTAGGCGCCCAATGAACTCGCTGTCACGCCGAGAAAAGTACTCTGGGTTGCGCTGCTGTGCAAGCATAACCTCCGCCGGGGAGCGCGGGTCATACTGCTTGCCGTACCAGTTGTCAAACGCTGCCTGGAACTGTGCCACTTCCTGCTCCTGCATGTAATCCAGATCAGCGCTATCCACAAACGTATGGCCCAGGAACTTGGGATTGGATGCCAGTGCCTGCTTAAGCTCGATGCGCCGGTCATCAAGCGGTGTGTTCGTGCGCACTTGTACGGGCCACTGACCACCCAGGTCATCTGCACCGCCTGTGGTGATTGCGCGGTTTCCCTGCAGGCCCACAAACTGCTGAAAGGCTCTGTCGCGTCCCGGAATAAACGCCCGCGGCCGCACAGGCACGCCGTTCTTCGAAATGTTGTCGCCTTGGAACTTCATCGCACTGCCAGCGCCAGTGGCATCGTACCCCTGCTGACCGCCCACATGTACATTGGAGGAGACAGCAGGTGGGCCGCCACCGGACGGAGCCGCTGGGGCTGCTGGTCCTGCTGCGTCCGCCATTGCTACTGTATGTGCAAGCACTACCACCTGTTTAGAAAAATGTAGGTCGCTGTTCAGTGTTCGCCATGGACTGGCTAGCCCGTCAGCAACGCGCGTTTCACGCGCTGGTAGTGACACACACGAAACCAGAGGGTGCACACCTCGCACCGCGCGACACAGTGGAGCACCACGCAGACAACACACGGGTGTACCGGCGAGATCAGAAGATTTACGCGGAGCACCCGAGCGCGCCTCCACCGCCGCCGACGTGGACGTCGGACGTTGTGCACCGACCGTACATCGGGCGCCACGTACCGCCTATGGGCGACCCTAATCTAATACCGACAAAGACACCACAGCGCAACCTGCACCCTGGGCAGGTGCACCTACAGCCGCGCGATTTGCAAGCCACGTACCTGCAGGATGGGTACAAAAACGCAACCACGAACCCCGACGAGATCAACCTTTCACGTGCCCGAGTGGACGAGCAGTACAGCGCGTACCCAGTGCACGGGGAGTGAAAAATTGAATGAATACAGGCAGTCCCACGCGACGATGCCCCGCACGTCGCCGCCCACCGCCGAGCAGCGCGCACAGGCGCTTGCGCACTATCAGACGATTCATGACCTAAATCGCATACAGCTGGCTGTGCGTGGCGTGAAGACGTACACCGAGCAGGTCGTTGCTAATCAGCGCCAGGCTGCAGCACAGGCGGTGACGCGTATCTTCTCAGGGCAGCATCACTCCCCGAGCTCTTCCAGCACCGACACCGACACACGGACCGAGGCAGAAAGAAGAGCACAAAACCCACGGTTTTGGAGTAGTGCGCAGAAAAAGCGATGCAATGACGCCAACTTTAACCCTACCCTCCCAGGTCAACCGGGTTATGAAGTGTGTCCGGCGACACTGCGGATGCAAGCCAAACACGATAAGAAGCACCCCGACCACACGAATTCGGGTGAGGCGCGCATCACCGACCCACAGCCGATCCCCCCTGGACAGAGTCCACCACCAGGAATGCCGCCGGGGATTGTGCCACCACCAGCAACCATCGCGGGATTGCCAGTGAGCAGCATTCTGCTTTACGGGGTTGGTGGCGCTGTGGTGCTCGCAATGGTATTGGCGTAGAGATTGTGTATTCAAGTACACAGCCTAGGCACCATGCCATACGTCTCTACTGCACGTGAAGGTCTTATTGCACCGCGGGTTTTGCAGCACGCACGTCCCGTCCACGCGGATTCACGACCTACCGTACAAGCAGAGGTGCCACCTGCACCTGTCGCTGGGCTCGCTGAATTACCTGACCGCCAGCTATGGCGCGCATCCGGCAGTTCCACCGTGGTGCCTACGCCCCACGTTCCATAAAGCACCTACGGCCCCGCGTGGCATCCGGCCACATCGAGACCGCGCCGATGCAGGTGCAGCGGCCACCTAAAAGCACCGAACCGACTGTGCAGTCACCGGCCAACATCGACACACCAATCACACAAACGCCAACACGCAGCGGATTTCAACTGGGGTCGTGCCCGCACTGTTACGCGGTAGAACACGTGCTGGGGACGCCCGTTGGGCGGGTGCGTGGGGGAATTGTGCATCCCCCACAGCAGACACGCACACTCGTCGCCAAGCAACCCACATCCGGCATTACAGAATCGGCGCACCGACAACAACCACGCTCAGCACCAAGGCCTGCTGATTTGGATCTAGACACAGCAGAATGATCCCTGAATTAACTGCATTCGGGGTGCTGTTGGGTCTATTTGGTTATGTGGCAACAGGGATGCGACAGACGCGATACATGCGACCAGACAGCCAGCGAATGCCATTGGGTGATTGTGTGGACGGGGTAAATTCCACATCGCCAGTCGTGCGACTGATGTGGACACGGCGCGGCGACCACGGGGTTCCCATCTCGGCGTGGGAGCACGCAGACGGCACGTGGCACATGCAACACGGCGAGCCGTCGTGTGTGACCCGTCACGAGTTGTAATTGTGTGTGTGTTGGTGTACTCCGCAGTAAACGCGATGTCTCGTATTTATCAGAATGCCCATAAACAGGCACGCCACCCAGCAGTGCCGCCCGCAGATCCACGCGAAAACGTCCCAGACTGGCACCGCGAAGACCCCAGCGTATGGGCAAAGCGCGCACCGCCAGCCTCCACCAACGACATCGCAACAGTGCTTGCCGAGGCAACACGCACGGAACCGCTGATTCCCACGCGACGCACCACCGATATAGACTACGACCCGACGAAAACCCCAGACGGGGTGCTAGGCCGGCCAGAGCACCGACCCGCGTTATTCGGCCTGCACCCGGACAAGGTCAACGATCCGCATTACCTGAACACTGTGCAGTCCGTGCGATCGGACACCATTTTGGTGCCACGGGTGAATCGACAGTACCTGAAGCGGGGGCTGCATACCACCACCACCAAACTGTGAGTCAGTGTCGTTGTACACGCAATGAATGAATGGATGGCTGAACTGTGCTGGGGCGGCACGCTCAGCAGTGCACCACAGGGGTCCGCTGCGTGGCTGGATTTACGCAAAAACTGTGGAACAACCGGCACACAGGCGTGTGTACTAGCAGGCTACCCGATGCCCTTCCGCGACACCCCACAGAACGCAATGGAGGCGTGGGAGATAAAGGTGGGGCTAAAGACACGACCACCACCGTCAGCAGGGATGCGCGCCATGTTCAAGCGGGCCCATGCACACGAAGCAGTGTCACGCACATTTGAAAGCAAGCACATCGGTGCAGAGATACGTGAGCTTGGGTTTTACAAAGTTCAGGGTGGATACGCCGGGGTCAGTGGTGACGGGATATACATTGAGCCGGTGACACAGCGGCGTATAGCGTGGGAGAACAAAAGCCCAAGCTCCCGCAAAGTCTTTACTACACTGCCGCGTTACTACTTTGTGCAGGTGATAATGGAGATGGAATTGCTGCAGGCGGACGCTGTGCGGTGGGTAGCGTTTTACCCATGCGAACGCGCAGAGGACGGCGGGCAGTTTGACGTCTGGGAAATTGAGCGTAAATACCCAGTGGCGGGGCACGTGTGGGATATGCTTAAACGCCGAATGATCGCTTTTCAGAAGTACGTGGAAAGCAAGACACCACCACCCGAATCGTTTATCGAAGAATGCAAAGAGCCCATCCCCCTGGACGAAGGATACACGATCAAAAAGGAAGGCAGCCGGTTTGTAACTACGCCTGTAGCGGATTCTTAGCTATATACGCCTCCACGTCCTCTGCAGTGCCGCCTGTGGTGATAAGTTTCACGTCCACGTGCACATGCAGCCCGAGCTTGCGAAAGTACCACTCCTTAATTCGCCCAAAATCCAGCTGCAGCCGCGCGGTGTGTGTAAATTGGAGCAAAATGTGGGTATGCACCCGTCCACCCATCGCAGTACCGCCTTTCTCGATGCTGTATTTACGCTGAATCCTCGTGATATCGCCATAAGTGCCCTCGAGGAAGCGTAAAATAAAGCGCAAGCCTGCATGAGTGCCGGTCAATTGCTCCGTGGCATCGCGCAACGGCTGTGCCCAGTGCGACTCGCGTTTATTCGTATTCACAGTGACCAGGAAATACGAGCGACGAATGCGCGCAGCGCCCCCGGCGGCAGCGCTTGTGACTTCGCCGCCTTCAATGGGTGGGCCGTCCATTGACACTAACCAAACCGCAGCACGCGGTGATCTTCCTCCTGTCTACGCAATTGCATCGCGTGCCACGCACGTGCGTTCGCTCGGTGAAAGGACGCGTCCATCGCAGGGTCCACCTGCATCAGCGCGGGCTCCGGCAGGTGGTGCCCGCGGATGTGCACAGCGCCTCTCTTTTGCTCGGGGTGCCGGTCGCCTGGGAATTCCTCTCGCATGAATCGATTCTCAGATCGCAGGCGCGCAGGGTGCAGACGCAAAACCTCGCATTCAGATTCGCGGCCGCTGAAAAAAAAGAAACCCGCCGCGCCTATCGCCAGCGCCAGCGCCATTTTCTAACTGTGTCGGTAGCGCAGCCTGCTTTGTGCCAAGATGTCGTTCGGGCGGCGTTCCACTCGTTACGTATGGAACAAAAAACACCCAGGGCCCACTGCAGATGTGGTCAACAACGACCCACGTCACCCACCAGGCGGGTGGAAACAGGGACCGCCGGAAAAGGCGATCCACAGCTACTTGTTGGATATAAACAAGGGAATCCTCCGGTCCGCACCAACACCGACGAACCCGTACGCAGACGAAGTGGCCCTGGAGGCGCGGATTGCTGGCGTCGGCGAGGATGGCGCCCTCGGCGCGCCCGTTGCACAAAGCCCGTTCGTTGCCATGGACGACGATGACGGTTCCGAAACGCCGGGCGCAGTGATGCGATTCTCGCGCACGAGCACAAGCACCCGGGCGAGCAAGCTTACACCGCAAGAGCAAACGCTGCGAATCATATACAAAGCAAGTACCGAACCCGACCCGGACTACACGGACCCGCGCGTGGTTGGATTGGACGAGCTGTGGCGACAGAGAGCCAAGGCAGCGTACAAGACGTCGGCAAGTAAGCGCGATGAACTGGCGTATAAGCGCTTCAATCGCTGGGTGGTGGGCCGCCCCGACGACGAGGACCTGGCGAACATGAATCGCGTTTTCGGCTGGCAGCCACCAAACCCGGAGCAGGTAGACCAAATAGACCCACCCGAGAATCGTATGGGACTGCCACCGCGGCGCGGATTCAACTACACGACACTACACCCCAGCATCGCTGCATACGCAGATGAATTGGTGCAGTGGCGTGTACTTGTAGCCGCGCGCCTAGAACAACTCAAGCGACGCGGTCCTAGCAACATCGAAGAGGCGTGGCTGTACTGGAAATACATTCTGAACGAGAGCTATAACTGGTGGAGCAACGACGAGATCTTTGCGGATTTCAACATTCGTCCATTCAATTCGCCGCCGGCGTACATTACAGAGTGGCGACGACAGCAGGAGCAAGCGCGTGAGCGTGTGGCGTCGCAGGCGAATCGCCCGTACCAGGACTGGTGGCCGGGTAAAATGCGCGCGGCAGGGGGAGAGGAAGTCCCTGCAGGCACCGCTGCGCCCGATGAACCGCCTGGTGTACAGCAGGCAATGTCAGCCCCCCCTTCCGGGGTGCGCTTTGTGGGAAGGGGCAAAGGACCCGCGGCGACTCCACCCTCGACAGGGAATACGCCCTCCGTACGGCGTAGTCTCATGCCGGACCTAACAGCGGTTCAGGACCAGTCGCCCGCCCGGGGCGGTGACGATGCGGGTGCAGCAGAGGACACGCCCGAGATAAACACCGCAGAGGATCTAGCCGTTGATCTAGCAGATATAGAGACGGGGATTAAACAGTCGGAGGAGAACTTCAAGCAATGGGAAACGGATCACCCAGAAGAGGCGAAACACCGCCGTGCTTTGGTGGAAAGCCTCCGTCGAACGCAGGAGCAGAAATGGGCACTGCAGAAAAGGCAAGAGGAGCTCGCCCGTCAATTCCAGGAGCGAGAAAAGGCGGCACAGGAGCAGAACGTTGCTAAAGCGGAAAAAGAGCGCACAGCGCAGGCGCTACGAGATAAGTTCTACAAAGACTACTTCGGGCGGGAGGAGGCGGCAGAGATAGCCAGGCGCGAAGCAGAACTGCTTGCCGGTCTGGCTGCTGCGGATCAGCGACGCCGGGAGGGCGTAGCTGCTGCTGCTGCTGCTGCTGCTCGGGAGCGCCAGCAAATTGAGAAGAGAGCACAGGAGCTTGCAAAGGCAGATGCGGCGCGTGCAAAGGCAGATGCGGCGGCAAGGGCCTCCTATCAGGCGCAGCTACTACAGGAGCAACAGGAGCAAGAGGAGCAAGATGCGGCCGAACAAGCGAGCGGCGTACCTGCAGACAATGCAGGTGGGGGTCTATTTACCCAGTTCCTATCAGGCACCGGATCCGCGGTGCGGGGAGTTAGTGGCATGGTGGGAAAGGCGGGGGCGTACACCATGGGACAGACGGGGCGCGCCATTGCACAGGGCGCACAGGCGCTCGCAAATGGCGTGCAGTCACTCTCGCCCACCGTTAAGGGATTCGACGTAAAATCAGATGCAACCGGCTCGGACGACAATCAAGAGCAGCCTAAGCCTAAGACCAAACCGCCCCCGCGAAAGCCCAAACCGAAGCCCCAAGGGAAGGCCAAACCGAAGGCCTCGGGCAGCGGGCTGCGCCGTAGCGGGCGGAGTAACGCGGGCAAGAACCCCAGCCGGCAGAAGTACCACGCAGGCGAAAGGTAGTTCATTTCAATTGTGTATATTTACAGGGCAGTGTACCAGTGTATACACGTGCACGCAAATACAATGGAGTTTATAGCCGTGGGCGCTGCTGCGCTTATGCTCGGCTCTGCGCTGCGTCGCCGCTGCTACACGGGGCAGGCCTTGGAGTACCACAGCCAGGATCTGCTTGAATTCCCCGAAGAGCCCATTCACTCCAGCAGCCGGTGGCCGTTGCCGACGGGTGCACGGGGCTTGAGTCTGACCGAGGTGAAGCAGGCCATCGCAGCAGCCCGTGCGCGCCACACTGCTGCGCACCACGACGCACAGCACCCGCAATTCGGCGACGTTGCGCCCCACGCCGACGAGCGGCGCTCTATTCCACGCGACCCAGGACACGCAGGAGACCTTGACCCTGACCTGCACACCTTTCAATAAGAAAGAAAACCAGGTGCGGCGGATGCAGGCGACAGGTAATAGCGAACAATTGACCGCCGTTTTGAATTGTACGAAGCCACGAGGCGCGTGGGGTGCGCAAGATCCATGGCGGTGTCGGTGAATCCGTCGTAGCAATACAGCTCGTAACCAAGTTGCATGATATCAGCATCGCGAATGTACACACCCCCACAAACAAAGTCAGCAGGCGTGCGCGTGCACCACCTGTGAATGCTTACAAGTTCTCCTGCTTCTATCGACATTTTGCACACACAACACAACTGAAAGCACACTTGCACACACGTGCGTGGTGCCCCATCATTACCGGGCCCCTACCGCTCTTGTAATTCGGTGAACAAGTTGGCGGCCACTCCACCCGAACCACGAGTTGTCATGTCGCGGTCAATAGGCAGCAGAAGTAACCACGACCGCTGATGGCGCGGTCAACAGGCAGCACAAGTGACCACGACCGCTGATGTCGCGGCTGCAATTTCAGTCACTGCACAAGGAACCACGACTTATGATGTCGCGGTCAGAAATAAACCGCGGTGCTTCATATCACGGCTCGCAGCACAAGGCTCATGGTCTAATCCAAACCGTACATTCACACCCGCGGCACACACACGCACACACACTACTCATCATCCATCTTGCTTAAACAACCCGCACAAAACGCAGGTCCCGTCTCTGGTGCTTCGTTCTCGCCGCACTCAAGGCACAGGCCGTTCTCGTCGCGGAAGTCGTCGCGCATATTACCCGCGCACTCGACACAGAAGACGCCGTCAAGTCCCTCACAGTCCTGGCACTCGGCGCACACGGGGGTGTCGCAGTAGCCACATTCCTTTAGCAGCGCCATAGCACCACAGTAGTCACACTTTCCGTGCGAGTTTTCGTCGTCCGATGCTTCCGGTTCAGCTTGCGGCGACGGCGCTGCTGGTGGGGGGGTTGCGCGCGGGGTGGCTATGGGTGCTTGCGAACCCGCCACCGGTTGCGTTGGCGGCAACGCTTCTGGTGTAATCGGGGTCGGCTCCGTGTAATAGCGCGTCGGCCGCGCGCAGTCCGCGCAACACACCTCGCCGACGTCGTAGCAATCCTGGCACAGTGAGCGGCCGCACACCGTGCACATATCCAGAAAGCCGGTGCCACTGCAACCAATACACTCCGCCTTGCGACAAATCTCGCAACCATGCACGGTGTGACGAGTAGCTTCAATGACGGACTCGTCCGCGGGGCGGCAGCGGTTGCAGAAGTCGTGGTTGCGCGTCATCGAGTGTTGCAAGCACACGCTCTTCCCGCAACCGTTGCACATGGTTGCAAGCGACCGCTTGCACGACCGCACGCCGCAGAGGATCGTCCCCGCACAGTCTGCGCAGAACATAGCACCTGTTTCCGATGGTCGTGCATCCAGGATGTAGCAGGGCCAGCGACACGACTCGCACACGATGACGCCGCCTTCCGCGCAGTGCTCGCAACCCGCCACGTGGGTCGCAACCCCGCCGTTGCGCGGGCGGCACGCGATGCACAACTCATGACCGTCGCTCAACGAATGCAGCGTACAGTAGCCGTGTTCGCACTTCTTACATACAGCAAAGATGGCTTCGGAGCATCCCGCGTGTCGACAGCGCGCAGACGCGCAAGCCGCGCACACGCGCACGTTCACCCCGCCCCACAGGATGTTGCGCTGCTCCTTGCGCCCCATCTCCCAACCACATCCCCCACATAGCACTGTGGCAACAAACTTAGTAGTACTAAACGTAACAGCCGACATCTTTTTTGTTTTTGCTAACAAAGCAACTGACGGCGCAAACGAAACGGCGCGCGCAACGACCGCGCCGCGGCCCACGTGGAACCGATCCCCCACGTGCAAACGACGAAATGTCCGGCGTGCGGCGCACGTGGGGCGAACGTTCGTACGACGCAACCGTTCGCGCGATCGCTCCGCGGCGTCAGTTCGAACGCTTCCGGTTACAATGAACACTTCTACGAATGATTCACACGATCAACTTTTGGAGTTGATGTACAAGTTTGGGGATACACAACTCATTGATGTGCCCGCAAGCAAGCACACGACGGCGCGCGCACTGGAGCGCAAGAGCGCTGACACGCTACAGTACGTTGTGGATCCGTTTACGCGCGAGTACTACGATTTATTTGGAGAACGCACACCAACCGACGTGATTGCGGAGCAGGGTGTGGAGAGTATGGCGGAACGGTTCCGCGCGTGGTTGCGCGCGTCGCGCAGTCCGTTCTGGGCGCGCGGCGACATGACGCCCTGGGACCAATGCAGCAACTACGGGTGCCACATCCCGCTGCCGGTGATGCGTGCATTTATACGTTCACTTGGTTATGAGTCGGGAATGGGCGCGGTCTTCATCTCGGGGGCGAACGGCGGCAGCGTGATGACGCACACGCGCCTGCGCAGGCTGAGGTACCGTGCGGACGGCACATGCTTTACGAAGGGGTGGCCGCAAATTAAGCCATCCGAGATGATGTTTGACTGCAACTACGACTGCTTGCTTTCGCAGCACGAGCACTGAGTGTTGCGTGGTGAATACACATCGGTTGCACGCGCAAGCGGTTGTACGCGCAAGCACTTGCACGCGCACCGCCACATGCTTGCACGCGCAACGCGCGACCACGACCTTGACACACACGGTCCGACCGTTACACACTACACCTGTCACGTGAGCCTGTCACGTGGGGACACCAATGGTTTACTCACGCATCCGTGCATTTGGGCAGGTGTGCACACTGCTACCCCCTCCCCTGTGCTTGGAGGCAAACAGCGCCCTTTTCCCAAATACCCCCTGCTACAACATACCTTTTCCCTTCTTCTCTATACTACTACTACTATTACTACTACTATTCTTACTAAAAGAAACTAATAAATAAATAAATAAACGTATATAGATAAATAGAAAAGGCTACAAGCGAATAATAATAAGCAACACTGAAGAAAGCAGACACCGTGAATTTGGTGTAAAGGGATTTGGGTATTTGGGAAAGGGCACTGTTTTGGACCCAAGCTCCTGGGGGGGTAGCAGTGTGCACACCCTGCCCAAACGCCAGTGTGGTGGCCGGCGTGCAGCGTGCAACAGGTGCGCTCGGCGGTCTGATCCGGCCAGCGCATCGGAACCTTCCGATCACGTGACCGCTCCGAGCGCCCTGTGCGCGCTGCGTGTGCGCGTGTGCGCAGTTTACATACAGCATGGAACGTCCCGAACATCTGCGTGCAGCGTTTACCGCACTTGGTGCAACTTTTAGGTTGCATGCAAGCCTACCACCGGCCGTGCGGCCGTACGCCGCGTACTCGATGAAGACGTGCCGCGCGCGCGGCTTCCCGCTCCCGCAACGGTTCACGCATCAAAGCATCGGAGGTGTACTTGCGTGTTTGGTTGTGCCACCTGAAGATTACGAGGCGTTTATGATCAACGGACCGTATGGGTTAAGGTGCGTTGCGATGTGCAGTGCACACGTGTGCGCGCAATGACACGCAACTTACATGCACGCGCACGTGTAGTTTGGTGGAGAAGCGCCCGCCAACATGGCCGTTGGCACTTGATGTAGACTTAAAATACGACAACGCGGAACCCCCGGTGGACGAGGGCACCATCACCTCCGTGTTGCGCGAAGCGGCGGTGATGCTTGCGCGCTTGCTTGACGCTGCAACCGCGCAAGCCGGTCATCGGTTCCTGGTGACACACGCGCAACGGGTCACCAGCGACACGCACGAGTATAAGTGTGGCTTCCACTTATATTGCCCGACCATTTTGGTGAACGACCAGACCATTCTGCGCGTGCGCCGTTACTTGATCGGTGACGCGGACAACGGTTGGACGGGCGCTGCGGGCGTGGTGCGCGATTTCATACGCGAGGAGATTGGTGTCGGTGGCGATGACCTGCGCAAGATCTTTGATATAGTTTTGCTGGGGCCACACCACCAGAACGGTTTGCGTGTGATTGATGCGCCCAAGTTTACGCAGCATGTAAACGCCGACGGCGCGCGCGTGCGGCGCATGCGTGGACACGGGCGTGCAAGCCGTTTCCCCGAGGCTGGCTCTGTGTATGCGTGGAACACAGGGATCGTATTCGACGCAGCCACGGGCGATGTGACGGAGACGAGCACAATGGATCGCGCCGACGTAATTCGGATGTCGTTTCTGCGCCGGCGCGACGGCCATGACTACACGACACACACCCCCCTGGACGACGACGTGTGTCCCCCTGGACCCGCGCCTGCACCCCCTGGACCCGCACCCCCTGGACCCGCACCCCCTGGACCGGTTGTAGACCCCGATGAAATTGGGTACGTGGCACCGCCTGCGGTGGCCAACCTGGATTTGAATCACGAGCAATGGCACCGGATGCGGTCGTGCGACACGGTGCTTGACGCGTACGGCGTGCTGCGTCGTTGGTTGGCGGAGCAGCACTTGGTGGTTCAGCACATAAGTCGGTGGGGTGCCGAGGGCAACATCTTTGCGTTGGACATGGGCCGCGAGTGCCCGTGGTCCACGCGACCACACCGCAGCAACACCTGGTACCTTACGCTGCGCACAGGCGCGATGACACTCACTGTGGGCTGTCGGGGCAGCACACACGCGGGCGGCTACCAACGCAACGACGCCTTTCCCTTTATGCCCGGCGACGTGATTGACCTGCACAACGCTGTATTCCGCCCTGAGCCTGAGACAGTGTCGCTGTACAACACGGACGTGTCGCTGCGCCAGCTAAGTCACGATTTCGATCCCCAGGAGCGCGACGTGCGCGCAGTGGTGCGGGAAATCAACCGCGTCGCATTTAAGGTACACGGGCGAATGTATTACCAGACACGCGCAGGGCTGCAGTCGTGCAACCCGACAGAGGTGGGTACGCTTATGTCGCACTTTACGATTGCAGGGCGAAAGAAGACACGGCGCAAGGCACTGCTGGCGTGGTTTAATTCTCGTGACGCGCAGGACTACGAGCGCATTGTTTATGACCGCACCCGCCCACACGGGCACAACGGCGACGAGTGGAATGGCGCGATGCGGGTGGCTTTCGACCACGTGAGTTACACGGGGGATAAGCGCAAGCCCTTTTTAGCGTTATTTCAAATGCTAATGCTGTGCGAGGGGCGTGCGGATTACGCAGCCGATGCGATTTGGTGGATGGCGCGGTCGCTGATAGCGAAGAACCACACCATGGTGCTGTTCCGAGGGGACGAAGGTGGTGGTAAATCGATTATGATTAACGCACTGGTGTCGATGCTGCGACCGGAGCAGCACCGTAAGATTGCCACGTCGCGTGATTTGAAATACCAGAACGGCCAGGAGATGGTGTACGTGCTGACCTTTCACGAATTCCGATTTACCGACGCTGACTGGAGCTCGACGCTATACGAATTAATTGACTCTGACACGTACCGCCAGCCGCTGATCCGCGACGCCTCTGCTAGCACCAACAACCAGCTGAGCCTTATTGGCGCCTCGAACCACACGGACGCGCTGAAATCAACCCTTCACCAGAACCAGGGCCGCCGCTTTCGTGTGTACGAGACGTGTTGGGATGTGCTGACGCTCAAGGGCACAGCGTATTGGACGGACCTGATTATCGCCACGGGCCAGGCCAAGGAGCACCCGGAACGTAAGGAGTGGCATTACTTTCTGGCGACGCTGCGTATTCCCGACGCTTTCGACCACCGTAATGCACCACCAGGGACACTGGGAATGCAGCGCCAGTCGTACGAGCGCCAGAGCCACACCGAGCGCCTGGTGCGCCACTGGCTACAGCGCGGCAGTGTATTGGGCGACCAGACACCGTGGGAGGCAGGGCGTTTATCGGCAACGGCAGTGCGCGAGGCGGCCAAGGTCGATACACGGCAGGATAAATACACGGAGGTGTTTTCCAAGGAGGCGGGTGACCTTACCCGAGCGCTATTTTACTGCGGGGTGATGAAGAAGCGCACCCGCAAGGATGGTTTTGTATTTGTATTCCCGGCGCTTGAAGTTGCACGCGAGCGCTGGACGAAGGCGATGGGGTCCAATTTCAAGATCGCTGGAGATAACTTTGACCCGGATACCACCGAGACGGACTGGTTGGTCGAAATGCAGAAGCTCTGGACCCTGCTTGCTGGTGATGATGGGACGAATGTAGCCGACGAGTGGACCCCACCAGCGTACTTGCGGCCTATTCTGAATCACAGCGCCGCGCAGGAGGTTGCACTGCGCAACGTAGCAGATGTATTGGTGCGTGCACGCGGTAATGCAGCAGTCCCGCCGCTGCGGCGGCCTGGGGTGTCGCCTCAGTACATTCTCAGCGAGGGTGACGAGAGCGATGCATCACTGGAAGTGTAATGTACGCGTGCGTAGAACACAGTGCGTGAATTTCGCTTTTGCTGTTATGTGCCACCTGCGTCGCCCACTCTTTGCATCCTTGCGTGTCACAGCGCATCAATGACGCTTCAGGTGGTGTGTCACACTGACACCACAGCGTCAGCCGGCTGCATTTCAGACACACGGCGACGGTACACTGCTTGTTTGCGCTCATGGCGGGTTAATATAATCCAGGATAGAAACTTTCTGATGTTAATGTAGAAAAGACCGTCCTCCGCACTGTATGGCCGAGACGACGCCGCTTCCAGCACCGATACAGGTTGCACCACCTCACCGAAATACATTTCCTGGTATCGGCGGTGATGCAGGGCTGTAATTGAGCCCCGTAACCGCCCTGGCGGTGGGCACACTGCGTGGATCCCCCACGTGCGCGTGTCTTTCCAGGCGGCGGCTTTCTCTGGCCAGTCCATTTTCCGCCGGGTTTTGCGTGCATTTAGGGAGTTAAGCGCGGCGCGGCAAGCCTGTGCCGTATACACGTCTACGGGCGTAGAGGCTGCGTATCCCAGGTGCGTTGTTAAGAATCGGCCTTGTCTAACAGCCCGCTGCAGGAACCACCGGTACGCCGACCATGTGATTTCGCCGGATTTCCCGTATTTAACCGCAAACGTGTAATTGGGTGGCCACATCGTGGACACCATAGGCACATGGCGGACCCAGTGCGTGCTCATAACCATGGGTCCCGTCGCGATGCGCAGCAGCGCTCTGTTACAGTGCCCTGGTTTACGCATTGCTGCGTACAACAGGCGCATCAGTGTAAACCAGTCATAGGCGAACACAAAGTGAGAAAACACGCATTCCTGTATTTCCTCTGGCATATCCACCAACCCCAGCGCTGCCATCGTGTACACTACACGTCTACAAACCCAGTGGCGGAGAACTCCTGCGAACGCACGACAAGTATAAACGCAGGGGACACAAACGAGCGTGTCGTTTGGAATTCGGGGACGATGGTGTAGGTGTCGGTGGTTCCGACATCTGGAGTGGGTGTCACGGTGTAAATCTCCGACCCAGTTTTCAGGTTCACAGCATCCCACGTCGTGTACGGGTCCGTGGACGTGCCGCGATTGGGGAATGCTTCGAATCGCGACGTGCCGTAGTACTCGTTGGTAGCCGGCAGATAGCGCCACTCCGCCTCTACTTTCCACTGGTACAGAGCTCCCGTGGTGCCACCACCTGCTCCATTTAGAATACAGATGTTGTTGAGCTCGCACAGTGTCGCGCCACCGACGCGCAGCCGGAAATCGTAACCCTCGCCGTCTGCAAGCGTGTCTGGGCTGAGCACGGTGCCGTACGCACTGAACTTGTACGTCGTGTTCGGGTTGACCATAAGCTCGCCCGGGAGCGAGTACGTGCCTCGTAGTTTCGAGGGAGTAATATCTTTCCACAGCATTACCTGCCCGGTGCCAGGGAAGGTGACACCGCCACCGGAGGAGTTCTCGCCTGCGGTATAGATCTTGGAGCGCGGCCCACGGCGGATGCCGCCATATTTAAAGAGGGTTACCGACATTGCGTGCGCGTCTGGTGTAAGTATAACATATTTACTTGTGATCAATTGCGTTGAATTGGGTGGTGGCTTGTGCCATAACTGCAAAACCAAAGATGAAGGAGTGGTCGTTGCCCAGTTCTGTCTTGATTCTGAAATTCCCGTCTGCGTCGGGCACGGGTGTAATCCCGCGAATTGCATCGCCCACGCGTAGCCCCACAGCGTCCCACACCGACGGCGGGTCAATTGCGGTGGTTTGCGGGTACATCCATAGCCGCGAGTAGCCCCAGAACTGGTCGGTGGAGGGTGAGTACTGGAATTTAGCAAAGTACTCGTATTGGTACAGCGCGCTAGCCGACCCGCCGTGTAACCCGTTTTCAATTCCCATTTGGGTGTGTTCGGTAAGCACGGACTGGCCTACGGTAACTCTGTATTTCCAGCCGTTGGGGAAGTTCATCGTCTCTGATGAGTTTACATTCCCGCTGCACAGGATCGAAAAGGTCGACGACCCGTCCAGCATTACACTCGCAGGCACCACAAAGCTCCCCGAGTGCACCGTTGGTGTCACGTCGACATACGGAATGGGCCCAACCTGGGCGAAAAGTATCTGCGAGTATCCGAAGCTGTTATTCTCTGCGTGCCAAGATTCGCGTGCTTCTTTGCGATACTTGGCGCCGTAGAGTGCTGTGCTTTTTGATGCCATCCGTGTAGTCACGATGACGCACCACAAGCACAGGCGCCTGCGGAGCTACAAGCGGCCGAATCCACCAACGCCAGCGCCGCCTGCACCGCCGCCACAGGCACCACCGTCGATCCCCGCTGACGCACCTACGACAACCCAGCGACCTGAGACTGTAGGCAGTAAATTACCATCCCCGGCACCAGAACGCAGCACCGGGGCGATGGTGGTCGGCGGTGCGCTTATTGTGTTTGCACTGTTGCGCGCACAAGGCTAGACACAGCATGGTCCCAGGGCGACGACGTGTACGCGCCCCGCGGCCGCCACCCAGTCTCAAGCGGACACAGGCGATGTATTCGCGCGCGGAGTACGAGCGGTTTATAGCAGAGAGAGAGGCTCGAAGGGAGTGTAGAACGTGTCCTCGCGAGTGCCGCTGTACGGGATGATAGTGCTTAAATACACCACACGCTCGAGGAGCTCTGCAAACCCCGAATGCAGCCCCGCCTGTCCCAGCCTAATCGGGCGCGTGCCTGCGGGTTGGGACGCCATCAACAACACGCGCCATTCGTTCGCAGTCACAAAGGCCCACGGCCACATACGCACGCCCCAGTTCCATTCAATTTCTTGAAGCTTGTGTTCGATTGCGTCGCTTAGCATCAGTTCTTTTAGTGCACGCGACATCATGTATGCTTTGCGCCTGCAACCCAAGTGCCTTGAGCACGCGTGTATTACATGTACAACCACTTCCGCCAGGTCATGCAACTGCCTAGGGTGTCCTTGGGCATGAATCGGGGGAAGCTGTGCCAGTAGCACAGTTGGTGTCCCGCCGTTGTGGATCTATTACACGGAGGGTCGGTGTTAGCGTGGCACGGCACTTCGCATGGTAGCTTTGGGAGTTTCTTCATCTCCGCCCACGTCAATGGTAAGTGTTGCATCTGTACACTGCAGCAGCGGCGGCCAGCTGGATTTCAAGTGCCCGGATGCACCGGTGTCCGCTCATGTGCTTTTTGGCGCGCACCATAAACTCCAAAACGCGCTCAGATTCGTCGGGGTAAGCTCCCCCGGTCGTCTCGCACGCGCGCAAAAACGGGAACAGCAGTGCTGTACGCCACTCGCCGAGTGCGTTCGTCAGTGATGCAAGCGACCACTCGGCCACAACCCTGCTTAGTGTGTACGGTCGCAGTGCCGACCCAGGGTCAATGGAGTTCAGGATTTCGCCTACCCGGTCAACGTCACAGGGCTCTGTGGGGTCCTGCATGTGGAGTTCGCGCGAGCAAGCAGACTGACGAGGTACGTGGGCTGTATTACTGAACAAATTCACATTCCGCTACAGTTGTCGTCGGCCTGACCCCAAACTGGTTGCAGTCACATCCCCCGAACGGCGACGCTTCCAAACACAGACAATAACTAGGCCCTACACACGACCCAAAGAAACAGTTTACATTCTGCTCGCACGGTGCGTCCAATGGCACCAGTGGTGGGTCGGGTGGTGGCGGTGGCGTTTCACTGCAGTTGCACCCCTGCGCCAGCACCTCGTTCAGGATGAACACCACCGCCTCCAACGCCTCTATTTCCTTCTCCTGCTGTTGAATCACCTCGCATACGCTGAGGCTCGCATCGGCCAACACTACCCCGCCTGTTATCACTAGCGCCAGCAGTAGCAGCATCTTCATCGTTTCCTCGCACCAAGCGTTCTGATCTCCACCTTTTGTAAGTGTTGTAGGCCGTGAAGAACTGCAGCAGTGTTGTTTCCTCCATCCATGGTTCAATAACCGTAGTCCTGAAGATCGTGTCGCGCGGCAGCCGTGGCGTTTCCTCGATCTGCGGTTCACTCATGTAGACCGCGGGCCGCGGCAGCCGTGGCGTTTCCTTCATCTTCTCTTGTTGAATAGCCTCGCATACCCCTAGCGCCAGCAGTAGAAGCATCTTCATCGTTTCCTCACACCAAGCGTTCTGATCTCCACCTTTACGTCAGTAAGTTGGCTGCCCGAAATGGACACAATTGACCAACGCCCCGCTACGGTGTCTACGTGGATGCAGCTGCTGGGGTCAGGGATTGGTGTGTATCGTGTGTATCTACGAGAAGCGCGCCGGCAGATGTTGGTGTGTTGCACATGGGATGAGGCGATGCGGCTTGCCGACAACCACAAAGTGACTGTGTTTACTTGCAAGGGCGTAACCACTGACGAAGACGCTTTCCTGTGTCTTGCGCGTGCATGGTTCCACAAACAAGAGCAGCGCGCGATGGTGGGACGGGTGTTGCCCTACCCGGGTCATATTTTGGGATAAAACCCGAACCCCGCCTACTGTCGCCCGCTCGCGAGTCTGGTGTCAGTTCGTTAGCACGCACAAAACAGCGATGGATAAGTATAAGAAGATGAAGTGGATCGCTCGGCGCATTGAGGATAAAGTGGACAGGTTGCTTGCGCAAGCGCCTCGCGGCAGCGCATGCACGCAACCTGTGACTGCGCTCCGCTACGGAGATGTTTTCAAGCGCGGGTCGTTGTACTATTACACGCTCGCTGCTGTGGAAGAGGACGGGAATATGCAGGTTTTGTGCTACCAAATCAAACTTTACGGCAGCGACAGCGCTATCAAGATAGGACCAGTGTGGCATGTGGCGGGCGGGCCATCAGAGTTGCGGAAGCAGGATGTAGTAGTGAGTGTATTGAAGAAATGAATTCGGGTGCTACTCCCTGTTCGCGTCACAGCCAATTGCGCAGCAGCACGTACGGCCCAAAAAACAGGGTTGAGTGACGTGTGCGGATGAACGTCAGTGCTCCTAAACGACGCGCTTCCTCTTTCGCGCCTTTGAGTGTCAAGGTCCACACACTCACAATCATGCCTTCCGGTGTTACTGCTTTTACCCTATAAACCATTGTGTATTGGCGGCAGCAATGCAACTAACGAATTTTTGTGGGGTTTGGATAAAAACTCATATTTTGGATAAAAAAACTTCCTATATAGGAGCTGATGCGCCAGTGCACATAAATAAACACACTGACATACGAATCTACGGGCTGTGTCGTGTTAGCAGAGTTGGTTCTTGTTGGCGGTAGCTCCGTCATCAAACGCCGGAAAGCAACCGGGTTCAATCCGGTGAGTCAGCTGAACAAACCACGTGGGGCGATCTGGTTGTACCATCATGATAGCGTGATATTGCCCGCCTTTTTTTTGCGCACAGTCAGTCTGCTTGCTGTCGTGAGTCGCTCAAGATGGATATGGTCCCAATGAAAGCCCGCGGCACTGTGTTTTGCCAAGTGCTATCGTGGATATCGGACATTTACGATTTACAAGACGTCAACTTACATGCGTACCAATGGGGTTCGGACCCCACGGAGATCCGCGTGCATCACGCTATACCGGCGACGCCTACTGGGCCGGGATACGAGAATTCGACTACATGGAAGCAGATTCCATGGGAGGATGCATGCAAGTTCGAGAAGATCGTGTTACATGTGTTCAAGTTATGGATGAATGCTGCGGGCGGCTTCAAGTGTCCATGTAGTGTGTGTTTTTACCGTTCGCGTTGACGTCTCGTCAGTTCGCTTGCTTGTGTAAAGAGGTAAAATATATGGATCTGTATACAGCGTATAATGCATTAGAATACAAAATGTATCGTTTATCTGAGGGAATGCTTTTGTCGGAAGTCCCAAGAGACGTATTGGTACTCGATTGCTCCCATAGAAACCTTGCGAGCTTGTTGGGCTGTCCACCGCTTGTAACAATGCTATTATGCGACAGCAACCAGCTTACGAGTTTGGAGGGCTGTCCGCCTTCTGTGACAAACCTGTTGTGCCGCGACAACGAGCTTACAAGTTTGAAGGGGTGCCCACCTTCTGTGACGATACTGTGGTGCAGCCTCAACAACCAGCTTACGAATTTGGAGGGTTGTCCGTCTTCTGTGACGGAACTGCACTGCAGCTTTAACCAGCTTACAAGTTTGAATGGGTGTCCGCCTTCTGTGACTTCACTACACTGCGAGCACAACCTTGTTACGAATTTGGAGGGTTGTCCGCCTTTTTTGACGGAACTGCACTGCGGCTTTAACCGGCTCCGGAGTTTGGAGGGGTGCCCATCTACGGTGACACAACTGAAGTGCCAGCACAACCAGCTCACGAATTTGGAGGGTTGTCCGCCTTCTGTGACGGAACTGCACTGCAGCTTTAACCCGTTACAACCACGCATCAACAGTATTAATGAGTTTAAAGAGTGGTACAAGACCACACGGCATCCCATCCCTAAAGCCCTACTGGTTGCAGGTTACGTGGAGGACGGGTCCGGAAATTGGACGTCCGTACTTCCCCCCGAGGCAGTGTGTTTGATTTTGGAGCACGCCCAATCATTGCGACCATTCGCGCTGACGTCTCGTCAGTTCGCTAGCTTGTGTGCGTTGGGTAGTGTGCGGCGAGCGTGGTGGGATCGTAAAGAGGTAAAACGAGTACAACAATAGATATATGGATCTATATACAGAGTATCATACATTAGAAGAGGCGCGTTACGAAAAGCTGTTGAAGAAGGTCCAGCGCGAGGTCTGCTTCTGTAACTGTACACCACACGCGAACAGTTGCGTGGAGCTCGCGATTCGGGTCACGGACCGGCGGTTCCGTCCGTACATCCCGTGCCCGACTGACCACCACCGATTACGGTTTTAGCGGGATCATTTCGTTTCCACCCGCAAAATGTATCGTTTACCCGTGGGACTGACTTTGTGGCACGTCCCAGGACACGTATCGAAACTCGATTGCTCCCATAGAAACCTTACGAGCTTGTTGGGCTGTCCGCCGTTTGTAACAGTGCTATTCTGCGACAACAACCAGCTCACGAGTTTAGAGGGCTGTCCGCCTTCTGTGACAAAACTGTGCTGCTTCAAAAACCATCTTACGAGTTTGGAGGGTTGTCCGTCTTCCGTGACGGAACTGCGCTGCGGCTTTAACCGGCTGACGAGTTTGAAGGGGTGTCCGCCTTCTGTGACTGCACTACACTGCCAGCACAACCATCTTACGAGTTTGGATGGGTGCTCACTTAATGTGACGGAACTGGTGTGCAACTTTAACCGGCTCAGGAGTTTGAAGGGGTGCCCGTCTTCTGTGACGGAGCTGTACTGCAACAACAACCCGCGGCTGAGTTTAGAGAGCTGTCCCCCGTTTGTAACAACCCTGCACTGCTTCAACAACCGGCTCAGGAGTTTAAAGGGGTGCCCACCTACGGTGACGGAACTGTGCTGTGACAGCAACAACCTCACGAGTTTAGAGGGGTGCCCGCCGTCTGTGACGAAACTGTTGTGCCACGACAACGAGCTCACAAGTTTAGAGGGGTGCCCGCCTTCTGTGACGAAACTGTGGTGCGCCTTTAACCCGTTACAACCACCCATCAACAGTATTAAGGAGTTTAAAGAGTGGTACAAGACCACACCGCATCCCATCCCTAAAGCCCTACTGGTTGCAGGTTACGTGGAGGACGGGTCCGGAAATTGGACGTCCGTACTCCCTCCCGAGGCACTGTGTTTGATTTTGGAGCACGCCCAATCATTTCTACCATTCGCGCTGACGTCTCGTCAGTTCGCTAGCTTGTGTGCGTTGGGTAGTGTGCGGCGCGCGTGGTGGGATCGTAAAGAGGTAAAACGAGTACAACAATACAATGCCACTGTGCATTGACCCCTCGTGTGATTCGCGTGTCCCTGTGATCGGGACACGTTGTCGCGATTGTCGCCGTATGCGCCAGTATTTTGCCAGTGCAAAACTTGAGCTGGAACCTGTTGTAATTACATCCCCTCTCGAACGTCCTGTCAAGTTGACCGCCAGCGGTGAGCTGCTCACGTTGGACCAGGAGCACCTCGGTCTCTTTGGGCGGATGATTGTGCAAGGGTGGGTGTTTGGCGGGCGCCCGTTCCCGTATGCCGACGACCCGGGATGGTCGTACGAATTCCACACCACCAACGACTGGCTGCCATGGTCACAGCTTGACAGCGGACTGCGGTGCCTAATTATGAGCAACGCGCGGATGTACGGAGCAGTGATAGACACGTAGTTTAGATGAGTACACAGCAGTGCTTGGGCGCGTCTGTCACACTTGCAACCACTTCCGTGGCGGCGCTGAAGGCACCGTAGCGGTGCGCATACGCGGTGTACATGGCCTCCACAGTCACAGGCACCATCGCACTTAACAGCGCCTTTTGTGTGTCGTCCGACACCTTGCGTGCGATGATCTCGCGAATTACCATCACGACCATACGCTTGCGGTGCACGCCAGAGAGCGACGCGGTTGCGAATACGAGGTGCATCGCGTGCCCGACCCAGTTAGCAATGTCCGTAGGATCATCAAAATCGGACACGTTAGTCTCCAGTAGCTGCTCTACCATCTGCGTGGCGTCCATTTTCTCCATTGTGCTCGGTTGTCCTGTACCGTGCACGCGTACACAATATAAACCTAGCAATGTATTACACTAACGGCGACACACCGTCGTCCTCTTCCTTGGCCTCGTCGCTATCTTCGCCATCTTGGCCGTACGGCGCCTGGGTCGGTTCCTGGGTCGCGTCTGCGCCTTCGTCTTCCTCCTCGGGGGACGGCGGCGGTGCAAGCAGGAGGCGCGTGTGCAATCGGGCGTGCTGAAACATCGTGGCGTTTACGGCGTGCTGAGCCTGCTCTACGGTCATGGAAGACAGGTCTACGGAGCGAAGTACGTCCGGGACGTCATCGCGCAACTCGAGGGCGGCATCGCGCACCTCCATCAGGGCCGCATGGTCAAATAAACCGGCTGCGTACCATCCTACCATATGTTCCATGAAGAACCCCACCGCCCTCCACGTAGATTTGTTCTCATCTGCACACCCATGTGCACGGGTGCAGAGGTCGCGCGCAGACTGGTTTACAAAGGCGTTATCACGGTTGCCTGGGTGCTGCCGATCGACACCCGCGGTGATCTTATCTAGCAATGCCAGGCACGTGTCGCACATCGTAATTGTCTAAACTTTACTGGTAGCGCTTGGCGTAGCAATCACAATGCCGAACCTAGTCAACGCAGACGGTGTGTCGGCCTCGACGCTGGTCAAGGCGCCCCAGGCCTCCCCCTTTTACCGCCGGGGGTACGCGCCGACCACCCCGTTTCACGGCGAAACAGCCGCGCTTCGACCACAGACGACGGCAAAGTACGGGGATGTGGCTACATTCAAAGTGAGCAACAACCGTGATTTCCTGGGAAGCATTATTGCGGTGTGGACGGATACGGCGGGCACGATCAATAGCGGCGCCCCTGCGCGGCGTGATTTCTTCGGGTTCGTCGCGATAGAGGAAGCGACTGTGCGACACACAGCGGACGTGATTGACATGGTGACGGGCGACCAAATGCAACTGTTGCACCGCCTGTGGGACGACCAGCACGAGGTCACTGCGACAGAGTTGAATGTAGGCGCCGACGGCCTGAGCAACCGCCAAAGCAAGTTTACACAAGCTCTGGAAGTGCGCGTGCCGCTACGCTTTTGGTGGACGTTTGACACTGGTGTGTACCTGGCGTCGATGTCACTTGGCCGAGACCTCGTGATCGACATCAAGTTCGCGCCAAAGAGCAAGCTGTTCGTTACAGGCGGCGACACCGCAAACTACGCCACAAACGAAATCAGCAACCTGCAGCTGGTGACGTTCGACTACCACGTCAGCCGTTCGGAGCGTGCGTATGTTACAGGCATGCACAAGAGCGGTGAGGGTGTTACGCAGCTGATTAGCGAGATGCTGACCAAGCGCAGCAGCATCATCGGCGACGGCACTACAACCGAGTTCCTGGTCCCCGTCAATGCCTTCCGCCAGGCCGTGCGTGAACTCATCGTGCGAGTGCGCAAGCAAACCAACGTCGCTGACGACAGCGATAACTTCTGGGTGTACGACAGTATCAAATCAATTGGATTGATCAGCGGCAACGACGTGATTGTTCCCGACCAGTCCGCGGAATTCAACCGCCTGATCACACAGCGCATGGTGCACACGGGCGAGTGCCTCGACAACATTTACTGCCTCCCATTTGGAATGGCGCCGCAGCTAATGTACGACCAGACAGGCGCCCGCGACTTTACGTCGCTGCCGAACCTGGAGGTGCGCCTGCGTTTCACCACAGCACCCGCCAACGGAGTGGTGTTGTACATCGACCAGACCGGCTTGATGCACAACATGGCCTCGCACGTGGGAACGTCGCTGCGACGCGCGTACCGCTGAGCAGCCGTGTATTTTGTATCGTTTGTGTAGTACTGGGTGTGGGTGCGTGTGAATACAACATGGATGTGTTCAATACGGTACTCCAAACCAGCGTGCAGAGCGGTGTTGCCCTGACGGTGGGACCGTTGGTAGACTCACTGTTCCCTGATTTTGATTCGGCACGACACACAAACGACGATGTAGCAGGAATGGCACTGACAGCGCTCGAGATTGGTGCACAGATCACAGCCGTGATTACCGTAGGCGACTTGCTCGCAAACGCACTCATCCCAGACGACTTCCCTGACTCGCTCAATGGAACTGTATATCAGTTTATGTTATTTACACTGCAACCGAACCTGCAGGTGAAGGTGTCGACACTGTCTGCGCGGATTCAGTCGCGGGTGAACAGCGTGCTGGGGAAGTTGAAGGGGCCGACCGGAGAGGCTGCTGCGAATGCGTCTGAGTAGAAGTACACGACAGTTCTGCCTCAATTTCTTCGCAGAACAGATCCCATTCGTCTGCCTGACACTCCTTCCACGCCGCCAGCTCTGCGCGCGTCATTGTGCTAGTCATGGTGCGACAGCGCATTGCGAAATCCACCAACGGGCCAGGGTATTTGAATCCGACTGCCCTGCAGATTTCTTCAAACTTGTAATCAAGCGCCTCCAAGCACCGCCGTGTAACTAGGTGTGTCAGGTTTGCGTTGATGGTATCCCATTCAATCTGCCACCCTGCCCCGTAGTACGAGGGCATCAGCATACGCAGGATCTGTGCAATTTGGTAGTTGTAGTCCAGTGCAAAGTAGCGGCAGGTGCACCGTTTGTGGCAGTCGCGCGTGCGGTCGCAGTCGTCCCCGTGGCGAACACGTAAAAAGCCAGCCTCCAGTTGGCGGAATGTGAGAAACACCGCATCTACCAGCTCCCGTGGAATCCCCGGTGGGCGCCACAGGTACACACCGTACCAATCGCGCACCATTCGCATCTTAATCTGCCTCCACTTTTGACGGAGCAGTGTTAGGTTCATGCGCGGCAGATTAGAGCGCCGAAGACGCATATCTTCACGCGATGCGAGGTGCCACGGGATGTCGACGTTTACGAGGAGTGCGATGTAGTCGTTACGGCTGGCTGTGAGAGGATCTCCAAGACGGAACTTTCCGAAACGGGCTTCGTAAAATAAGAGCTCATACAGGTCTTCATGAATTTCAGTGCCACTAGCCAGCGTAGCCCGCACTGTCGTGGAGAGGTGAGTTCGTCGCTGATACCCAGAAGAACGGCCAGTATATTTACTATAGTAGCTAGCAGCAAAAGTGCCTGCCACCCGAGAAACCTCGCCACACTGACGGCACACGTAATCCCCCTCCCCATTGTCAACAAACTCAACAACACTGTTGCACGTGCTGCACAGGGCATTCATTCACTTCGCGATGAATACGAATGATCTCGGACTAGGAATTTCAGTGGGCATACTGGCCTACGGCGCCGCCAGCGTGATGGGATTTAGTGACCAAGCGCGCTGGGTGATGGGGAGCATGGCCGCGTGGTACATGGTGCAGATCGGGGTGCCCCAGCGGCGTCGGCTGAAGCCGGCGTGGACACGCCAGCCGGACGAGCGCTTGCACGCAGAGGGCGAGCAATGGGATGTGCCTGCCACGGACAGCCTGCTGGAAAAGACGTATGTGTAAGAAGCACATTGAATGTATTTGTTACTACTCGTCCATTTCGGACATCTGGCTGCTGTTCTGCGCGCCGTCGTCAATCAGGTCAATTTGCTGCAGCTGCCGGTCCACCACACGCAGCGTCAGCAACTTGCGGTAGGCTTCCTGAGGCATCACCAGCCAAATATCACCCTTGAATACGCGACGCGACGTGCTCTCGTCAAGCATGTGTGCAAGTTCTGTTACACGCTCGTTCACACGCTTCTTCTCGTCCTTGGTCTGGAACGGCGTGTAGTACACGCATGGGCCAAACGTCTTCATCACACTGCGCTGCTGTGCGTTGATATCGCGCAGCACCGGCTGCAGGTCCGTATCCGGGTCGGTCACCACCGTCGCGTCTCCTAGCAGCTGGTCCGTAGAGACCGGCACCTTGATGGTAACATACTCGGCGGCACCACTAACCATCGAGGCAAGACCCACCGGCACGCTGTACACAGCGTTGTGGCGCTTGTGCTGCTCATCAGCATCGCGGCGCGCCTTGCGCTTACGGGCCGTGTCCTTGCGGGCTGTTTGGTAGGCCTCAACCAACGTCGTTGCGTCGTAGTACATGTGCGAGTAACGACGCGTCAATCCCGGCGACGCCGCGAGCTTGTTCGCCTGCACAAACTGCAGCGAACTGGTCACACCATCGCGCAGCTCCTCGAACTTCTTACGGTCCGGGCGCATGAAGTTGCGCGGCTTCTCCATTTCAGCCAGGTCCTTCTCAATCGCCTCAACGGCAGTGTTAAACGCAGCCTCCTTGATTTCACCATTCTCAAATCGCTGCTGGAAGTACTCCAGTGCCGCATACGGTCCGATGAACGGCAGGTGGCGCGTGTACGACGGGCCGTTGCCCGGCGTCACTGTTTTGTAACAGTAACGCAGTGGTTGGCACGTAAGATTGCACAGAACCAGCGGAGTGTCGCCCAAAGGACAAACCAAAAGACGTTGAGCTGCACGTTGCGACATGGGGAAAGAGTGTGGTCGGTGCGAAAAGCTAAATACGGCTGCTGAGGTGAATGTGACTGGTCTTAAGAAGCAAGCGAAGTGGCGTGCCACTGTACTCGCTCACAGAGAGCAAGCAAAGATGCAGACGGGACCACCACCGGACAACGTTGATTCCCTATTCACCGAATTCAGCATGGACGGCTTCAATAAAGCCCCGAGCAAAGCACAGGAGGCCGCCCTGAAGCGGGCCGAGGGGCTTGCGAAAAAGCAGGCCGCGGCCTCCGCCCGACCCAAGGCGGCACCGAAGCCGGCGGCGGCCGCGAAGACAACACGCCGCAAGGCAACTACGACAACGACAACGACAGGCACAAAGACCCCGACGAATACACGCAGCAAAGATGCACGAGAGCACGCTGCGCTGTGTGTGCGCATTGATCGCATGCTACGTCGATTTAGCAACAAGCTGATATGCCCGCATGGATACACCCATGCTATGACGACCACTCAGCTGCGTGGTGTGCTGGATTCGCTGACGGAGCAGATGAATACACAGGGTGCGGAGCAGATGATGCACACGATCCACGAGCTGCTTTTACAGGGGATTGAAAGCTACGCGGCACGGCGCACGGGAATGGTGCTGGACGGCCTCTGCGATATCGCTGCAACCGACGAGGGCGAGGCAATGTTTGAGGATGATATTGCTGAATTAGCGATAAAGTATGCGGAGTGGGTAGCGCGGTGTGTAGAGCAGAGGTATATTCAGAAGATCGGAATGCTGATGCGTGACGTGCACCGCCGCAACACTGCGATGGTGAACACGGATGTTGAAGCGATGCTAAATAAACCAGCTGCTTAGTGCGGCGCCTCTTGTGCATCCAGCACTTGTGCTAGGCGTGCACTGATGTTATGCATCAGCACAGCCATGCTTTCCAGCTTGGTGCGCAAGTCCATCACCATCGTAAACGTCTGCTCGACCCGCGTATTGTCCACGGCACCCGCTCCGTCGCGCTGGCGTTTGCGGGTTGGCTTGCTCAAGCGCTTGAAGTAGTTGCAGTAATCCTCCCCCCTGACACCGTCGGGTGAATAGTTGGGACAGCCCACAAACATGGAGCCGTTCTGTGCTTCGCGTGGAAAGGCTTCCGCTGGTGGCATGCACTGGCAGTAGTATTTCTGTTCATTTTGTTCGTCCATTGTAGTAGTGTTGCACTGCAATCGCAATGGCGCTTAGTCCGATGTACGGTGACACTGTGCTGCGTTCCAGGGACCTCGCAGTTGTCCTACGCCAGGGTGTAAGTGGCGACGACGGTGTCGCACAATCACCGCCCAGAACCCCGAGTAAACCATGGTCCCTGACTGTGTTAAAGGGGGCACAGACACTGAACGTTGAGCTGGACTCCGACCATGCAATGCAGTGGGACGCGACCGACGGTATGTGGAAAACCGATGTGATGAATCTAGGATCGACACGCTTTATGTATATCATCCAAAGCCCGATTCTCTCTGCGATTGTACAGAACGCAGACAGCGCCCCGGAGCTCCATCCCACCAAGATGGCGCTGACTTTCAACGGTGAGCCGATTGGTTGTGCGAAGATGCTAGCAGAGGTGTTTGACGGGGAGGTAGACGGCCTGTATGGGCTGTATCAGATCGCAGACGGCAACCACTGGGGGCTGGCGACGGATCAGCGTGGGGTGCTTGGTGTGCAGCTGCAGGTGAAGCCGCAGCCACACACGCAGCCAATACTGGCACAGGGAACACGAGTCATATTCACGTACAGCAAAATATAAAACACCACTATACACTTGTCACTGATCGTGGTCGTCCTTGGAGTTGTGCGTTTACCAACTCCTGCATCCGGTAGCGCGACGCCGTACTGAATGCAGGGTTGTGTGCTCCTGCCCCGTCTACCACCTCCATCTCGAATACACTGTTACACTTGTCACAATGGCCGCGTACATGGAGTGTTATCGCATTGGTGTGCTCCCGCCAGTTTTTTATTTCGTCTATTACATGGCTTGCATGCAGTGAGTACCTCTGTGTGATGTAGCGCACCGCCGCTGCTGCCAGGCCCACCACCACCACCGACACAAACGTCAGCCATTCAATGATCATCACAGCTTCGGTGGCGGCGCTTCTTCGCCTACGTCTGCTACAAATGGCCCCGCAACTGCACCCTCTGGTGCGTGCTGTTGCACTGGGGGTGGCTGTGGTGGTTCCGGGTCGACAGGGTCTGCCTCCGGCGCAGAGCTATCAGACGATGAACTTGACTCTGACTCTAGCGGGGGTGCGGGTTCCGGTTCAGGTTCCGGTTTGGGTTTGGGTGCTGCTTTCGCTTGTTGTGATACAAACCGGCCGTGTGCATCTCGCAACCGCTTGACCTGTCCTGAAACACGGGTCAACTGCGCCTGGACTTGGGGTACGTGCGCTTGTAGCTGTTCTGTCTGTTGACGGAGCGTCTTCTGCCCAGACATCACCTGCTGCGCCTGGTACTGGAGCCGCATCTGCTGGTATAACACGGCCGGCGGGACCGGCGGCGCCGGCTGGATCAGCTGGGGGCCAAAGGCACCACCGTCCATCGTAACGCGCCCACAATGCGTGCATGTAAAGTGCGCATGATGCACACCACGTGCGGGTGCGTGGCGCACGTGTACGCAAGGCATAGCGGGCGTACACGGGCACGCGCGGCTCACTGCTTGCCCTTGCTCCATTGTTACTAGCTATACAACTAACAGCTCAGTCCCGTGGGCGCAGCTGTACCGCTCGCAACCATAGAAAGAGTTTCGTGTACGGAAGCGGCGTGCCGTCTTCGTCTGTCACCGATACCTCCAACTCATGCAGCCGTGTTAGCGGCCCACTGTAAACCAGCATCGGCGATGGGTACGGGTATACACCCGCGGTCGCAGTGGCAGCAGGCACGACTACGCAGTTTCGAGGGACGTGCAGAGAGCTGGGTGAAATTGTGTCTGTGATCCGGCCAGGCGTCGAGGGTTCATTCAGTGTGATTGCTGCCACGTTGCCAGTAGTCACCAGCCCAACAAACTGATAACCATCCAATCGTATAGACGAGACGGAGTCTAGTGTCTCTGGCAAAATAAGTTGCTGCGGAGCGCCACTCGGCGCTTCCGCCATAAGCACAATCGTGTAGTCTTGCGACATGGAGGATAGCAAAGTGGGCATTCGTGGACAAGGCTATTCCCCAAAATCAATCCTTACAGGCGCTTCCACAACTAACAGCGTGTTTGAAAATCTCAGTAATGGCAACGCCGGTGCTGTCAACCTCGACGATGTATTTCCCACCGCGGATATGATTCGGCCGGCCCCGTTTGATCCGCGGATGATTATTGAACTTACAGGGCCGGCCAGCAGTGTCAGTATCGCGGGCACTCGGGGTACAGGGAAGACGACGTGGGCGCACTGGGCATTGCGGCAATGCAAAGACGCGTGGCCGTATGCTATGATTGTCGGCGAAACCTCCAAAGATCCACAATGGGAGTGTGTACCAGATACGTTCTCGCTAACAAACTTGGACCAAATGGACGCTGCGATCGGCATGCTTATAGCTCGACAGGAGAAATACAAGAAGGCACACGCCGCAGGGCGCGTCAACCGTGCTGCGCTGTTGGTGCTGGACGATGTGCTGGGCCGTGCAGACCGACTGCGCTACAGCCACAACCTGGACCGTGTGCTAACCATTGGGCGCCACATGGACATTGGCGTATGGTCCCTGTTACAGCAGCCGACGGGGTATACACCCATGCAGCGCTCGAATGTAGACTGGATGGTAATTCTGCGGCAGAACAGCATGGACCAAATTGATGTACTGCGCAAGGCTTACCTGGGTACGGTGAACGGTAAAAACGAGCAGCTGCGCTTTCTGATGACACACGCACGAGGATGGAATTCATTGGTCATTGGTAATCGACTGCCCACGGACATTGGGAATCGCGTATTCACTGTCACTGCACCTGAAAAGATTCCCGCATTCAAGCTAGGTGGCACAGAGTTATGGGAATCGCACAGACGATCAAAAGCACGGCAAATGGGCGCAGCGCCGCTGGCAGACCCCACCAAGGCGTGGGAGCCTGTGTTTCGCCAAGCGCCACCCACTACAGATCAAGTGTTGTTGTAAATACACATACATCCTGCTCACATCATGTACGCTTGCCCCGCGCCCGTCACAAATCCGCCCGTGAAACCGATGCCCCACACGCCCATCGGCACCATCTGCTCAACTTGTGGAATTCGCGCGTACAGCAGACCAACACCACCGAGCGCTGGTACCAGGAGACCCGTAACAGTGCCGGTGGGGTCGCTAATCAGCTGACTGAACGTCGCCTTTGTGGCAGGGATTATACCACCAACTCCCGATGCCACCAGTGCGCCACCCATCACGCCACCGAGTGCACCAAAGCCAGCCGCAGTCACCAAATCCGCCGTATTCGCCATTCTGTGTGCGTACTTGGAGTACTGATACACTGCGTTAGAAAAAGTGTAGCAAAGAGATAGAGTGCCGCAATGGCTATACTAGCGAATTTGGTGGTAGGTGGTGTCAGTGCAGTTGTACTTAACGCCGTGTGGGCACCCGCCGCACCGTCTACACCCAACACACACGTGAGCATTCTGCTCGCAGGCGCTGTTGCCGGTGTGGTCGGCGGTTTGATTGCACCGGAGTCAGGTTGGATCGGACCTGTCGCTGCAGCGGCCATTGCATCTGCTGTCACCAAGGGTGAAGGTGCCGTTGACAATGGACGACGAACCCCCCACGCCGCCAACCGAACCCACTGAGGAGGAGTGGCCGGGCAGTGACGACGAGCCGCTGCCCATTGAAGGTGGCTACACGCAGGCCACGGTCCGACCGGTGCTCACGTACGAGGAGTACCTGCGCGTGGCACAACAGCTTTTCGACAACGGTATCGCTACGTGGGATATAGACGCTGTCAAGATCCTCGCCAACCACAACACGATGCCGAATCCGGCGGTGCTGGATGTGTGGGCACGCTCTGTAACCAGCTCAGCCGACGCCGGCCCTGCGCCGGAGTCAGCGAAGCTGGTGGTGCAGTTCGGCAAGTTTAAGCGCGAAGTGCTACAGGAGTCTGGCAAGCGGATGCTAAAGCAACTTACACTGATGGAACTGCAACGTGCGATTACCAAGGTACTGACGGAGAACTACCCGCCACAGTGCCTGACAGAATCGCAGCAGATGCGTGTGCAGTCGTTTGAAGGCCGCCTGAAGCACGACCACGACCGCGCGACCAGCGCTCCGCCTAAAAAGAAGACTGAGAAGACGAAAGAGCCGCTGCTACCAGCCTCGACAGCAGTAGAACCAGAGAAGCAGCCAGAGCCAGAGCCAGAACCAGAACCAGAGAAGCAGCCAGCGCCAGCGCTCGGGGCAGCAGCGCTCGGGGCACAAGCAGTCGGGACACACGCAGTCGGGACACACGCAGTCGGGACACCAGTAGTGCTGGATCCGCGGCAAGTGCAAGTGGCTATTTCCAACGGGCTGGTGGGTGCTTTTTATGTGTTGGTCGGTACTGGCATAGTGGGTGGATGGTTTGCCGCTAGGTCGTGGTATCGCCGCGGGTGGGACGAGAAAGCCGAAAGACTCAGTGATTTGTGTGATGCACTTATTGCGCAGCTGAAAGACAAGTAAAGCACAGCCACGTCTTTTTTACGTATCGACCAGCAAACAGCACACAACAGCGCATCTGCCTCGTGGTCGGTGATTGTACCCGGGAGGTCAGCCACAAGCGCACGGATACGGTCCACGGCGGCTTTTTTGTTTTTTGTGTGGTTCCCCGTGCACACAACACCACACAACTTCTTTACGGTGCGCGGCTGCAGGCAGACCGACGAGTGCATCATATAAAACCAGGCGTCTTCCACGTTCATCTCTCTGCGAAAGAACTGGCGCTCAATGACGCAGTACTTCCACTCAGGTAGGGTTGCGCGTACACGTGTTATAACCGCGCGTCTTACTACACGCTTGTTGGTGGGTTTGCACACGCCGCTGCTGTGGTAGTACGCGACACCGTCTTCGACACGCACACACGCCCAGCCACAGTTCACAGTGCCCGGGTCAATGCCGACACAGAAGTACACCATCGTCTTTACTGAACTACAATGTAAATGACACCACCGACGCCAACGACCACAACAAGGATAATCATCGGCTGTTCAAGTGCGCCAAGGATGCTCTTCAGCGGTGCTGTTACGATTCCACCGAGACTTGCGCCAATGGTGTTAAATCCGAAATCAAGCGGATTTAGGCCGCCACGTTTGCCCATTACGTTAGTGTCCTGTACCCAAGATACAAGACAACACCGCCGCCAAGTGCGATCCCTCCGATTAGCAGAAACTCAGTAAGTGTGTCGCCGCCCTGTCCACCACCGAGGCTGTTCGCTAACCCGGACAGAAAATCACTCGGCGCACGCAGAACCCCACCACCAGCTTGTGTAATTTTCACTTCAAGTTGATCAGCGAGAGACAGGCCCATCGCGTAGTTGTAAATGGCGTATTACGCGGGTACACAAGCAGACGAACTCCTGCCGGACTGGCAGACACATTTCGCCAACGTTACCACGTCGCATTTTGACCCGTTCCAGACCCACCTTATCACAGGAGCTGCTGGACTAACAGTGACCATCCAGGAATCCATCACGGCGCTAGCACAGGCCCATCGCACGGTCACTATCCTCTGTGGTGTCCCGGATTCGGGCACAATTGTATCGCGAGCCGGCCTCGACACGATCCAATCCGGTGCATCCAACGGCACCACACTGACAAACTCATCTGGGCGCGTGGGTGATTTTGTGACACTGAGTCAGCTGACCGCCGCGACGTGGACTGTGCAACAGCAGAAAGGCGAGTGGACCCTTGCGTAACCGAGATGGATTTCACACCGGGTGTAATTACGACCAAGGCGGCGACCCTACAGCTGGAGAACAAACACCTGGGCAGGGTTTTGGAAGTGAAAGCGCCTGTATGTGCGATTACGCTTCCAGACGCATCTGGACTCGCGAACGAGGAGGAAAAGATTACGATCAAAGTCGGCGAGGCAGGCGCAGCGTTGACGATCGTGCAGGAGGATGCATTGGATGATATTGTATTTAGGGGAGTGGGCAGTGTTGTGTCGGTGACATCAGTGCCGACGACTGTGCGTGTAGGCCACTGGATTGAGTTCAAACTGACAGCAGCACGGGAGTGGACGGTTTCGGGAGGCGCAGGCGGGTCGCAGCACACTACAGGGGGTGCGTGGCTGGTAAACTATTAATTGTGTATGTGCAAGTGCATTCTGTCACTGGTGACATAAACGACAATGGGTGGTTTAACTACACAGCAAGCAGGCGAGCTACACCCCAACCTCACGTCCGTGTACACATCCCAATCGCTCACTGCGGCTTCCCCTGGTGGCAATGGTGCCTATGTGGTTGAAGAACCAGGGCTTACACTGTTGCTGCCTAATACTGCTACTCTGAGTGTCGATGGTCATGCTGTGGTAGTCGCAATCGGTAAGGATGGCATTGACCTGACGATCTCGTACAACCCTGCCACAGCAGACCAAATTGCGCTAGAGGGTGCCTTGAATTATGACACCATGACACTGTCGGCCACTTCTGCGCAAAAGGGCGACTATCTGAAGTTTGTTTGCAAAGGCGTCCTGTGGATCGTCACGGAGCGC
>Ga0209273_10000790_pt1 | contig 35113 bp, 46 predicted proteins | sample tdAd471_FD_187126 | JGI IMG/M metagenome (GOLD analysis project Ga0209273, IMG submission 187126) | Marine sediment microbial communities from the Atlantic coast under amendment with organic carbon and nitrate - tdAd47.1 (SPAdes)... | ecosystem: Environmental > Aquatic > Marine > Coastal >...
GAAAATCAATCAAAATCATATAAATAACCAATGAAAAGTTAGGATGTAAGTTGGCTTTTTGGCTAAATTGGCAGAGTTTTTGATAAAAATTTAAACATCAATCCGGTTAAAAATAAATGGTATATATGTTGAATCGAGTAGACCTTTCGGTTCCTATACATTTATTACCCCACACGCAAAAAGAATTTTGAAAACTTTTGTTTTTTGATGGTATCGGTGGTATCTCATATCATATATTAATATGGTATAAATGAGGGTGTAAAAATAATATATTTATCAATTACCATATTCCAAATTAGCAGATATTTTAACCAATAGCTCCTATCGCCGCAGGCGTGCCCGGTTCGCGGGGCTGCGCGAAAACTGATTTACCCTACGGTTAAACTTTTTTCGCGCGCGAAAAACTGATTTAAATAAAGCGATAAATATAAATACAAAAAATAATGCAAAACCTTCCTCTCGCTACCGATTACTGGCCTACACAAGGTCAAATGTTATGGCGTCCGTCGTGGTGTCAGTCAGCGCGTAGTCGTAAACTCGACCGTAAATCTCATCGCCGTTATCGTAATGGCCGTGTTTTTACTGGGGTGCGTTTTCAGCCTTTTTACGGGAATCTTTCAGTATATGATGAAATTGAATATGAAGGTGGTCCTATGCTTCGGGTTGTGGGAAAAACCAATGACGCCCAGATAATTCTTGAGCGAAATAATACCCATTACATGGTTCCTTTTGATGGTGTAGTTTGTGTATTTGAACGTGAAAGGTTTGACGTACCAATGTCGTTGATTGAAGAGGGTACGCTTCATATATTGGAAAAGGCTGACGATAAGAGATGGAAAGTGCTGTTCCACGACCAAGAATTTTATACTACGCAGGACCTTTCTGATGAAGGGCTCTATGATTCTCATGGTAAAATCCCTGACAAGATGATGCGGTTGACGGGTGAATATATGTTGCGGCCAGTCTTACGTGGAGGGGTTACTCCTATGCCTGTTAAATATGAATAATTATTCATATTTAAATAACGATTTTCTGGTCTCGCTCAAAGGTAGTTGTCGAATCGAACCCTTCAAATTTAATAAAATTATATCCCAACATTTGCGGTGTTGTTTTTACCCCATAAAATTTATAGGCTATTCCCTTTTGAATGAGATCGTGGGTGATTTCTCGGTCTGCATAATCATAAGCGTTTACAGTAACAGGGTGCGACCGCAATTTGGGTAGGTTGACTTGATGCCATTCATTGTTGTAATAAAAATGAATCCGGAATCCATGAGGTGTCTCGTATGCCACCTGAGAAAACAGGACCGTTAGGAACTGAATTTGGAGATAATTCAACCCCGTCATTACCAGGGGCATTGCATAATTGTATGCGGATTTCAAGTATGCGATACCATTTTTGGCGTTCGTTCGTAATACTCCCCACATGGTAGTAATTTAATATTATAGATTTTCCTATAAGTCACTTGGCCTTTGCGAAGTTCGTCTATATTTATACCTTTACCATCATTATAACAGTCTAAAAACTCCCAGTCAGATGCATCCTGGATTTCGCTGTTACCAGTCACCAGATTACATAGCAAATTAAAATTGGTAGCAATATTGGCGTAAAGAGGATTATGATGCGACATCTTTTTAATATAAGCTTGTACGCAGTTTAGACTGCAAAAATACCCCTCACATGTAAAATAATGCAACCCGTCGCGATACTGATACTTGATGGGGAGGCCCACAGGTTGTGTTTCAAATGGATAATGGTCCCATTTGCACCGTGAATTTGTAAATTCGGGATAAGGTTCCCCTGATTCCAAAAGCATACACATACTAGTAATTTCACGGAAATCTGTCGTGCGTGGGGCGGGTTTAGTAGTACGGAAAGATTCTTCTAGGTCGATCGTAGGTGTCGGTATTTTTTCATACCGACTTAAGATGTCTTCAGCTACAATACCGGGTAATTTTAAAATCATGCGGGTACGACTTTTTTTAGTCATTTGTAGTTGAAGTGTCGTTTAAACACTTAGTAAGCATAGTGATTTAAAAATTGAATTACTAAAAAAAGAAAGAAATTTAAAAATGTCTCAAACTGATTATTCTGCGATTTTCCCTTATTTATGCAGGCCCATACAAACTCAAAATTTTGATGATATAAAACCGTCCACGCGTACATGCATTGCACGCCTCCATTCGAATGTTGCCTTGAAGGCGTTTTACGAGAATGCCCAGCTAGCCAATATTCAGCAACCTAAAATAAAGCGAAAAAAGCTCAAAATACAACAACTTGAAATTGGACCACCGGGCTCCATCATTAGCATGTTATATGATGGTGTGTATAAAGGTGTACAAACACGGCAAAATCCGCAACTTTTTTTAAACCAGCTTACTTTTATTATGAGCCTGGATTCAACCAATGTAAATTTTAAACTTTTTCAGAATGGTGTATTCCAAGCTACAGGCTGTAAAACCAAGCAGCATGAATATGATATTGCGCGATTTTTAGTCGAGGAAGGTCGACGTATTGAACGTGAGAATCCGGATGTTGTGATTTTTGATAAAGAACCCGTCATCAATGATTCAACCACTGTTATGATTAATATTGATTTTAAACTTGGATTTAACATTGACCGTAAAGCTCTAAATAAGCATATCGCCGGGTTGAATGGCTTTGAATCAACATTTGATGAAAATTTGACCAACTCGGGCGTATCGGTCAAAATGCCGCGCAGCGCGGAAGAAAATTCGAAAAAGGATACTTTTATATGCTTTCATACAGGGACGGTTTTATTATCAGGGGATGACTTGGAACGTATGAAAAAATTGTATTATAAATTTTTAGAAACAATAGACACAATTAAATACCACATCGTTACCTCATATGAATCTATTAAATTTGACACACGTCGATATATAAAAGTAAAACTTGTTGAATAATATCAGGTTAATCTACCCGATATTATTTACTTTATGTTCCAGGGACCATTCATAAGTAGGAATGATTTCTTCACCAGGCGCAAAGGCGATTATGATAATCGTGTTATCATTATGGCGGGAATGCTTGTGAGATTCCATTTCCATATGATAAAACCCTTTTATTTGCTCTAACTCAGGCGCTACATACTTAATATAAGTATTAAAACGGCCGTTGATGAAAACTCCATACAATGTGTTACTTTCACTCATTTTATCCGATCTGAATCACAGGGATAAAAATCAATTTTTATTAATATAACAGTTAATCAACCGTTATATACATTGGAATTAGTTCATCGGTAGGGCCAATAGGCTGGGTTATAATGAGTATAATCAGAAATTGTCCAGCCTTGCGCTTGGATATATTCTTTGTCTTTATCAGATAATTCGAACATATATCCAGTTTTGGGGTTTTGCCGTCCAAAAACCATAGGAATAAAGCCTTCCCGGAATACAAATAAAGTGTCTGGGTCTTGCAAATTACCAAATTTATTACGGGTTAATTCCATCGCTGTTTTTATTTATACTGGTTTGAGCCGTTAAATCAGTTTTGAGAAAGATTCTTACTAGTTAGATAATCCTCCATATATTTAAGGCGTGTCAAAGGATGAGGATGAATTACATCATATCGGAGATGACCCCATTCATCAGCCACAAATTTACCCCACCAATTTTTTTCTCGAATTATATCTCCCTTATCCTTTTCCATAGAAAAAAAAGCTTTTGCCCCGGTTATAGTTTTGTTTTTTTCCACCGAATATAAATCTGCCTTCTTTTCATTATACCTTTTAAAAGGAATGATACAAGTAAATAAGAGTCCTGTTACACATAATATTGTGGATAAAGGGACCCGCATATAACAGGTATAAACTGAAAAGGCTAAATAAGCATGGGGAAGTTTATCAAATATTCGTGGGTCTTTACTATGACCTATTTCGTGATGGATTACAAAGTCTTGAATATTGTTCCATTCCTTTTTCGGAATTCGATCTATTAAATTTAATATTTCATTATATTTAGTATTATTTATTTGTATATCGGGTCGAATTTTATGCCATGTTTCATGACTCATGACTGTCAATAAACCCAGTGTTAAATGATCTCGTTCATATGAACCTGAAAAACTAGGATTTGAATTACATATAATTTTCATTCCTACAGCTTGTTCTTTTTCAAGTAAATCCTGCTCAATTAATTTATTCAAAGACATTATATATCCTGATGGTGTCTGAAAGAATCTTAAAATTACAAATCAGTTTTTCGCGTGGCCTAGAGGGTGGCAATAAACGATTGTCAGATAAATTACATGACCATACACCAGTGCTTTTCCTTTTTTGCTTTTTTTCGCTCTGCCCGTATTCTTTTTTTGCCTTTGTTCATATGTTTCATAAAAAAGCCATGTTGCAGATTTCTCATCAAACCGGTATGCAATTCTTATATACTTTTCGTTTTTGACCGTTATATAGCTGGTGACACATTACCATTCAATTTGTACCTCGTAATGTTGCCGTAAATATTCATTCGCAAGCACCCCGAAATCCGGGTTTTCAAACCAGCTATTATTGGTAAAAGGGCTCGGGTGAACACCGGTCAGTACCAGGTGTTTTTCCGTATCGATTAGCTTTGCCTTTTTCTGGGCATATTTACCCCAGAGCATAAATACTACCTTTTCGCGCTCTCGGCTAATACCTTGAATGATGGCATCCGTGATACGTTCCCATAATGCCAGGTGGCACCCCGGTTGAGACTGACAAACAGTCAGCGCGGAATTGATGAGTAATACGCCTTGTTTGGCCCAGGATTCCAACGAATTTGTATCACCAAGCGAGCTTTTAAAATGCTTTTTAATACGAGTTAGAGAAGGCGGACAATACTCCTGAATGCCGCTTGAAAAACACAACCCATCGGCAACCCGCTTCCCGCGGCGTAGGGAGTGATAACAATCCTGGCCAACAATGACCACTTTGACGTCCGCGAGCGGGCATAGATTAAAAGCGCGAAATACCTGGTCTTGCTTGGGTATTAATACTTCGGTTTCTTCGGCCAACATTTCATTAATATCGGCAAGCACTTTATCGTCGATAAATGGATGGTAGGCCGGGTCTTGGATGAGTTCTTTTGTAAGGTGCATTTTAGGTTGAATAAAATCAGCCACATTTTATCAGTTTTTGGGTGTATAAGAAAAACTGATTTTTATATTCTACCTATATCCATAATACATTAAAAATGGCTCAAAAAACTACTTATAAAATTGTTCTTATTGGCGATGGCGGTGTGGGTAAATCTGCCTATGTTAAACGCTTACTCACAGGTGAATTTGAAAAGCGTTATCTCGCTACACTTGGCGTAGAAGTTACTCCCTATGCGGATCCAGCTAATTGCGACCCACAAGATTGCCTTATTGGTGATCCGGATATCACTATTAGCTTTTGGGATTGTGCGGGGCAAGCTAAATTCGCCGGGTTGGATAGTGGATATTATTTGGGTGCGGATATGGCTTTTTGTTTTTATGATGCTACTAGTAAAATAACCTATAAAAATATGGGTAAGTGGATTCGTAAATTCAAAAAAGAGCGTCCAAATGCCCCCGTGCTTTTAGTCCATAATAAAGTGGACGTAAAAGAGCCCAAAGTTAATAATAAAGACTTTGAAAAGGCGGTTGAACAATACAAAACAAAAGGCGTTCAAATTTCGGTTAAAAGTAATTTTAACTTGGAAAAACCCGTCAAATTCGCCTTGGAATATTTACGTGAGCGCGACCAAAAAGGAACACTTAATTTCAAGTTTTAATTTAGTAATAATTAAAGCCTAATTAGGTTTTAATTAGCGTGGTATGCGGTGCGTTTCGCCGTATAGGAAAGTAGGTTCCCCGCATGGTTGGTGGTTAGAGTAATTTCATCGTCAAAGTCTATTTGAAAGGTTGCTTCTCCGGGTAAAATATCATATTCAACATTTTTTACCGGTTCGGTTATAAGTTGGAGATCTCCTTTTATCCGTATGAGATCTACGGTGGCAATTACAATTTCTCCCTTGAGTATACATTCTTCTCCATTTTCAAATAAAATTAATCCCTGTATCGTGGTGGTGTCTGTTTGTTGTAAAAATAGGCGTGCGTTTGTTGCTATCTGGTACCACCCTGAAATATTTTTTATTTTTTGTTGCAGCCATTCCGGTTCATACTGGGTGAGTGGGACTAACGGCCTATTTTGAAAAGTTGGTTTTTTCAAATTATAATTCTTGGCTACTTTCCCTTTGAGTTCAGCGGGTTCACCGTCAACAACAACCATTCCTGGACTAAAATTATGAATTGAACCCGTCGCCAGGTCGATGTACGCACCCAACACGGTTTTGGGACGCCTCGCGCGGCGCCCCGTACACACCAACAGGCACGCAACCATGAAAAGGGTAAATATAATAATACACCAACTATTCATTTGTATTACTAGAAAAAGAAGTCTTTTCAAATCTCTCCTTCAAACAATCTATTTTAACACTCACTCGAAGTTTATCATCTTGCGATAAATCGCGGCTAGAAAGTAGGTCTTGAAATAAATCCAATGAGCGCTCATAATATAAACTCGCGTCTCGGTTATTTTGGCTCATTTCAAAATCAACCGCTTGGCGTGAATAATTTTCCGCCTGCTGGTACTCTGGTAATAATTCGAGTGATTTTGGGCGAGTATATGATCCCAATTTAAGGTCTGATACCAACTGGCTTGATGACTCAACCACCACCCAATCATCCAAGTCAGATGTAGTACTTAATGATGCGTTCGCAAATGGATTGTTTGTACGCGGTGATACCCAGCTTGATTGCGGTGGAGTAGGGTTAGGCTCCTGCACGGGTTGATTAAAAAACGGATGATTATAAAATTCATCAAATGTAATTCGTCGGTCGATATCAACCTGCAACAATCGGTCTAAGAGATTCCAACATTCCGGACTTATTGATACTCGCTCTGGAAAAGGCGGCCGTGGTTCGCTAATACGCGCGACCAACTCGGGCCAGCTTCTAGCACGATAAGTAACTCGGCCGGTCAACATTTCCCATAAAATAATACCCAAACTCCACAAATCGACTGATTCATTGTAGGGCTGATTTTTTATAATTTCAGGAGCCATATACATGGGGGATCCACAGATAGTACTTGACAAGTCTTCGGCGAATTTTGCAAACCCGAAATCGGCTATTTTAAGGATGGCGCTGTCGGAAAGATCCGACAACAATATATTTTGCGGCTTTAAATCCCGGTGCATAATTCCTAGTTCATTGAATATTTTGAGCGCATCGCGAAGTTGTTTGGTGAAGCTTACTGCGGTAGATTCGGGTATACCTCCTGAATAGAGTTGTAGAAATTGAGACAAATCGCCCCGGCAGTATTCAAGCACAATATAAATACTTCGCTCACTTATAATCACATCAATAAGATGGATAATATTGGGGTGACTAATATATTTCAAAATATCAATCTCTATAACCAGTTTTTCCAGTATATCTGATTTTATCTGGCTTTTAGTTATATGTTTAACGGCAATAGGTTGACTGGTGATTTTGTGAACGCCACCATAAACAATAGAATAACTGCCTTTTCCTAGGCGTTTTTTAATAATGTAATCGCTAATTATTTTGCTTTTGGAAGACATCCATTATTTATATAGTAAATAATCTCTAGGTAAGTTTATCCACTGCGTCTGTTTGATTTCGAAATACATACAAATATTTGCACTCGGGAATGGGGAGCGTTTTTAATGAGTCGACAGAACGATATCCTCGGATGAATAATGCCTCTAAAACATCTTTTTCATATGCTTCAGGTAAATTTTTCAAGGCGATAACAGTAGGAAGCTTTTGTCTGTTAAAATCACAATACACGAGTAAATTGCTAATATTTTTAACACAATTCGACATCCCGAGATATAAGATATCGGTATGTTGAAGGGAATGTTTGGCAACGACCCCCTCATAACCCGTTTTATTCTTGTAAAAACTCACAGGACATCTGATGACACGCCAGTCTTTTGGGTAGGGGTGTGTGTGTTTTTCGGTTACATCCATACAAACCACCATTATTTTATCATTCCTACTAAATCTTATATGTTTATAAATGGGTCGAGCGCGAAAATTTTCGTTACACCTTGGATTCAATTACCCACGGACAAACAGTGCGCTGCATGGCTGCTGGAATGATGCTTTTATGATGCGTAAACTCGCCATAAATATGGGCTACAAACCTCGTGTATTATTAGACAACCGGCGCCGGTCGCGCGCGCGAATCATCCGAGAAATCCGCGCATTAATTCGAAAGCCTAACGGTAGTCAATTATTTCTCACTTATAGCGGGCACGGTGCATCAGTAGCCGCGGGCGCCGATAAATATGAAAAAGACCGCAAAAATGAAGCGTTGGTGCTTCCTGATTTTAGCCTGTTGCAGGATGGTCAGTTTTTTAATTTAATTCGACAATTACCAAGCCGCTCGCGATTGACTATTGTGCTGGATTGTTGTCACTCGGGTACAGGGTGTGATTTCCCGCTCGTTTTACAAGCATCGCGGAACCAATGGGCGTTAGATCGTCCCGACACTGTACTGAATAGAAAAAGACCAATCGTGATGCTGGCCGGTTGCAGGGATGCACAATATAGCTATGAACGCGCTACCCAAAATAAAGTGCGCGGGGCGCTCACGGTGGCGTTTTATCATACTATGACACGCGCCATTCATCGTAATCGTCGCCGGAGACGCGGGCGACGGAATATTGCCCAAATCGGATGCCGCGGACTTTTAAATCAGGTTAAAAAGAGAATCAACGACCGCCACCAAATACCCGTTGTTAGCTGTACGAAAAGGATACCGGTAAATTTTAGCGCTTTTTAATTTCATTTAAACCAATACCATAATATAAATGGAACCAACTAGTGAAGATGATGATATTCGACCTCCAAGTCCTCCACCCGATATACGTACAAAAATAATGATTCAGGCAATGAATATAAATCTTTTAGTGATTCAAAAACGCGCACAAGACTATGCGCTCGGTCAACCCGAAACTATCAAACTACTCTATTATCCAAAAAAGTAAGCAATAATTATAGCTTACTTTTCATCCTCTACTTGAGGGCAAATAACCCATTCATAATTATCATTTTTAACCCAATGACGCTTTTCACCATCAACCTCCCAAATATGATCTCCATATTGCTGGAATGCTTCTTCTAATGTTTCCCAGTTAGTTGGTCCCCTATTAAAACTATTATTCAAAACTACCCTAAAATGAAGGGGACGTGAGTCATTTTCACACCCCAATTTTTTATGGTCGGTAGCACCATAACATTTTTCGCATGCTAGACACCATGGATGGGGGCATTTATCATAATTTCTAATGGGTTCACCTCTGCTTGTTTCATACGTAGATACGCTTTTAAAAATATGACATTTCTTACACATTCTCCCAGAATTATGAAACATCGGTCCACATGTTTTGGTTATAAGGCACTGATGCGTGTTGCATTTATTACAAACCACACGACAGTATTCACAATACTGACAGCACCCCTGGTCACATTTAACCACTTCTGTAGGTCTAACAAAATCTCTACAAAAAGAACATTCTTCGGTTTTTTCACATAGGGGTTTAATGGCTGCTTCTTGACAATCCCAGCACATTTGGTAAAACTTACCAAGTCTCTCACTAGAGTTCGGTATAGGCGCACGGCGTTCATATTCATATTTGGTCACATTATCATAATCTCTATGGTTACTATAAAGTTTTTTAAGGTGCCGGTATTTAACCACATACATTTTTTCACACCCTTCCCCCACGCATTTATTTATACTATATCCGGTAATATGTTCTAATACACCCCCCAAATCCTGAATAATTTTACCCATATTAGGCTTTAAATGTTTACATTCTTTACAAATACTTTCTCCATTTTCATAAGTAATATTATCGATACGCGAATAGGTATTACATTTAACACAAAACATAGGATCATAGTCAGTGCACCGTCTACAAATACTGGTTTTATTGTTATTGATATAAAGATTTTCAAAACAACACCGACAAACCTCCAGATTATATGCTTTCATAACTTTATCAACAAGATCATTAATATTTGGGTCGGGCTTTACTAATTTATAATCTGCCAGCCTGTTATGATACAATAAATAAATACTCAATTCATGCTGCCTTTTTGGTTCCATTTTATCAGTTAATTAATGTAGGATAAGAAATCAGTTTTCACGTTTGTTCTTTGGGGCAAATTAGTTTTTCACACGCGAAAAAAGTTTAGCCAGAGGGTAAATCAGTTTTCATCGTCCGACTCCTCAATCATATCATCCAACAAGCTAGCCGGTTTATTGGCTACAGCTTCAAAGTTTTCCGACAACCCTTTTAGGCTGTTTATCGTGGTATAAATTTCATGATGAGCGTGTTGCAGATACTCGGTATGTTTATTACCCAAATTCAACATGAGCTTAAAATTCACAAGATTCTTTACACCATATAAATCATGGGTTACCCTGAAATGTTCTTCCAGCCATAAGAAATCAGGGTTGAAATTCCCCTCCAACCATAATAATTGCATATATAATATAAAATCGTTTAGTTTGTCGGTGTCTTCTAGTTCATTGATAGTAAAGGGTGTTTTCCATATATCCAACCATCGACATAATTCAAAGGGTATACGCTGCCTGTAATTTGTTTCACCTTCCTGATTAAATGGATAATATAACAAATTTTCATGATAAGATGAAAACTGTTCTAAAATAGCAAAATCTCCTATACATCTATAAAAATTAGCAGTTGAATCAACAGGCTCGTCGGGGTGTCCATGTGTATCAATATATTCATAATATAAAAGAGCAAACGGTGAATACTGGCGGGTTTTATCCGCGATACCCCACTTACCGGGCCATATTACGTGGTCGGTATCAAGTGGGTCAGAGAGTTCATCGTTACCTGTAGAAACCCGCATTTCCTCATGTACTTTATTAATCACGTCAAATAATCGATCGTCTGCTTTATCCCGGAGAAATTCTGCTAATTTAAGAAGCATTTCAACGCGTCGTACTGGTACATCTCGAAGGGTTTGGATGATACCATCGATAGGCGCGGGTTCGTCGACTGAAGTATTAGAACTGGTTGATGACATTTTAGATATCCAAAATGGTATCATTATTATTTCATTTTTTAACGTTTAGCTTTCAGTGACGCATAGGTTTCCACACATTCCATAACTTTAAACAATCTTCAATTTCCTGACATGGATTAGTGTCAAAATCTTTTTCAAGGTCAAGACACCCGACTTCAACTACTTTAAATGTTACCGGGCAGTCGGTTAAACACCAGGTTAGATTCTTCACTTTTAGCAATTGCCTCACTTCATCCTCATATTTTAAAGCTTCTTCGTGGCTTGTAAACTGCCCCGCAAAAGTATGATAAACACCACCTACGAGTCGATAGAAATAAAATTTATGGCCATTTAATAGCTCTTTTCTGAGTGCTGTCTTACGTTCTGATTTCGCCTTGTGGGCATCCAATAAGCGAGTTTCTAACCCTTTTATTTCATCATCATATTCAGCAAGAATTTGCCGGGATTCTTTGATTCGCGCGCGTACGTCCATTTTTATCGGATAATATATGGCTTTTTTATTTTTCAATTTTGGGGGACCTCGTGTTCCCCCAGAGCCCCCTAGCAAACTATTTTGATAACTCTACGATTTTTTTCGTTAGGGAGACCTCGTGTTCCCCAAAACCTTTCGCGAATAATTATTTGATAACTCTGCAATTTTTTTTGCTGGGGGACTTGTGTTTATCCGAAACCCCCAGCCAAACAACTATTTTTATAACTCGATGATTTTTTTCGCTAGGGGGCTCTGGGGGAACGCGAGGTCCCCCAAAACTGATTTAAAGATTTGCCATTTAAAAAATATAAAAAATGGAAACCGAGAGGGCAACTACCGAAACATGGAATGGAGCGCAAAGTTTGGCGACGACTGGTCAGGCCCGTGTAGATTACTTTTCCAAGGCTATTCGTGATACGCCGCGCGAAACGATTCACTCGATGCTTGAAAAGTGCTGGGAAGAATCCCCGCTGGACACACTCAAGCTTATTTTTTACAAGCGAGACTGCCGTGGCGGCGCTGGTGAAAAGCAAGTATTTTATGATAGCATGGAATGGCTGATTCGCAAGCATTATATCGAGTTTGCTTTGGTATATAAATATATTCCCGAATATGGTTGTTGGAGGGATTTGGTAGTTTTGATGGACCGTAATCAATCCACGCTAGCCTATGTTCAATTGTTGGATCATTATGCCCGACAACTCCAGCAAGACCACGCGGATTTTTGCGCTGGCAAGTCGATTTCACTAGCCGCCAAGTGGGCTCCAAGCGAACACAAGCAATACGACGCCGTAGCCCGCGCTTTAGCCGCTCAGATTTATCCCTCGCTTACAAACACAATGAGAACTTATCGCAGCCAGCTATTGTCCCCCCTACGCCAATATATTAATATTGTTGAGCGATTAATGTGTGGAAAGCAATGGGATCAAATTAACTTTTCCCAAGTACCATCACGCGCAATGTTCAAACTGCGTAAAGCATTCGAAAAGCACGAACCAACCAGGTTTGAAGAATGGCAATCTATGGTTGCTGATGGAAAGGCAAAAATTAACTCTGGGCAGGTCGACCCACCAGAAATCGTCAAATCCTTGATGGAACAATCCGATACTACCCTGGAACTTGCCTGGGCTGAAACGCTAAACAGCGTACTCAACAGTGCTCGCGAGTACGGCCAACTTCATAACGCACTCGTGGTTTGCGATGTATCTGGAAGTATGTTTCATGGGACAGGTAAAAGTTCTATCCGCCCTATTCATGTGTCTCTTGCCTTTGGATTGATGGTTGCGGAATTGTCTAAAGGACGTTTCCATAATAAAATAATTACCTTTCACGACTCGCCAAACTTTTTTAAGATTACAGGCTCAAGTTGCCGGGAAAAAATCCAAAGTTTAGAAAAGGCCCCGTGGGGCATGTCAACTAATTTTCAAAGTGTATTTGAATTGTTGTTAAATACTGCCACTACGTTTGATCTTACCTCAGATCAAATGCCCACACGCATTATTTGTATTTCCGATATGCAATTTAACGAAGCCAGTGGGAACCGACAAACCAATTGGGAAGCCGTGAAACAAATGTATGGTCGGGCCGGGTATAGACTGCCCGAATTAGTATTTTGGAATGTAAACGGAACCACGGGTGATTTTCCAGTTCAGCATAATGAGGAAGGGGTAGCCTTGGTTGCTGGTTATAACAAAGCCATTCTTAAATCCGTAATGACGGGCGAGGTTGTTTCTCCATACCAGATTATGCGTGAAACAATTGACGCACCGCGTTATCAACAAATAAAGCTTGAATATCGCTGCGACCCAATTGAATACTAATTTTCCCGAAGAACTATATCCTGAAATTTCGGGATATATTAACCAGCGTTATTTACCCAAAGGATTAGAGTCCGTGACCCTCTTAAAATTATAATTACGGTTTATTATTTCAAGAAATATGAGCGTCGGGAAAATGGTTTAAAGATATTAAATATTTAAAATGAAAGTATACAAGTCAGCAGGTGAACGAAATGATTATTTGGTAACTTTGGAGCTCACAGATACAAGTGATTCCAACACTAATTTGTCTAGAAAAGTTGACATTCCTTTATTCGCGAAATATCGGTGTAAAAAAGCTTTCGTAGTCTCTATTGAGCATAAAAATACCGGTAAGAGTGTAAACTTTATTGAAAGTACTTACGACTCTACTTTTATATATAAAGTAGGGGAGCATATTAGCGATAAATACTATGATGCTAATACTAATAACATTTGTAGTAGAGGTATTCACTTTTATAAAACAAAAGAACAGGCATTATATTGGCAGTGGCAACCTGTTAATGGTCCTTATAAAAGATGGTATGAAAATGGACAATTACAATTAGAATGCGGATATAAAAATGATAAACTTGAAGGTCCTTATAAATGGTGGTATGGCAATGGAAAATTAAGCGTAGAGCATGGATATAAAGACGGTAAACTTGAAGGTCCTTATAAATCATGGCATGAAAATGGGCAAATATCGAAGGAAGAGTGTGAATATGAAGGTGGTGAACTTATAGGCCCTTATAAATCGTGGTATCCTAATGGGGAATTAATTAAGGAAAATAAATTCGCCCCCCATTCCCTATAGAGTTGCCCATCAACCACCATATTTCTACTATCCATCAGCCGCCCAAACTTTTAAATATTACCCCGTAGCATACTCTACGTAAGTTAAAATAATTAATAAACCGTGATTACAGTTTATTCATTGTAAATAAAATTGATTAGCGTGGTGTGCGGCGCAACGCACGAAAATTGATTTTAAAAATTCACCCTTGGGCAAAATACACAAAAGAACATTTAGTAATTTAAAAAAAATGGCCGGAATTAAGCAGAAACCCAAGACTCGCAAGCGTGCCCACACCCACCGCAAAAAGTCCCCTCGCGCGGCGGCGGATAAAGGCCCAGTAAAATTGGTTTTAAAGCCTTATAAGCGCCGCGCTCCAAAAAAGGAGGACTATTACGAAGCCCCAATTGTCCCCCTGGCTACCGCTCGCGCGAATTGTCGACGTATCGCCGAAAAAGTAGTCGGGGAACACCTTGAAAATAAACGTGAAGTGCTGCTGAAGGATGACTTGGATATGTGGGAGTATGTTGATGCAGACGTTGACCAGGACGAATATGACTGGGACTGTGAGTCTGACTCCGACCAGTCAGATGTTGAATAAATATATAAACCCTAATTAGGGTTTATATTTACCTTATTGCGGCTCACCTCGGTAATTTAAAGTAGTTTATATATGTAAATGGGAGTATTAGAAGACAATCTTGTGGAAATACCGCTTAGATTTTGCGATGGATCAGTCCATTATTATGACTCGAAAACAGATGCTGTATATAGTCGTAGATTTAGTTCTGGAGAATGGTATATTTCATCCTATGCTGATAATATAAAATTTCAATATTTGCATCCGGAAGAATATACCCAACAAATTGAAGAGGCACTGAAAATAGTAAATCAAATCGAGTTACAACGTAAAAATTATTATGCCCAGTTTATGTCTAAAGAGGCACTGCTCGATAAACATTCAAGAAATCGTGTTTTGATACCATCAAGAGACCTGATTAAAGACATTATTGATAATAAACATTATCTTGTATATACTGGTAAATAAGTGTGTGTGACTTATCCATGTGATGTTATAGAATTTCACCCTGAAATTGTAGACAAAGCCGAGCTGGTGGGTCCTGAGGATCAACATACTTTTGAAACTGCAAAGATCCCTAGGAAATTCGAGCTAATATACGATTTTCAGTATCCAGGGCCATTATATATTCAAATAGGAGACCATAAACCATGTTCTATCAACCAAGATTTTATATTACCGATAGATACATTTTTCATGGCTTATACACCTACTCCTCGCTTATTAACTCTGGATGAAAAAGGGAATTACATCGATGCGGATGGGGTTAAATTCAAATGTATCCTACTGCCTCTCGATTTTTTCGGGTCTTGTCGTGGGTGCTTCTATCGCTTTAAAGATTATTTATTCCAAAGTTCTGGAGGTATATTAGAATATGAAAAGCTTCCTACACCCAAAATTGAATAACAGCTTAAGCATATGTATCTTCATAAATGACTTGTACTGCTCCGACGAGTTATAAACTAGATGCCAGCGAAGAAATGGCCATTTTCGATCTAGCCAAACAATTACAAGAAGAATATGGAGACCTGTATTCAGACACTGAATCGGACGCTGAATCAGACACTGATTCAGAACCGGTGTGTAAGCATCTTCATACCATAGAAAAAAATGGAAGTTATGTCTGTACAGAATGTGGGAATATTTTATCAGCTGTTATTTATGACCATGAAGCATACGCGGAAGGCGGTGGAAGTGCTCGTCATCATCACCGCAAATTTGAGGAGCGAGGTATCCTACGAGAACTTGAAAAATATGATTTACCACGCCAAATTAAATTAGCAGCCGACGATGAATACCATAAACGTGTGGAAAATGCAATTAAACGCGGCAGAAACCGTGAATCCATCATTTTCGCGTGCGTGTTGTGGGCATATAAAAAAACTAACCCTAAAAATCCTCATCTTATCGCTGAACAACTTCATATGAGTAAAAAAACCATGTCTCTGGGCGTGAAATACTATCACAATACCATGGAACCCGTCAAGGTAACTTTTCGGTCTATCGATCCCACTCGAACCCGGAATCTACCTGTTGATCTCCAACATAAATTACTTGATGCGATAGACAGTGGAGTAGTTCAAGATCCTACCAACCTGGGATTCCTCAAGAATGAAACCCGCAACATTAACCGGGATTCAGCCGAGGCGATCGATTTAATAAAAAATTATATTCGAATCATCAAGGAAGCAAAAAATATTGAAATACCCGAAGAAGAACCCATCCAACTTTACAAATATATTCTCAATAATTTTATTAACGACGATTATATCGGAGATAGACATAATAGTAAAAGCCTTACGGCGGGCATTATATATTACATATTGAAAAAGCGGCACTCTATTACTAAAAAAGAATTTAAAAGTCTCGTCGGTATATCTGAAATTACAATCACAAAGGTAGTTCAAGAAATTACCGAATTAATGTCAAAACCTCATAACAAAACACTTTGAAATATAAATGAGTGTCGAATCTGATACAGACATCGACGATTGGTATCGTTTATATTTCATGGCTTATATAGGCAAATTAATTTTTCATTTAAACGGTAAACGCGCCGACGACCTTACCGCTATTATTTTTTGTATGATGTTTATAGATCCTATCTTTTATAAATGAGTCAACCAATTAATATACCGGGGCGTCGACGTTCAATCACAAACCGCGCGAGTAGTTTCGGCAAATCAGAAAGCCCATATTTTAACACTATCCCACCCACTGAAAATTATACAAATATTGAATTATTTAAAACCCTGAAAACCACCGTCAAGCCAGCACAAGTATTTAACTTGACGAATTTTTTCAAGGGTCTTAACGCCAACCAGTATGTATCAACCGTAAAACGAGACAGTTTTATTCCAATCCAAAACCCCGGTGGGGGTGAATATACCCATAAAATTGACTTTCAGTATAATCGAAATTTTTTGAGTTTATATACTGATTTTATCTTGTCTATACCGGGTAAGGTTAATCGTATTACCGTGTTGTTAAATGATTGTACAGTATATGACGAGACACATGAAATTACCGTAGAAACTTTTGGTTTTTTTCTTTCTCGCCCAAATGTACTACCGATGGTGTGCCAAAATTTATTAAAATTCAAATTGACTATATGGGTATGGGCAACACAGGCACCAAAATTAATCTATACTGAAATAAAAACCAAGCCCGATATTACTTTGATATTAAACATCTTACAACAATGGTATATAAAGGACGGCGAAAATACTCTCTGTTTTTATGATGTTGACGACCCGGAAATCGTAGACAACACTTGGGAGTGGCTATGCAATATTCCTTTAATAAATTCATTACAACTGGGGGATTAATAGATTTTTTTTATCTTGTATATAGTAAAAATATGAACAAAGTCGAAGGATGTGTTTATGATTCTGGGCGCCCATTTAAAAGTGTGGCCAGTTCACAGTGCCGTGCACCTATCTACAATAACTCGTTGGCTTTTTTGATTTTCCATAAATGTGAAGGCAAAATCACGCCTATGCGCGGTATGGCAGAATTTTCCGGTCTTGTCGTAGACGGTGAAACTTACTTTTGTCCGGAATTTTCAAACTATTACGAACAGGCTATCCCGGTATTAGTTCAACAGCCTGGATCCGCGGACGAACCCATCAAATGGGGCCAACCCACCGGTCTTAATATGGCGACACATGTATACGGATCCCGTAATGGCTTTTTAGTTAATGCCATCCACCCTCCCCTTGGTGCTTACTGTGACTTGCGTTTAACCAACCAGTCTGCGCTTGCCCAGTCAACAGTTCTTACCCCTCAAACGGCCGCTAATAATTACCCGGTGGATTCTATAGTACATGCGGGAGATATTTTTACCGTGAATACTGCTGGCACCAAAGGAAAGTGTATGTTTTCACTCATTCCCTATACCACTTATTATCCTCAGGGGGCTACATGCTACAAATATGATGATCATAATGGTAATTTAATTAGCGAATTTTACGAAAACCCTGATTTTCAAGCTTTTACCAACCCATGTCATTGCAATCCACGCCTCCGCCGGTGTTTGACCCGTAAAGAAGACTTTGAAATCGATACTTTAATCGCTAACGGAGAAGATGATGTTGAAGCCGGAACTCAGGTGGTATTACATAATACTATCGAGAACGAACGCGCCCGTAAGCGCTTGCGTGGAAAACGCCATACTCGTAAATCTAAAATGACTGATGCTGAGATAGGGGGCGCAGTTATGATTGGTGTGGTAGGATTAGGAGTTGTTTTGTTTGTAATTGCTGTAGCAATCAATGAATACCGTAAATCTTAATATCGCCGCGCGAGAAAATTGAATAATAATTTATAGCTATAAATTATTAAAAATGGATGACGAAACAATTCAACCGGAAACAATCAACAAAATCCAGCGCGCGGGGATGATTTGCCAACAAACATTGGATTATTTATGTAACTATATGAAAGGGCAAAGTACAAAAGAAATACTGAGTGATTTATATTACGATGACGCAACCCCTCCAGAAAGTTCAATCAAGGAATTGTGTAAAATGGGGGACACATATATTAGTGAACAAACGGCTAAAATATATAAAAAGGTTCAACAAAAAGGCACCGCCTACCCCACAACAATTTCTGTAAATGATGATATTACACATAAATCAACGGGTGTTTTAAGGGAGGGTGATCTTGTAAAAGTCTATGTTGCCGCGCATATTGAGGGTTGGACGGCGCATGCAAGTCGGTCATTTGTACTGGGGCCTGGTGGTGCTAAGGACGAATCCCTCCCAGTAATTCGTGCCGCGCAAGCCGTCGGTGAAATTGCCGCGCATCTCATCAAGCCAGACGTGGACGCTTATACAGTCACGCGAGTGTTGGAATATGCGGCACGGCAATATGGGTGCCGATTAAATCGTATGGTTACTTCCCATGAATCTTTTCAGTGGATGTTGAAAGGCATCCAATTCTTTCCCGGTGAATCATTCAAATTTGAACTTGGAGAAACTTACAATATTGATATTGCTGTGTCGGAAGGTCCGCAAGATACACAATTTGTTGAACCACCAGATAATACTGTTTATTTCCGGAATGATAAAAAATATCGACTCAAAACCTCGGCCGGTCGCCAGGTAATTGACCGAATCGAAAAGACCCATTTTATGTTACCTTTTGATATTAGCGAGTTTAGCGAACCCGTTGAGCGCTTTGGTATTCAGGATTGCATCAAAAATGAGCTTATCGAACCATGTGAAGTATACCGGGACCGGGCCACACGCACCGCGAGATATAGTTTTAGTATTATTATTGGGGATAACGGAATCATTAAAACGACGGGTGTTAAGAAGCTAGCAACCCTACCGAATGATGCCTTTTTGAAATCTGTGCTTAATCATTCATTAAAAACTTTGGAGCCGATTGAAGTACCGGAGAAATTATAATCACCCGTTATTACGGCTGATTATTACCCATTCATCGTCGGGTGGGGTGGTTTCAACTACCGCGGCCGGTTTGTGTTCGGCGCTGTATCGATGTATTATCGTATTTGTATTTATGGTTTGCGCAGGCTCTGTTTGATTTAGTATTTCACTCAAAGATTTGGCTTCCAAGCTGGCCATTTGTATATAAAACAAAATTTAATATGTTATTTTTATATCGTCAACAGCACACCATGGATAAAACTTTATTTCATAATTATTTTTTTTCATTTCGGTAATGAATTGTTTTATAGCGCGCTGCACCCGCTGGTCAAGCTCCTTCAAACGATCAATTCCGCTGTTGAAGGGGCTTACATCCCGGTGAAGCAAGCGCTGAATAAATTTTTTATCGATTGGGCCCGTGATTTGGATTACCCATACACCCCATACCGTAAAGATAATGTCTACTTTTTTATTTTCAGTCACCAAAGTAATAAGGTCCTCATAGGATGGATATCCGGGCGACTCATAGACATGAGTATGAAAGGTAATTGGAGTGACTGTCCAGGCATTGCGCGAGCACGTATACCTCCCGTCTTCCATATAACCTTTAAAACAATCCTTGGGCACCAGGCATCCTTTAACCACATTATATGATCCACACACCTCCATTTTATGATCGTACACATCACACATCCCCAGCAATGCAAATTCCGGTGGCAACCGACACTTCATTTATTATTACAGTTTATTTTATTGGTTGATTATATGGAACAACCCATACAAAAATTGAAATTGTCATTTTTTACTCGGTATTAATAAACCACAAAATGAATACAGAATCCCCACAAAACGGAATTGTTTCTTCAATTCAAAAATCCGTCATTCGATTAGTAAAACGACCATTAAATGGGTTGACAGTTGATTCTGTTTTAAAACAGGTACGGAATGACCCAATCCTCTCCCAAAAAACAAAAAGCATGATTTGTAATTATAGTAGCAACCCCGCGGTCCACTCTACAATTCTACTTACATTTGCAGAATCGCTGATAGTGGTATGGTCTACTATCCAAAACCACCCCGATAATATTGAAATTAAAAAGATTTTGGATGCTGCATTTAAAGACGAGAAATGCCTTTCTCTTACAGGTCAGATTGCTCGTCTAGTTGATTGTTTGAATGGATTTGATCCAGCAATCCAATATGAGATTTCAGATTCTGAGTATATTGCAAACATAATTATTCTTGTGAAATATAGGCTTGAAAGTGTAGGATTGTATAGTATTGAAAAGCATCGTTCAGAAGCCCTGGTAGATAGAGGTTATGATTTGGACCTTATTAATGCATGGGTAGATAAAATTTAATAACCATTAATTGATGGTTATTAATAAAAGAAAAAATAACTATACCAAAATTGAATTTTAAAAATAAAAATAAACTATACAACCATGAACCATAGCAACCAAAAATTTAGGTGGAAACATGTCACACCTTTTAACGAACTAACCTTTAATAAGGAATGGGCTAGAGATCCTTCAAAATTATCATATCTTTATAAGTTTGCTCAGACATTTCATAGCAACCTGACCAGTGATGAGGAATGGGATGAATTTTACGATATGATACTTGAAACCATTAAACGGGGCAATATTCACGGCCTCTCACTCTTATGGGATTCGATATATGTTAATAGAGATAGCCCATGCTATGAATGGTGTCTTGATAAAGCGGCTAGACACGGAAACCTTAAAATGTTTCAACATTGCTTGTACGGGTTTGGAAATTATACATCAATAAACGGAACTGAACCTATGAATTACGAAGATTTAATTAAAGCCGCAAACGATCCTGAAGTTTTAGCGTATCTAAAACGTCTTCAGCCTTGTGTGATGGATGGGAAACTATACCCTATGCGTAATATACATGAGGGGGAATGGGATGTTGAAATGCAAGATCACGAAAAAGAAGACGAGTTTTATAAAAAATGCAAGCTTTATCAATCTCTAAGCCAGACTGAATAACTTTTGATTAAAAGTTATTTGGGTTTTACTATTCAATAACAGAAAGGATCTTAAAAGGACAAATGTAAAATTGATTTGCCCTGAGGTCAGACGGGAAAACTGATATCTGACTTTCACCCTAGTGGTAAGCACAACAATCATGGCTTCGAATACTAACATTCCCTGGGTTGTCTATGGTACGGTCGAAGATGGATTACTGAATGGTATCTATGTAAACACTAACAACCAACCAGGACAAGCAACTATGAAATTGCTTGATGACATGGTACGTCATTACGATAATGATACTAAATATCCCAAATTATATGGATTATGGTGTATATTAATGAGGGATGAAAGAATTCCCACATACTATGACCAAAAATTCCTCGATAATAACATCAATAGCCAAGATGGAGTTAGTGGTTATACTATGGATTTACTTGCACAAATTCATAATGAACGCCATCAATGGAGTAAATTGGTGGGGTATGATAAGTGGTTGGAATTTAATCGGAATAATCGCGTATTCAATTCAATTTGGTGATGACTAGTGGTTGGTGTTATTAGGGTTATATTTATCCTATAATTATAGGATAAATATATTATTTGTTCGGTCGGTGAATGACGATATCCGGATGCGCTTTTATTTTGGCATCGAATGCCCCGTAAAGTTGCCGCAATTTCGGTGGTACCGCTGCCTTTTTAAAGGGCCGAATTTTACACGCCTTTTTAATTCGCGCTTTTTCCAGTGGGGAAAGTTCGAGAAAGTCTAATAGTTTATCAAGGTTAGTGGCCACCGCAGACGTTTTAATACAGCAAATAGCATGGTCGAAATTTTTAGGCTTTGTCCATGCGTCGAATTGTTTTTCAAGTTCGAAAAGATCAATCCCTTTTACCGCGTATTCTTGGAGTCCTATTTCAAGCTGGACTTTATTATAATTCCGATTGCTTATTTTGCGTATATTTGGGACCTGAAATCCGCGATTAAATTGGGATTGTACCGCATGATAAACATCATCAAATAAAAAGACCGCTTTCAGACGGGGATTTCCAACTTTGAGCGGGTGTGGATAGTGGCACAACAGTTGGTAAGTCATGCTGGTCATTGGCGAACCAAGCAACGCGTATAAATAATTACTGGCTACTCCGCCGATAGATACCATCCAAAATTTTTCTTTTGCAAGCGCGCGTGTGGCATATTCAAGCGTGTTTACTTTTGGACTGCTAAAATATTTTTTGGCCATGAGTTGAGGTTCTAGCCAGTTGGTTAAAAACCGCGTTTTGGTGTCTATTCTCAGGCTAGGTGTATGGGGATATAAACTAATCGCAAACCCTCGATAGTTTCGCGTTATTTCAGTTGTATTTTTTGGTTTGTGTGACAAATAATTACTCGTCGTAGTATTATATAGGGTGGTATATAGGCCTTTTTGTTTGAGCGCGCGGAAATAATCTTGGTTGTTTTGCGGAAAATAAGACCCCAGCAAGTGCTTTGTATAATATATAGTATTATCGTCTTGTGACAGCAGTGCCCCATTTGGGGTAATAAGGTCTTCTAAAAAACAAGGACGGAAAAAGAAACTATTGGGGGACATGCACAGTACATATTCAGTCTTTATTTTATCCCGGCATGTTTTTATTTGTGAATATGGTATATATGTCATTTTCCCAACAAGTTTTGGGTCATTTACTCCAGGGCGCGACGGGGTTCGATAAATAATTATAAATGAGTCAATAGCATCAAGACATAAAAACCGAAGTATGGAAGGTATAAAAAAGGTATGAAATTGATAGGCATCCGACGCGCGCCAAAATAAAACAATAAGCGTTATTTTGCTCATTTATGGTAGGTATACTTTTTAAGTTTTATAATCATCAATTAACATCATACTGACAGTTCCTACGCTCTTTGATCTTTTGATGGGTGTATTAGTAGGCGCTGCCGGGGTACCCGCCGCCGTATCAAAATAATCTTCGTCGATATTAAAGCTAGCGTGAATAACGTGACGCGGCCGATTTTGATAATCTTCAACCAATTTGTCGATGGCTTTATTTTCAATCACATCGACTACGATAAATGTAATCATATATTCAATAATATATACAATGACTAACTCGCTCGTTATTTCAATCAGTAAACACCCCAAAATCCCATATACGCACATCCCTAAGAGCACCCCCCGTTTCCACCATCGATAATTTTGTAAAGTATAATTATCCAATAAATAATTCACGAGCCGGAGACTGGCCGGTTCAAAAACGGCGACGACGCGATAAAATAAGTGCCGGTAAAAAGTACACACAATCGAAATCGCCGTGTGAAGTATAAAATCAACCCAAAAACTATACGTAAACCAAGCACACACCGCGCTGATGAAATGAAGGCGGAGTATCATGGCGCAGAGCGAGAGCAACCACCCACTAAATTTGCCGCGGGCCCAGTCGGTAAATATAATGTTTTCTAGGAGGGTGTCACCGTAATTAAGATAATGATTGGTGGTTTCCAATATTCGCCACATTTAAAAAAGGACTCTACTTTAATTATTTTTGGTTGAGTATTTTTGCAATTTTGTTCGTAGCACAGATACCACTACATTATATGGAACAATGGGAAGCAGCATTGACTGTTAGCTTACTTTTAATGGTGATATTAGGCGTGGGGATATATTATGAACTTCAACGCAAGTCAAAAAAGGATACTGTAATAACAGACTTAATTTTATTATTTGCATTACAAATCAGTATTGCAATTGTAGCCAAGAATAATATAGACCAATAGGGGCTATATTATTGATAAAATATTTAATTAGGGTTAAAATCAACTTTTGAAATTTTAATACCTGGCAGGATAATACCGATGCCTTAAAGGGTAAGAATACCAACTCGGTTGATATACTGGTCTATAATAAACAGGCATTAGAGGCCTAACATCAATATCCAGCTCTTTACGCCAAGTCTCAAGACTCCATAACTTGGTTGGGTTCGCCGCGTTATTACGAATACGATCTGCTAGCCATTTTTTCCCATCTAATTTATCAATGTCGCCAGCCATCCATACCAGACATGAACTAAAGAACTTGTTGAGATCCTGCTGTGAAGACCATTTGCGAAGTTCAAGCAACAGTTGGGAGTTGTGTTGTAGGTTAGAAATACTGGGTGTGTTTACTATGGAATTCATTCTCACTGAATGAGCGTTATATGCTAGACAAGAAATATTATATGTGTTTATCCCATAATTCATCCCCATATACAACAACATAGCATTTTCGTTGGTGGGACAAGCCAAGAACGTCTGTAAATATCGCTCAAGATTGTGGGCCTTGGTAGATTCCTCGGAGGATGGACGCTTCGGAGGGCGGTTAACAACCACAATATTTAATTCTTTCCGCAATACCCGTATTTGTTCTTTTACAATCATGTTTAAGATATCGATAAAACGCGGGTCGATCCGTATTCTTCCCCGACCTATAAATAGACATTGCAATTTAATTACAATATCTTGCAGAGTTGCAAAAAACATTATAAAGTCATTCAAATCCCTTTTAGACTTTTCACCCTCTTGTTTGGATACAGAGCGACTCATAATCAAAATGTGCAGAGCAAGGAGGCCGCATATATCCTTAGTCCTAATATTTGGATCTCTCGATTCCAAAAGTGCATCATGGAGCCGAGTTGCCGCTTCAATGCATTTTTTAGCAAAATCATCATGGGCATTCTCTGATATACCATCATATTGTAGATAAATAAGATTAGCTGTGCTTTTAACGACTTCAACAAGCATTATTTATGAAAGTTATTATCCTTTAGATAATATAAGTCTTTAGACCTATATTATCGCCTAAACATATGGCGAAAAAGAGCTGTCGCACTCGCCACTTATTAACCGTTCAACAGGGTAGATAAATGGTTTTACATCGCTTCCGCTAACCAGGCGCACATAGTCCTGGTAGACACCGCAACGTTTCTGGTAGTATTTAGGGTCGCATCCCTGGCGCAAACCTTCATCAGCCGGCATATTTTCGCACCGGACATCTTCAAAGGGTTGCCAGTCGCAGCCCGAGACGGCTACTTCTTGCTTGTAAGCCGGGGTAAAGTTTTCGCGTTCCTGGTAGGAACTCATATTACGATACCCGTGGAGCAGCGCGTGACATACAGTATTTACGGGCGCAACACCTGGTTGGGATTTTGTAGTAGGGATTACCTTCAATTTCTTTGGGTTGGTCTCGGTAAACTGCCCGCGCGATTTTTTATTCGCGGCCGAGTTATTACCGCACATTCGGAGGGCAGTAATAAAAACGACAAATAAAAGTGCTACCAGCAACATTAAAGATGCACAATTCTTCATTTATATATGTGGGACTTTAATTGCTCATCGATTTTTAACAACAACTCACGTCTTCTGGAATTCACAGGAGCATTTTTTGCCGTAAACCAACCTAACTTATCAAAATCGTAAGAAACACATTCTTTACGTAATCCTTTTTCTTTTTTGATTAGAGTAGGGTAAGGTGGCTTATTTGCAATAGGAACGACAAAGTAAGTAGTGGAATAAGGAAAGTTGTTACTACCTCGATAATCTTCCTTGACGGATTGATACTCTTGTGTCAAGTCGACCTGTAAATTAATGCGGGTTTCTTCACGAAATTCGCGCACGGCCGCGCGAAGACTACCTAATGGCTGGTCGAGGTGTTCATTCATATTCTTTTGACCCTTGGGCCACAACCATTCAGGCTCGTTAACACAGCTGTAAGACAGTTTAATCAACAGAGGAATGTGGTCTTTGATTTGATTAAATAGATGCTCTGCATGTGGGTAATCTTCATGATAAAACCGACATTTATGATTCACCCACAAATCATCCCACAACACCCTAAAATTATCGCGGTATTCGAGTAAACGTGAACGCTCTTCATGGGTCATCAAATTAAAGATAGTCCAGAGCTGTTTATCATTATATCGCCCGGTGACAAAAATATAATATTCATAAGTGTCTTTTTTATGGGCGCACATATACTCGATATCCTGGCCGTTATCATAATATAAAATGATACCGTAGGAATGGCGGCATTTTTTCTGCCCGTGAATATTAATCGACATACGCCCGGGTGCAAAACGGATCTTTTTCATCACCACATCGACAAATTTGGGGTAATTGCTATTCTTTTCTACTTCTCTTTCGCGGTCTTTTTTAATTAAAGTAAAATCATCCATCGCCATTACACATATTTTGTTGTTGTTTCAATAGTTAAAGTGATAAAATCAATTTTCTTGCGCCGCCCCGCAAACCGGGCACGCCTTCGGTGATATCACTCGCACAATTACCCAAACCAATTTTTATAAATAATAGCCATATTTATGGAGTTCTCGACATATTTCAGCTGGTTTTTAACCGTTTAATTTATGATATAGATTTAAATTTAAATCTATATTTCGATCAGTCAAACAAATCATAAACACATTCTACTAGCATTTGTACTTCGTTATTTGGTTCTGTAAATAAAATACCTCCATCATCGCTAATACCTAAAACCAGTTCTTCTAATGTAGCATCGTGTCCAACTGCAATATTAAAAAAACGTTCTTTTTCACCTTTCTTGATGGTTAAGCGATTCCACTGTACAAGCCCTTGGTATCCATCACTATAATCTAATGGCTTGCAAGTGATTGTATAATCGGGTAAATTTTCAGTGAGTTCGTGGATGCATGTATTGAGAAAGGTTTGCGCCATATTTTTTTTCTTTTTCTAAAAAAAAAGAAATCAATTTTCACCGTTTGTCCCGCAAACCGGGCACGCCTACGGCGATATCACTCGCACAATTACCCAAACCAGTTTTTATAAATAAGTGCTCGACAACACTTATTTTCAAGCATTTAAAACCACCATTTCGCTTGATTGTTCTTTTGCATAAGTCCAGGTATTACCTGAAACCAATCCTTGAATCAAAAATCCGTCTCCCAAATCATAGCATAATACTAGTTGACCTACTAGTTCCAAAGATTTACCTGGAGTTGAAAACCGAGATACTTGAAGTGGCTTACCTCTATATAAAAGTATAGTTGAGGTCGAGAGTTCGTTTCTGTCAAAAGTTAGGCCTTCCACATTACTATAAAATTTACACCCATCAAATCCGGTAAAAGTCAAATACCTATCAGTAAATAAGGCGTCAAGTTTTTCGGTATCTGGTTTAGCATATAATACGACATCATAATTTTTGTAATACCCATGAATACCGATTTTGGACAACAATGAATCTTGGTTCTTAATCCCGGCATGCGCGCAAAGATTTTCGATTTCAGGTGACTCTTGGGTAGTATGCCGAGCATCGGGAGCACAACATCCTACACTATAAATCTCGTGATCCCAATCACTAAATATTTCTGGAGAACCTTCACCATGATAATGCCGGGTTGGTATAAACACTTTATCACCTACAATTTGATGAGTATAAGCAAAAGGTTCATAGTCATTTTTACCCTCTAATAACTGACATACAATAAAGCCAAAATGTGGATAATGTGTTTCAAGAATATTCTTTACGGTCGGATTAAGGCGGAAACTTGTATCTAAGCGGTCAAAATCCGCAAGTGAATTCACAATACTGGCTTGATAAGATCCCACGTAATGAACTTTTAATGTATTTTTTGAATGGGCGCTTCGTGTAAACTTCAATTTAGGAAAATATGTAGAAAGTTGGCTAAAAATATCTTTGTATTGGGTCATATCAATTAAACTCAAACCGTTAGTGGTGGGGACGGGAAGAATCATAGCATTTTTAGTTTCAGACCGCGCGTTATTCTGATAGACGGTAAGCTGGGTACCATTAATACCAGCAACGGCTAAAAGGCGAGTTTTAGCTAAGCGCGCGGGTCCATTTGTGATGCACATTTTAAGTTATGGTGGACGCTTTAAGCCTTTGTAATTTTTCGTTTTCTTGATGCCTTTTTGGGTGGTGCATCGGTGTTGGTATTCGCCGGTTTTGGAGCAGCCAACTCGGCATCCAGCGCGCGTTCTAATTCATCAAGCTCACCGCGCCACAGTGCAATATCCGTGGTCTTGAGTAGGTACTCGATTTCATCTTGGATTTTTTGAATTTCATTTTGGATTTCGGCGAGTTTCTGCTTGGTGAAGCTTCGAATTGACATGCCCAAAAACTCGTGGGGATACCCGCGCGTGTCCATGTCAGCATAAATATCTGCTTCGTCCCGGCGATGGATTTTCAAGGTTCCCTCCATAACTTCAAGCACGAATTTATATTTGAGTTGTAAGTGGGGAAATTGATCCTTGAGGTAGGTGATACGAAGTTGGCGCCGTTCCTCATATTTTTTAAGGCGGATCTTGCTATAATGGCTTAGCAGTTCATAAACGTTATCAAAACTTAAGATGTGTTGATGGGTTTCATCGAGCACGCTGATGGTTTCCTTTTGTAGGGTATCTTTCAATAACAAAGTCTCATAACTGGGGGGCGCGCCGAATTTCTCCTCTGAATACCCATAAATCTTGTAGATTACTTCTATTGCGTCTTCATCCCCGTCTCCATCAATCTTAAAGTCCTTTATATAACCTTCCTCAACCCAGTCTTCAAGCTGTTGTTTATATTTTTTCCATGAATATTTGAGGGGAACTTCAATAATCTCGATATAGTCGGATTTTAATTCAAATTGACCATACATGACTAGCTTTCCCTCTTCATCAACTACTCGTCCTTTGTAACCCCTGAAATAAGGCAATATTTTTGATGGAATAAAGGCAACGGTTGCTGGCGCGGATTTCTTTTTAATTGTAAATTTACCCCTGAAGCCGCCTTGGGTAGTGGTTGGTGTCGAACTGGTTTTTTCACCGGATTGCGTTGGTTTGATGCTATTTTTCAGTCGTTGCTGCTCGACGAAATCAATCCATTCCCGATGCAATTTAATAATATCTTTGGGATTATACGACCATACCATAGAACTCCATCCGGTGCCAATCCCTTTAAGGCCATTAATTAATGGCATGCAAATAACAGGGTAATAAGTATATGGTTCACATCTATACCCTTCATTTTCTGTTGAGGGTAATAATATATTATCAAGCGGGTGAAAAATATAATTGACAATTGGGTTTAAAGCAGTAAAAATATAACGGGCTGATGAAGCATTTTTACCATTTTCGGCACGCGTCCCATAATTTCCAAATGGTTCAAACAAATTAATATTATTGGTACCGGGATAGTTTTGCGCCATTAATATAATCGCATTATGAATACTTACTTCACCATGCTCATAGCATGATTTTTGTATGATTATACCTGATGCCGCGGATAATTTCATTGAAGATTTACCGGGTTTATCCATACCTTCACTAAACATCGTCCAAAGACATTTACGCTGGGATGTTTTCAACCCGTCAATTCCAGGAATCGACCGAAGCACATCCGCCCAGCTAAAATGTTTAAAATGATTATCTAAAAATTCCCCAATAGTCATTTTACGGAGAGGGTCCGGGCGCGGTTCAATATGGGACAACCATTGTTTACGTTTGTCGGCCAAATTTTTATTAAATGCAAGTTGCACTTTTTTCTTACACTCCGCCGTATACTCTAAATCAACCAGAAAAAGTTCTTTAAAAGCATTTTTTTGTTCGGCGGGAAGTGCCGACCCGAGACCCTTACAATGCCGGATTTCACAATTTGAAATTTTATTTGTTTTATTCCATTCATCAAACTGTTGTTTGGTATAAAATTCATGCAACAGCGTTCGATTTTTATAAACGCGCACAATAGCCGTTTCCATAAATTTCAAAAATCCGGACTCTAGTAGTGGTTCGAATAATTCGGCAAAGAGCAACATGGTTAGTCCACGAATATGTAACCCATCATCATCGGCATCACTCAATACCACAACACAACCATAACGAAGCTTGCGCCGATTTTCCGGCAGCGCGTAATCAACACCCGTTTTAAGGCCGAGGAGTACTTTAATATTAGCAATTTCTTTATTTTGGGCGATGCGGTCTTCTTTGGCATTCATGGTGTTGAGCCCCTTGCCGCGGATGGGAAATACACCGCAATAATCCGTCCCGTTAGGTAGGGATGTTCGCCCGTTTACCGCAAAGGTTTTAGCCGAGTCACCTTCAGTAATAAATAAAATACATTTTTGCGAATTTCGCGTTCCCGCATCGTTCGCATCATCGGCTTTTTCAACCTTGACATAGCGCACTTTTTTACCATCAGTTTTGGAGCGTGCTTTTATGTTTTGCGATGCATGGAAATCTTTGTACCATCCTACCCAATCCCATTCCATGATTTGATTAAATACGGCCGGTTTTAGGGTCAGTTTGGGTACTTTTGATACCAATTTGGCTTTTGATTGAGAACCAAATGCGGGGTTGTATAATTCTGCATTAAAAAACAATCGAAAATATTTTTTCAGGTGGGTAAGGGTGGCTTCAAACTTGAGTTTTGCTTTTATCCGTTTAGCAAGTTCTGGTAAAAGTGCATCCCAGACTGCTTTGATGTGGTTGCCTCCAGCGTCTGTCACTACACCATTCACGAATGAAATTTCCCGGACAGCGCTAGTATCATCTTGGACGATAAGGAGTTCACCCTCAAATCCCGAATCTGAATCGTCTTCGGGAGGTTTAATTTTGGGTAGATGAACTTGGACTAATTCGTCATCATCCGGATAATAATAGTCGGATACATAACTGGCGAAATTCGTTTGATATTCCCGGCCATTAAACTTTGTTTTTACACCAGTAATTGCCGCGGCGTCAATGACATATTTTTCCATGAGTTGTAAAAATTGGGGAGTGTAGCCATCCGGCATCCCAAAACGTTCAAAATCAGCCTCATAGCTGATTCGTACGCTAAATGGTGGTTCTAAGGTATATGGTTTAATTAAAGGTTCCGAAATTTTAGACATATTTTTCGAGGATGTTTGCAAGTAATATAACTTTTGTTGCTTATCATAAACCTCAACCTTAAAATTTTGAGAGAAAATGTTAGTCAAAGATGCGCCTAATCCGTTTTTACCCGATACTAGTCTTTTCTGACCATCATCATAGTTGCTTGATGTTAGCAAATTAAATAAAGCTACTTCTGGAATGTATTTATCTTTAATAATGTGATGTTTTTCAATAGGTATAAAATACCCGTCATTTTGAACGGAAACTTCTTTATTATTTACAACTACATGTATTTGCCCAGGATCAATATCAAACCTACGTGACCGTCTAACATTATCATTCGCATTACTAATAATTTCTACATAAATTTGAAATAAACCATGATTATAGTCCATTTCTATGGGTTGAATTGCATTATCTCTGTAGACTTCTTTAACTATTTTTTCGGTCTGTATAGAACCCAAATATGTGTCAGGCCTTAAAAGTACTTGTTCATGCAGAGTTAAAGCTTCGATCTTTTCTTTTTTTGGGGGCATTTGTTTGATATAACAGTATTCTATTATATCAATTTCGAGGGACTAATAATACAATAACTACTTTGTTATTATGTGTTGTGCTAGTTAAATAATTCGGCCGTAAAATACACCCATGTTTATATCTGCGTCAATTACCCCTGAAAACTTTATGATTACGCGATATTCGGTATCATAGGTTGGTAAGTAATTTTGCGCATCAATTATATAATAAGTACTATTATGGTATTTCTTTGTAGTTATTTTAGTAAAGAAATGACTATCCGAATTACTTACAATCTCTGCTGAGGTAAGATTTGGTCGCAAATCTATTTGAGCGTCATCAATTTTGATGACGATGGCTTCTATATAAGATTTCATGTTAAATCTGTTTATTCGGCTAGAGGATATATTATCATTCAGGTGGAATATAAAATAAATTCGGTATAACCACGGATTATCTACATCCATAGACATGAATTCCTTGTCTCCCCAAATACCCATTGTATCGAATATACCTGGTTGAATGACTAATTTACTACACATAGAAACATATATAAACTCATCATCTTGTGTAATTTTGCTTTTCACTCCCGGTATAAAACATACTGACAAATTTATGGGATTGTTTATACGGAATTTATAACTATAAATATTAGAGAACTTTTCGTTATTTAACGGGAAATCCATGATTGTTTATGGGGATGATGAAGTGTGGTAAATCAGTTTTCGTGTAGCGAAAATTGATTTTCATGCCTCGGCGTTTTTATACATAAATGAAGCCGACATCTGTTGAAATTAATTATGGTATGAATGCTCTATCAAACCTATGTACTAAAAAAGACATTTCGTTTCATGAACATCATTATCCTATTTTATGTGAATTCTTTAATCATTTTGAAGAAGAACGTTGGGAGGCAGCATATAAAATTTTGATGATGTACTGTCTACAAACATATGATGGGTGTTTTTATCCTGATGGGTGTCTTTATCCTATTTATAATTTTATATATCGAAATATCACAAACAACTCTACCCCGTGGTGTATAAAATATAAAGCATATACAAAACTATTGTTTCCAACTCAAACTAAACATGTTGACAAGTCTTGGGGCTCCGATGTTTAATTACCGGTTATTTCAACCAATCAGTTTTCACGCTGGTGTTGCGCCTAAAAAAGGTAATAACTGATAATTACCAGTTATTTAGAAGGATACCACGATATAGTATAATTATAATCAGAATCCCTAGTAACAATAAATTTCATTTGTAATTCATGTAATATCTCTAATGTCATACTAGTATATGTTATATAGTTAATATTTTTATTCATGGCTTCCATAATACGATGAGAAATTTCATATCTCTTTTTGGCATTGTCGGTAGGAGACTTGGTATCATGTGTTGGGAGAATTGGGAACCCGCATTCAGCAGCTTTTCCGGGCATCATAAGTAAAGATATCCTATTACACTCAATAATACGAGGAAAATTTTCATCATAATTATGGTTCCATTTCATAATTTCTTGGTTTGTAGTCAGATCTTTGATTATAGATTCCATGCTCGTTTCAACCATAAAATAGATGGAAGAAAAATCAATTTTCGTGCTTATTCTACGGGGCAAAAAAGTTTTGAGTGGAGGGTATATATATTCACTCGCGAGTGCTTAAAGATGGCCTGTTATATAAATGGGAAATAAAAATGCGGTTTTACATAAGGAACATATAAGACAGAAACAACGGTGTAATGCTTTTTTTGACCGCATTGGCGAGCATCAGTTAGACAAATTAATAAGGGCGCTGGCAAGTGTAAAAAAATTTTGCGATGTGTTTGGTAAACAAATAATAACACCTGGGCCAAATACTAATATCTATAAATCTTTGGAATTTATAGAGAAATTACAGACAGAATATAGGGATGAATTTGTTGATGATTGGGATTTATTTTTTAGTTTCCCGGTAAACGAATTAAATGGTTATTCGCGTATGGTATTTCCACTGTACTGTACAAATTTGCTAAAGGATATTAAAGGGTATTATGGAGTTGATAAAGTAAACCAAATAATTCTTTATGATTGAGGATAAATTTACCCTCAATCAGTTACTCCTAATAATCGTCAGTATTAACCGACGGTTTGCGTTTCTTGATTGTATTTACTAATAAAATGGCTGCATCATAATGTCGATATGTAATCGCCTTATCCAACGGTGTTTGCGAGAGGCTATCTTTTACATTAATTTTAGCACCAGCGTTTAATAAGGTCCAAACAATCATCATTTTACCAGCTAATGCAGCCCAATGTAATGGGGTTTCATCGCGATCGTTTTTTATATTAACGGGAGCACCGGCATCTATCATATATTTTATGGTTTCTAGATCCTCGCTATATACAGCGTAATGCATAGGAGAACTTTTATGGAGTGTATCTCGTGCATCGATATTAGCGCCCTCGGCCATCAAGGCCTTGATTTTTTGAATATCGGCCTTTTGGCATGCATCCAGAAAATTTTCATCGGACGGGTCCATGGTATAGTTTTAGATTTAGGATAGAAAAAATTTTAAATCAGTTTTTGAGCGCCGCGATGGTGGAGGGTGTATATATGCACTCGGGAGTGCTTAAAGATTCCCTCTAATATAAATGGGAGCCGCGGTGTCATTGTTTTATGAAAAACCTAAAATTCATGTATTTTTAGATGCGTTGGGTGAAAATCAAGTCGAGAATTTAATCAAACATTTAGTCATTGTTATGAATTTCTGTCATTTAAACAATGAACTTACACCGAATTCACACGTTCATAAGTCATTTAAATTTTTACATGACCTGCAAAATGAATACCGACGCAATTATGATAATAAATGGCCCGAGTTTTTCGAATGTGATTTTACTACACCACCCTCTACTATATTTAAAATACGATATTCGCAGTGTCAACGTTTACTCCTGTTCGGAATACAGGATTATTACGGTCAAGACAAAACCAAAAATATTATTTTAGATACATTAATTTAGGGCAAATTTACCCTAAATTAGTAACTGGCTCGGCTATACTTTCCTATACTTTA
>Ga0209273_10000794_pt1 | contig 34956 bp, 30 predicted proteins | sample tdAd471_FD_187126 | JGI IMG/M metagenome (GOLD analysis project Ga0209273, IMG submission 187126) | Marine sediment microbial communities from the Atlantic coast under amendment with organic carbon and nitrate - tdAd47.1 (SPAdes)... | ecosystem: Environmental > Aquatic > Marine > Coastal >...
GGCTTCGATTGCGCGCCAGTCGTTGCCCGTAGCAATTGCGACGGCGTCAATTCCGTTCATAACACCTTTGTTGTGCGTCGCCGCACGGTACTCATCGACCGCGGCAATATTGCTGGTCATCACGATCGCATCGCGCACCGCGGTACCATCCAGATCTGCAGTCGCCAGCGCCTCAACGTCGAATACAGCTCGTGCAGTGACAACGGAACGATCAACGAGGTTCGACAATATCCGCAGCGCCACATTGCCCCCGCAGATTTCCGCGATCCGTGGCGCCAGCGCCTCGCAAATCGTGTTCACGAGATTAGCGCCCATCGCATCACAGGTATCGACAAGTACGTGGATTGCGATCGCGAGTTTGCCGTCGGGCAGTTCGAGCTGTCGTACGTCGATCTCCCGGGCGCCGCCGCCGCGCTTCACGAGACGCGGGTGCACCTGATTGGCCAGCGTAAGCAACTCCTCGCTTGCCCGCACAATGCTGCGGGCCGCGGCATCGATATCGTCTACGTCCGTAACATGAACCTGGCCTGCGAGCAGCGACTCCTCGCAGTCGGCCTCGAACCCGCCGTGCTTTCTCGCGAGCCCGGCCGCGAAACTCAGGCCGGCAACGATCGACGGTTCTTCGACGGCCATCGGCACAAGCCGGTCCTTGCCATTGACGATGAAATTCGGCGCGATCGCCAGCGGCAGTCCGAAAACGCCTACGACGTTCTCGATCATTTTGTCCGCCGCATCGGTCAGCAACACGTGACGACCGGTTCGCAATGCCGTGGCGTCCTCGACCGAGAGCCAGCCACTGTTCTCGAGCGCGTCGATACGCTGCCCGACATCGAGCCGGTACAGGCCGGAAATCCGGGAATCGATCATTATTTTGCTTCTGGGGTCAGCATCGCGCCGTGCAAATCGAGGTTCATATCCAGGTGCCGAAACCCGAGGGTCTCGGCAACGCCTGTGAATGATGCCAGCGAATCCGTCGCCGCCGCCAGCGCTATGCCCACATCGCCGCCGCCGGCGCCGCAAGGCTTGTAGACGGTGCCATGCGCAGATGCGGCATCAATGAGGCTTGCATGCCCTGCGCCGAAGATGCCCAGTTGATAGTCAGCGTCGAAACGGCCTAACGCTTCCTTGTAATGATCAAGCTCTTCGAGGATACGCGCGACCGAACCGTTCCTGAATACGGCCGCAAATTGGTCGGCCGCATCGCCAAGAGCTGCCCTTGACGCCGCCGCCGGCTGTACCTGCAGTCGTTCAAGCCTGCTGCGCGTATCCGCTGCAACGCCACTCCAGAATACGGCGTAGTGGAGATCCTCCGGCCAGGCAACACGGCGGCTGCCTTTGTCGCCGATTCGATAGTCGATGACGCCACCGGCCAGGCTGCTGGCGATATCGATGCCACTTCCCATGCCGCCCTGAAATTCGCGGTGCGCCCGCCTCGCAAGCTCGGCATCGTCTGCTCTGCTGATCGCGGACATCGCCGTCGCCAGCGCAACGGCAAGCGCTGCGCTCGAACCAACACCGATCTTGATGCCATTCTCCCGAAACGAACCGGTATCCAATACGAATGACAGCGATTCCGGTGACGATACTCCTGCCGCATTCCAGACTTTTTCGAACAGTGCGAAATCCTCGCCACCGGCACGCCATGACAATTCGCCGGATCTGCCACTGAACAGGCCTTCCGAGTCACTGAAGCCGGGCGCAGTAACAGCGTGACAATCTCCTTCGCGCGGAGCGATCGTTACGGTCGCGCGGCGATCAACCGCCATCGAGATTGCAGCAGCACCGTCGAGAACAGCGTACTCCCCGGATATGACGAGTTTCCCGGGTGCGCTTGCGCTGATCGTCGTCATTCGCCGGACACCAGTGCTGCCCCGCGACCGATCGCGCTGCTGTGAACGGCATGTACGCCGGCGAGCTGCGACAGCGCTTCGACGACCCGCGGCTCATCGCCCGGCAGGCAGACAGCTTTCACCTGCGGTCCCGCGTCGATCGTGAAGAAGACAGCAACGCCCTCCGACTGCAACTCGCGCACGGTCTGCAGGCAATCCAGTGTTGCTGAATTCCAGTACACGACGGGCGGCCGTGAGGCCCACATGACCGAGTGCATCTTGAGGCAATTGTGCTCTGCAATGCTCGCAAGCATGCCGAAGTCGCGTTCGGCAATGGCATCCCTTGCAGTCGCGAGGTCCATCGGCTGCTCTTCGACCCACCGCGAATAAAACGGTGACGTTTTGCGGCTGATCTCCATAGCCTCGCCGGACCCGACCAGCTTGGCCTCCGGCTCGGTGATCGCCGCGATGACCCGCAGTGGCCACGCGTCCCCGTCGAGAATGCTCTCGACGACGACCCCGTCAGCGCCGTTGCGCAGTTCCACGAATCCCCCATACAGCGAACGCGCCGCCGACCCCGAGGCGCGTCCCGCGAGAGCGGCAAGTTTGGCCGTAGTCCGCTGCAGCCCGCGGGCCGCAGTTGCCGCAACCACCAGTGCCGCAAATGACGAAGCCGACGACGCGAGGCCGGCCGCCAACGGGAAGTTACTGCGACTTGACACCTTGCATCGCGGCCGGTCGGTACCAAGTACGGTGTCCAGACATGCAGCGACACGCGGTAGCAGGTCCGGCCTTTCAGCACCGTTGACACTCAGCCGGTCGCGGTCCAGATCACCATCGAGATCGACGCTCGTTTCAGTGTAGAGATCGTCAAGTGTTATCGAGATCGAGCCCACGGCCGGCAGGTTGCGTTCACTGTCGCGCTTGCCCCAGTACTTGATGAGCGCGATGTTGGGCTGGGCTCTTGCGGTTGCCCCCATGATCGTAAAATCCGGCGTGGTCGAAGCAGACGGGACGCGAATTATAGCCCAGTCCGGGCGGCGCCTCGCAGCCTGAAAAAGTGTACGCTACTAGGCCGATTCGGCCCCGACGAGGATTTTGTGCCAGCAGACTTCCAACAACGCATTGATCACTACACAGACCGCGTGGCGAAAAGGCTGGATGGCGTGTTGCCCGGTCTCGATGTCGAGCCCTGCCGGCTGCACGAGGCGATGCGCTACTCTGTATTCAACGGTGGCAAACGCGTGCGACCACTGCTCGTCTATGCCACCGGTGAGTGTCTCGGCGTGCCTGAGTCGAATCTCGACGCGCCAGCTGCCGCGATCGAACTCATACACGCCTTCTCGTTGGTGCACGACGACTTGCCGGCGATGGATAACGATGATTTGCGCCGCGGTATGCCGACCGTGCACAAGAAGTTCGACGAGGCAACCGCGATACTCGCAGCCGACGCGCTGCAGCCGCTGGCATTTTCCGTACTCGCGGACATCGACGGTGTGCCTGGAGACCGTCGCGTCCGCCTGGTCAAGCTCGTCGCCGACGCATGCGGCTCCGTCGGAATGACGGGCGGCCAATCGATCGATCTGCTTGCGGAGGGCCGCACCCTCGAAGTCGACGAACTCGAGCATATGTATGCGCTCAAGACCGGCGCGTTACTCCACGCATCGATTATGTCCGCCAGTCTGCTGGCGGATGACATCCCGGAAAACCACGTCGCCGCGCTCGACAGATTCAGTCGCGCCATTGGCGTTGCGTTCCAGATCCGCGATGACCTGCTGGACGTGGAAGGTCACACGGACGTCATCGGCAAACCGGCTGGTTCGGATGAACGTCTGAACAAGGCGACGTATCCCGGGCTGTTCGGAATCGAGGCGTCGCGCAGACGCTGCGACGAATTGCTGACCGACTGCCTGCAGCATCTCAGCGTACTCGACGGCGTCGAAGCCCTGGCCTGGCTGGCTCGTTACATTGTGGACAGAGGTAGCTGACCTGGTGCAGAAACGCTCGATATTGCACGTCGACATGGATGCCTTTTATGCGTCGGTCGAACAACGCGACAACCCGGAGCTGCGCGGCCAGCCTGTTGTCGTCGGCGGCGGTAGTAACCGCGGCGTCGTCGCCGCTGCAAGTTACGAGTCACGGGTGTTCGGCATTCGCTCGGCAATGCCGATGGCCGAGGCGCGGCGACGCTGTCCTGACCTGCGTCGCGTCGCTCCCCGCATGTCTCATTACCAGGACGTCTCCCGCGAAATATTCGCCGTGTTTCGCGAGTTCACGCCGCTCGTCGAAGGCCTCTCTCTCGACGAGGCCTTTCTCGACGTAACAGGGAGCAGCAAGCTGTTCGGCTCTGACTTCGACATTGCAAAGGCGATCAAGCAACGTATCCGTGAACGAATGCAACTGACGGCGTCGGTCGGGGTTGCCGGCAACAAGCTCGTCGCGAAAATTGCATCCGATCTCGACAAGCCGGACGGACTGGTCGTCATCACAACCGCCAACCTGCACGAGAAACTCGATCCGCTGTCGGTCGCGGTGATCCCCGGCATCGGGAGGGAGACGCAGGCGCGCCTGAGCAGGATCAGCGTACGCACGATCGCTGATTTACGCCATGGCGAGGATCACGATCTCGAGCCCATCTTCGGGCGTTTCACGCAGAAAACGCGCGATCGGGCGGCCGGGATCGACGATCGCCCGGTCGTCCCGTCGCGCGCCGAAAAGTCGATCAGCGCCGAGGAAACCTATGACGTAGATCTCGCAGACCGGGGCGATATGGAGCGCCAGTTGCTCCGCCTGGCCGAGCGGACGTCAAGCCGCCTGCGCAAGGCGCAACTTGCTGCCGGCACGGTACAGGTGAAAATCCGGCAAGCGGACTTTCAGACATTTACGCGGCAGAAGAGCCTGCAACCACCGGGCAACGGCACTGACCAGGTCTTCGAACTGGCGCGCGCGCTGTTGCGCAGCTGGCTTGCGAAGAACCCGGGCGCCCGCATACGTTTGCTGGGCGTCGGCGGCAGCAACCTTGCGCCTGCCGGGCAGGATGATCTATTCGCCGGGCAAGACGCCGCGCCAGGAACTGAAGTCGACCGCACGGTTGATGAAATTCGGGGTCGTTTCGGCAGCGCCGCAGTCAGCCGCGCCCGGACATTGGAAGGACCGTGAATAAGGTAGAATCGGGAGCCGACCTCGGCAGCGCCGACGGATAAGAATAATGTACACGAGCTTCTTCGGACTCAATGAAAAGCCGTTCGCGATAACGCCCGATCCGCGTTACCTGTTCATGAGCGAACGTCATGGCGAGGCGTTGGCGCACCTCGTCTACGGCGTTACGGAAAGCGGCGGTTTCATTCAGCTGACCGGCGAGGTGGGTACCGGCAAAACGACACTCGTGCGAACGCTGCTGCAGAACCGCTTGCCCGAGAACACGGATGTCGCCGTGGTTCTGAACCCTCGTCTGTCAGCGATCGAGTTCCTCGAAACAATTTGCGAAGAGCTCGGTATTTTGCGGCCCGAATTTAAAGGCAGCACCAAGGCGCTTGTTGATGCGCTCAACAAACAACTACTGCACGCCTATGCCGAGGGACGGCGCGTAGTCCTTGTCGTCGACGAAGCACAGAACCTTTCGCGCGACGTACTCGAACAGGTACGGCTGCTTACCAACCTTGAAACGTCGAAGCAAAAACTGTTGCAGATCATCCTGATCGGTCAGCCCGAACTCAGGGAACTGTTATCACGTGATGACCTGCGGCAGCTCGCCCAGCGAATCACCGGTCGTTATCATCTCGAACCGCTGGCACGGGACGAAACGGCGCAATACGTCGAGCACCGATTGCGTGTCGCGGGCGCGCTGGGGGAAGTCTTCGACAGTGGCGCCAAGCGGGAAATTTTTCGACTTACCGATGGCGTTCCACGATTGATTAACGTCATCTGTGACCGCGCGCTTCTCGGCGCCTACAGCCGAGAGCTGCGCCGGGTCAATCGCCGCCTCATCAGACGCGCCGCAGCGGAGATCAAGGGAATTCCCTATGCCGTTCCATGGCTGCGCTGGGCGCTGCCGATGATCGCTGCCGTGGCCGTCGTCATCATAGGTGCAAGTGGCTGGTCGCTGCTCGACGAGCGTATGGCTCCGGTTACCACACAGCAGGCGCCGGTTGCGAACACGAGCCAGGACGGAGTCGCGCAATCAGCGACTGAAACAGCCGGTGTCGAATCGACGCCCTTACCGGAGCCGGTACCGGAACCCGAGCCTGAACCGCAGCCAACGCTCGACGAACAACTTTTGCTTGCCGACGAGCTTACAGGCCTCGATACCGCGTTCACCGTGCTTTTCGAATTATGGGGGCTCGAGTATTCCGGCGGCAACGGTTGCACACAGGCAAGCAACTCCGGCCACGCCTGTCTGATCCATCGTGGCTCCTGGGGCACCCTGCGACGACTCGACCGCCCGGCAATTCTCACCCTGACCGATAGTCGCGGCGACACCCACCGCGTAGTCCTGACCGCATTGCGCGGCGACCATGCCGAGTTGTCGATCGCAGGTGTCAGCGTAACGCACCCGTCCATAAGCGTGGCCGACATGTGGTTCGGCCAATACACGATGCTGTGGAAACCACCGAATGGCCAGCCCTTTGCCCTCGGGCCGGGATCGGCGGATCAGAATGTCGTCTGGTTGCGACGCAGCCTTGCGACAATTGATGAACGGTATCGTGCCGAACCACTGGACTCGGACGACTTCGACGTTACTCTTGAGCAGCGTGTGCGCGACTTTCAGCGTGATCATCGACTTGACGTGGACGGACTGGTGGGCCGGCAGACCCAGATCATCATTAATTCATTGCTCGTGCCGGACGGCACACCTCGCCTGACCACACCGAGACTCGCCCGGGACTGATCTATGTCTTTCATTCTCGATGCACTGAAAAAGTCGGAAACCGATCGACAGGAGCAGGGCTCCGCGGAATTCGCAAACGTGCCGTCCAGCGACGACTCGCCTGGCGTACCCCGATGGCTGTGGGTACTCGGAATTTTGCTCGCCGTCAACATCGTCGTATTGCTCGGGCTGTTACTACGTGACGACACGCCGGACATCATTAACCCACGCCCTGCAGAACAAACGGATGCAGCGACATCCGGAAATGGCTCCTTCGCCGAACGACTCGAGGAAGTTCGGGATCAGCAACCGCCGAGCGCTACGGCTTCGCAACCCGGCACAGATGCGGCCGACGAGGGCGTGACAGCAGTGCCTGCACAAGTAGCCTCTGCGCAAGTAGCTCCGGTCCAGCCAGCCCCTGCAGAAACGGCGTCTGCATCGCAGCACACGCTGAGAGCACTACCGACAGCTGACGAGCTGCGTGTGACCGGCCAGATGCAAATCGCCGAGCTGCATCTCGATATTCACGTCTACAGTGATGCGCCTGCCGACCGCTTCGTGTTTATCAATATGGTTCGCCACCAGGAGAAATCCCGGCTCGCCGAAGGCCCGGTAGTGAGGGAGATCACGCCCGAGGGCGTCATTCTCGACTACCTCGGCACCGAATTTTTGTTGCCGCGCGAATAGTGGCCACCCGGTTCCGGTTGTGAACACCCCCCTGTCGACGCATCTGACCGGTGACAACCTGGCCAGCGCGTTGATTTCCGGCATTCACCGGGTCATCGACGAGCAGGAAATCCTCAACCAGATCAACGTCTTCCCGGTTGCAGACGGCGACACGGGAACGAATCTGAGCCTCACGCTCGGCGCCGCGTTGTCCGTACTGCGTCAGGCAGAGGAGCGGCACCTCGGAACCATGCTGGCCGCCGTTGCCGATGCCCTGCTCGACGGTGCGCGCGGTAATTCGGGGGCGATCGTCGCACAGTTCTTCCAGGGCGTCAGCGACTCGGCAGGCGAACTGAGCCGTTTTACGACATGCACGTTCGGCAAGGCCATCACGCTGGGCAATGACTACGCGCACGGCGCGCTCTCCAATCCCCTCGAAGGAACTATTCTGTCGGTTATAGCGGCATTTGCGGAGAGCGTGAAGCATCAGACGATCGACAATGTGGAACAGGATTTCGCGACCGTCATCGACACCGCGCTACAGCGCTCGGAGATCGCATTGGACGAGACTCCGAAGCAGCTCGATGTCCTCCGCAAGGCTGGCGTCGTCGATGCAGGCGCCAAGGGTTTCGTCGCACTGATCGCGGGCATGGCTGAATTCATCAAACATGGCCGCATCGCGCCCGAACCGGATTTATCACTGATCAGTCTCGAAACGCCGATGATGACCATGGGCAGTGCGCAGACCGCCACTTATCGCTATTGCACGGAGTGCATTGTCACGGGCACGGATATCCACCGCCGCCATCTTCGTGAAGAACTCGCAGAGCTTGGCGACTCGCTGGTCCTCGCAGGTACCAAGCGCAAGGCAAAAGTGCACATTCATGTCGACGAGCCCGACCTGGTGTTCGACGTCGCACGCCGTTATGGTGACATCAGCGCCGAAAAAGCCGATGACATGAGGCGCCAGCAGGCGAGCAGCCACGATGCGAGCAAGCGATTCGCGGTCATCGTCGACTCGGCTGCCGATATCCCGGACGAGGACATGGAACGCCTCGACATCCACTTGGTGCCGTGCCGCATCCAGTTCGGCGACCGCGGTTACCTCGACAAGGTCAGCATCACTGCAGACGAGTTCTTCGGGGAGCTTGCATCGAACCCGCACCATCCGACCACGTCACAGCCAGCGCCAGGTGATTTCAGGCGCCAGTACCAGTTTCTTGCGAGTCACTTCAGCGACGTGCTGTCGATCAACCTGACTGGCATGGCAAGCGGCACGCTCGAAGCCGCGAGATCGGCGGCTGAACGTGTCAACGCGCACGGCCGTGTACACGTCATCAACTCGCGCAACGCATCGCTGGGACAGGGGATGCTTGCCGTCAGCGCGGCCGAATACGCGAAGGCCGGCAAAAGCATCGAAGATACGATAACGACGGTTCGGACACTCATCCCCGAGACCCGCACTTACGGTCTGCTGAAAGACCTGCGCTATGCCGTTCGCGGCGGACGTGTACCACGCTGGGTGAAGACGCTGGCCGATCTGCTGCAAGCCAAGGCGATCATCCATACCGTTCCCGACGGCAGGGTCGCATCGGGTAGCTTCCTGTTCGGCCGTAGGAATCGCATTACCCGCTTCGCGCGGTATGTTGCGAAACGGACGCCGGCGGCCGAGTCGCTGAATGTCGCAGTCGGTCACGCGCTGTGCCCGGACGACGCCGCCGAACTCGAACGCGAATTGCGACGGCAGTTCGACAATATTCACCGCACGACGATTACCGATATCGGCGCGGGGCTCGGCGTGCACTGCGGTCCCGGCTGCCTGATCATCGCGACGCAACCGTTCACGCCACCGGACTAGCCTTCGAGCACCTCGCCGCCAGGCACGATAAGGTCGTCGCCTTCGTTGCGCGCGTTGTTGACACGCCGGTCCACGGGCCACGCTTTGAGCGGTGGGCAGTCCTCAACCGCGGTATTTAGTAACGCCTCGTCACCGGCCAACCAGCGATCTGCGCGATCCGGCTCCAGGATCACGGGCATGCGGTGATGCAGCGTGGAGAGAAAGTCATTGGCCGCCGTTGTTATTAGTGTAGTTGTCTGCAGCGACTCGTCGCTCTCCTTGTCCTGCCAATGCTCCCAAAGTCCTGCGAAAGCAAAAGGCTCTTCACTGGCGAGAGAGATGTAGTAAGGAACCTTGACGGACCCGTCACGATGCCACTCGTAGAAACCATCAGCCAGCACGATGCAGCGACGGCGGCGATAGGCGGCGCGAAATGCAGGTTTCTCGGCGACGGTTTCTGCGCGTGCGTTGATCATACGATTCCCGATCGCGGGATCTTTTGCCCAGAACGGCACGAGGCCCCAACGCAACATGACGAGCTCTCGTGACTGGTCATCGTCAGCAGAGTCGTCACTGTTTCGTACGGCGGCTACGTACTGTGTCGGCGCGATGTTGTAGCGCGGCTCTACGTCAAGAGATCCCGAAACGCCGAACAACGCAACGGTAGCTTCGGCCGGCGAGTAAAAGGCGAATCGACCGCACATGACTATTCCCGGATTCCAACGCCGCGATTGAGGAGCCACAGGCATGTGGAGAATAACAACACGACGAATACAATCACAATGGTATACGCATGGCCGATGCTGATATCCGATGTACCGAGTATGCCGTAACGAAAAGCGTTCACCATGTACAGAATCGGATTGACCCTGGACAGGTTTTGCCAGAACTCGGGCAGCAACGAAATAGAATAAAACACGCCCCCGAGATAAGTCAGTGGGGTCAGAATAAACGTTGGCACGATGGCTATGTCATCAAATTTCTTCGCGAATACCGCATTTATGAAACCGGCGAGCGCGAACACGGTTGACGACAGGATCACCATTGAAATCGTGATCAACGGGTGTTCCACCTTGAGCTTGGTAAAAAACAAAGCGATTAGCGTTACCAACAAGCCAACCGTGAGGCCGCGCAAGATGCCGCCGGCGACGTGACCAATAATGATGGCCGCGTTCGACATCGGTGACACGAGCATTTCTTCGAGATGGCGGCCGAACTTGGCGCCGAAGAACGACGAAACGACATTGCCATAGGAATTTGTGATGACCGACATCATGATCAGGCCTGGCGCAATGTACTGCATGTAGTCGAAGCCATCCATCGTGCCAATGCGCCGGCCGATCAGGTTGCCAAAGATGATGAAGTACAAGGTCATCGTGATGGCAGGCGGAACGATTGTCTGGACCCAGATGCGCATGACGCGAATCATTTCTTTACGAATCAGTGTCTTAACTGCGATGACATTGAGTGCGATATTCATGTGCCGGCGGTCTCCGCGACCCCGTTCTGCTTGCTCTCGACCAGGCGCATGAATAACTCCTCGAGCCGGTTCGCCTTGTTCCGCAAGCTGACTACCGTGATATTTTTGGCATCGAGTTGCTCGAAGAGCTCATTCAGGTTGCGCGACGGCCCCATCTCGACCTCGAGCTCGCCATCATCCCTTAGCATCGAGCCAAATCCCTCGAGTTCGGGTGCGCTATCAAGTTCTTGCGCCAGGCTTAGCACGAAGACCTCGCGTTGCAGCTTGCGCAGAACGGTGCTCATCGGCGCGTCCTCGATGATGTCGCCCTCATCGATGATTGCGACATGCCGGCACAACGACTCGGCCTCTTCGAGGTAATGCGTCGTGAGAATAATCGTCGTTCCGGCTTTATTGATTTCGCGCAGGAACTCCCACATCGAGCGGCGAATCTCGATGTCGACGCCGGCAGTCGGCTCGTCGAGGATCAGTAACTTTGGCTCGTGAACGAGTGCCCGTGCGATCATCAGCCGGCGCTTCATGCCGCCCGACAGGCTGCGCGCAATATCGTTGCGCCGGTCCCACAAGCGTAGCGCACGCAAGTATTTCTCAGTACGTTGCTGCGCGAGTCGGCTATGCAGGCCGTAATAGCCCGCCTGGTTCCAGAGGATGTCACCGACTCGTTCCCACTGGTTGAGATTAAGCTCCTGCGGCACGAGACCGATGCATTCCTTTGCCGCATCACGCTCCTGGTCAATGTTGTGGCCGAAGATCTGGATATCGCCGCTGGACTTGTTGACCAGCGAGCTGATGATCCCTATCGCCGTCGTCTTGCCGGCACCATTTGGCCCGAGCAGCGCGTAGAAGTCGCCGACGTCAACCGAGAAGTTGATCCCCTTCAGCGCCTCGTTGCCATTGGCATAGGTCTTCCGCAGATTTTTGATCGACAGTGCTTGCATCAGGCGGCGTATTGTAACCACGCCGTCGCCACATCAACATAGTGCCGCGCCTTCGGGTCAGCGCGGATCTCGTTCCGCCACACGCACGGCAACAGCAGGCATTGAGCAGGCCGCTGCCGCGAGTTGTCGGTACGAGCTCGCGGAACTCTGGGTCAGCACTGTCTGTAGCGCGGATACTCTTGCCGCCCTGCGAACATCTTTCTTCGCGCTTACACCGGCGTTGAGTAGTTTTTGCCACAAACCCCGGTTCTCGATCATTCGTGGCTCGAGTACCGAATGCGCCGAGACTGCCCGCGTAAACAGCTCCACGAGCGTGCAATCGGCAAGCTGCTCACACCAGCTCAGCCCGGCGCCGCTTACCAGTCGGGCCGCGTAGGGATTTCGTTTCGACAGCTGCCAGAGAAACCCGAGTCCGGCCGCAATTAGCCTGGCCGCCTCCTCGTCCGGCATTTCGAGACTATGGAACAGGTCCGGATCGGGCCTCCTGGCGAACAGCGAACGCCAGCGGCCTTCGTCATATTCGCGAAATGACATCAGGAGAAATGGCGTACGCGAGAGACGTTCGAGCTGGCAGCGACTCATGCCTGCGAGCGCAGCAAGCATCTCCGGTGTTTGCGAATGCGTTGCGGCCCCGCTGTCGCCACAGGCATGGAGCCATTCCAGAAACGCAATATTCAGCGCACGAACATTGGCGAGATCGGCTGGTTCGGGACCCTGGTATTCCATCGTGGTTCTCCTGGCGAGTGAATGTCGTCGGATTTGCGAATTACTGTATATTTTCTTTATTGACCAAGTATGGATGATATAGTGTGAATAGCTACAATATATGGTCTATTTCTAGCAAAAAGAGAATAATATGCGATTCACAGATGACCGTTATGCGAGCGAGAGGAGCCAATTCGAGCTGGCCCTGCGCATGATTCGCCATGAAGCCAGAACCCGTACGATCCGCGAGTGCACCGGTCTGTCCGACGACCGGATTCGCAAGCTGTACAGCACCTACTTTCGCAACACGGGGCTCACCAGCATTCGGCGGCGGCGTGGCAAATCACCGCGGCAAATCACTCGCTTCGTCAAGAATGCGGATCATCAGCTGCAGGCAACAACCCTCGTTGCTTTGTATAGCACAGGCCTGCTACTGCGCATTGACGAGGGCAATGGGGTCCACGCCTGCTGGCCGCGGCCCGACGTCGAGTTCGGCCATCGTGTTTGCCGTGCCTTCGAGACTTACCTGTTGGTGCACGAGCGACCGCTGTTGAGTTTCGAATGGGCCTGGAACCTGTTGCACAGCATCGCGAGCAACGATGAGCTTTTTCTCGCGGTCTGCGGCACGTGCCGTTGCCGGTATGTCCAGGATGCTTACGCGTTGGACATGAAGATCTGCCCGGCATGCGAGATTGAGGCACAGCGACGGCGGCGACCCGGGGTCAAGAGCTTCGGCGGTGACTGAACGGGCAACCGCGCTTTCCGGTAAACTCCGGCGCGTCGGTGCCTCGCACCAGGGGAAATGCCCAGTGCAGAACTACAATGTATTCGCAGGTGCGTTTGTCGATCGCAGCGGTGAGCGTCGCAAAGATCCGGACTGGCTTGCGAAGGCCGCGCAGAGCACCGATTGCCGCTTTGTTCCCGTATGGAACGACAAGTGCCTGGTTGGCGGCGACCCTCTGCACGCAGTGCTGCTCGAAAGACGTCAGGTCGATGGACCGATCGACTTCGATCACCTGATTTTCCTTGGACTCTTTCGTGGTCATCCGGCGTTCGCGTTCGCACTCGGTAACGAAGGTCGAGCGCCATTAGCTGAACTCGGGGAGTTTCAGGACCTGCGTTTTCTAGGTACCGCGCTACCACCCGACGAGGCAAATCTCGTTGCGCACGCGCGTGCCCTCGTGCTCTGGCACGCAACCCAAATGTTCTGTGGTATTTGTGGTTCCTCGGCACGCCCCGAATCCGGCGGCAACACGCGCATTTGTGTCAATCCGGACTGCGGCCGCGAGGTCTTCCCGCGCGTCGATCCGGCGATCATCGTGCTCGTCTCCGACGGCGATCGCTGTTTGCTTGGTCGCCAAACGAACTGGCCCGAAGGGCTGTACTCCACGATCGCCGGGTTCGCCGAGCCGGGCGAAAGCCTCGAAGACGCGGTCAGTCGGGAAGTATTCGAAGAAACCAATGTTCACGTTGGTGAGGTTCGTTACCACAGCTCACAACCGTGGCCGTTTCCCTCATCGTTGATGCTGGGGTTTACCGCCACCGCCGTGGAGACAGACATCCGGCTCAATGATGGCGAACTCGAAGACGCGCAGTGGTTCACACGCAAAGAACTGCGATCGGGCTTCCCGAAACTGCCATTCAGGATTTCGATCGCCCGCCGCCTCGTCGACCACTGGATCGAACTCGACGACTGACCACGCCGCAAGACAAACGGACATTGTTATGCTGTGCGCATGTGTTTGTTGGTCATCGCCCTTCGGCAGCATGAAAAGCTACCCCTGATCGTCGCGGGAAATCGCGACGAGTTTCATGCGCGAGCGACACAGATAGCACACTGGTGGCCAGACAATCCCCAGGTACTCGGCGGCCGCGACCTGCAAGCCGGAGGCACCTGGCTCGCGGCGCATCGAAATGGCCGCTTCGCAACCGTGACGAACTACCGGGACGCGAAAAAGGAGCGCGCTGGCCTCAAGTCTCGCGGCCACCTGGTCACGGACTTTCTCAAGAGTAATTTGGCGCCATTCGATTACCTGCAATCGATCGACGGCGATGTCTATGCGGGCTTCAACCTGCTCGTCGTCGACCGCGGTGCTGCCGCGTATCTCTCCAATCGCGGCGCTGCGATGCGCGAATTGCCACCGGGCATTTACGGACTCAGTAACGCGACGCTGGACGAGCCGTGGACCAAGGTAACGCGGTCAAAGTCCAGGTTGCAGGCGCTGATTGAAAACGACGAGGTCAATGAGACTAATCTCTTGCGCATGCTCGATGATCGCAACAAAGCGGCCAGCGAGAAAGTACAAACGAATGGTCTTTCGTTTTCGCTGGCACACGCGTTGACCGCGCCGTTCATTGTGTTACCCGAATACGGCACTCGCTGCTCCACCGTTTTGACCGTTAGCGATACGGGCAGCGCGCGATTCGCCGAGCGCCGCTTCGACGCACTGGGAAGAACGACCGGCGAGTCGAGTTACACGTTTGAATCAGGCACCGTAGACGGAAAGTAACCACTGCCGTATGTCGACGATCTCGTCGGGACAGACAGCGTGCGCCATCGGGTAGTCATGCCACTCCAGCTCGAATCCGGCCTCTATGAGCCTGTCCGCCGACAGGCGTCCATACTGCATCGGAATCATCGGGTCGAAACGCCCGTGCGCCATAAAGACGGGCAACGACGTATCCGCACCATGGCCCTCGATTGCGGCCGGCAGTGGTAACCACGTCGATAGCGCGAGCAGACCCGCGAATTTCCCCGTCGACCGCAGCAACGTATTGATCGCGATCGCACCGCCTTGCGAGAATCCGGCGATGACGATCTGTTCGGTATCGATACCTCGCTCGATTTCGCGCGCAATCAGCGCTTCGAGGAGCGTACTGCTGTCATTGATGCCAGCCTCGTCGACAGGACCATCACGATCCAGGGAAATGATGTCGTACCAGGCGCGCATCGCCATGCCGTTGTTGAGCGTAACGGGTCGTACGGGCGCGTGGGGAAAAACGAATCTCAGGCTGAGCGAATCCGGCAGTCGGAGCTCCGGAATGATCGGTTCGAAATCGTGGCCATCCGCGCCGAGGCCGTGCAGCCAGATGACGCTTCCGGACGGCTCCGCGCCAGTCGTGATTTCGACAGTTTCAGGGTGTGACATATCAGGAATCCCGAGATCAAACTGTGGGAGCCCGCCCCAACGGGCGATCGTGCCCTGGGGCACGCTCCTGCAGGCAGGCCAGCAAAGCGGCGAAGTGTAGCCTGAAAGGCCCAACAAGTCCTTGACCATATATGCGCATTCTGATATTTATATGCGCATATTTATGCGACGTAAGACTATGCCTTTCGCCAGCAACGAACAATCGGAACGACGCGACGCGATTCGCGACCTCCTGGGACAGGGTCCTGTGCCGACGCAACAGTCGCTCGTCGATGAACTCGGCCGGCGGGGATTTGTGGCCACACAATCGAGCGTCAGCCGGGACTTGCGTGAGATCAACGCCGTCAAGACGACTCGGGGCTACGAATTGCCGGAGAGAGAGCCCGGTGACGACAGCGAGCTCGAGTCGGTCGCCGAATTCATCCGCTCGATGCGGCCGGCTGGTTCCCATTTGCTGGTAATCCGCACGGCCATCGGTGCCGCGCAACGGGTTGCGCTCGCGCTCGATCGGCTCGGGTGGCCCGAGATCGTCGGCAACATCGGCGGCGACGACACCGTGTTCGTCGCGACCGATTCCGCCAATCACCAGAAAATCCTCAGCGCGAAGATCGAACGCGTCGTCCCTCGCTGAACCTGCCTCGCGGAGTAAGTCGTGTGAGTAAAGACCAGTCCCCCATCATTCTTGCGTTTTCCGGTGGCCTCGACACATCGTTCTGCGTGCCCTGGCTCAGGGAGACCTACGGCCGCGAGGTGGTCACGGCGACAGTCGATACCGGCGGTATTGATACCGCTGCTGCGGAACAGCTTGAACAACGCGCATACGCGCTCGGCGCCAGCGAACATGTGCTCATCGATGCCAGGCAGGACTTTTTTAGTACTGTTATTCGCTACCTGATTGCAGGCAATGTCTTGCGAGGCCACGCGTACCCGTTGTGTGTCGGCGCCGAACGCGGACTGCAGGCTGAGAGGCTTGCTCGGATTGCCAACGAACGCGGCGCTAAAACCGTAGCGCACGGCTGTACGGCGGCGGGCAACGACCAGGTGCGGTTCGAAGTTGCGCTGCGCACCTTGAGTCCGGGGCTCGAGGTCCTGGCACCAGTCCGTGATAACAGCTGGGTACGTGATGAACAGCTGGCTTATCTCGAGCAGCACAAGCTCCCGTTACCCTCGCAAGGCTCTGCATACTCGATTAACCGTGGTCTGTGGGGAATCACGATTGGCGGCCGCGAAACGCTGACGTCACAGAATTCCATCCCCGAAAACGCCTGGGTCCTGTCGCCGGACGCTTTCTCTGATCCGCTCGACGCCAGCAGCCACACGCTCGAGTTCGACAACGGTGTTCCCGTCGCGTTCGACGGCACGCGGCTGCCACCCGTGGAACTGATAGAGGCGCTCGAGGCAATCGCGGGACGCTACGGCATCGGCCGCGGCATCCATCTCGGTGACACCGTACTTGGCACGAAAGGCCGTGTCGCATTCGAAGCGCCCGCGGCTGTCACCCTGATCACGGCGCATCGCGAACTTGAAAAGCTCGTGCTCAGTGCACAGCAGTCGCGAGTAAAAGACAGCATCGCTTCGCTTTACGGCGACCTTGTGCATGAAGGGAAACAACTCGACCTGGTTTGCGCCGACATCGAGGCACTACTCGAGTCTTCACAACAACGCGTCACGGGAACCGTGAGCTTCACACTGCGACCCGGCTCTCTCGCTATCGACGGAGTCGACTCCACCCATTCGCTGCTTGCCGCGACGAAGGGCGTGTACGGTGAGTCGGCTGGCGAATGGACTCCAACCGATGCAGTCGGTTACGCACGCATTCTGTCGTTGCCTGGATCACTGCAGACGCGGGCGTCCGGAGACTGATCATGAAGCCCGTCGTCGTCGACAAGATTGCTTCCGTCGCTCAGCACAGCGATCTCGGGCACGAGCTCAGGCTTTCACCCGACATCCCCTGTGAGGAGGGCGTGCTCGTTGCCGTGCGCGTACTGAACAACAAGACACGTTACAACCAGCTCGAACTAACGTCGGGTCGCATGGCGACGGTCACTGAGGGTGATGTCATGGTGGGTGCGCTCGGACATCGCAATGCACTGCGTGGTTACTCCGGACACCTGCCAACGAAACTCGCAATCGGCGATACAATTCAGATCCTGAACATCGGCGGCGTACTCGGCATATGCGATTCCGCCAATCCCGACGTCGGGCCGCCATTCGACTGCGAAGTGCTCGGCACGGTATTGCACTTCCCCTATCTCGGCGAGCGCATCGGCATTCCGGCGCGGGCCGGTGACCGGGCACTCGATGCAGATGCGCCGTTGCAGACGGATGGCGTACCGGTTATCGCTCTCGCTGGAACCTGTATGGACTCCGGTAAGACCGCCGCTGCCTGCGCAATAGTTGGTCGATTGCGGCATCGCGGTTTCGACATCGCGGCCTGCAAGGCGACAGGCGTATCATTGCGGCGCGACATTCTCGCAATGGAGGATGCCGGCGCCAGCGAGACCATGATCTTCTCCGATCTGGGCATCGTCACGACAACGGCGAAAAACGGTCCCGCACTGACGCGCGCGTTGCTCACAGGCCTCGCTGCCCACCGCCCGGACGCCATCGTCCTCGAACTCGGCGACGGGTTGCTCGGAGATTATGGCGTCGAAGCCATCTTGTCGGATGCGTCCATACGTGGCGCACTCACGGCTGTCGTACTGTGCGCGAATGACCCGGTTGCAGCATGGGGCGGCGCCCGGATTCTCCGCGAGCAGTTCGATATCGAGCCTGCCGTGGTCACCGGTCCCGCGACCGACAACGCAGTCGGCATCAAGCAGATATCCGGGCGACTCGACCTGCCCGCCATTAACGCCCTGTCGAACGGCGTCGCGCTCGGTGATCACATCGCGGCCGCATTGCAGGAGCAGAAGTCATGACGGCTGCCGTCGTTCTCGGTGCCACCGGCTATGTTGGCGGAGAGTTGTTGCGCCTCGTAGCCGCACACCCATACTTCGAATTCGCGGCCGCTGTCTCCGAGAGTCGCGCCGGCGATCCGGTAGCCGACGTATTTCCACATCTCGCTCCGGCGTTCGGGGACACAACATTCGTTGCACACGGTTCGTGGCTCGAGCGGTTAGCAGAAGGATCGCAGCTGGCATTGTTTTCCGCGGCGCCTCACGGCGCGTCGGCGGCGATGATTGCAACCACACTTGCGGCGGCGGCAAGCAGGAACATCGACGTGCATGTCGTCGACGCTTCTGCGGACTTCCGCTATGCCGACGCAAAGGCGTACGAGGAAGTTTATAGCGTGCCACACGGTGCGCCCGACCTGCTTGTGGACTTCGCGTGCGCCATTCCCGAGCATCTCTCCACGACGGACGCCAGGCACATTGGCCACCCAGGCTGTTTCGCAACTGCCGTCCTTCTCGCGACGGTGCCACTACTGCAGTCCGGGCTGACCGAGCCGGAGCTTTTCGTTACAGGCATTACCGGCAGCACCGGATCCGGTCGCAGTCCACAACCGGGAACACATCACCCGGAGCGCCACAGTAATCTCTACGCCTATAAGCCGCTGGCGCACCGTCATACACCAGAGATCGAGAACCTGGCCGCGGCGGCGACCGGCCGTGCAGCGAGAATCAACTTCGTCCCACACTCCGGCCCGTATGCGCGCGGCATTTTTGCGACAGTACAAGCGAAGGCGGTCACGGCAATATCGATTGCCCAGTTGCGCGCGACATTCGATGCCGCCTACGGCAACTCACCCTTCGTTCGCATCGTGGATAGCTCACCGAAGCTAAAAAATGTTGTCGCAAGCAACATGGTCGAGATCGGTTTCTCGGTTACGGGCAACACCGTGGTCGTGATGTGCGCGATCGACAACCTCGTCAAAGGTGCAGCGGGCGGTGCGATGCAGTGGATGAACCGCCTGTTCGGCCAGCCCGAGACAGCGGGACTCACGTCGCTCGCCCCGGCCTGGACATGAGGGACTACAGATGAACCTGGCGGCGGCAGCGAACCACGATCCCCGGGCTCGCGAAGCGGCGACAACGATCCCCGTTTACGGACAGTTGCCGTTCGTGCCAGTCAGCAGCACGGGCTGCAACATTGTTACCGCGGACGGCCGCCGGATCCTTGATTTGTACGGTGGGCATGCCGTTGCCGCGCTCGGCTATGGCCATCCAGGACTCGTGGACGCCATCCGCGCGCAAGCCGAAAGTCTGCTGTTTCAGAGCAATGCCGTCGCCCTGGACGTACGCGCCGAAGCCGCAGAACGCCTCGTCAGCGCCGCGCCCGCCGGTCTCGACCGCGTTTTCTTCGTCAATTCCGGCGCCGAGGCCAACGAAAATGCACTGCGTATGGCCTGCACGGTAACCGGCAGGAGCAAGGTACTTGCCATCACTCACGGATTTCATGGGCGTACTGCTGCTGCGGGTGCCGTCACGTGGAAATCGGACAAGTGGTACGGCTTCCCGCAGAAACCCTTCGATGTCGACTTCATACCTCGCAATGACTGCGCAGCAGCAGAGGAAATGATCGGTCCCGATATCGCCGCCGTCATCTTTGAGCCCGTGCAGGGCGTTGCGGGCGCATTCGACCTCGAGGCCGAGTTTCTCGAGACCCTGAGTGATGTGACCGAGCATCACGGCGCACTCCTGATCGCGGATGAAGTGCAGACGGGTATCGGCCGTTGCGGCCAGTTCTTCGCCGTACAGGCGCAGCACATCACGCCCGATATTCTGACCTGCGCCAAGTCGCTTGGCGGTGGCATTCCCTGCGGCGCAGTAATGTGCGGGACGGACATCGCTGATCATTTCGGCCCCGGCGACCTGGGCTCAACCTTCGGCGGCGGCCCGGTTGCTGCCGCGGCCATAACCGCAGTCATCAGCGCGATCGAGTCCGACGGCCTGCTTGCAAATGTCCGCGAGCGGGAAACACAGATTCGCGAACAATGCATCACCGGTCCCGTGAAACGCATTCAGGGTATGGGCTTGTTACTGGGCCTTGTTTGCGACCGACCCGCAGTGGAAGTTCGCGACGAGCTGCTCGCACAGGACATTCTGACCGGCACGAGTGCAGATCCGAACGTGCTGCGTATACTCGCACCGCTCGTGATCACATCCGAACACGTACGTCGCCTCGCGGAGGCCCTCGACGCAATACCGCGCAGCGATGTTCAATGACGCTAAGGAAACACCGATGAAGACTTTCAATGACCTGGCCGAGCTTCCGACCGACGAGATCAGTGCATTGCTCGAACTTGCGACGCGCCTCGACAAGTATCCCGAACCGCTGGCTCTGCAAGGCAAGGTATTGTCGCTCCTGTTCCTGAGTCCGTCGCTGCGAACACTGGCATCTTTCCAGGCCGCGATGACACGCCTCGGGGGTGGGTCGTTTGTCATTTCGCCCGACATGTCGATTCATGGTATCGAGACGCGTCCGGGCATTGTCATGGATGGTGCAGCTGCCGAACACATCAATGAAGCCGTGCCCGTCATTGCATCCTACGGCGACGCCATCGGTATCCGCGCCTTCGCCGAACGCAAGGACCTGGAACACGATATGTCGGAGTCGGAATTCGGAGCACTGACCGATCTCATCGACACGCCCTGGATCAACATGGAATCGGCAATGAACCATCCCTGCCAGAACCTGGCCGACTGGAAGACCATGGACGACCTCGCCATTCCGGCGAACGGCGGCAAGTTTGTGCTGAGCTGGGCGTACCACCCCAAAGCCCTCCCGCTCGCGGTACCGTCATCGACGCTGTATACGGCCGCCCGGCGTGGCATGGAGGTCACGGTATTGCGCCCCGAGGGTTTCGAACTGCCGAAGCCCGTCATGCAGAAGGCGCGGGCGGCGGCCGAAAGCTCCGGCGGTTCAGTACGGGAGACCGACGATCGCGCCGACGCCATGCAGGGGGCGCACGTCATTTACGCCAAGTCCTGGTCATCCACACGTCATTATGGCGACCGCCTCGGCGACCAGAAACTCCGCGAGGAACACATCGACTGGTGCGTCGATGAGCCCTGGTTCGATAACGCCCGCGACGACTGCCGCTTCATGCATTGCCTGCCCGTTCGACGTGGCGTCGTCGTCAGTGAACCCGTACTCGACGGGCCACGCAGCGTCGTCATCCACGAGGCACGTAACCGCATGCTGGCACAGATGGCGGTTCTGCATCAGATGCTGGGAGCGGGTCAGTGACGTCGAAACGCGAACGCGCCATTGTCGTTTCGGCCCTCAAGCACGCGGCACCTTACATTCGCCTGTTCAAAGGCAAGGTCTTCGTGCTCAAGGCAGGCGGCGAGATTTTCGCAGACCGGGCGGCGACCACCGCGCTCATGGAGCAAGTCGGCATCCTCCACCAGGTCGGCATCCGGGTTGTTCTCGTACACGGCGGTGGCCCGCAATCGACCAAACTGGCGACGGCACTCGGCGTTGACACGACCTTCGTCGACGGCCGTCGCGTCACCGACGATGCATCACTCGATGTCGCGACGATGGTGCTGAACGGCCAGATCAACACGCGCGTACTCGCGTCCTGCCGCGACCTGCAGATTCCCGCCGTCGGCATCAGCGGTGTCGACGCCGGGCTCATTCGCGCCCACAAGCGGCCACCGGTGGACCGTGGCGATGACGAAACCGTCGACTACGGTTTCGTCGGCGATATCGATTCCGTCGAGGCAGACATACTGCAGAAGCAACTCGACAACGGGCTGATGCCCGTGGTCAGCCCGCTGTCCTGCGATGAGGCAGGCACGCTATTGAATATCAATGCGGACACGGTCGCGGCAGCCATCGCCGCCGAGCTGGATGCGGAGAAGCTGATACTCCTGACGGGCGCCTCCGGCGTGCTCGAGGACGTCGACGACCCGCGGTCGCTGATCAGCTACATCGATCGCAAACATCTCGACAAATTACGTGACAGTGGCAAGCTCGCGGACGGCATGTTGCCGAAGGCGGCCGCGATCGACGCGGCGCTCGCTAACGGTGTCCAACGCGTTCACGTCATTTCCTACAACGTAACCGACAGCCTGCTGCTCGAAGTCTTCACGAATGAGGGTACGGGCACACTCGTCGTCAACGACATCGCGGCGTTAACTCCAGCCGAACAGGGAGGCGCGGACTCATGACACGTCTCTGGGACAAGGGCCTGCCGCTCGACGAACGTGTACTGCGGTACACGGCCGGCGAAGATCACCTGCTCGACGCACGCCTTGTACCCTACGACGTACGTGGCTCGATCGCGCACGCCGAGATGCTGGCCGAAACAGACCTGATCGACGCCGACGACTTCCAGGCCATCTGCGACGGACTCAGGGAACTCGAGGCCTCGTTCGCTGCCGGCAAATGGCAGATCGGGCTTGAAGACGAGGATGTGCATACGGCGCTCGAGTCACGACTCAGCGCCGCGATCGGGGGCGCCGGCGGTCGCTTGCATCTCGGCCGCTCCCGCAACGATCAGGTTCTCACGGCCTTGCGACTCTATCTGCTCGATGTGGCAGACGACCTCGGCTCCCGCATCGACGCTCTGCGGCAGTCCGTCGCGGATCTCGCCGAACGGCAAGGTGATGTACAGCTACCCGGCTACACGCACATGCAACACGCGATGCCATCGTCGGTCGCACTTTGGTGTGGCGGATTCGACGAAGCCTTCGACGATGCCGCGCAGGGAATGCAGGGAGCGCGGCGGCGTATCGACAAGAATCCACTCGGCAGTGCTGCTGGTTACGGCACGCCGGGCCTGCCTCTCGACCGGGAGGCAACCACCGCCAAGCTCGGATTTGCTGCAACCCAGACGCCGGTGACGGCAGCACAGCTGTCGCGCGGCAAGGCCGAGAGCGGCTTGCTTTTCGAAATCACCCTGTTGTTGCAAGACCTTGGCCGAATGGCTGCCGACCTGCTGCTGTTCTACATGCAGGAATTCGCCTACATCACGCTTGCCGACGATGTCACCACGGGCTCGTCGATCATGCCGCAGAAGCGCAATCCCGACGTGCTCGAGTTGCTGCGCGGCGCGTCGGCGACGGCCCAGGCCTGCCTTGCCGAATCACTGATGATCACGGCAAAGCTTCCGTCCGGCTATCACCGCGACCTGCAACGCCTCAAAAGCCCGCTTTTCCGTGGCATCGATCTCGCCATCGACAGCGTGGACATCCTGACGCACCTGCTCGATGGGCTCGCCTTCGTTCCCGACAATATCAAGCTCGACGACGGCATATTTGCAACCGAGGAAGCGTATCGCCTCGTTCGCGAACAGGGCATTCCGTTTCGCGATGCGTATAGACAGGTCGCAAAGCGGTATGCCGCGCGCTAACGGCACTCTATAATCGACCGAACACTCCCGAGGGTCGACTGCCATGACACGTCTTACGCTTCTGCTCGTCGCACTATTTGGATTCCTGCTCACCGGCTGTGGCCAGTCGGGGCCGTTGTACCTGCCCGGCGATCCCAGCGAGATCCAGCAAGCACCGAGGCCCGTCGCGACCGAAAGCGAGAATGAAGACGACGAAAAAGTCGCAGAGAAAGACAAACAAGAGTAAGCGGAAATGTCCGACGCCGATCTGGTTTTGATCGACGGTTCGTCGTACCTGTATCGCGCCTATCACGCCCTGCCGAAGCTCAGTAATGCGACAGGCGATCCCACCGGTGCGCTGCACGGCGTACTCAACATGATCAACAAGTTTGTCCGCGAAGAGCCCGCGGCGCATGTCGCCGTGGTTTTCGACGCGCCGGGCAAGACGTTCCGCGACGACATGTATGCCGACTACAAGGCCAACCGACCGCCGATGCCCGACGACCTCCGGCCACAGGTTCAACCGCTGATCGATGCCGTCCGGGCGATGGGACTACCGTTGCTGCAAATCGAAGGCGTCGAAGCGGACGACGTAATCGGCACTTTGTGTCGACAGGGCGCGGAATCGGGACTAGATGTTCTCGTATCGACCGGCGACAAAGACATGGCGCAGCTCGTCAATGACAAGATTACCTGCGTCAATACCATGACTGGCCAGGTTCTCGACCGGGACGGCGTCAAATTGAAGTTTGATGTGTATCCCGAACAGATCATCGACTACCTCGCACTCGTCGGCGATAGTTCGGACAACATCCCTGGCGTACCGCGCGTCGGGGCGAAGACTGCTGCGAAGTGGCTCAACCAGTACCCGACCGCCGATGATATCGTCGAGAACGCGGACGAGATCAAAGGCAAGGTCGGAGAGAGTTTGCGCGATAACGTCGAGCAGCTCCGACTCTCGCAGGCGCTTGCCACCATTCGCCAGGATGTCGACCTGCCCGTGGCCATCGATGACCTGCAGCCGGCTGAGGCGGACATCGAGTCTCTTCGCAATATTTACGGAAAATTCGAGCTCCGATCCCTGCTTCGCCAGCTCGACGGTGACGCCGCCGAGCCTGCGCCGGACCCGCAGGAGAAGAAGGGCGAGTATGAAACGGTACTCGACTGGGATGCGTTTGATCGCTGGCACGCGGCGATTAAAGGCACTGATCTTGTTGCACTCGACACCGAAACCACCAGCCTCGACTACATGGAAGCCGAGATAGTCGGTATCTCGCTCTCCGTCGAGCCGGGTGCGGCGGCCTACATCCCGCTCGCCCACGACTATCCCGGCGCACCGGATCAGCTGCCAAGGGATGAGGTTCTCGACAAGCTCAAACCCTGGCTGGAAGACTCCGCACACAAGAAAGTCGGTCACCACCTCAAATATGACGCGCATATTTTCGCGCGCCACGGCGTGCAGCTTGCCGGCATGCAGTTCGACTCCATGTTGGAGTCCTACGTCCTTAACAGCGTCGCAACGCGCCACGACATGGACTCTGTCGCGCGACACTACCTTGGCCTGGAAACGATTCACTATGAAGACGTGGCCGGCAAGGGCGCCAAGCAGCTGACGTTCAACCAGGTCGACCTCGAGACAGCGGCCCCCTACGCGGCGGAGGACGCCGACATCACGCTGCAGTTACATCGGAAGCTGTGGTCGGAGCTCGGCAAGATCGAGCCACTGCAGCGCGTCTATGCCGATATTGAGCAACCGCTGGTGCCGGTCTTGCTATCAATGGAAGAGACCGGAGTGCTAATCGATAAGCAGATGCTCGCCGATCAAAGTCATGAACTCACCGGACGAATGGCAGAGCTGGAGAAAGAGGCGCACGAACTGGCTGGTGCTCCTTTTAATCTCGGCTCGCCCAAACAGCTGCAGCAGATCCTGTTCGAGCAACTCGAGCTGCCGGTCATTCGCAAGACACCGAAGGGTCAGCCGTCGACGGCCGAGGACGTTCTCGTCGAGCTCGCCGATGATTACGACCTGCCGCGAGTGATCCTCGACTTTCGCAGCGTCAGTAAGCTGAAGAGCACTTACACGGACAAACTTCCGCTGCAGATCGCCGCGAGTACGGGGCGTGTGCATACTTCGTATCACCAGGCCGTCGCGGCAACCGGCCGGCTGTCGTCGACCGATCCCAACCTGCAAAACATCCCGATCCGCACGCCCGAAGGCCGGCGCATCCGGCAAGCTTTCGTCGCACCCGAGGGATACGTGCTGCTCGCCGCGGACTACTCGCAAATCGAACTCCGCATCATGGCGCACCTCTCGGGCGACGAAGGCCTGCGAAAGGCGTTCGCTGCGGAACAGGATATTCACGCTGCGACCGCGGCTGAGGTTTTCGAAACGGAATTTGCCAGCGTGAGCGCCGACCAACGGCGCTCTGCCAAGGCCGTCAATTTCGGCCTGATGTACGGCATGTCGGCGTTCGGCCTCGCGAAGCAACTCGGTGTGCCGCGCGGTGAGGCACAGGAATACATCGACCTGTATTTCGACCGTTACCCGGGCGTCAAGGCATTCATGGACGGTATCAAGGAGCAAGCTCGCAAACAGGGCTATGTCGAAACCGTGTTTGGCCGGAGACTCTATCTCCCGGAGATCAATGCGCGAAATGCACAGCGTCGTCAGTACGCCGAACGCACCGCGATCAATGCACCGATGCAGGGAACCGCGGCGGACATCATCAAGCGCGCGATGCTCACGGTGCAGGACTGGATGCTGTCATCGCAGACCGATGCCCGGATGATCATGCAGGTGCACGACGAACTGGTCTTCGAGGTCGCGGAAAACGCCGTCGACGACTTGCGCGACACGGTCATCGACTTGATGGAGAACGCAGCCGAACTGTCGGTGGCGCTCAAGGTCGATGCGGGCGTTGGCAAAAACTGGGACGAGGCGCACTAGCGCCAGATATACGCATAGGCCATCGTCAACGTATCGAAGTCGCCACCGGCCGAGGTTTTGAGGGGAATACTCGCAGCGATGCGTAACGCATGCCGGCGTTTGAACGGCATCACGAAGGTCGCCCCGATTCTCGAATTCTCCTGCCGATCGTCACGTGTCACGCCGCCAATTTCAGTGCGTCCGCCCCAATAGTAGGTGGCATCGAGGGAGGCCCAGAGTCCGGGGCGAATTCTCTTGATGAGATGGAACTGGGTAGACAGGAGAGGATCTTGCTTGCGCGTCTCGCCGAGGAAGTCGTCGTTATCGTCGAAGAGCCACGCGCCCACCTCGAATTCCAGCAGCAGCTTCGGTCGCAGCGGATAGATTACGCCGATTGCAGGTTTAACGGACCAGCGGTTCGAGCCGGTATTGAAAATGCGACCAGAATCCCATGTTCCCGTCGGGGCCGACACCAAAACACTTGCGCCGACGATTGTTCTCGGGTTTGCACGAAGCGCCTGGAACGCTGCGCCATCCATTGCCGGCGCACCCGCAAGGTTAATCGACAAGAGCGCTCGTGAGTCAGCCAGGTTGGAAATGTCGCGGCTGCGAAACTCGCCCTCGACGAATCCCTGCGCCGAGCCCCAGGCATAAGGCTGGTTGAGCTGCAGGTTCGCGGTCCGACCGAAGAGACTTAAGGTGCGCTGGTAGGTTAGGGAAAGAAACTCTATTTTCGACTCGACACCATCGACAGGCAGCGACGGGTCCGTGAGAACATCGCCCTCGGAATACTGATAACCCGTAACGATGAGATTGGTTCCTGCTGGAGCGGGCCAGTACGCTCGTGGCACGAGCTCCTGAGAGACTCCGGCCAGCGGTATGAAAATCGCAGCGATTGTGACGAGGATCGTTGTCCGTACATGCATAATCTGGAGACCTGGTCTAATCCGAATTTATACGTTTATCATACATTTACGGATGGCGAGGAACTATGGCTCAAGACTAGGCTCTAATCTACTGAGTGCATAAGTCACTCGCCTGCTTACCTCCCTAAGCAGGCGTGCAACACGGTAACCCCAAGCCTGTTGCTTCTTCTTGGCCCCGGAGTCTTCTCCGGGGTTTTTTTATGTGCGCTTGCCCAGAAATCGTTCCAGCACTTCGCGCGCTTCCTGTTCACCCTGCCGCTTCAGTGCGGAAAACTGTTGCACGGTCGCCCGGTCGCCGAGTTCCTTTTTGACCTCGAGCAATGCTTTCGCCGCCTGCCCTTTCTTGAGCTTGTCGGCTTTCGTCAGGAGGATGTGCACAGGCAGCTCGACCGATTCGGCAAACGCCAGCATGCGGCGGTCAAATTCCGTGAGCTGGCGACGAATGTCGACGATCAATATCAGCCCGGCGAGGCTCTGCCTCGTTTCGAAATACTCGGACAGCAGCTCCCCCCAGTGGCGCCGGACGGAATCGGCAACCCGCGCAAAACCGTATCCCGGCAGATCGACGAGCCGCTGCCCGTCGCGCAGCTCGAAGAAATTGACGAGTTGCGTCCGCCCGGGGGTCTTGCTCGTCCTCGCGAATTGCCGGCGGTTCACGATGACGTTGATCGCGCTCGATTTTCCGGCATTCGAGCGGCCTGCCACGGCCACCTCGGCACCCGTGTCCGGCAGGAACTGTTTCGAGGCGTTCGCGCTGGTCAAAAAGCGGGCATCCGGGTACTGCGACATGGGGGTATAGGCACCGTATTCCGTGTATAATTCTGGGCCGCAGAATTCATGGTCCCCCGGCCAGGCGGGCCCAGATTATACACTCGTCGACATTAACAGCGATGGCCCCCGCCACCGCGAAGAAGTAACGGTTACAGGACATGAAAAAGACGCTCAAATCGATATGTGCACTTGCCAGCATGACGCTCGTTGCCCTCCACGCCCAGGCCGGAACCCTGGTCGACGGGTCTGCTGAGGCCGGCAAAGCCAAAGCCATCACCTGCACCGCCTGCCACGGGCCGGCCGGTAACAGCGTGAACCCTCTCTGGCCCAATATCGCCGGCCAGGGCGCCCCGTACCTGCTTGCACAGCTGCAGGCCTTCAAGGCCGGCACGCGCAGCGATCCGCTGATGACGAGCCAGGCGATGCTGTTATCGGACCAGGACATGGCTGATCTCGCGGCCTATTTCGAGAGCCTTCCCGGTGCAGCCCAGGCCGTTGCAGACCCCGCGCTGGTCGATAAGGCCGAGGCACTTTATCGGGGCGGCGATGTCTCAGACCAGATATCGGCGTGCATTGCCTGTCACGGCCCGACCGGCCGCGGCAACCCGGCGGCGAACTACCCGGCAGTGGCCGGTCAGCATTCAGCGTACGCCGCAAAGCAGCTTCGCGACTACGCTTCCGGGGCTCGTAAATCGGACGGCAAGACACGCATGATGCGTGACATAGCAGCGACGCTCAGTGAAGACGATATTGTCGCGCTGGCATCTTACATACAGGGTCTACGATGAAAAATATTTTGATGATCGGGGCGCTGGCCCTGCTGTTTGTTGTCGGCGTCGCGGTATATTTCGGCATGGGTGACAAGCAACCCGAGCCTGTCGTCGACACCGCTCCTGCCATTACGGAGCCCGCGACGGAGGATCAGGCGACCGCGACAGATGAGGCACAGGACGAGAGCGATGAGGCACAAGTCGTCGTCGAGGAGTCCGCTGCCGAGCCCGAGGAAGACGAACAGCCCATCCTGCTCGCGCAGGCGGACACGACCGCCGCGCCGCAGAACTGGCGCTTCACCGAAGGCCAGCACTACTCCCGAATGGTACCCAGCCAGCCGACGATGGGCGGCGCCGACAAGATCGAAATTGCTGGGTTCTTCTGGTACGGCTGCCCACATTGCATGAGCTTCGAACCAACACTCAATGCCTGGGCCGCCAACGTGCCGGCCAATGTTCGCTTCGTCCGCATTCCCGTGGTCTGGAACGACGTGCACGAGATGCATGGCCGCATTTACTTCACACAAGAAGTGCTGGCTCGCAACGGTGTACTCGCTGACGGCGAGGCGTTTCATGCCGCCGTCTTCCAGGAGGTTCAGCAGCGTAACAATCGACTGACGAACGAGGATTCAATCCGCCGCCTGTTCGAACGTTTTGGCGTGAGCGCGGAGGTTTTTGACCGGACCTGGAAGTCTTTCGAAGTCGACCAAAAAATGCGCGTCGCCAGTGACCTGGGACGCCGTTACGCCATCCAGAGCGTGCCGGCGGTCGTCGTCAACGGCAAGTTCAAAACTGGTGGACCTGAAGCGGGTGGTTATGACGTGGTTACCGACGTCGTCGACGAGCTGATCGCTCGCGAGAGCCAGCGCTAGGGGGACGGTCGACACCGTAATCCGCTCGTGAAATCCGCCGTCGTCACCGCGAGCCTCGCGACGTTTTGTCTTATCGCCGGGAATACGTTTGCAGCGAACGCCGCTGATCAGGCGTTCGAGGCGCTTGCCGACCAATACCTGAATGAGCGCATAGAATTCTCGCCTGTCGAGGCGACAGCCATCGGTGACCATCGTGCTGACGACCGTCTCGACGAGGTCAATGCCGCGGCACGGAACCGTGAGCGCAAGGCATACCGGGGATACCGGGATGCACTGGCCGCAATTGATCCCGAGGACCTCTCCCGAGCCAACCAGGTCGACGCAGAAATATTGCGTAACGACATCGAATCAACATTGTTCGAGCTCGATACGCTCGAAGAATGGGCCTGGAATCCCGTGCACTATGTCAGATTGTCCGGCGGCTCCGTATATGGCTTGCTGTCGCGAGATTTCGCGCCTCTGGAACAGCGGCTCGACAACGCCGCCGCAAGACTCGAACAGTTGCCGCGATTCCTGGAACAGGCGCGGACGTCGTTGCAGCCGGAGCGTGTTCCAAAGATCCACGCGGAGACAGCCATCCAGCAGAATCCGGGCCTGGTATCGATCATCGAAGCGATGATCGTGCCGCAGCTGGAAGTAGTGCCGGAGGCAACGCGGGCTCGTCTCGAGGCGGCTATCGAAGCCGCGAAAAACGCGATTGCAGAACACCAGACCTGGCTTGAAGAAGAACTGCTGCCGCGGGCGGCGGGCGATTTCCGTATCGGCGCCGAGCTCTTTGACCACAAGCTGGCGTATGCGCTGAACTCGCCGCTTAGCCGCAAGGAAATCAAGACGCTTGCGGAAGGCGAATACGCGTCCGTACGCAACCAGATGTACGAGATCGCCAAGCAGGTCTATGCCGGCATGCATCCGCAAACGGCTTTTCCGGACACCCCGGATGAGGCCTACAAGCAAGTCATCATCCGCGCCGCCCTCGAACAGGCCTACCGACAGTTGCCGCCGCGTGACGGTATCGTCGACATTGCGACACAGAATCTGGAGCAGGCATCGAACTTCGTCGTTGAGCACAACATCGTGACGATGCCGGACGATCCCGTCGAGATAATCGTCATGCCCGAATTCCAGCGCGGCGTTGCCCTGGCATACCTGGACCCGCCCGGTCCGCTCGACAAGGGCCAGAAGGCATTCTATGCCGTCGCCCCGCTCCCGACCGACTGGTCCGACGAGCAGGTCAGGTCGTTCCTGCGTGAGTACAACTTGCTGTCAATCCAGAACCTCACGATCCACGAGGGCGTTCCCGGGCATTACCTGCAGATCGCGCTCAGCAACCGTTATCCATCCGCACTTCGCAGCGTGCTGTGGTCTGGCCCGTTTGTCGAAGGCTGGGCCGTCTACGCCGAGAGTGTCATGATCGACGCAGGCTATCTCGACCACGATCCGCTTATGCGGCTGATCCAGCTTAAGTGGTACCTGCGCGCCGTGACCAACGCCATCATCGACTCGGCCATTCACGTGGACGGCATGACCCGCGATGAAGCGATGAAGCTGATGATCGAGGGCGGCTTCCAGGAAGAACGGGAAGCGGCTGGCAAGTGGGTCCGGGCTCAGCTGACCTCGGCGCAATTATCGACTTACTTCGTCGGCTACCAGGAACACGCGGCGATGCGCGAAGCCATCGAGGACGCCTGGGGCGATGAATTCACGCTGCGGCGCTACCACGACCAGGCCCTGTCCTATGGCTCGCCGCCCGTGAAGTTCGTCCGCGCGTTGATCCTCAACGAAGAGATTCCTCGCAGCGACGACTGACCCTCGCGCCACGCGTTTTGCAACGAAAAAACGCCCTGGCGCATCTAATCAACGACTTGCCGGCAAGTCGGCCCCCTTATTCCTTTTGGTAATAACGCCAGGGCCGGCCGCAGTGAACTCACTTGCGGCCGTCGGGTCCCACTGACAACGATATCTAGGGGATCGGGATGAACTTAACGGATCTGAGCACCAGGCACTGGCCGTCCGTGGCAGTCGCGGTAGCGCTCGTTGCCCTGTTCGGGCTGTTATCAATTGCCGCGCTGCCGATCCAGCTGCTGCCGAACATCGAGCAGCCGCAGGTTTCAATCGCAAACTTCTGGCGCGCAGCCGCCCCGGAAGAGATGGAATCAAGTATCGTCGAGCCGCAGGAAAATGTACTGCGAAATACGCCAGGTGTCAGTGACATCAACTCCTTCATCAGTCGCGGTGCAGGCTTTGTCACGCTGACCTTCGACATCGGCACAGACATTCAGGACGCGAAGCTCGACGTCATCAATAATCTCAACCAGGCGCCGCCACGTCCGGCAGACGCCATCGAACCACGGGTGTTCGCCGGTGGTGGACAACAGGCCCCGCCCGCGGCATCGCTGCTGATTCGCGTCCTGCCGCACAACCCCGACAAGGAACTCGCGAACTACCAGCAGCTGATCGAGGAATACGTCGAGCCACGTCTCGCCCGGATTGCCGGTGTGTCCCAGGTAAACCTGGCTGGCGAGCAACCACGCGAAATGCAAATTGCGTTCGATGCGTACCGTGCGGCCGCCCTCGGCATCCGCATCAACGACATCATCGCGACACTGTCACGCGCGACAGATTCGTCGGGCGGATTTGCCGACGTTGGCCGCCGACAATACACAGTGCGCTTCGTCGGCCAGTTCCAACCCCACGAACTCAACGAGCTGATCGTCGGCTGGAGTGACGACCGGCCCATCTATCTCAGTGAAGTCGCCGACGTCGATGTCGTACCCAGAAAACTCGACGGCTTTACGTTGCGCAACGGCTACCCCGCCTACTACATCACGCTGCAGCGCTCCTTTGACGCGAACACGGTGACCATCCTCGATGAAGTCAATCTCGCGATCACCGAACTGAATGCAGGACCATTGGCGGAGGCCGGGCTCGAGATGGACCTCAGCTTCGACGCTTCGGTGCACATTCGCCGCGCGATCTCGCTGGTTCGCAGCAATCTCGGCATTGGCCTGCTACTCGCGGTCGGCGTACTGTATTTTCTGATGCGCAGTCGCCGCGCTACTTTCCTCGTGACGGCGACAGTGCCGCTGTCATTGCTGGTCGCGTTCGTCGCATTGCGGCTGTTTGACAAGTCGCTGAATGTTATCTCCCTTGCGGGCCTGGCGTTTTCCGTTGGCCTCGTCATGGATGCCGCGATTGTGACGCTCGAGAACATTGTGCGTTGCCGCCAGAGCGGTCTCGAACTCAAGGACGCTGTTGCCAAAGGGACGAGACAGATTGCCGGGGCCCTGTTCGCCTCAACCGTTACGAGTGTCGCAATTTTCGCGCCCGTATTGTTCATGAGCGGTATCGAGGGGCAGCTGTTCCAGGACCTCGCACTCACGATCGCCGTTGCCGTCTCGGCATCGTTCCTTATCGCGATTACGGTGTTGCCGGTCGCGGCATCGTTCCTGCTCAGGAAAGAAGACGACGACCCGTGCCAGCACTGGTGGGCCCGAATCACCGAGCTCGTCATGCGGCTGACGCGCACACCGGCGCTGTGCCGCAGCTGGATTGTCGCGATACTCGGTGGCTCCATACTTGCGATCGTAATTCTGATGCCAAAAGCGAATCTCCTGCCGCAGGCCCCGTCCGACTCGCTAAACGCCTTCTTTATTACTCCGCCTGGCGGCACGGTCGATGTGCTGCGGACCGAAATCGCTGGTCCGATCGTCGAACGTCTGCGGCCGTACATGGAACACGAGAAGGAACCGTATATCCGCGGTTATAACCTGTCGGCGTTCGGCGCATTCAACGGTATGTTTGTCTATCCCCAGGATCCCTCGCGCATCGAGGAAATGATCGAAATCGTGCGCGACGAAGTCCTGGTTGATCTCCCCGACACCCAATCCTTCGTGCAGCGATCATCACTGCTGAACTTCGGCTTCAACGGCGGCCGTGCCATCAACCTGGACTTGCAGGGCCCCGACATCAATGTGCTCTCGCAGGTAGCCACGCAGGCCATGCCTATCGTCAACGAGGCTGTTCCGGGCGCCCAGGTTCGGCCGGTGCCGGGTCTCGCGATCGCGGAGCCCGAATTGCAACTCGTGCCCGATGACCGGCGGATTACCGCGGCCGGCCTGGACCGTGCCACCGTTGCCAACATCGTTCGTGCGGTCACGAGCGGCACGTTCGTCGGCGAGTATTTCGACGGCAATGAGCGCATGGACATTATCCTCAAGGGCCCGACCTGGACTTCCCCGGACGAGCTCGCTGCGATGCCGATCGCAACGCCGCTGGCGGGTATCCAGTCACTCGGCGAACTCACCGACATACAAAGAACCGTCGGCCCGTCTCAGCTGCAACGAGTCAATGGTCAACGCACGCTCACGCTGGCGGTAACGCCGCCAGCGGACATGACCGTGCAGGAAGGTCTGGACAGGCTGCGGGATATCGCAGGACCACAGCTTCGCGACATCCTGCCTGCGGACGTCAGTCTTGCGTATCGCGGCACTGCAGACCGCCTCGAAGGAGCCTTCGCGACAATGGCCGTCAACCTCGCAACTGCGGCGGTCGTGTTGTTCCTGATCCTTGCAGCCATGTTCCGCTCGCTGCGCGACGCGACGCTGGTCATGCTGTCCATGCCCCTGGCAATAGCGGGCGGAGTCGCGGCGCTGCGGATCCTCAACCTGTTTTCGATTCAGGCGATGGACCTGCTGACGATGATCGGTTTCCTCATACTTCTCGGCCTGGTCGTCAACAACGCCATCCTGCTGGTCATGCAGGCGCGTAACGGTATTCGCAAAGGTCTTGATCGCAGCGCGGCCGTCGCCGAAGCCGTGCGAGTGCGCGCGAGGCCGATCTACCTGAGCACGCTGACCAGCATCTTCGGTATGTTGCCGCTGATGATCATTCCCGGCGTCGGTTCACAGATCTACCGTGGTCTCGCTACCGTAATCAT
>Ga0209273_10000795_pt1 | contig 34951 bp, 35 predicted proteins | sample tdAd471_FD_187126 | JGI IMG/M metagenome (GOLD analysis project Ga0209273, IMG submission 187126) | Marine sediment microbial communities from the Atlantic coast under amendment with organic carbon and nitrate - tdAd47.1 (SPAdes)... | ecosystem: Environmental > Aquatic > Marine > Coastal >...
AAAGCCTCAAAAATGCGGCCAGTCTGCGGGTGCTGGAGCAGAATTTTGATTTTGACCTCTTATCACCGCAATCCCTGCTTAACCACTATGTCGGTGAAGATATCCGCGTCGCAAGGACCAACTCGGTTACCGGTAAGGAGACAGTTGAGCGTGCGCGGGTACTAAGCAACAACAACGGCCTGGTTCTGCAATACGGTGATCGCATTGAGACCGGTGCGGGCGGACGGCTGATATTTGATACCTTGCCCGGCCGATTACGTGATCGGCCCACGCTGGTCACTCACCTGCACAGCGCCACCAATGGGCCTCGTGAACTTGAGCTTAGTTACCTGTCCGGTGGCCTCTCCTGGCGGGCCGACTACATTGCCGAGCTCAACGGCGACGATACGCTGCTGGATCTTCAGGGCTGGGTAACCCTCACTAACCAGAGCGGCACTCGCTATCCCAACAGTAAATTGCAGCTGGTGGCCGGCGACCTGAATCGGGTTACTGAGTCAGTCCGGCGGCGCAACGGGGTCAAAGAGATGATGATGGCGATGTCTGCGGATAATGCGGTTGCCGAAGAAGCCCTGTTTGAGTACCACCTTTACACCGTGCCCCGCGCCACCACACTGGAGAACAACCAGACCAAACAGGTGGCATTGTTAGCGGCGGCCAGGGTGCCCGTGCGTAAACAGTTGCTACTGGCCGGCAGCGGTTACTACTACCGGGGGCAGTACGGTGATCTGGGCCGGAAGCAGAAAATTGCGGTGCTGGTCGAATTTGATAACGATAAAGCCAGCCATCTGGGTATGCCACTGCCAAAGGGCGTGGTGCGGGTTTACAAGCAGGACCAGTCGGGCCATGCCCAGTTTGTCGGCGAGGATCAGATCGACCACACGCCAAAGCAGCGTCCGGTAAAACTTAGACTGGGTAACTCCTTTGATGTCACCGCCGACCGGCTGCAAACCGATTATAAGAAGCGTAACGCCAGTGGTCGCTACAGCCACGCCAGTGAGACGGCCTACAAAATCACGCTCTACAACGCTAAATCGACAGCAGTGATTGTCACCGTGCGCGAAAACCTGCCCGGAGACTGGAAAATACTCGATGAGAATCAACGCCATAAGAAAATCGCTGCTCATCAGGCGCAGTGGCAGGTAGAGGTGCCAGCCGCCGGGCAGACAGACCTTACCTATCGGGTCTTAAGTCGTTACTGAGTCAGGGCTAGTTCGTCATCGGAGCCGGCATGGGTTAGCCGCGCGGTCGCTGTTCAGTCGGCTAACAGCTGGTAGCCCCGGGCTGCTTTACTGATGTCGCTGGGGGTGAGGGGTATTGCCGCCCGTAGCTGGCGGGCGACTGTCTGCAGGGCGGTAACATCCCCGCGTTTGAGTTCCAGCTCAATTTCACTAATCGGTGTGCTGTTGTTTCCAGCGGTCACCTCGCCCAGGTCGAGCACCAGTTCTATCGCTGTCTGTTCGTCAACCAGGTTCCAGCAGTGGCGGGTGAATCGGGTAGTAAATAGCGGCGCCAGGTCCAGGCTGGTGAGCCACTCGATCATTTGCCGATTACAGCCCGCCTCGGCGAGTTGGCTGATTTCCAGCGCATTGCCGCTAATCGGGGTTTCCCACTCATCCCGGAGGTGTAACCCGTCCACTGCTTCTCCCTTACTTTTCAGGGTCTGGCACCAGCTCTGGCCGTCATAACGGGTACGTAATCCCATTTTTTTTGTTGCCAGCTGGCGATCATCGCTGTCGTAGTAGACATTTTCCAGCTCGATTACGCTGGGAACCAGGGTCACTAACAGAGGGTGGTTTTTCAGCGTTAAAATCTGTTCTGGGCCAATTTCGAGTTTGAGTTCTATTTCCGTTGCCATAACTTTAGTTCCAGATTGAGTGATCTACTATTCTAGTTGGGGGCTATCACTAATGGAGTTTCGCGGATGGGTGTAAAACGGTCGAAACTGAAGCGGTCCAGGCAGCTAATGGCAGATGATGTCGCCGTTGCCCTGGAGAACAGGCAGCTACTGTCCCTGTATCAAAAGCGGCCTGCGTATCAGCAAAATGATTATCTGAGCTGGATTGAACGAGCTAAGCGGCCGGAGACTCGGCAGAAAAGGCTAACGCAAATGCTCGATGAACTGGCCGAAGGCGGCATTTATATGAACATGAAGCACCCGGCATCAGCCAGAATATAGGACCCGGGTGATCCGGCCCCACCACCTACCTAAACCGCATCGACGGAAAACCAGATATATGGAACAGACCACCCGACTGCTGCAGATCATGGCCCAGTTGCGCGACCCCAATGGCGGTTGCGAGTGGGACCTGCGTCAGGATTTTGCCAGCATCGCCCCGTATACGATTGAAGAGGCCTATGAGGTGGCGGATGCCATCGAGCGTGGCGATGATGATGACCTGCTCGACGAACTGGGTGACCTGTTACTGCAGGTGGCTTTTCATGCGCAGATGGCGCAGGAAAAAGGGCTATTTGATTTTGAGCAGGTCGCGGCCGGGATTGCCGATAAACTGGTTCGACGTCACCCCCATGTTTTTGCCGGCGTAACCTTTAACAGCGACGAAGAGCGTCATCAGGCCTGGGAGCAGATTAAACAGCAGGAGCGGGCCGGAAAGCCCGCCAAAGCCGCCGATAACAGCGCCCTGGCCGGTGTCACCGTTGGATTACCCGGGTTAATGCGGGCAGAGAAACTCCAGCGCCGGGCTGCCGATGTCGGATTTGACTGGCCGCAGGCCGATCCGGTGTTTGACAAGATTGCAGAAGAACTGACGGAAGTGCGCGAGGCGGTGGCAGCCGGTGACCTGGCTCACATCGCGGAAGAAATTGGCGATCTACAGTTTGCGGTGGTGAATCTTGCCCGCCATTTAAAGGTGGAACCGGAGCCCGCTATGCAGGCTGCTAACCGCAAGTTCGAACGGCGGTTTCGAGCCGTGGAAAAAACCCTGAGCGACCGGGGAGTGGCAGTGGAGGATGCCTCGCTGGAACTCATGGATGAAATTTGGGATCAGGTGAAGGCGGTCGAAAAAGCGAGCGCGGCGGATCAATGAGTAATCAATCAAAACCGGGTGATGAACAGATACCGGTCCGCGCCCGATTCGCGCGGCGTCGGTTTTCCCGGCTGGTCGAGGCCGGCGAGCCGCTTGATCTGACGGAAATTGCCCTGACCATCGCCCAGGAGGAGCGTCCAGACCTTGAATTAGCCGCCTGCCGCGAAAGTTTGCGAGAACTGGTGGAAAGTTATCGTGAAGTTCGCGATTCCGTCGGCCCCACTTCCGCCCGCGATGAGGCGCGACTGCTCTGCCGGTTTCTGGCCGAAGAACAGGGTTATCAGGGGAACAGCGAAGAGTATTACGATCCCGATAATAGTTATATCGATCAGGTGCTTGAGCGACGCATGGGTATTCCGATTACACTGGCCCTGCTCTATATTCACGTCGGCCGTGGGGTGGGATTGCAGGTCGAAGGGGTGGGCTTTCCCGGCCATTTCCTGGTTGCCGTGGTGGTCGGGTCGGAGCGTTCGCTGATTGATCCCTTTTCAGGCCGTCTGGTGACAGAAACGGGATTGCGGGAATTGCTCGATCAGCATCAGGGGCCAGCGGTGCCGCTGCAGGATGATTTCAGTCAGCCGATTACCGGTCGGGAGATGGTGTTGCGGATGCTCAATAACCTGAAAGGGGTTTACCATCAGCGTGGTGACTATCCGCGGTTGCTGGCCTGCTGCGATCGTATTTTATTGCTGGAGCCGAATGACGTTAATCTGCTGTTGCAGCGGATCGCGGTCTATCAACGCCTGCAGCAGCCGGGCCTCGCCCTGGCGGAGCTCGGCCGGCTGCGGGCGAAGGCCGGTAATGCGGAATTTCGCCAGCGACTGGAGCAGATGATGCTGGCCATCGAAATCGATAAGGCTCCCCTACAGTAGCGACTTCAGGCACCTGACGATGACCACCATACCTTTTTGGGAAAAACCCTTATCCGAGCTGAACACGGAGCAGTGGGAGGCCCTTTGTGACGGCTGTGCGCGCTGCTGCCAGATCAAGCTCGAAGACGAAAATACCGGCGCCCGCTACATCACCAGCATTGTCTGCGAACTGCTCGATCAGCAGGCGTGTCGTTGTGGGGATTACGCGCAACGAGCCATTAAAGTGCCCGATTGCGTGGTGCTCAATGTCGAAAACTCTGCAAACCTGGACTGGATGCCCGGCACCTGTGCCTATCGTCTGCGCGCGGCCGGTGAACCCTTACCCGAATGGCACCCACTGATCACCGGCGACCCGCAGAGCGTTCACGACGCCGGGATTTCCGTGCGCGACAAGGTCATCAGCGAGGCCGACGTGGACGAGGAGGATTTTGAAGAGTACGTGATCGGTAAAATGGCACCTGCACAACAGGAGGTGGTGGAACAAATGGCTGCTGACAACGCCGAAAAACTCAATAATGACTGACCGGCCGCCCGATGACTGGCTAACGGATCGCGACAAGGGCGAGGGTGACAATTCCCCGGAAGAATGGACCCCGCCGCGTCGGCATCCTCCGGCCGGTACCATTATTCAGCCGAGTCGCGGCGCACGGATGCGTGCGGTATTGTTGGGCGTGGCCATGGTCGTACCCATGATGGCGCTGTTACCGGCACTGAATCGCTACAGTTACCTTGGCCTGGCGGTGGTGGTGCAACCGGAGTTAATCACCGATTTTGAGTCCGCCCGCAGTTATCTATTGCTGATATTCTCCGGCGTCATCCTGGTCATCTGGTTTTTGTCATTTGCGCTGGCCCGACTGGCCCGCAACATCACTGAATACCGTTGTTATCCGCCCCCGGGCAGTCACGTGCTGTTTCCCACGGAACTCATTGTTGGTGAGCGCGTTGATGCAATTCGGCGCTTCTGCAACATGGCGGCGGTTGCCCTGCTGGTGCTGGCCGTCGTCTTTTTTGTGGCGCTGACTCAGCTCTATACAGAATCAGCTGGACTGCTAGGTGGTTTGCAGATGCTGGTTGGACTCTACGACAAGCTTTAAGGCCGTTTCTTAACAAGTTTCCTGTGTTCAGGCTGCCCCACGACGTTCCGAAATCGCCAGCAAAGCCAGACCGCCGACAATCAATAGCAGCCCGCCCAGGTTACTGCCGGTAATGGGTTCTCCCAGAACAATGGCCGAGGCGACCATGCCGGTTACCGGCACCCCCAGTGTGCCCAGCGAGGTAGTCAGCGCTGGCAGCGCCCGGGTAATGGTGACAATCGCCCAGGTGCAGAATCCCGTGGCCACCGGGCCGTTATAGAGCAGGGTTGCCCAGAGCTCTCCGCTCCACTGGATCGGATTATCGGATTCCAGATAAAACGCCACCGGTACCAGTGCCACGGTCGCCACCGCAAATTGCCACGGAATCAGTGACAGCGGCGTACCGTGCCAGCGGTGGCCGCGAATCTGCACGATCAGCAAGGCCCAGAGCATGGCCGCAAACATCAGGGTGCCGTTGCCTAGTAGCACGTCCGGGTCGGACCAGTTGAAAGTCGCCGGGTTAAACATCACCAGGATTCCCGCCAGCCCGAGTAAAAAGCCGACCAGCTTCCAGCCATTCACCGCCTCGCGCAGCATTAAAAAAGAGATGGGTAACACCCAGAGCGGGGTGGTGTAGGCGAGGATCGATGACCGGCCCGCCGGCACATACTGCAATGCAAAAGTGGCCATGCCGATAAACGCCGCCAGTTGAATCAGCCCCACACTGATCACCACCGGCCAGTCTCGGCGGTGTGGCCAGGTCAGGTTGCCGGTGAGTCCCGCCACTGCAAACATGGTGATGCCCCCCAGCACCATTCTCGAAGCGGCAAAGGTGAACGGGCTAATGCTTTGCAGGCCGACTTTCATGATCGGCCAGTTCACTCCCCACAGCAAAATGACGGTGCCCAGCAAAAACAGTGCGGCACGGGGGGTTATCGGGTGACTCTGGCTATCGCTCATGGTGAGTTGAATCTACAACGGCGGGTGAAAGTGGGCGTAAAGGATAGGTTGCAGAGGCAGAAGTGTCACCCGATTTGACGGTGTTAAATGGTATTTGCCGTGGGGCAAGTCTCAAAAAAAGGCTAAGATTCGTCCGTGAATCGGAAAGTTGTTAGCGTTAAAAAATTTCACTAATCGGGTCTACCCGACAAAGGAGAGGATGGAGATGGAACAGGCAGAACTAACCACCGCCCTGGCGGAAATTGGCATTGATTGCCCGCCTTACTGGCAATCCGAATATTTTAAAAACGCCAGTCAGTTGTCTCGGCCCGAGTACGAGATGATTATCGAGCGTGACGTCGCCGTAACCATGCGCGACGGAGTGGTGCTGAGGGCCGATATTTTTCGCCCGGACGCCCCCGGTAAATTCCCCGGCCTGCTCGCCCTCTCCGCCTACGGCAAGGATTGCCAGTCTCTGGATATTCCCGCCCAGCCCATCGACTCCTGGGTGTTTGACCACAACGTTGAAGCGGGTGATATCGAGTTTTTTGTCCGCCGTGGATATGTCTACGTGATCCCGGACGAACGCGGTCTGGGCAAGTCCGAAGGCGCCTGGAACGGCCCCTTCAGCGTGCAGGAACAGGAAGATGGCCACGACATCGTCGAGTGGATCGCCGAGCAGGAATGGTGCACCGGCGGCGTCGGCATGATGGGTATCTCCTGGTTCGGCATGATCCAGCGGTTTGTGGCCGCTCAGGCGCCACCCAGCCTCAAAGCCATCATGCCCTATGAGGCCGCCAACGACCTTTACGGAGTGGCCTACGAGGGCGGCATCATTCAGCCCTTCTGGTGGGAGCTGGAACGTGAAATTCCTGCCCATACCACCCAGTCAGAGTCTGAGCTGCTCTACTCGCCGGAAGAGATGGAGGCGCGTTATGACGCCGTCGCCCAATCCAAAGACATCCGCCACAACGCCAGCTACACCCGGCTACTGGCGCGCCGGGGCAGCGCCTTTTTCGATCAGCTACTGCACCCGGAGAACGACGAATTCTGGGCGCGTCGTCGCTCCCGCGACAAGGTTGGCAATATCAAGGTACCGGTCTACACCTCCGGCTGCTGGATTCCCTTTTTCAAACCCTTCAGCGATGCCATCTGGGACGACATGAACAATCCGGAGCTGGATGTGCCGAAAAAGGCCGGCATTTTTGGTCACCACATGCACACCGAGCTGCCCGGACCGCCAACGCTGAAATATGAAGCACTGCGCTGGTACGACCACTGGCTCAAGGATGTAGACACCGGCATCATGGACGAACCGCCGATTCGGCTGTTTGTCATGGGCCCCAATACCTACCGGTTCGAAAACGAATGGCCCCTGGCGCGCACCCAGTGGACCAAACTCTATCTGCGGCCTTTCGGTAAGCTCAATCCATCCCCCGATCCCGGCACCCCGGACCCCGATCCGCTGGTGCACCGGCCACCGATTATCTCCACCGAGCACAGCTCCCTCACCTATGCGACCCAACCGGTCAGCGCACCGATGGAAATCACCGGGCCGGTGGTGCTCAACGTCTTCGCCGAGCTCGATCAGCCAGACGCCACCTTCATCGCCAAACTCTGGGCAGTCGGTCCCGGCGGAGAACGCTTTCCGCTTAACCGAGGCGTACTCAAGGCATCCCACCGGGCGCTGGATGAAGAACGCTCCACCTTCTACAGCCCCGTGCACCCGCACACTAACCCGGAGCCAGTCGTCCCCGGCGAGGTCAACGAGTACTCCATCTCGTTTCCGGCTATCTCCTACGTGCTGCGTCCCGGCGAGAAACTCGAACTGGAGATCAGCACCAGCGATCCCATCGAAATTCCCTGGCACCACGTCATCAATGTGATGGGTCCACTACCCAGCATGACCCTCACCTATTACAAGGTTCATCGCGACAAGGAGCATCAGTCGCATCTGTTGTTGCCGGTGATTCCGCCGGGGGGTTAGTCGGGCAGCCAAGGGTATTTAGGTTGATTAGGGCGGTGCACTTAGGTGTATCGCCCTTTTTTTTGTTGTTATTATGCGGGATTGGGGTGGTTTGAATGGCTGTGGATTGTGGGCGGTGATTGATTGGTGCTTCACTGTCTATTATCAAGAACGGGCTGAATTTTTGGCTGAGGTGAGTGCTAAAGGGTGTGTTATGTAATGATTTTTAGTACAAAAACATTCCCAATCCTGCTGGGCATTCGTTGGGAACCAGGCGGCTACTGTCTAGCGCCCGACAACCCTACACCGTATAGTTAACTGTTATACAGTAAGAATAGTCACTGAATAGAGTGGAAAAATACAAAGGATAGTTAGTATGGTCCCAGACGCTTCAACAATTGGTGGAGTTCCCACTCCTGTTTTTTATCCATCGGTATCAAGTGTATCCAAAAATGTCTGGTCGGTAATTGATCATATCGAACTCCTTACTTCCCTAGATTTCCCCCAGTTTTTGGTTTCATGTTTTGATGTTTATAAACATCAAAACAACAAAAGGCTGCTTGCTGCACTAAACAAAGCGCATGAACAGTGCCAAGTGGTGTTATGGGATTCAGGAATTTATGAGGTGGCGTGGTCTCGCTCTAAACGCTGGTGCTCTAAGCGATATATCAAAACATTGAGAAGAAATACCGTTTCACACGCTTTTTTGTTTGATGATTATTGTCTGGCCAATGAAACCGCTAATGTCAAAAGCCTTGAATCGATTATGAGGCGAACAGAAGATCAGATCGGTTCCGATGTAATTTCTCCCATAGTTCATTGTAAGGACACCCACGATTATCCTGAGATATGCACACAAGTTGCAACCATGTGCGACCCAGAGCTAATTGCTATTCCAGAGCGTGAACTTGGTTTCGGTATACGCGAGATCGCTGAGAACATTTCAAAAATTAGAAATGCTTTGAATAGCACAGAAAAATACCAAGTCCTGCATATTTTAGGTACGGGAAATCCACTATCGATGATGTTGTACGCATTTGCCGGAGCGGACTCATTCGATGGCTTGGATTGGTGCCAAACTGTTGTGGATTTTGATTCTGGAAAGTTACATCATCCATTACAGCTCGATTTATATGAGCACCAAAGCGAGTATGGTAGCAATAAGAATTTAAGCTTTTTGGCCCGCTGTTATGCGCACAATCTCGAATTTTATCGCTTGTGGATGAAGAGGCTTAAACAAGCAATTGAGAGCGATAAGCAGATGGTTATCTTAGAGAGCTATTTTCCTGAATCTTTTTTGGTTAAAAACCAAACATTGATTTCGAAAATAATAAATAAGTGAGAAGAAGCGCATGAAGCCTTGGCAAATTGAAAGTGCGGTTTCAGAACTTTGTAAAGACATTGAGCGTATGGTTAAGCGTAAAGATTATACCTGCATGTCTGAACAGGATTTAACCTTTGAATTTCTCATATGTATTCTAGGTAGTGGCGTTCGCTACGAATTAAGTTTGGCATATGCAAGCGCCGTGCAATCGGCCAACCTAAAGAAACGTATGAACTCTAATGAACGTGCCTATTCAATTGAGGGTGTTTTGAATTCCCCAGCCTATTCATCGGTCAATGGTAAAATATTCAGTAGGTACAGATATCCGAAACGCGCTGCAAAACATATTGCGGAATCGTTTTACAATGTTGAGCAAAAGTATGGTTCTTTAAAAGATATGGTGGGGGCAATGAATGGTCCATCGGAATTGCGAAGGGAATTGATTTGCGTGTGCCCTGGTATTGGCCCGAAGCAATCTAGCCACTATGTTAAGAATATTGGGTTCACAGATAATGTCGCTATTTTAGATAGGCATATTTTGACCTATCTAAAATTGATTGATGACGTAGATATTTGCCCAAAACAAGTAAGCAAAATCGATCAGTATGAAGAGGTAGAGCGGAGATTTATCGACAATGTGTCAAAATTCAATCATGCGGTTTCAGTTGTTGATCAGTCAATGTGGTTTGTAATGAGAGCATTGGGTAAGGAAGCATATACATGAGCGTAGTGACTTTACTTTCTGGAGGAATGGACTCCTGCTTAATGTCTGTTTTAGCTATGGAAGCTGGCGTTGAGCAAAAGCCAGTATTCATAAACTACGGACAAATAAATATTGATAAGGAAGTTTTGTCGGTTCGGAATCATATTGGAAAATTTCGGCTGCCTGAATGTGCGGAAATCAACATCTCCGGTTTTGGCTCTGTAATCACCTCCGGGCTAACCGAAAAAACCAAACACATTGTTGATGAAGCATTTTTGCCCGGACGGAATTTGTTGTTTTTGCTTATAGCCAGTTCTTTTGCTATACAAAAAGATTGCAAGACCGTATCCATCGGGCTTTTGAGGGAAGACACGGCAATATTCCCTGATCAGACTGACGACTTTCTTATTTCTGCCGAGCACACCATCTCAAAAGCTATGGGTCAGGCAATCGAAATCGTGGCTCCATTGCGTGATTTTTATAAGAAAGATGTTATTGATATGGCCAATGAAAAAGGCATTTTATCCTACTCATGTCATATGGGCGGTGATGAACCATGTGGCATTTGTATATCCTGCAGAGAATTCGAGATTAAAGGAGGCTAGTATGGGTGGAGGTGGCGGCTATAGCTTTTCTCCGGGTGATAAAAAGGAACTGGAAAAGAAAGCTAAGGAACATTTGCGTAATGCGGGCGAATCCAAGAGAAACGTTTTCATTAGCTTTTCTAATGATGATATGGATGAGATTAATCTGTTGCGAGGCCAAGCTAAAAATGATGGCATGGACCTTGAATTTTCAGATCACTCAGTAAAAAAAGCTTATAACAGTGATCAGGATGGATATATCAAGCGCCAGATCATGGGGAAAATTGAAAAAGCTTCCGTGACCATGGTTTATCTATCGCCAAACAGTATGAAAAGTGATTGGGTTAAATGGGAAATTGAGCAGAGCAAAAAAATGGGCAAAGGTGTTATTGCCGTTTACAAAGGCGACAAACCACCAGCCAACATTCCCAGTCATATTCAAAATAACGCTAGCTCTATAGTGAAATGGAAACATGCATCAATGATAAAAGCGATCGAAGACGCTTCCACAAAAAGATAGCAAATTGGAAAGGACGAGAATGCAAATACAAGAAGACTCCTTTCCTGGATTGTATCAATCGGCAGATAAGGCATCATTGGATTCCCAAAATAAATATTATCTCTGTCTGAGCTTTTATTTGGGGCTTTTGGTAATAGCTGCGGCGGTATCCTATCTTGTCCCTGTTAATACTTATGGTGCTTTGCTATCGGCATTGCTTTTTCTTGTCACTCTCGGAATTCTTATCTACCTTAAGACAAATAAGCCTGATGATATATGGTATAACGGAAGAGCTGTAGCCGAATCGGTAAAAACATTATCTTGGAAATGGATTATGAAGGTAGAACCTTTCCATGAAGACAAGAGCGCAGAGGCAGACTTTTTAGCTGATTTAAAGAAAGTGCTGAAGCAAAATAAAAGTCTTTCCACCGTTCTCAATTCCACTGAAGGAGTAAAAGAGCCGATTACGGATGTCATGCGCTCAGTTCGCTCCCTGTCATTTGATGATCGAAAGGGACTTTACAAGAAACAAAGGATTGATGATCAAGCCAACTGGTACACAAAGAAAGCAATTTTCAACAAGAAAAAAGCGTCTAGCTGGTTTTGTTTTTCGGTATTGTTACATAGCGCAGCCATCATTATGTTGGTATATAGGGTTTACGACTCGACACTATCACTTCCAGTGGAAGTCATAGCGACTGCTGCTAGTGCTGTATTAACCTGGATTCAGGCAAAGAAGCATAATGAATTGAGTTCTTCATATTCCTTGGCCGCTCATGAAATTGGGCTTATTAAATCCGAATGGCAACCTGTTACTGAAAGCGAATTTTCAGACTTTGTTAATAATACTGAAAATGCGTTTTCTCGTGAGCATACACAATGGATTGCTCGAAAAGTAGATACTTGATTATCTCAATCAAGGTGACTTGTGTATAAAAAACGCGTCGAAGTAATAATGAGGTCAGATACCGTTTTGCAATCACGCAAAATAAACAGTTCACGGGGGCGAAGACTTGTTCCCGGCGTGTATTAGGTGACATTAACAAAGAGCGAATGGCCACTATTTCTGCCATTATCCCTGCGTACAATGAAGCCAAGCGGATTGTTCGTACCTTAAAGCAGGTGAGGCCCTTCGTTAATGAGATTATTGTGGTGGATGACGCTAGCGGGGATGCCACTGCGGCGCTTGCCGAACAGTTTGGGGCGACCGTATTTACTCAGGATCGCAACCAGGGCTATATCTGTGCGATCAAATATGGTTTCGAAAAAGCCCGTGGCGACATTGTTGTTACCATCGACGCGGATGGCGAGTTTTCGGCCGCCGATCTTCCTGCATTGGTGGAACCGATCGTCGAGGATCGGGCGGATATGGTCCAGGGGCACAGGAGCATGGCTCCGAGGCCTTCAGAATCATTCTTAACCTGGTTAGCCGGAAGGAAGGTTTGGGTGGGTGATTCAGGTACTGGCCTGCGTGCCATCAGGACTTCTTTGGCTAGAAGGTTAGAGATTAAGGGCGCCTGTATTTGCGGGGTGTTGTCCCTGGAGGTGGCTGCGAAAGGTGGCCGAATTGCTGAAATACCGGTTGACCTTGTAGCAACGGACAAGCCGAGAAAAATTGCCTGGTTTCATCTGGCTCAGCTTTTGTATCTTCTCCCCTGGCTGTTGAAAAAGTATGACAAATAAATCTACCTAGACGCGGTACACCAAAAGTATGGACGATATAGAACCAACCGCTGAACAGACCATCCGCGGCAAGATTGTCAGCGAGACGGCACAGATTGGCTGGCGGGAAATAATGCGGGAGTTTGCCGGTGGCAGAACCCTGCTGGTAACCGCTGACCTGGACATGATTGAAGTGGCCTACCAGATGCACCAGGACAATGCCCCGTTGCTGGCTGGCTGGTTAAAGGCTGAGCAGGTGCGACCGGTGAGTGATGACGAGGCTCGGCAGTGGTATGACGGTGACGAAACCGTCTGGGCCACGGTGGTGAAACCCTGGGTGCTGGTACAGCTAAAGCAGCCGCGAGTTAATTGACTGGCGAGGCGTGTATGATTAACGGCTGCGTCGCGGTCGCTGTTAGGGAGGTCGATCGGACGGATTGTCAGTAAGGTCGGCGGTTTGGCGGCCCATTCTCTGGCTAACAAGTTATTTATCGACAGGAGTAGAAAAATGGCGAAATACACCCCCAGCGAGGCAAAACAGTGGGCCCGCGAACATATTGTTAAGTGCACGAATGCTCCCACCACTCCGTTTAACGCGGACTTTAGCCTGGATAAAGAAGGGCTGGCCTTTAACGTTAACAAGTACGCGGAAGTCGGCCTGTACGGGTTGATGACGGGCGGCAACATGGCTGAGGCGTGGAACATGACGCCCACCGAGTGGTACGAGTACACCGAAATTTGCGCCAAGGCCAACAACGGCCGGATGATGCTGACCTCGGTGGTGCTCGATCCCTCACCCTTTACGGTGGTTGAAAAAGCCAATGTGCTGGATGACCTCGGGTATGACCTGCTGGAGGTGATCAACCCGGTACTGCAGTTACGTTCCGATGACGATATTTTTGGTTATTTCAAATATCTGAACGACAACCAGCCTCTGGCCATTGCGCTTTACAACACGGCAACGGCGGGCGTGGTGCTTAATCACGGCCTGGTAAACCGGCTGGCGGATCTGGAAAAAGTGGTGGTGATTAAAAACGGTCTGGGTAACCCGGCTGACACCATTGCCATGCGCAAGATGTGCGGTGATCGCATTGTCGTGACCGAGCCGAATGAGGCCTTTTTTCTCTGGGACGCGGCGGCCCACGGTGCCCAGGCACTTTACGGCACCCTGGAGGTGGTCATGTTTGGCGAGAAGCGCGAAAAGCTATGGCAGCTGATGGACCTGGCGCTGGCCGGTAAGGTGGATGAGGCGATTCCGGTGTTTCACGAACTCGAGCCGCTGCGTAATCTGCTGGGTGAAGTGTTCATGGCCCCGCTGTTTGGTCGTAACGTTTATAACCTGGCACCGATTAAGTACTGGATGGAATTGCTCGGTTACAAAATGGGCGTTTGTCGTCCGCCGCTGGCGGCTCAGGCCAGTGAGCAGGATAAAGCTCGCATCCGCGAGGTGCTGCTGCAGGAGGGGATTATTACCGAATCGGACGTGGCCCGCGCCGCCTAGTATTCGATCCCAATTAAAAAAAGCCCGGTGGGGGTCTCCCCACCGGGCTTTTTTTTGCCCGTTATCGGGGGCTGGTTAACGGATATGTTCGAGTATGCCGTCGAGCTCTTCGAGGTTGTTATAGCTGATCACCAGCTTGCCGGTACCTTTGCTGGAGTGAGTGAGCTTGACGTTAGCGCCCAGTTTGCCGGCCAGGTCCTGTTCTAGCTGGGTAATATTGGGGTCGGGCCGCTGGGGTTTTCTGGCGGGCGCTTTGTCACCAGCGCTGGCCGATTTTTTGACCAGTGCTTCGGTCTGGCGGACGGAAAGCTGATCTTTAGCCACTTTCCTGGCCATTGTGAGCTGCTGCTCGTCCGCGGCGCCGAGCAGGGCGCGGGCATGTCCCATCTCCAGTTGTCCCGCTTCCACCAGTTCGATTACCTCGGGCTGTAGCGAGCGCAGCCGTAGCAGATTGGTAACGGCGGTGCGGGACCGGCCGACGGCATCGGCGACCTGCTGGTGGGTCATTTCAAATTCGTCGAGCAACCGGTTCAGGGCGTTGGCTTCGTCGATGGGATTTAAATTCTGGCGCTGGATGTTTTCGATCAGCGCCATGGCCATGGCGTCGCCGTCGTCTACCTGGCGGATGATGGCGGGGATTTCGTGCAGTCCGGCGAGTTGAGAAGCCCGCCAGCGGCGCTCACCGGCGATAATTTCGTAAGTATTGGTGGCGACGGGCCTGACGACGATGGGTTGAATGACTCCCTTGGCCCGAATCGACGCGGCGAGGCTCTCCAGTTCTGCTTCATCAAACTGGGTGCGGGGTTGAAACGGGCTGCGCTGAATCAGTTCGATAGAGAGCGATTGCAGGCGATCGCCCGGTCCGACGCTGCTGCTGGTTATTTTGTTAGCAGCGCTGCTGCTGAGCAGGCTATCCAGGCCTCGGCCCAGGCCGCCTTTGCGTTTTGCCATTTCGAATTCCTTGGTGGTCAGTTAGCCAGGGCGGCTGGAGTCGGTTTCTCCAGTGCGCGATAGCGGCGAATAAATTCACCCGCCAGCGCCAGGTAGGCGATGGCCCCTTTGCTGCGCCGATCATAATCAAAAATTGCCTGGCCGTAACTGGGAGCTTCTGCCAGGCGCACGTTGCGGGGGATAACGGTGCGGTAGAGCTTATCGCCAAAATGGTCGCTGAGCTGATTGGAGACTTCCCGCGCTAGCCGGCTGCGGGGGTCAAACATGGTTCGCAGCAGACCTTCCAGCCGCAGCTCGGGATTGACGGTTTCACTAATCGCTTCGATGGTCTCGACCAGGTCAGAGAGGCCTTCCAGCGCGAAATACTCACACTGCATGGGGATTAGCACGGTTTTGGCGGCGACCAATGCGTTAACGGTCAGCATATCCAGGGCCGGCGGGCAGTCGATCAGGATGTAGTCGTAGTCATCCACCACGGGCTGGAGCTGGTTGCGCAGCTGAAATTCCCGGCCCTCAATGCTCATCAGGTCCACTTTGGCAGCGGTAAGGTTGGCGTTGGCGGGCAACAGTTCGTATTGAGTCTCGCCGGTTTTGACGAGGGCATCGGCGACGCTCGCCTGACCCAGCAGCACCTCCAGGATGGTGGTATCCAGGGCGTGCTTATCAACACCGCTGCCCATGGTGGCGTTGCCCTGGGCGTCCATATCAATGAGCATTACCCGTTTACGCGTGGCAGCCAGTGACGCGGCCAGGTTAATGCTGGTGGTGGTTTTGCCGACTCCGCCCTTCTGGTTGGCAATGGCAATAATTCGGGTCATTGGGGGGTTGTCGCCGGGTTGCGCTTGAAGGTGAGCAGGTGCCGCTCCTGGGTCATCCCCGGAATGGCTAGCGGTGTGCAGGCGGTCATCGCCCAGTGGCTGGGCAGCTCGGCTAGTTCGTCGGTCGGTATACGGCCTTTCATGGCAATCAGGGTCCCGGTGGGTGTAACCAGCGGATCGGCCTGGTCGATGAAACTTGCCAGCGCCGAATAGGCTCGACAGATTACCGTATCAAATCTTTCTGTGGGAATGAACTGTTCTGCACGGCAGTGTTCCACGGTGCAATTTTTTAACCCCAGCTGGGCAATGGCGTGCTGTACAAAGCGGGTTTTTTTCTGATTACTGTCGAGTAAGGTGACTGAACGCTGCGGTTGGCAAATGGCGATTGGCAAACCGGGAAAACCGGCCCCACAACCGAGATCGAGCAGGGAGCCTTTGGTTGCCTCATCGCCGGGTGGCAGATGGGGCAAAGCTGCCAGGCTGTCGAGCAGGTGACCGCTGACCATTAATTGTGGATCGCGGATGGCGGTGAGGTTATAGGTGCGATTCCACTGGTGCAGTAAATCCAGCAGGGCCAGCAGGGTGCCCTGAGTGGCGGCGCTGGTCTCAATGCCGAGCTGGCTCAGGCCGTCACCCAGCAGCGAATCGCGGCGGTCGGAGTTGTTAATGGTTCAGGCCGCTGCGTCGGTGGGCAGTTTTTTTAGCAGGCCCAGTTTTTTCATGTGCACCAGCAAAATGGCGATGGCGGCCGGGGTGACGCCCGGTATGCGGCTGGCCTGTCCGATGGTGGCGGGCCGGATTTGCGTGAGTTTCTGGCGCATTTCGTTGGAAAGGCTGGGTACCGCCTCGTAGTCAAAATCATCCGGCAGCGGTTGCTGCTCATTTCGCGACTGTTTATCGATCTCGTCGAGCTGGCGCTGCAGGTAGCCGGAGTATTTGATTTGAATCTGGACCTGACTGGCGGCCTGGCCGGGGGGCAGCGGGGTGCCGCTACCGGGCAGCTGATGCAGGGAGTGGTAGTCGGCGTCTGGCCGGCGTAGCAGGTCATGCAGTGAGGTCTCACGATTAAGAGGACCGGAGAGCACTTCGGTGGCCTGTTCCGGCGCGACCTGCTGGGGACGGATGATGGTTTTGGAGAGCCGGGTTATTTCAGCGCTGACCGTGTCGCGTTTTTCGCAGAAAACCTGCCAGCGATGGTCATCGACCAGCCCCAGTTGTCGACCGATTTCGGTTAATCGCAGGTCGGCATTGTCTTCGCGCAGCAGCAGGCGATATTCCGCCCGGGAGGTGAACATTCGGTAGGGCTCCTGAGTGCCCTGAGTAATCAGGTCATCCACGAGTACGCCGAGGTAAGCCTGGTCACGGCCGGGTGTCCAGCTGTCGATCTCCAGCGCCTGGGCGGCGGCATTAATGCCTGCCAGTAAACCCTGGGCGGCGGCTTCCTCGTAGCCGGTGGTGCCGTTAATCTGTCCGGCGAAGAAGAGTCCCTGCAGGGCTTTGGTTTCCAGGGTGGGACGCAGGTCGCGGGGATCGAAAAAATCGTATTCGATGGCGTAGCCGGGACGGATGATTTTGGCCTGTTCAAACCCGACTATGGTGCGAATAAACGCCTGCTGCACATCAAATGGCAGGCTGGTTGAAATGCCGTTGGGGTAAACCTCGTGGGTATTAAGTCCTTCCGGCTCAATGAATATCTGGTGGGCGTTGCGCTCGGCAAACCGTACCACTTTGTCTTCGATCGACGGGCAGTAGCGGGGGCCGACACCCTCTATCTGGCCGCTATACATGGGCGAGCGGTCGAGGCCGCCGCGAATAATGTCGTGGGCCTGTTCGTTGGTGTGGGTAATGTGGCAGGCGACCTGCTCGGGATGTTCCTCAACCCGTCCCAGGTAGGACATGACCGGCAACGGCTGGTCCCCATGCTGGGCTTTGAGCGAGTCGTAATTAATGCTGCGGCCATCAATGCGCGGCGGGGTGCCGGTTTTAAGTCGAGCGACCCGGGGGGCCAATTCGCGTAGCCGGGTTGCCAGCGCGTTCGCCGGGGCATCGCCGGCGCGGCCACCGCCATAATGTTCTTCGCCAATGTGAATCACGCCACCGAGGAAGGTGCCGGTGGTCAGCACCACGGTGCGGGCTTTAAAGGTCAGCCCCATCTTGCAGACCACGCCGGTGATGCGGTCGCCTTCTACCAACAGGTCTTCTACCGACTGCTGAAATAGATCCAGATTGGCCGTCGCCTCTACCCGGCGACGAGTTTCGGTGCGGTAGAGCTGCCGGTCTGCCTGGGCACGGGTGGCCCTTACTGCCGGGCCCTTACTGGCGTTAAGTACCCGAAACTGGATACCCGCCCGGTCGGTGATCTGCGCCATGGCGCCGCCGAGGGCGTCGATTTCTTTCACCAGGTGGCTCTTGCCGATACCGCCGATGGCCGGGTTGCAGGACATCTGACCAATGGTGTCGAGGTTTTGTGTCAGTAGTAGCGTGCGCGCGCCACGGCGGGCGGCGGCTAGCGCAGCTTCGGTACCGGCATGGCCGCCACCAATAACAATAACGTCGTAATCCTGGTCAGAAATCATGGGGTTTTCAGAGGCTAAATTGGAGAGTGAGCCGGCAATTATAAAAAATTAACGGAAGCCCTTGTATAATAAGAGGCTTTTTTTCTATTAGCCAGTTGTTAGCCATTCATGCATTAATGATGGCCGATACACCCGGATGGGTGTCTACAACTGAGCAAAACCATCGACAGGGGTCAATTCAGCAAAGTGACAGGCAAGCTTTTTATTCAGACTTACGGTTGTCAGATGAATGTTTACGATTCTGACCGCATTGCCGAGGTGCTCGCCCGGTCCCACGACCTTGAAGTAACCGACAGGCCCGAACAGGCCGACGTGATGCTATTGAACACCTGTTCGATTCGGGAAAAGGCGCAGGAAAAGGTCTTCTCGCAGCTTGGTCGCTGGCAGGAAATGAAGCAGCAGAAACCCGAGTTGATCATCGGGGTTGGCGGTTGCGTGGCCAGCCAGGAAGGCGAGGCGATTCGTGCCCGTGCGCCCTATGTCGATATGGTGTTTGGCCCGCAGACGATTCATCGCCTGCCGACCATGCTCAATCAGGTTCACGGTCGTCGTCAGCCAGCGATCGATATCAGCTTTCCTGAAATTGAAAAATTCGACCATCTGCCGACGCCCCAGGCCAAAGGGGCCTCGGCCTTCGTATCGGTAATGGAAGGGTGTTCCAAATATTGCAGTTTCTGCGTGGTGCCCTATACCCGTGGCGAGGAGTTTAGTCGGCCACTGGCGGATGTACTCACCGAGGTCGCGCTGTTCGCCCAGCAGGGTGTGCGCGAGGTGAATTTGCTTGGCCAGAACGTCAACGCTTATCGGGGCAGTCTGGATAAGGGCGGCGAGGCCGATCTGGCCATGCTGATCGAATACGTGGCCGAGATTAAAGGCATTGACCGGATTCGTTTCACCACGTCTCATCCGCTGGAATTCAGCGCCAGTCTGGTGAAGGTTTACGACAAAGTGCCGCAACTGGTTGATCACCTGCACCTGCCGGTGCAGTCGGGTTCGGACCGGATTTTAAAATTAATGAAACGCGGTCACACGGTTGACTGGTACGAGCGCTTGATCGACCAGATCCGCGAGCGGCGACCCGGCATTTCTCTCTCTTCCGATTTTATTGTCGGGTTCCCCGGCGAGACGGAAGAGGATTTTGAGCAGACCATGGGCCTGATCGAGCGGGTAGGGTTTGATCAAAGTTTCAGCTTTGTCTACAGCGCGCGACCCGGCACTCCAGCCGCTGAGCTGGCTGATGATTTGCCAATGGCGGAGAAAAAAGCCCGCCTGGCGCGTCTGCAGGCCCGTATCAATGAGATGGCGACCCAGATTGGTGATGATATGGTCGGTACGGTGCAGCGAGTGCTGGTGCACAGTCGTTCGCGCAAGGGCAGCGGTCAGCTCGCCGGTCGCACGGAGAATAATCGGGTCGTCAATTTTGACGGCGGCGATGAGCTGATCAAGCAGTTTGTGGATCTACAGATTACTGAGTCGCTGCCCAATTCAATGCGCGGAGAACTGGCAGCACCGGAACATCGGTATCAGACGGCTCCCGTGAGTAAAGCGACCTTGTCCGGTATTAATCCTTGAGCGGCGCTGTCGCTGATCAGGTTGAGTTGACCCTGGCACCGGAAGATAACCGTCGTCTTGCCGGATTATGCGGGCCGCAGGACAGTAACCTGCAGCAGGTTGAAGAGCGCTTTGGGGTGCGTCTGATTCGGCGTGGTTTTCAGATTACTGCGGTGGGACAGAGCGAAGCCGCTGATCTGGCTGCTGATGCGTTACGGCGCCTCTATGCTCAAACGGGTGAGGAGGCAGAACTCAGCGCTAATGACGTGCACCTGGTGATTCAGTCCGTTCGCAACGAAGGCGCCAGTATACCTGCGCCGTCAGTGGGCAGTGCCCGAGGCGGCCGGGGTGGCGAAGGCGGTAACGAACCGGGAATCGTTAAAACCAGTCGATTAAAAGTCAAAGCGCGGGGCCCCAGTCAGCTGCGTTTTGTCGAGAACATGGTTAGCAACGATATTAACTTTGCCATTGGCCCGGCCGGAACCGGTAAGACGTTTCTCGCGGTGGCCTGTGGTGTGCAGGCGCTTTTGAGCCAGAAAGTGCAGCGTATGGTGTTGGTCAGGCCAGCGGTCGAGGCCGGCGAGAAACTCGGATTCCTGCCGGGTGATCTGGCGCAGAAGGTCGACCCTTACCTGCGACCCATCTATGATGCGCTCTATGAAATGGTGGGATTTGAACGAGTCGGTAAGCTCATCGAGCAGGGCATTATTGAGGTCGCACCGCTTGCCTACATGCGTGGTCGTACCCTGAATGAGTGTTTTGCGATTCTGGACGAGGCGCAGAACACCTCCCCTGAACAGATGAAAATGTTTCTTACCCGCATTGGCTTTGGGTCGACGGCGGTGATCACCGGCGACGTGACCCAGATCGATTTGCCGCCGGGCAAACCCTCGGGCCTGAAGCATGTATTGAAGGTGCTGGATGGGGTTGATGGCGTGACCTTTAATCGGTTTACTGCCCGTGACGTGGTTCGTCATCCGCTGGTGGCCCGCATTATTGATGCGTACGATCAATTCGAGGCCGTTAATGGCAGATAAACGCACCATCAGCCTTTCTGCTTTGACCGGCGCAGTGGGCTACCCGGGGTTGTTACTGTCGGGGTGTGCTGCCGTTGGATAGCGATTCTTCCACCGGGCTGGCGATTCAGGTGGCCAGTTCGGCCACCGATCTGCCCACCCCTGAGGCGTTTCTTGCCTGGGTAAATCTGGCTCGCCAGGGCGATGACGGTGAGGTGACCCTGCGCATTGTCGACGAGGCGGAATCCGCCCAGTTGAATCAGCAGTTCCGTAATAAGCGCGGTGCGACTAATGTCCTCTCGTTTCCGGTGGCTGATCTGGATATGCCGTTGCCGCCGGATGTTGTCCCCGATCTGGGTGATCTGGTTATCTGTGCCCCACTGGTGGCCAGCGAAGCGGTTGAGCAGAAAAAGCCGCCACAGAACCACTGGGCCCATTTAACCCTCCACGGCGTGTTGCACCTGCGGGGGTTTGATCACCAGGATGAGGGGCAAGCTGAGTGTATGGAAAACCTTGAAATTGACCTGCTGCAGCAGCTGGGTATCGCTAATCCTTATCAGACTGAATCGACGGAGTTTCCATGAACGATGGCGAGGGCGGTGTTTCCCGCTCCGGCTTAATTGCACGTATTAGCCGGATGTTATTCGGTAATCCGATTGACCGAGATGAGTTGCTGGAGCAGGTTCGCGAGGCGCACGATCAGGATGTGGTCGATGATGAGCTCCTGAAGATGGTTGAAGGGGTGTTCAGGATTGGCGATACCCTGGTGCGAGAGGTGATGGTCCCGCGCTCGAAGATGGTGGTGCTGGCCCGAGAAGACAGCCTCGAAGCAATGCTTGATAGTGCCATCGAAAGTGCCCACTCCCGCTTCCCGGTCATCGGGGATGACCGCGATGAGGTGGTCGGTATTGTCCTGGCCAAAGACCTGCTGCCTTATCTGCGGCAGAACGCGGAGCCGCTGGTGCTGCGCGATATTCTCCGTGAGGTGACTTTCGTCCCTGAAAGCAAGCGTCTGGATACCATGTTGCAGGAGTTTCAACGTAATCGTAACCACATGGCGATTGTGGTGGACGAATATGGCGGTGTCGCCGGACTGGTCACCATTGAAGATGCGATCGAAGAGATCGTCGGTGAGATTGAAGATGAGCATGACCCCGATGCTGAGATGTTTATTGAGCCTCTGGATAATGGCGGTTTCGAAGTCGATGCCCTGACGACGGTCGACGAATTCAACGAGTTTTTCGCCAGTGATCTGGATGACGGTGAATTTGAAACCGTCGGTGGCATGGTCGCCCAGGCGTTTGGTCGGGTGCCGGAGGTTGCTGACGAAATTACCCTGCAGGGATTCAAATTTCGCGTGTTGCAGGCCGACGAGCGTCGCATCGACAGTTTTGAGGTGGAACCGACTGCGGAGTAAGCGGTGAAGCCCGTGCTGAAAAAACGCCTGGCATGGTTGTGGCCCGCTGCGCTGGGTGCGCTCGCCATCCTGGCGTTTGCCCCTTTCAACTTCTGGCCGCTGCTGCCACTGTCACTGGCGCTGCTGTTCCACCGGTTGCTGCAGCAGTCACCACGTCAGGGCGCTATTTCGGGGCTACTCTTTGGCATGGGCTACTTTGGTGCCGGTGTGCACTGGGTCTATGTAAGCTGTTTCGAATTTGGTCAGATGGGCGTGTTCCTGTCGGCGCTGGTAACGTTACTACTGGTGCTTTATCTGGCAATTTATCCGGCACTGTTTGGCGGGATGGTGTCCCGGCTATGGGGTTCGACCGGTGCATTGCCGGAGAGGCACCGCCTTTCAGTCTATCTACTGGGTCTACCCGGTATCTGGATGCTCCTGGAACTGATGCGGGGTTGGCTGTTTACCGGATTTCCCTGGATTTCGGTGGGTTATTCACAGGTTGATGGACCCCTGGCCGGCATGGCCGGTCTGATCGGCGCCAATGGCATTGGTTGGGTGCTGGCGGCGATAGCCAGTTTGCTGGTGATGGTGTTGATGTCACTGTTACAGCGCGACTGGAAAAGCGTGTCCCATGCCGGATTAACGCTTATGCTGGTTATCGGCCTGGTCACCGCCCTGAGCCATTGGGCCCATACCAGCGATTACTGGACCGAATCCGCCGGTGAGCCGCTATCGGTGGCCCTTGTTCAGGGCAATGTGCCCCAGCTTACCCGATGGGATGCGGACCAGATTATGGTCAACATTGGTCGTCATCTCGAGGCGAGCGAATCCTTCTGGGGGGTTGATCTGCTGGTCTGGCCGGAGAATGCTATCCCGGCATTTGAGCAGACGCTGCCGGCCGGGCTGTTACCTGCGTTGCAGACTCGTTCCCGCGAAAGCCGGACCGACCTGCTCACTGGTATGCCGCTGGGCGATCCGGTTAGTGGGCGCTATTACAATGGCATTAATTTAATTAGCAGCGACCCTGACGACCAGCAGACGGGTCAGTACCGCAAGCGCCACCTGGTACCGTTTGGCGAGTATGTGCCCTTGCGCGATTTACTGGGCGGCATGCTGGATTTACTTCGGGTACCGATGTCGGCCTTTAGTCTGGGGGAAGCGGATCAGCGCTCGCTGGCGTTGCGCCACTCGGATCATCGAATAGCGCCGAGTATCTGCTATGAAATTCTGTTCCCGGGAGAAGTTATGGAGTTGCTGCCGGAGGCCGGGTTGCTGGTCAACATCAGTAATGATGCCTGGTTCGGCGATAGTATTGCCGCCCACCAGCATCTGCAGATTGCCCGGATGCGGGCGCTGGAGAGCGGTCGGCCGCTGGCTCGGGCAACCAATAGCGGCATTACAGCGCTGGTTGACTGGCAGGGCAGGATAATGGCCCAGAGCCCCCAGTTTAAACAGACGGTGCTGACCGGCACGCTACAACCCCGCCGTGGCAGCACCCCCTACGTTAGCCTGGATGACTGGCCGCTGCGGCTGCTATTAATGGGTTCACTGGGCTATCTATTTTGGCGACGGTGGCGTCAGCAAAAGACGGCGTAGCGGCTATACTATTGGCCCGTGACGGATCGCTGTCAGCACCCGTTTTATTACCGATTGTTTTTACCTTCCTGGATAGTCGCCAGGCAAGCCAGTTACTCGGGTAACGGCTATGTCGGGCACTGCTGCTAACTGATGACTGAACCAAAAGAGAATTTGATGGATACGGAGTACGACCCAGTCCGCGTCGAGGCAGACGCCCAACAGCACTGGCAGCAGAGCAACCTGTTCAAGGTCACCGAAGACCCGAACCGAGAGAAATTTTACTGCCTGTCGATGTTTCCTTATCCGTCGGGCAAGTTGCACATGGGCCACGTGCGCAACTACACGATCGGCGACGTGATTAGTCGTTACCAGCGAATGCAGGGCAAAAATGTGCTGCAACCCATGGGTTGGGATGCGTTTGGAATGCCGGCGGAGAATGCGGCGATTGAACGCGGCGTGGCACCATCGACCTGGACACGTAGTAATGTTGAGTACATGCGCACGCAGCTACAGCAGCTGGGATTTGCCTACGACTGGGATCGCGAATTAACCACCTGTGATGCGGATTATTATCGTTGGGAGCAGTGGTTTTTTCTGCGGTTGTTAAAGAAGGGCCTGGTTTATCGGCGTAAGTCGATGGTCAACTGGGACCCGGTTGATCAGACCGTGTTGGCTAATGAACAGGTGATCGATGGTCGTGGCTGGCGCTCGGGCGAGTTGGTAGAAACCCGGGAAATTGAGCAGTGGTTTCTAAAAATTACCGACTACGCCGATGAATTACTGGCGGACCTGGATCAGTTACCCGGCTGGCCAGAACGGGTCAAAACCATGCAGCGCAACTGGGTGGGCCGTTCCGAGGGGTTACAGCTAGAGTTTGATGTGGTGGACCGTGATGAGAAATTACGCGTCTTCACCACCCGGCCGGACACCCTGTATGGGGTGAGTTACATGGCGGTTGCACCTGAACACCCGCTGGCCACAGCGGCCATCGAACGCGATGCGGCACTGGCCGAACCAATCGCCGCCTGCAAGGTGCGCCAGACCGGCGAAGCGGATCTGCAAACCATGGAAAAACTGGGGGTTAACACCGGCTGGTTTGCCCGCCATCCACTGACCGGCGACCTGTTGCCAATCTACGTGGCTAACTTTGTGCTGATTGGTTATGGCGAAGGGGCGATTATGGCGGTGCCGGGCCATGACCAGCGCGACTGGGAGTTTGCCCAGAAATATGGACTGCCGATTCCAGTAGTGGTGATGCCGGAAGGTTATCAGGAAGACCCAGCCCAGCTGGTAGCTGACGCCGCCTACCTTGAAAAAGGCGTGCTGGTTAATTCTGGCGAGTACGACGGGTTGAGTTTTGCCGATGCCTTCGATGCCCTGGCAGAAAAGCTGCAGCAGCAAGGGCGAAGCGAACGCCAGGTTAACTACCGGTTACGTGACTGGGGTATTTCGCGACAGCGCTACTGGGGCACGCCAATCCCGGTTATTCAGTGCGAAAGCTGTGGCATTGTGCCGGTGCCGGAAGAGGACCTGCCGGTGGTGCTGCCGGAAGAGGTGGTGGTGGATGGCAGTGGCTCGCCGCTGACACGTCTGGAGGAGTTTCTGAAAGTTGATTGTCCGGAGTGCGGGGCGGCAGCCCGGCGCGAGACGGACACCTTTGATACCTTTTTTGAGTCTTCCTGGTATTTCGCCCGCTTTGCGTCGCCGGATGCCAGCAGCATGGTCGATGAGCGCGCCAATCACTGGCTGCCGGTGGACCATTACGTTGGCGGCATCGAACACGCCATTTTGCATCTGCTCTACGCCCGTTTTTTTACCAAAATGATGCGCGATGAAGGGCTGGTGACCATCGATGAGCCTTTTACTCAACTGCTGACTCAGGGCATGGTGCTCAAAGATGGCAGCAAAATGTCCAAGTCGAAAGGCAACACGGTGGACCCGCAGGCGCTGATTGATCGTTATGGCGCGGATACGGCGCGACTGTTCACCATGTTTGCAGCCCCGCCGGAACAGTCCCTCGAATGGAACGATGACGGCGTGGCCGGTGCGAACCGGTTTATTAAAAGGCTCTGGGCATTAGTGCAGCAGTACCTGCAATGGCGGGAAGTGGAAGCTACCGCGTTCGGTGATGACCTCGACGCGGTGCCGTTGGGTGACGAATTGACCGAATTGCGGCGACTACTCCACGAGCAACTGGCTCAGGCACAGTTTGATTTTGATAAAGAGCAGTTCAATACCGTGGTCTCGGCGGGGATGAAGCTGGTCAACGAGCTTACCCGCTTGAGTCAGCGAGTTGCCGACTCTGGGTGCGAAGAAGCACAGATCAAGCCGCAGGCCTATTACCAGCTGATGGAGGAGGCGCTGGGGGTGGTTATTCGGATGCTTTCACCGATTATTCCCCACGTCTGTCACTGCCTCTGGCAGCAGCTTGGATACAGCGATGACATCGCCGATGCACAATGGCCGCAGGTTGACGAATCTGCACGGGTACGTCAGCAGCTGGAACTGGTGGTGCAGGTTAACGGTAAGGTTCGCGGTAAGGTGAGCGTGGCGGCGGATATTAGTAAAGACGACGCCGAGGCGGCGGCCCTGGCCAATGACAACGTCGCACGGTTCATTGACGGTAAACCGGTACGCAAAGTTATCGTCGTAGCAGGTAAACTGGTGAATATCGTTGTATAACTATTTCTGCCCTGACCCACGGGCCGCACAACTGGAGATTGCACGGTGACAAACCCCCTGGTGAATTTTGGCCGAGTCGGCGTTGCCCTGATTCTGTTAGTCAGTGTGACCGCCTGTGGTTTCCATTTACGTGGTCAGCTGGAACTGCCGGCAGCCATGGCAGCTACCTATATCGAAACCAACGGTGTTAATGCGGACCTGGTCAAACGGTTACGCAATAGTTTGAAAAGTAACGGTGCGGTGGTGACGGCGAATCGTACCGAGGCCACCGCGGTGTTGCGATTGCTGAACGACAGTTATGACCGTCGGGTGTTGTCGGTGGGCGGTGGTCGTAAAATTCGCGAAATCGAACTGCACTATGCGATTCGTTTTGAGCTTGCCGAGGTGGGCGGTGACCGACTGGTCGCACCGCAAACCGTGGAGCTTTTTCGTGACTATACTTACGATGAGGACGATGTTCTTGGTAAGCAGGGTGAAGAGGCCAATATTCGTGAAGATATGATCCGCGAAGCGGGTGATCGAGTGTTGAGGATTATCCAGGCGGTTCTGGCCAATCAACCCTGATAACCGGGGTCCCGAGTTGCCGACAGGTTAAGCGTCACCCCTGTTTGAGGGTTGCAATGAATCAGACGAATCCGTCGCTTGGACTTTAACGAGCTTTTTTTCTCCCCTTGAAAATTCCCGCTGCGCGTCTTGCTACCCACCTGTCCGAGGGGTTAAAGCCGGTCTATCTGGTGAGCGGTGAAGAGCCGCTGCAACTCCAGGAAGCCGTTGCGCAAATTCGAGCCTGTGCGGTTGAGGCCGGCTATAGCGAACGCACGGTTTTCCATGTGGAGCGAGGCTTTAACTGGGGCGAGCTGGATATGCAACGGCAATCCCTGTCGCTGTTTGCCGAAAAAAAAGTGGTCGAGTTACGGGTCGGTGGCGGCAAGGTCGGCACCGGTAGCAAACACTTGCTAGCCTGGGCAGAGGATATTCCTGAGGACTGTTTGCTGATTGTGGTTGGCGACCGCTTTGAGCGAGCGGTATCGAAGAGTAGCTGGTACCAGACGTTATCCGCGGCAGGGGTTGCGGTCGAGGTCAGGCCAGTCGAAGCGCGTATGTTGCCGAAGTGGCTCGCCGGTCGGGTACAGGCGGCCGGTTTAGAGGCCCAGCCGGATGCCCTTGAGACACTGGCCGAACTCGTTGAAGGCAATCTGTTAGCGGCGGTCCAGGAAATTGAAAAAATGGTGCTGCTTTATGGGCCCGGTACCCTGCTTGATCGGCAGAAGGTGCTGGCAGCAGTCGCCGATAGTGCTCGTTTTGAGCTGTTTGATTTAACTCGAGCACTGCAGCGGCGGGATGTTGATCATTATCTGCGGATTCTGGCCGGGCTCAAAGAGGAAGGCGTGGAGCCGACATTAATCATCTGGTTACTGGCCCGCGAAATTCGCCAGATGCAGGGTCGGCGTTCGAGCTGGTTGCGCCGGGCTGCGGCAATTGACCGGACCCTGAAAGGGGTGGATCCGGGCAATGTATGGGATCAGTTGCAGGACCTGGGTCGGACTATGTGTGGATTGCCGGTTTATAGCTGACAGCTGAATGGTCTTTCTGTGGCGCGCGGGTTGCCGTCTTTCAACGGGCCTGGTTACCTGATCAGCATTACCGGGGTATTCAGCTGCCTTGCCCAGGTTTCCGGTGCTGCCTCCGCGAGCAGCGGATTATCGGCGTGAATTAATACCATGTGCGCTGAGTAGCGATTAAGCAGGGTCAGCAGTTCCTGTAATCCGCCGGTTGCCGGGGCGGGTCTTAGCGTTACTATCTGCGGGTCGACAGGATGATTCTGGAAAAACTGTTCGATTTTTGTGCGCAGGTCATCACTAGCCGCATTCTGCAGAATAATGATGACCGGGCGTTTGCCCTGTTGGCTGATTAGTCGTGCTGGTTCCAGAAGGTGGGGCAGGTCCTGTTCCCGGTCGATCACGGCAATGACCTCTTTGCCGGGAGTGATGCGCGGCGGTAAAACGACACAGGGTCGATTCATTAACTGCTTGATTTCAGCCTGTTCTCTGCTTAGAAACCGGCCCCGGTAGCTGCTGCGATTACCCGCCAGTATCGAGACAATATCTGCCTGCTGGGCTGCTCGAGAGAGTTCCGTGGTGATTTTTCCGCGGACCCGCTGGAATTGCCATTCCACCCCCCACTGGGTGGCCACCTGGGCTAACAGTGCCTCAGCCTGACGGCTGACCGAGCGCATCTGCTGTTCGAGCAGGTTGCGCTCAAGCCCGCCCTCGGCCGCCGAGTGCAGGCGCACTTCCTGGGTGAAAGGAAACTCGGCGATGTCGAGTAGCTCTTCATCTTCCACATAGAGGCCGTGAAGACGTGCCTGCATAAGCAGGGCGAGTTCCGCGAGTCGATCCAGGGCAGCGCGGTTGTCGCAAATGGTTTCCAGAGATATCAGAATGTTGATGGGTCCGGCTACCGGAGGGTTATTCATGCCTCTGCTCCGGGTTCAGCGCCGTCAGGCTTGTCCTGAGCAGCTCGCTGCAGGTCACTATAGCGTTCCAGTTTGGCGGCCACCGCAGCGTTGACGGTGCCGGCGGGAAATTCCCCCTGTTCATCCGCGCTTCCTGCCGTCACGCCGGTGAGCAGCTCGATACCCTGATCAATGGTACTAATCGGGTAGATCGCAAACTGCCCCGCGGCGGCGGCTTCTCGAACATCTTCTCTGAGCATCAGGTGTTTCACATTGGCTGCTGGAATCAGTACGCCCTGATTACCCGTGAGACCACGGGCCTGACAGATATCGAAGAATCCTTCAATTTTCTCGTTAACCCCGCCAATGGCCTGCACCTCACCAAACTGGTTAACCGATCCGGTCACTGCGAAGGACTGGTCAATGGGAATGTCGGCCAGAGCGGAAAGCAGGGCATAGAGTTCGGTTGAAGAGGCGCTATCGCCATCCACGCCGCCGTAGGATTGTTCAAACACCAGACTGGCGGAGAGGGACAGCGCCCGATGAGGACTGTAGCGGGCGGCAAGGAAACTGGAGAGTATGAGAACTCCTTTGGAGTGACTCGGGCCGCCGAGTTCGACTTTGCGCTCTATGTCGACGACGCCGTTGCGGCCGACATGGGTTCGAGCAGTGATGCGAGAGGGTTTACCAAAGTGAAATTGGCCAACCGCGTAAACCGCCAGTCCGTTAATCTGGCCAACCTGTTCGCCGCTGGTATCTACCAGCAGGGTTTCGCGCAGAATTTGCTCCTGCATTCGTTCGCGGATTCGGTCATTTCTAAAAATACGTGCGCCCCAGGCGCGACTAACCGAATCGGCGGTAATGAGTGGTTGTTCGTTACCCCGGGCCGTAAAGTCTGCCTCCACCATGAGGTCACGAAGGGCATCCCGGTCTGTCGATAGCCGTTCAGCGTCAGCAGCAATGCGCGATGAGTATTCGATCAGACGCGCAACCCCATCTGGGTCGCAGGGCAGCAGTTTTTCGGCATTAGCGATGCTAGCTATCAGCTGAGCAAAAGTCTGGTCGTTGTCAGCGGTGCGCTCAACCTGGTCGTCAAAGTCGGCAACCACTTTAAAGAGCACGGCGAATTCGGGATCGAATTGGGTGAGCAGGTGATAGAGTCGGGCGTCGCCAACCAGTATTACTTTTACATCGAGGGGAATGGGGGCCGGGTCGAGGCCAACGGTCGACATCCAGCCCATCGCCCGTTCAAGGGGGTCAATGCGGATTTCTCGCGCCGTCAGGGTGCGCTTAAGTGCGTCCCAGGCGAAAGGTCTGGTCAGCAGTTTCTCAATTTCTAATATCAGGTAGCCGCCGTTGGCATAGTGCAGCGCGCCGGGTTTGATCAGTGTCAGGTCGGTGTGCAGCGTGCCCATTTGTGACTGGTGCTCGATTTGTCCGACCAGGTTAGCCAGCACCGGGTTATCTTCATAAACGATGGGGGCGCCGACGTCATCGACCTGCTCGACCAGCAGATTAACCTTGTAGCGGCTGAGATGGTGGTCATTACCCGGTTGACCAGCTTCGTCGCTATCCATCAGTGCTTTAAAGCCCTGCTCGGCGATGTCTCGCTGGAAATTTTCCAGGTACTCCACCACTTCAACGAAAACCTGATATTTTTCCTGAAGTGTGCGGACCAGGGAGGTAGTAATGTTGAGTGCCACCTCGTTATTGAGTTCGCGTATTTTCCCCATGGCCTCTTTCTGCCAGGCGGGAAATTGACTCAATGCTTCATGGAGTTCTTTCTGGAGCTGCTTAATGGTCGCCTCAATCTGCTCCTTTTCCTGATCAGGCAGGGACTTAAAAATCTCCGGGGTAATCGTCTGGTCGTCTTTTATCGGTGCGAAGGCGAATCCGGAGGGCGTTGGCATTAAGGTGACGCCTTGCTCCCGCGCTTTCTCGCGCAGCGATTCAATGACATCGTTCTGGCGCTCGTGAATCTGCTGTTCGATAAACTGGCGGCGGTTTTTATACTCTTCCGATTCGAAAGCGGCCGGAATCATGGAGCGTAAATCATCCAGTAGCTGGGTAATGTCCTGCTGAAATTCGGGCCCATGTCCGGCAGGTAAACTTAAAGCCGATGGCTGACCGGGGTGCGCAAAGTTATGGATGTAGCACCAGTCGGGTGGTCGAACCCCTTTACTGGCATGGGTTTCCAGTAAATGTCTGACCAGATTTACGCGGCTTCCACGGGGGATGCCCATGGCGTAAAGGTTGTAGCCCTCAGAATCTACCCGCAGCGCAAAATTGATCGCATCGAGTGCGCGCTGCTGCCCGAGTAAAATATCGCCCCCTGTGAGCTCGGTGGTGTCCGAGAACCGGAACTGCTGTGGGTCACAGCGGGTATATAGTTTGTCGATTGGAAGCGGTGGCGCTTTACTCATTGGAAATCTCCACTTGCAGCAGAAAATTCGATCGGGCGTGAGCAGCGAGGTTATCCCATTTGCCCTGGGAGAGGGCCGACATAAGTCAACTAATCCGTTGCTGACACCGAACTTTCATATAATACGCCGGATTGCAGGTCAAACCCCTGCCCCAGTTCTGTCAGATTGAGATTGATATCCCATGGCCTCTGCACAACCGTTTACTGAAAACTCAGAAAATATCGATGTTAGCGACTACATGGCGCTGGTTGGCCGTCAGGCACGGGCCGCCGCTACTGATCTAAGCGCGGCGACTACGCAAGTTAAAAATCAGGCGTTACTTGGCATTGCTGACGCCATTGCTGTTCAGGCTGATTCGATTCGCCAGGCCAATAGCAAGGATATGGCGGCGGGGCGACAGAACGGACTGGATGCGGCGCTGCTCGACCGGCTGGAATTGACCGACGGGCGTATCGAGGCAATGATAGATGGCCTACGCCAGGTGGTTGCTCTGGCCGATCCCGTGGGTGAAATAAGCGATCTTGCCTATAAGCCGTCTGGTATTCAGGTGGGAAGAATGCGGGTGCCGTTGGGGGTAATCGGCATGATTTATGAATCCAGGCCCAACGTCACCATCGATGCAGCGGCGCTCTGCCTTAAGTCTGGCAATGCGGCGATTCTGCGCGGCGGCAGCGAGTCCCTTCATTCCAATCTGGCGCTCGCCCGATGTGTTGCTGACGGTCTACAGGCAGCCGGGTTACCGGCGACGGCGGTGCAGGTGGTCTCTACTCGGGATCGCGCAGCCGTGGGGGAGATGCTTGCCATGCGCGGTGTGATCGATGTGATTATCCCTCGAGGCGGTAAAAGCCTGGTTGAGCGGGTCAGTGAGGATGCTCGGGTGCCAGTGATTAAACACCTGGATGGGAATTGTCACACCTATATCGATGACTCCGCCGATGCGGAGATGGCTATTGCCATCTCGGTTAACGCCAAGACTCATCGGTATGGGGTGTGTAATGCCATGGAATCCCTGCTGGTTGCGGAAACCGTTGCCCCGTCGCTGTTGCCACGGCTGGCTGAACCCCTGCTGGCGGCCGGGGTCGAATTACGGGGTTGTGAACGCAGTTGTCAGCTGGTTCCGGCAATGTCCAGCGCCAGTGATAGTGACTGGGATGAGGAGTATCTGGCGCCAGTGCTGTCGGTGAAAGTGGTGGCCGGAGTGGATGAAGCGATTCGTCATATTGCTGCCCACGGTTCGGGCCATACCGATGTTATCGTGACTGAACATTTAGGGCGCGCGCAGCAGTTCCTCCGGCAGGTAGATTCCAGTTCGGTCATGGTGAATGCGTCAAGCCGATTTGCTGACGGTTATGAATATGGGCTGGGTGCGGAAATTGGCATTAGCACCGATCGGTTACACGCCCGCGGCCCGGTGGGTCTGGAAGGGTTAACCTCGCAGAAATATGTCGTGCTGGGAGAGGGTCAGGTCCGCGGTGGGTAAGTGGGGGATAAACTGATCGTCTGGTTTTCAGCGCTGATTCGCGCCCCCGGGTTAACGGGTTTCATACCGGTGAACTATCCACCAGAGGTCGGGTGATTGATCGGCATTTACGGTGGAACCTTTGATCCCGTGCACGAAGGCCATCTGGGAACGGCGACTGAAGCCGGTGACCTGGCCGGGTGTGAACGAGTACTGATGATTCCGGCAGCGGAACCTCCGGGTAAGGCGGTTCCGCGAGCCACTGGGCAGCAACGGTATGAAATGTTGCGTCTGGCACTGGAAGATCGGCCGGCGTTGCAGCTGGAAGGCTGTGAACTGATACGCTCCGGGCCGTCCTATACGGTGGATACGTTGCGAATGCTGCGCGAGCGGGAAGAGGCCTGCCTGTTGTTGATTCTGGGCAGCGATGCTTTTTTAAATCTGAGCGCCTGGTACTGCTGGCAGGAAATTTTTCAGCTCGCACATATTCTGGTGGCAGGTCGCCCGGGCGTTCCCTGCGAACCGACGGGTGAACTTGCCCGCGAATATACTGCTCGGCGAATCCTGGATCCGGCCCAGTTTAGCGGGCAGGACAGTGGTTTAATTCTGGAGTCAGTACTGACTCAATACCCGCTGTCATCGACTCAGATCCGAGCCGAACTGGCTCGGGGCGCTCTACCCGTTGGCCTGCCGAAGGCAGTCGCTGATTACATCAATACCCTTAATTTATATACGGAATAAACCGGTTTATGGATTCTAAATCAATACGTGATGTTGCTCTGAAAAGCCTGGGTGATCATAAGGCAATGGACCTGGTAACGCTGGACGTTCGCCATCTGACCGATGTCGCTGATTACATGGTCATCGCAACCGGCGGGAGTATTCGCCAGGCGAAGGCGTTGGCAAAGTACCTGTTAGAAGATGCAAAAAAAGCGGGTTGCCCCCTGATGGGCGTGGAGGGCCTTGACCAGCCAGACTGGGTGCTGGTTGACCTGGTGGATGTGGTTGTTCATGTGATGGTACCGGAGGCCCGAGAACTGTATCGGCTGGAAGAGCTCTGGAGTGATCCGGCGAAGCTGGCCCGGTAAGCGATCTAAGTCGCCATGCAGATAGAAATTGTCGCCGTCGGCAAGCGCATGCCGGACTGGGTGGATCAGGCATTCGAGGACTATCAGCGCCGACTGGCTCAGGGATTAAAGGTGAAGTTAAACGCCCTTGAAGCGAGTCGGCGTACCGCCACTGTCGGCGCGGAACGGGGCCGGATTGATGAGAGTACACGCATGCTGGCGGCGGTACCGGCGGGTGCCCGTGTGATCTGCCTGGATGAGCACGGCAAGAACTGGTCGACGCAAAAATTGTCTACCCAACTGGCTAACTGGATGGGTGCTGGTCAACCGGTTAGTCTGCTGATTGGTGGTGCCGACGGCATGACCGAGGACTGTTTGCAGCGTGCCGATCAGGTCTGGTCGCTGTCAGCGCTAACTCTGCCGCACCCGCTGGTTCGAGTCGTCGTTATTGAGCAGCTCTACCGGGCCTGGAGCATGTTGAAGAATTTACCTTACCATCGGGCATGAAATTACTCGCAGTCATTAAGGGCCCGCTAATAACGCTGTTGATTGCCATGGCCGTGGTGTTGACGGTGCTGCGATTGCTGTTGCCAGATCTGGGCGACTACCGGCTCTCGCTCGAACAACGGATCAGTGAAGCAGTCGGACAACCGGTCAGGTTCGAGCAATTTTCGGCCAGACTGTTTGGGGTGAATCCAGAAGTGACACTGGACCAGGTCGTTATTTTGTCTGCCAGGGGCGGTGAGCCGATTCTGGAGCTGGATCGGTTGCTATTACGAGTGTCTGTTCTGCGATCTATTGCCAGCTGG
>Ga0209273_10000797_pt1 | contig 34870 bp, 27 predicted proteins | sample tdAd471_FD_187126 | JGI IMG/M metagenome (GOLD analysis project Ga0209273, IMG submission 187126) | Marine sediment microbial communities from the Atlantic coast under amendment with organic carbon and nitrate - tdAd47.1 (SPAdes)... | ecosystem: Environmental > Aquatic > Marine > Coastal >...
CCCGCACCATGCTCCGAGAATGCGAGGCTCGAGTCGTAACTGCGCGGGACGGCAGTACGCCCAGGGTGGCCGCCGCCGCCCTCACCGCCGGCGACGCTGTAACTGTGTTGGTCGACTTTGCCGTCGAACTCCTCGTCGACTCCGGCCTCCCCCAGAAGCGCGCCATCGACGCCCTGGGGCCGCTGGTCTCCCGCGCCCTCGCGGACTATGCCCGAACGCGCGGAAAGACTCGTCCCCGCACCGAGCTGAATCACAACGCCGCTGCGATGCGCGAACATCTGGAAGTTCTGGCCGAGCTCGATCCGCGCCAAGGACGGACCTATGGCCGAATCTTACGCTTGACTCAAGAGCTTTCCGAGAGAAACTGTGAGGATAATGCCGATATGGGCGATAAGGGCCATCTTCGTTGTGTCTCTGGTCGGTCTCCTTCCAGCGTACCCCGGGGACACGGTCCGCCCAACGCGGCTGGACCTCAACACGGCGACTGAGCAGCAACTCGTTGAGCTCCCTCATATCGGCGCAGCATTCGCCCGCGCCATCGTCGAGATGCGCTCCAGAAACGGAGACTTTCGATGCGTCGAGGAACTGCGTGCCGTGCCGCGGCTTCCCGCCAAGCATTTCGCGGAACTGGCTCTCTTGCTCAAGGTCGAAGGAGGCCGCGCCGACTGCGCCGCCCTGGAGCAACGGCGCCGTGAGGGAAAGCCTCTGACCGCGGCGAGTTCGCTATAGTCTGAGCATCTTGCGCTGGTCCCTCCTACTCCTGCTCCCACTGCTGGCGAACGCCGCCGAATGGCCCCAATATCGCGGCCCCCAAGGCCTGGGAATCGCGAATGAGGCCCCTCTGCCGACTAGGCTGGATCCGGAAAAGAATCTCGTCTGGAAGGCCGCCACCCCCAACGGCGGATCATCGCCCATCCTCACCGAACAACGTCTATTCCTCACCGGCTACGAGGGCGAGCGACTCTTCGTCGTAGCGCTCGATCGCAGCAACGGCGAGCTGCTTTGGAAACGCGAGGTGCCGCGCCCCCGCGAGGAGATGTTCAATAAGACTCACGGCCCCGCCTCCCCCAGCCCAGTCACCGACGGCGAGAACGTCTATGCCTTCTTCGGCGACTTCGGCCTCATCTCCTTTGACGCCGACGGCAATGAGCGCTGGCGCATGCCGCTCGGCCCCTTTGACAACATCAACGGCCACGGCTCGTCTCCCATCATCGACGGCGACAAGCTGATCCTCGCCGTCGACCAAAACATCAACTCCTTCATCGCAGCGATTGACAAGGACTCCGGGAAGATCCTTTGGCAGGTCGACCGTTCGGAGATCACGCGCGGCTATGGAACTCCGGGAGTCTTTCGTCCCTCCAACGACGTCCCGCAGATCGTCATGCCCGGTTCCTACACGACCATTTCCTATGACCTCGAGACCGGCAAGAAGCTCTGGTGGGTCCGCCGCATGGCTTGGCAGCTCAAGTGCGTCCCTCTCTTTGACGGCGACGTCATCTACATCAACTCCTGGGAGGCCGGCGGCGACCCGGGCCAACGAAGGGAAACCGCACCGTTCGACGAAGTCATCGCCGAGCACGACGCCGACAAAGACGGCCAACTATCCAAGGCGGAAGTCCCCGACCAACGGCTCGCCGGAGACCGCAACTGGCTGGAGCACGACCTCGACGCCAACGGCTTTATGGGCCGTCGCGACTGGGACTTCTACGCCGCCCGCCGCGCCCCCGAGAACAGCTTGCTCGCCATCCGGCCCGAGGGACGGCGCGGCGATCTCACCGAGACGGCCGTCGAGTGGCGCTACAACCGGTCGCTGCCCAACTCCCCGTCCCCGCTCCTCTTGGACGGCCTGCTCTACCTCATCAAGAGCGGCGGGATTTTCCAAAGCATCGATCCCAAGACCGGCGAACCCATCAAGCTGGCCCGACTCGGGAAGGAGTCAGTCGATAAGTTCTGGGCCTCCCCGGTCGCAGGCGACGGCAAGATCTATCTGCTCGACCAAGGCTGCAACGTCACCGTCGTAAAGCCGGGCGCACAGTGGGAAACCCTGGCGGTCAGCCCCCTCGAGGGCTACTGCCTCGCCACTCCCGCCATCGTCGACGGACGCATCTTCGTACGCACCGATCAAGCGGTATACGCCTTCGAGGAATAGCCGCTTGAGGCCTCTTTTCCTCCTAGCCGCGGCGGCTGTTCCAGCGGCCGCACACATGATGTCGATGTCCTCGGGAGAGCTGCGTGTCGAGGGCGACGCCGCAGTGCTCGAGTTCCAGATGCCGGCGTATGAAGCCGCGGACTTGGACGATCCCGAAGCGACGCTGCTCAACAGTTTCACCATTCGATCCGGCGACGCCGAACTAGCTCGTAGCCACGGCCAGTGCGCCCCGCACGCCGAGGACGACTCCTACCGCTGCCGGGCCGAATACTCTCTGCCGCCCGACGCTGATGAACTCGAAGTGGAGTGTCGACTGGTAGAAACCACCGTCCCCAATCACGTTCACGTACTGCGCTCGGTCCGCGGCGACGAGGCCGAGCAGAAGGTCTTCGACTACGCCTTCCGCAAACACACCGTACGCTTTCGGCCCCCGTCTCTCCTCGACGGCGTCTGGACTGGAGCCGCCCGCGTCCTCTTCGGTCCGGCTCAACTCCTATTCGTTCTCGCCCTCGCTCTCGCGAGCCGCTCTCGCAAAGAAGCCGTACTGCTGGGCCTCGCCCTGCTCACAGCCCAGACGGCCGTAGCCGTCCTCGGCCAGCAGTTCGGATGGCAGCCGCCCGCTCGTTTTGTTGAAGCTGCGGGCGCGCTCACCATCGCCTATCTAGCGACGGAGACCCTCCTTCTTCCGGAAGCGGGGGCCCGTTGGCTCGTCGCAGCTGGAATGGGCGCATTCCACGGCCTCTATTTCGCACAGTTCCTCGCCCAAACAGAGACCGCAGCCGGCCCGCTGCTAAGCGGCGCAGCGATTGCTGAAATCGCCCTCATGGCGCTCTTTGCGGCCCTCGTCTTTAGGCTCCGGAAAGATTTCGGCTCCGGATTCGACCGCGTCGCCGCAGCCCTGCTGCTCGTCGTCGGTCTCGGCTGGTTCGCCTACGGGATCTGGGGCTAACGCAACTTCCAACGGAAGTTGATCGTGGCCGCCCCCTTCGACGAACGCAAACACTCAAACGAAAGCTTCGTCCAGCCGTTCGCCTCACTGGGCTCCTCAATCACCCGGATCGCGGGCGAGTAGACCTCCACCGCCACCGGCTTGCCCGGAAGAAAGTCCCCGCCGGGCAAACCCGAAGTCGAGTCGATCCCGTTGATCGTGACGACCTGCTTCTTCTTGAGTTCACCGGTCCAGTAGAGATCGCCGCTCCTCGGCGCCTGCTTCGCAACGGGCGCAGCGGCCGCAACCTTCTTCATCGAGGGCTTCGGGGAGGACTTCGGCGCAGCCGGCGGATCATAAGCCTGCGATCCGCCCAACAGGATCTTCTTCGAGCGCTTCGGCGGAGGAGGAGCGGCGGAAGGATTGCTCGTGGAAGCGGCTGACGGCACGTCGGCAGCCGCCGCTTCTTTAGCCTTGGGCGGAGCCGGTTCGCGCGGCGCCTCCACAGCGTCCGGCGGCTCAACCAGCGGAGGAGGCGCGGCAACCGCCGGTTCAGGCTGCGCGTCCGCGAGCGGATCAACTCGCGTCTCTGTTCGGGTCGCCTTCGTTGTCGCCGCCGCCGATGCAGGCTGCGCTTCCTCCACTCTCGCCTGCGTCGGCGCACCCGGCGGAAGCACTTCGGCCTGGGAGGCGGCCCCCGCCTTCTCCGCCTCACTCTCCGGGGCAACCTCTCGCTCCAGCTCAGACTCGACGACAGACGCAACCGGGGACGATGGCTCATACCGAAACGCCCGCCAGGCATAGACTACAGTCGCTGCAGTCGCAACCAGCAGAAACACAAACAGCAGCACCATCCAGACAGGCGCTTTCCTTTCTCGATTAGGCGGACTCTCCGGCGTCCGCTCAGCCACGGGACCCGTCGCAGCAGGCGCGGTTTCTGCCGCCATAGCCTCCGCAGGCGTGGCAGGCGTCCCGCACGCCGTACAAAACTTGGCCGCCCCGGTCAGCTCCGCGCCGCAGTTCGTGCACTTCATGACGTCACCCGTATCCTAACAGCGCCAAGTTGACGCGCATCCTGTCACGCCCGTACCGTTGGAGGCCATGGCGAAAACCCACTACGACGTTTGCGTGGTCGGTTCCGGGGCCTCTGGCGGAACACTAGCCGCCGACCTGGCCCGGCGCGGCGTCAAGGTCTGCTTAATCGAGGGCGGCCCGCGTCGCCCGCCCAACAAGCTCACGTCGCATCGCATGCCCTACGAGCACAAGGGCCTCGGCGTGCCCCCCGTCCGCGCCGACTCCGCCAAGGAGCCCTACGAGGTCGTCGGCGACAAGATCCAGATCACCCGCGCCCGCGTCTTCGGCGGTCGCACCACCCATTGGAACGCCGTCGCACTGCGCTTCGCCGCCAACGACTTCCGCGAGAGCCGCCACGGCCTGGAGGAGGACTGGCCCATCTCCTACTCCGAGATCGAGCCCTACTATGACCGCGCCGAGAAGCTCATGGTCATCTGCGGCTCCAAGGAGAACCTGGAAGTCCTCCCCGACGGCAACTTCATCCCTGCCCTTCCACTCCGCTGCTCCGAACAGATCCTCAAGAAGGCGTCCCGCAAGTTCGGCATCCACCTGATCCCCGTCCGCAAGGCCCTCGCCAGCGTTGCCGGACACGGTCGCAGCAACTGCCACTTCTGCGGCCACTGCATGGACGGCTGCGGCGTCTCCGCCATCTTCAACACCGCCGAACACGCTCTCCCGGCGGGGGTCGAATCCGGCAACCTCGACCTACGCATCGGCTGGATGGCGCATGAGCTGATTCCCGACGACGAAGGCCGCATCCGCGCCGCCCGCATCGTCAAGACCTACGAGGGCGATGAAGAGGAGATCCAAGCCGACGCCTTCGTGCTCTGCTGCGGCAACATTGAGACGCCGCGTCTACTGCTGAACTCCAAATCGCGCCGCTTCCCCAACGGCCTCGCCAACAACGGCGACAACGTGGGGCGCTACCTCCACGGCCACATCATCGCCCAAACCGCCGGCTATCTCCGCGACCTCGTCGGGACCGATCCCGGCAACCGCGACGGCGCCATCGACCACGCCTACATCCCCTGGTTCAAGCCCTACCGCAAAGTCGACTTCGTCGGCGGCTACGGATTCCAGGTCAACATCCGCCCCTACCATTACCCCTATCACGCCTCCCGCCTGAAGGGTTACGGCGGACAGTGGAAGACGCGCGTCCGCGAGTTGCAGTCCGGCTTCTCCAACATCGCCGGGTACGGCAAAGTCATCGCCCAGCGCGAAAACCGCGTCACATTGCATCCCACCAAGAAGGACAAGAACGGGCTCCCGATCCCCGTGGTCCACTTCAAGTGGCATGAGAACGACCTCGCCCAATTCCGCGACATGCGCATCGTCGCGCGCGAAATTTACGACGAAGCCGGCGTCGAGTTCCTGTATCACAACAACGACACGCCGTCAGGCTTCGCCAGTCATGAAGTCGGCGTCTGCCGCATGGGCAAAGATCCCAAAACCTCAGTGCTCAACAAAGACAACCGCGCCTGGGAAGTCCCCAACCTCTTCGTCACAGACGCCTCCAGCTTTACAACCTTCCCGGAAAAAAACCCGACCCTGACGATAACAGCCCTGGCCTTGCGCACCGCGGATCGCATCGTCGACCTTAAGGCGCGCGGAGAGTTGTAACGTTCGCGAGTCTACCGGGCAAGAGTTCGACCTCCGATAGGTTCACAGACGGCGAGCCCGTCGTCGCATGGTTCATCGATGACCGAGCACTTGGCGAATCTGATCGCACAAGCCGTCGTTTTGACGTTCGGGACCTACGGCTCCTCCCCCGTCGCGTGGGTGACCGTGCACCTACTCACGCCCCTCGTCCCTTTTGTAGTCCAGGAGGGGAGAGTCAGAGGCGTTTGCAGAGGCGAAGCGTTTGCAAAGCCGATCTCGTGGGATGTCTTCGCCCGAAGCGGTCTCGCCGTGAGCCTGATCCTCCCAGCAGTCTTGTTCGTCGGCAACCTAGGACGCGCATCCTACCAGGCCGCACAGGCTCGAACCGCCCAGATCCAGACACTACGGAAAGAAGTCTTAGACGTTGAACGAGATCGAGGAGAGGCCTTGTCGACGGTCAATACGTGTGAGGCCCGGCTGGAAGCGACAGCCGCGCAGATCGACCGGAACCAGGCCACCACCTCTCAGTGCCTAGTGGAGCTAGGTCGCGCACAGCAAGAGAACCCTTTTCGTCTCGCGGTTTATTCACTTCCTTCGTCGTCGCGTCAAGACACCGACCGGCAGAGCAAGCAGGACGTTTCGCTGTTCGAGCGCCGATTCATCGTCGACGCCAACCGCGCAGTCTCGCCGGTCAGGCTACTCGTCAAATGCTCGGAAAGGTTGAGTTCAGCCGATGCCTACGCGCTGGGCACGACAATGCCCATTTACGACGCATGGACGGGTCCAAAGCCTGACGGCGGATACGGAGTAGGCATCTCCGCTCCGGTATGGTCGGCCATGAGTCCAATGCTCGTCACGATCCAGTCTACCGACGGAGATCCGAGGGAGTGTGGGTTCAGCGCCCTATAGGGGGGCGATAGCCGCTACTGGACCAACCGCACAAACACGTCGCCCCAAGGGTTCTTATCGCCCGGATAGAACGGCTCCCCGCCTTCGGGCCGGAACCAGACAGCCAACTCCGCGTCCCCCTCGGGAATCTCCAGCACGGCCTTCCCGCCGTCCGACGGCGCACGAAGCAGCTTGCCGTCCAACGTCACCTCAATCGTCCCAGGACCCGGTTCCTCTTCCAGCCTAACTGCAAACTCGTACCTCCCCGCCCGCTCGAACCGAACTGGCCAAGTCGTCGGAAGCCCGTCCACATAGGAAGAGTCTTGGTAGCGGCAGAGCAGCGTCGTGGGCTCTTCGTCGGAACCTAAGTGAACTCGTCCGGGCAAAAAATTCCGCTCGGACATCACGTCCGCAAACCAAGCCGCGTAGTCGGCCTTCAATTTGCGCACAACGTCAGCATGGCCAGGGGCTACATCGTTCTGCTCGCCGGGATCGCTCTCCAGGTCATAGAGCTCCAGCGGCGGATCCTCCGAGTGCGGCCAGGCCTCGTCGCTGAACGTGTCCGGCCCCGCAACCAGCTTCCATCTCTGCGAAACAATGGCTGCGTTCTGGTAGGGCTTGGGGTCCAGCCCGCGGTGCGTCTGGAGCACCAGCGTCCGGTCGCCCCCTTCCGGTTCCTCCCCTCTCAATTCCGGCGCCAGGCTCCGACCGTCCAGCGCGGGAACGCCGGAGATGACTAGGGAGAGAATCGTCGGAGCCACGTCTACGTGCGCCGCGATCCGATCCACCTTCTGTCCCTGTCGGCTGTACGGCCCCCGCCAGAGGCTGATCGCCCGGATTCCGCCTTCGTAGTTACCTCCCTTTCGGCCCCGCAGGCCGGCGTTATAGCGCCTTTGCTGCGGACCGTTGTCGGACAGGAAAACAACGTAGGTTTCACTCGTAAGATTCAACTCTTCGAGCTTGTCGACCAATCGCCCGACGTTCTCATCGATGTTCTCGACCATCGCATATACACGCGCCGTATCCTCGTCCAGGCCCGCCTCGGCGTAAGATCTCCAGGCTTCCTCAGCGACCTGCAGCGGCGTATGCGGCGCATTCGTCGGCAAGTACACAAAGAACGGCCCATCCTTGTTGCGCTCGATGAAGTCCAACGCGCCGTCAAAGAACACATCCGTGCAGTACCCCGACGTCTCGACCTTCTGGCCGTTCTTGTACAGCGTCGGATCGAAGTACATGTTCGTCGCTTCATCCGGCGGCTGCCCAATCCCTCCCGACGGGTGCCACAACGACTCCTCAAACCCCTGATCCTGGGGCCGCATCGGGTAGTTGTCGCCCAGATGCCACTTCCCGAACATGCCCGTGCGATACCCCAGTTCTCGCAGCCGTTCCGCCAATGTGACTTCGTCACCGAACATCTTCGCCCCGCCCCGCGAAGTGTGGATCACTCCCGTCCGGTAGTGATAGCGCCCCGTGAGGATCGACGCTCTCGTCGGCGAACAGACCGGCTCCATATAGAACCGAGTGAACTCCGTCGCCTCTTCGGCGAAAGCGTCCAGGTTCGGCGTCCGGATATCGGGGTTGTCGTGGAATCCCACGTCGCCCCAGCCTTGGTCGTCCGTCAGGATGACGATGAAGTTCGGCTGTCTCGGAAGTGGGTCTACGACGATGCACCCACACCCAGCCAACACACAAACCAAAAGAACAACAGCGACACATCTCATCGACCGATGAGCATACCGCGTCGCCGCCCTCGACCTACTACCGACGTTTGCCTTCCAACAACAGTGCCGCAGGCGTGAGCCTGCGACCATTGCCGTCCGCGAAGCCGTCTCTGTTACGATTCCCGGCGAATCACTCAGCGACTTCCTCGGCGCTCTCATCACCCAGATCAATCCACAACATCTCAGGCAACGGGTCATCGAATCCGTCGAGTATCCGGATCTTTCCCTTCTGCAAACCAAAGATGCGTCGGCCAGCGAGAGGCGGTTCTTCCTCGCCCGATTTCGCGACTTTCGGCAGATCTTGATCCACGACCAGCCCTACTTATTCCATTCCGTGTGGAACGTCCCGTCCTTGTCCAACCGCTTATACGTGTGCGCACCAAAGTTGTCGCGCAGCGCCTGCAGCAGGTTCGCCGGCAAGAACTCCGACCGATAGCTGTCGAGATACGAGAGCGTCGCCCCCATGGAAGTCATCGCCACGCCGTGCTTCTGGCCCGCTGCGACTACCTCGCGCAAATCCTCCAGATGATCGTTGACGATCTTCGAGAATGTCGGGGTGAACAGCATGTTCGGAGTATCCGGCGCGTCCAGGTAGACCTTCTTGATCGGGTCCAACAGCCGCGAGCGGATGATGCAGCCGTCTTTCCAGATCCGGGCGACTTCCGCCAAATCCGTCTCGTAGTCGTACTCCTTAGACGCCGCCGTGATCAGCGCCATGCCTTGCGCATAGGCCGCGACCATCGAAACGTGCAGCGCGTTGAACAGCTTCTCGACCAGCGCATCCACGTCGCCGTCGTACTTCGTGTCCGTCGGGCCGTTCAGAATCTTGGACGCCTCAACGCGGCTCGCCTTCTCGCCCGAGAGAATCCGCGCGGTCACCGACATTGAGAGCGCCGGAATCGCCACGCCCAAATCGAGCGCCGATTGCGCCGTCCACTTGCCTGTGCCTTTTTGGCCGGCGGTATCCAGGATGTGGTCGACCAAAGCCGAACCGTCGTCGTCCGCCTTGGCCAAACACTGTGCCGTAATCTCGACCAAGAACCCGCCGATCTCGGAATCCATCCACTTGGCGAAAATCTTCTGAATCTCGCCCGCGGAAAGTCCCGCCGTCTTGCGCAGGACGTCGTACACCTCGCAGATTTCCTGCATGATGGCGTACTCGATGCCGTTGTGGACCATCTTCACGTAGTGGCCCGCGGACGTCTTGCCGCAGTACGTCACACAAGGCCCGTCATCGTCGGTCGTGGCCGCGATTTTCTCGAGCACCGGCGCAATGCGGTCATAGGCCTCGCGCGCGCCCCCGGGCATGATCGACGGGCCCCACAGAGCGCCTTCCTCGCCTCCCGAGATGCCGCAGCCCACAAAGTGGAAGCCCTTGGCTTGCAGCTCTTCGTTGCGCCGATTCGTGTCCGGGAAATGCGAGTTACCGCCGTCGATGATGATGTCACCCTTCTCCAAATGCTGAGTCAGAGCGTTGATGACGGCATCGGTGCCTCTGCCGGCTGTCACCATCAGCAGCACGCGCCGGGGCGGCTCCAGGCGCTGGACAAAGTCAGCGATGTCCTGGGTAACGATGACGTTCTTGCCCTGCGCTTTCTCGCGCATCTCATTGGCATTCTCGTCAGAGCGGTTGTAGGCGATCACCTCAAAACCGTTGCGTTCAATGTTGAGGGCGATCATCTGCCCCATGACGCCGAGTCCGGCGACGCCGAAGTTTCCTTGTGACATATTTCGTGGTCCTTTGCTGCGGTCGGGAAACGACTATTGTATTAGGTTCCAGGTGTCGGATGTCAGGGGCCAGACTGGGAGGAAACAGTTGATTACCAACTATCGCGATTTGGTCGTTTGGCAAAAGGCGATGGACTTGGTGACGTTCGCTTACCGTCTAGCGCGTGAACTACCCGCGAGCGAGCTGTACGGTCTGCGGAGCCAGATTCAACGCGCTGCGGTTTCGATTCCGGCGAACATTGCCGAAGGACAAGGCCGGGACCAGAAGGACAAGGCCGGGACCATTTGGGAGACTATCTCCGACACCTATCCATCGCGAAGGGCTCGTTGATGGAGTTGGAAACACACTTCCAGATCGCCCAGCGTTTGGACTACCTCACCGACGATTCTGTCGGGGAACTCTTGAAGGATTGCGGTGAAGTAGGGAGAATGCTAAACGGCTTGTCTCGGGGCCTACGGTCCAAGCAAGCGAAGTCTGCCACCTGACACCCGAAACCCGACACCTGGAACCTCCCCCCGTGCGCCTACTCACAATCTTCCTCATCCTCGCCGCGCCGCTCGCCGCCGAAGCTCCCCCCAACATCGTCTTCATCCTCGCCGACGACATGGGCTGGTCCGACCTCGCCGGCTACGGCTCCGACCTGCACGAAACCCCAAACCTAGACGCCTTCGCAGAATCCGGAGTCCGCTTCACCCAGGCCTACACAGCCTCGCCAGTCTGCTCGCCTACCCGCGCCTCCATCCTCACCGGCAAACACCCCGCGCGGCTTCACATGACCATCTGGCGCGAAGCGGCCAACAATCCGCCAAGGGATCGCGCGCTGATGACGCCGCGGACCATGGACCACGTCCCGCACGAGGAGACCACGCTGGCCGAAGTCTTCAAGCAAGCCGGATACGTCACCGCCCACGTTGGTAAGTGGCACCTCGGAACGGCGGGCTTCTACCCGCAAACGCAAGGCTTCGACTACAACGTGGGAGGCTCGCTCTGGGGAGCCCCACAAACCTTCTTCTACCCCTACACCGGCGACCGCTACTACCGCGAGCCCCGCTACATCCCCCACCTCGGAGGCGGCCAACCGGGCGAGTACCTCACTGACCGTCTCACCGACGAAGCCCTAAGAATCATTGACCGGCACCAGGACGAGCCGTTCTTCTTGAACCTCTGGTATCACACCGTCCACACGCCCGTTGAGGGCAAACCCGAGGTCGTCGCCCGCTACGAAAAGAAAGTCCGCGATGGCATGAAGCACCGCAACGCCGAATACGCCGCCATGGTCGAGAGCCTCGACGAGAACGTTGGCCGCGTCCTCCAGCGCATCGACGACCTAGGCCTAGCCGACAACACCATCGTCGTCTTTACGTCCGACAACGGCGGATTCTCCAACGACTGGTTGGGCACGAAAGTGACGGACAACTCGCCCCTCCGCTCCGGCAAAGGTTCCGCCTACGAAGGCGGCGTGCGGGTCCCCCTCATGGTCCGCGCTCCCGGCGTCACCCAACCCGGCGGCGTCACCGACTGGCCTGTGACGTCAACCGACTTTTTCTCCACCCTCACCACGTTGGCGGGCATCGAGGCCGATGCCCCCGAGGACGGCGTCGACATCACTCCCCTGCTCCGGGACCCGACGGCGACGCTCCAACGCGGCGCCCTTTACTTCCACTACCCGCACTACTACGTCACGACAACCCCCGTCTCCGCCATGCGCGCCGGCGAGTGGAAACTCCTGCGCTACTACGAAGACGACCGAGTCGAGCTCTACAACCTCGCCTCCGACCCCGGCGAAGAACACGACCTCGCCGCCCAAGCTCCCGACCAAGCCGCCCGCCTCCGCAAGCAACTAGAGAAGTGGCTAAGCGAAGTCGACGCCCAACACCCCACACGCCAGTAACACTCCCACCCACGGAAGCCAACCGCGGGGACTGTCCCATCAAGGCCGGCCATTCCACGGCGACAACCCAGCGCGTGTGGACTGTACCCAGCCGACTACACAGGCCCAACCGAACCTCAACGCCCATTCACCAACAACCGCTTCCCCCCAGCCTCCGCAACCACCACCGCCCCCTCCGGCCCGGCGCCCTCCGTCGCCAAATAGACCCTCTCGTCCCCGTCCCAAAGCCAAGCGAACGCTGAATCATCCAAGAAGACGTCCGGCGCATCGGGAGCATTCGAGCCATACTCGATGTTATTGACCCGACCATGCAGCAAAAGAACGGGTTCTACATCGGAGTAAAAGACCAAAGACGAGAACGTATAGTACTGATCGTCCAGCACTAACTTCCCCGGCGGCGCCGAACTGTAGGCCTCTGCCAGCAGCCGCGACGAGAGGTAAGGATCGAAGCTCACCATCGCCCAACGCGCCGCCTGGAAAAAGACGACCATCATCACCGCCAGCCCGACCAACCGAAATCGAGCGGATGCAAAGACGCCAATCGCGAAAGCAACCGCCGCCAACACCAGGGGCCCGCGCAGCCACGCGAAGGAGTCCAACGTCAAATCGCCCACATGCCCCAGCGAGAGCGTGTACGCCCCTGGGTTGTGAGTCAGCGATCGCGAGATGTCTCCAGTGGGATCAACGTCCCTCGACGCTGCCAAGAGCAGCAAGCAAGCAACCGCAGCCGCGCCGCAAACCGGGGCCAGCGCCAACCGCCCCCCACGCACCCACGCCTCTCGCCGAGCAACCGCATCCCCAATCAACAGCGCGAACGCCGGATAGGCGCTCATCGTGTAGTACTCCTGCGATGTCGAGAACGCAAAGAACACCAGCACGAACCCCAACCAGCACAGGCACACCCGCCGCACGCGTCCAGCTCGGTCGCCCGCCCCGAACGGTCCCCGCAAGGCCGCCGGTAAGAAGAAACTCCACGGGAACAGCCAAATCGCATGCCCCAACCAATAGAGCGTCTTCGGCGTCGTCGCATAGTCCTTCGGGTACCGCAGCCCGAGATAACGCAGCACATGCTCATTGACGAAGTAGCGCCAGAAGAACCCGCGATAAACGCCCAGCTCGCTCTTCAACGTCAGATCAACGAACGGTGGATTCGCGACCACCGCCGCGACGTGCCAAGGCGCCGCGACCAGAGCGAAACTCGCGGCCGTCGTCAGCGGCAACAGCCGCCGCCAGGTCTCCCAACGGAACAGTACCCTGCCCCAAGCTAGAAACAGAACAACCGCGGCCCCCGGGAACACCACGGCAGGCAACCCCTTAAACAGCGTCCCCGCCCCCAGCGAGGCGCCCAGCAGGAGCGCGTACCGCCGCCTCGGAGTCTCCTCCAGCAAGTGCATCACGCACCCCAGCGAGACGACAATCGAGAGCGTCAAGAACGGGTCCGGAATCCGCACCCGCGTGAACAACCACATCCCCGTCGCGGTCGCCGTCGCCAGCCCGGCCCAGTAGCCGGACTCCTCTCCGAACGCCCAGCGCCCAAACCGGAACGTCACCCATGCCAGCAACACGCAGGCCAGGGCCATCGGCGTCCGAGCCGCCCAGTCGTGGACGCCGAACACCGCAAATGACGCCGCCATCACCCAAACTTGTCCCGGCGGTTTATCCAGATAGCGGACGCCGTTCAGCCGTGCCGTCACGTAGTCGCCCGTCTCCAGCATCTGCCGGGCGATCTGCGCATAGGTCGCGTCCACGTCGTCCAGCAAGGACGGCGGACTCACGATGCCGGAAATAAAAACGACCGCCGCGAAGAGAACAACAATGGCTTCGCGGCGGCCCACTCGTAAGAGAGTAGCGACTACATGCCGCCTTCGTCCGCCGACGGCCCGTACGTCGCCGGCACGGCTACGTCGTTGAGTCGCAAATAGACGCCCAACTGCGCCCGGTGATGCACATTGTGATTGAAGATCATGCTGCGCAACACGGCCACGCGCGGCATCGTAAAGTGCACCTCGCCGCCCGACAGCAGCGACCAAGGCTTCATCATCGCCTCATCGGCACACCCAGCAAGCGCTGCCCGAGCCGTAGCGATCGCTTCGTCAAACTTGGCGAGGGCCTCGGCCTTCGTCTTCGGAACAAAGCGTTCCCACTTCGGACCGTCCTTGGGCGCAACGTCAAAACTGTCGTCCTCGATCGTCGGCTTGGCCCAACCAGGGCACTCTGCAATATGGCCGACCAGCTCTCCCATCGTCATGGACTTCTCGTGCGGCTTGTAGTCGTACTTGTCTTCCGGAGCGCGCTCCAGCGTCTTGCGGGTGAGCGACATCTCGTGGTCAAACTCGGGAAGCATCGATTCTGCGATGGACATGGGTATCAAATCTCCTCTGAAAACATCAGGCGAACAAAAGGCGTATACAGACTAACAGAACTGAGTCAGATACGGATGTAACGTCTCAACTCATCCGGCCGCAAGCAGTGCGCAATCGCCGTCTCTTCGGCAATCAGTCCTCGCCGAGCAAGATCCGCCAGGGACTCTTCCATCATCACCATCCCCTCAGACTTGCCCAGCGACAGTTGTGATCGCAGCAGGTGATCCTCGCCCTTGCGAATGAGGTTGCTGACGGCATTGTTGGCCATCAACACCTCCACGGCCACATGACGATCCTGTCCGTCCACCGAAGGCACCAACTGCTGCGCAATCACGGCCGCCAACCCTAGAGACAACTGCTGGCGCACCTGGTTCTGTTGGTCCGAAGGAAACCCGTCCACCACCCGGCCCACTGCCCGAACCGCATCGTTCGTATGGAGCGTCGCCAGCACGAGATGCCCGGTCTCAGCCGCCGTAATCGCGGCCCCCATCGTCTCCGAGTCGCGGATCTCCCCCAGCAAAATCACATCCGGACTCTGCCGCAGAATGCTGCGCAACGCACCCGCGAAGGTCGGCGCATCCCGCCCGACCTCAATCTGCTCAATCACCGCCTGCCGATCCTCATGCCGATACTCAATCGGGTCCTCAATGGTCACAATGTGGTGCGGATGCCGCTCGTTGATCAATCCAATCAGCGCCGCCAGCGTCGAAGTCTTCCCCGCCCCCGCCGCTCCCGTCACTAGAATCAGCCCTTTTCGCCGGTCCGCCAACTTTTCCAGGAACTTCGGCAGCCGCAACGACTCGATCGTCGGCACCACGTCCGGCAGCACTCTTACGGCCGCCCCCAGCGTCCCCCGCTGGAAGTGCAAGTTCGTCCGGAAGCGGCCGATCCCGTCACGAATGAAGCTGAAGTCCAGCGACATCTCGCGCTCCAGTTCGCCTCGATAGCGCTCACTGATCAACGGCGCAAACAAGTTGCGGATCCCCGCATCCGATAGCGCTTCCCCTCCGCGAATCAGCCGCCCCTGAATACGATAGGACGGCGGCGCCCCGTCCACCAGAATCAGATCGGACGCCTTGCGCGAGACCGCCGCCCGAAGCAGCGCGTCCAGCGCGGACAAATCGCCCTGCGGCATTTCGAAATGCCGCGCCGGCATCGGCTCAGTGATGGCGTCCGGCGTCGCCCCCTCGGAGGATCCCCGAGCGGACTGATTGAGCTGGCGGACGATGTCCTCCAATTTCGGGTCGTATCCGGCCATGGTCGCTGCTGTGTAGTGTATGACGATCTTGGCGGTCCCGATCGTGCATAGTATTCTTGCCTGGTGGACGCACCTGCCGCACAAGCCGCCGCTGTAGTCATCGGGCGCAACGAAGGAGAACGCCTCCGTCTCTGCCTGGAGTCCGTCTGCGAAGCCGCACGTCACAACTGCCTCGCAGAGAAGATCTACGTAGACAGCGGCTCCTCCGACGGCAGCGTCCAGCTCGCCGGTGAACTCGGCTTCCGCGTCATCGCACTGACCTCTGGGGAGGCCAGCGCTAGCAGGGCTCGCGACGCCGGATGGCGAGTCTGCAAGAGTTCAGCAATCCTGTTTCTGGATGGGGACTGCCGCCTCGATCCCGGCTTCCTCGCTGCAGCCGAGCCTGTACTGGCGCGCCGCGAGGTGGCAGCCGTTTTCGGTCGCGTCCACGAGCAATTTCCTGACCGTAATTTGCTGCACCACGTCATGAACTTGCACTGGCGAAGTCGCCCGGCTGGCCCCGCGAGATCCGCACCCGGTTGCTTGCTCATCAAGCGCCAAGACATTGAGGCGGTCGGGGGTTACCGTACTGATCTTTTCGCGGGCGAGGACACGGACCTCAGTTTCCGGATCGTCCGATTGGGTCGCGAAGTTATCTGCCTCGATCGGCCAATGGTTTGGCACGACGTTGCCATGTCCCGATTGACCCAGCATTGGACACGGTTCACGCGCGCCGGATACGCCGACGCCCGGCTGCGCGAGATCCATGGCGACGAGCTGTCGAGGTCAGTCGCCCGGAGGCGCAGGATCCAACTGCGGCTGGCGGGAGCAGCGGCGGCACTGGCCGCACTGGCAAGTCCTTGGCCCTGGGCCGCACCGATGTTCGTTGCAGCGCCCGTTGCGCGGGAAGCCACGCGCGCTCAGTCACATGGACAGAAATGGTACAGCGGGTTGCTGTTTGGAGCCCACCTTCATCTTTCAACCTTCGCGATGGTTTTCGGGCGGATCCGACGGGTATGCGACCGGCACCGTCGTCTCAACACTGCGTTCGAGTACAAGTAAGCGGGTAAGAAAATACAGCGCACTTGCTGCTCGCCCGTGACGTCCAAGCACCCGACTCTGGACAACTCGCGTCAGCTCAACAACGGCTTGACCAATTCCCCATGCACGTCCGTCAGCCGGAAGTGCCGCCCCTGGAACTTGAACGTCAGCTTCTTGTGGTCCACCCCCAAGCAATGCAGCAGCGTCGCATGCAGATCGTGCGCACTGACCGGGTCGCTCGCCACGTTGTACGAAAAATCGTCCGTCTCACCATGCACGACGCCCGGCTTGATTCCGCCGCCCGCCATCCAGATCGTGAAGCAACGCGGATGATGATCGCGCCCGTAGGTTTCATCCGTCATCTTGCCCTGGCAATAAACCGTGCGCCCAAACTCGCCGCCCCAAATCACCAACGTATCCTCAAGCAACCCCCGGCGCTCCAGGTCGCGAACCAAAGCAGCCGACGCCTGATCCGTATCTTGAGTCTGCTCCCGGATCCGATTCGGAAGATTGTTGTGATGATCCCAACCTCGGTGGAACAGTTGGATAAAGCGCACGCCGCGCTCCGCCAGCCGCCGCGCCAGTAGGCAGTTTCGGGCGTACGTCCCAGGCTCCCGCGCCTGCTCGCCGTAGAGCTCGAACGTCTCATCGGATTCGTCCGATAGGTCCGTCAAATCAGGAACCGACGACTGCATCCGGAACGCCATCTCGTACTGCGCGATCCTCGTCTGGATCTCCGGATCGAGCGTCCGCTCGTAGCCAATCTCATTGAGCGCGCCCAGATCGTCCAGAAAGCCGCGCCGGTCCTCCGCGCTGAAGCCATCCGGGTTGGAGAGGTACAGCACCGGGTCTTTCCCCGATCGAAACTTCACGCCCGAATACCGCGTGGGCAGAAAGCCCGAACCCCACAGACGGCTGTAGAGCGGCTGCCCCTTCGACTTGCCGTACGAAGTCATCACGACGAACCCAGGCAGATTCTGATTCTCGCTTCCCAGCCCGTAGGAGAGCCAAGACCCGAAACTCGGACGGCCCGCCAATTGGTGCCCCGTCTGTAAAAACGTGATCGCCGGGTCGTGGTTGATCGCTTCGGTATGCAGCGACCGAACGAACGCCAACTTGTCCACGATCTTCGCCGTGTGCGGCAACAGTTCCGAGACCCATGCCCCCGACTGCCCGTGCTGCGCAAACTCAAAGTGCGACCGCGCCACGGGAAAGCTCGTCTGCGCCGCCGTCATTCCAGTGAGCCGCTGCGTGCCGCGGATCGAGTCTGGAAGCTCTGAGCTGTGCAGCTTGGCCAAACCCGGCTTGTAGTCGAACAGGTCCAACTGCGCCGGCCCGCCCGATTGGAATAGATAGATCACCCGCTTGGCTTTCGGTGCGAAATGCGGCGCGGACTCGCGGGCGCCCAGATCGCCGCCCAGTAAATTCGCAAGCGCCGCCACGCCGATTCCCTTGGCGGACCGCGAAAAGAAATGGCGACGAGTCAACGCTTCTGGATTCAAGGCTTCAGGACTCATGGCTTCGTGATCACCTCATCCAGATTCAGAATCAAGCTGGCGACCGCCGCGTAAGCCGCGTGCTCAGCGACCGGCAGCGACTCGTCCCGCGCGTGCTCGCCCGACTCCAGATAAGCGCCGGCAGCTTCCGGATCGCCCTGGTACTTGTCTCGAAAACGATTCAGACTGCTCAGCAACACCTGCGCTTCCGTCTCATTCGGACGCCGAGCCGTCGCTAGCCGGAACCCATAAGCCAGCCTCTCCGCCGGCGCCGAGTCGCTCTGCATCATCCTCTCAGCCAGCATCCGCGCCGCTTCCAGATACGCGACGTCGTTCATCAAATCAAGAGCCTGCAGCGGCGTATTCGTCCGTTCGCCGCGCACGACGCAGCTCTCCCGAGGGGCCGCGTCAAATGCCAGCATCGAAGGCGGTGCAATCGTCCGTTTCCAAAACGTATAGAGACTCCGCCGATAGAGCGCCTCCCCTTCCCCATGCTGATAAGCCTTCCAGTTGGAAAGCTCCGTCCACAGCCCGGCCGGCTGATAGGGCTTCACCGACGGTCCGCCGCGCTGCTCGTGCAACAGACCGGATGCGGCCAGCGCCTGATCCCGAATCGTCTCCGCCGAGAGCCGTACCCGCGGACCGCGCGAGAGCAAGCGGTTGTCGGGGTCCTTCTCCAACTTCTCCGGCGTCGCAGCAGAATCCTGCTTGTAGGCCGCCGAAGTCACAATCGTCTTCAGAATCCCTTTCGCGTCCCAGCCAGACTCTCGAAACTCGACCGCCAACCAGTCCAGCAGCTCCGGATGCACCGGCCATTCCCCTTGCGACCCAAAATCCTCCGCCGTCTTCACGATCCCCGTACCAAAAAGCATCTGCCAGAAACGGTTCACCGTCACCCGCGCCGTCAGCGGATTCTTCTCCGACACCAACCAGTTCGCAAGATCCAGGCGCGTCGGAGCCTCGCCTCGATGAAGCGTGGCGGGCAACGCCGGAAACACCTGCTCCGTCGGTGCATCAAACGCGCCGCGGTTCAGTACGTGCGTCGGCCGCAACTCCTCCCGCTCCGCCATCACCATTACCGTCGGAACCTCGCGCAGCAGCGCCTCTCTCTCGAGCTGCGCGCTTCTGACTCTCTTCCACGCGACCCGCAAGGCGCCCGGAGCTCCGTCGGAGAGCCACGCCAGCCGAAACTTGTCGCGTTGTCCCGGCGAAGGTTCCTCGATCGCCGCAATCTCTTCAGCGGTCTCGTCGACCGCGACCACTGCCGCCTGATCTGCGGTCAGAGCGCGGTCAAACACCCGAATCGCACGAGCGTCGCCACGGAACCGATCCTCCGCCGCAGGACCAATCCCGAAGCGTAACGGCACATCCTTGTACACCGTGTTGTTGTTCGAGTGATCGATGATCGTCTCTAACTCGACCGGCTCGCCGTCGAAGTAGATCGCCATCCCAGCGGTCAGCCGCGACCCGTCATAAGTCGCCGTCACATGCGTCCATTCGCCCATCGGGACCGGCCGAGCCGTACGCACAATCATGCGATCGTCGATGTCCGTCGACTCCAAATGCAGCTGCACTCGCCCGTCTTGGAGGAAAAGGCCGAACCCCTTGTTCCCACGGTCGTTCGCAGACGGCTTGTATCGCGAGATCAATCCGCCGGTCCCGCTCTCCGGACGAATCCTAACAGCCAAGGTAAAGGGATCAAAGAAGTCGAAATTGATCTCCTCGCCCAACTCATCCACGCGCTTCCCTTCGAAGCGCTCAGGCCCGTCGTCGAAGTCGTGATAGACAAGCCGTTCCGTAAACTCCCAATCGGAGCCGACTCCGTCCCATGCCTCCAAGGTCTCTGCGACCGATGAATCGCCCAGACTCAGGCGCAGCTGCGCCGATCGAATCTCGGCCTCCAGCGAATCCAGCTTCCTCTGCTGCTTCTTCGTCGGCGCATGCACCGTCGGAGGCGTATTTCCGAACTTAAAGTACCGCCCGCGGTCCGGCACATTATTGAAGTACGCCGAGAGCTGATAGAACTCCTTCTGCGTCAGAGGGTCGTACTTGTGGTCGTGGCACCGCGCGCACCCAAACGTCAGCCCCAACCACACCGTCGAAGTCGTCTCCACCCGGTCCACCGCGTACTCCACGATGAACTCCGTCGGATCCGACCCCAACTCGCCGTTCCCGCGATGGTTGCGATTGAACCCGGTCGCGATCAATTGATCAAGCGTCGGGTTCGGCAGCAGGTCTCCCGCCAACTGCTCGATCGTGAACTGGTCGAACGGCTGATTGGAGTTGAACGAGTCGATGACCCAATCGCGCCATCTCCACATCGAGCGCTCCTCGTCGTTCTGATACCCGTTCGTATCCGCGTACCGCGCCGCATCCAACCACGGCACGGCCATGTGCTCGCCGTATCGAGGCGACGCCAGCAACCGATCAACCACGCGCTCATAAGCCTGCGGGGAGTCGTCCGCCACAAACCCATTCACCTCTTCCGGCGTCGGCGGCAGCCCGGTCAAATCCAGCGACACCCTACGGATCAACGCTTCCCGGCTAGCATCCGGAGCGGGCTCCAGGCCCTCTCTCCGCAGCCGCCGCAGAATAAAGGCGTCAATCGGACTCGCGTCCCAACCCAGCAAGTCCACGGCAGGAGGCTCTGGACGCTCGGGCGCAATAAACGACCAATGTCCCTGCCAATCCGCGCCCTGCTCGATCCAGCGGCGCAACGTTGCGATCTCTTCATCGCTCAGCTTGGCGTGCCCTTCATACGCAGGCGGCATTCTCCGGATGGGATCGTCCGAGACCACCCGGGCCAAAAGAACACTCGCCTCCGGATCGCCCGGAACCACCGCCTTTCCGCCGCCCGTCAACTCAACAGAGGCCCCCTCCACCGAGTCCAACCGCAGCGGCGTCGACCGATTCGCCGAATCCGGCCCATGACACTGGAAGCAACGGTCGGAAAGTATCGGCCGCACGTCGCGATTAAAGACGACGTCCTGCCCCAACAAAGGCGTCGACGCCAACACGAGCAAAACTAGTCCGAATCTCATCGCTTAGGCGTAGTGATGATACTACGGCGACCGCCTCCAACATAGGACAGGTCCGCTCAATAACTGAACGCGCTCCTTGTAGCGCAGGCTTCAGCCTGCATAGGGACTTCAGTCCCGATCCCAAGGCGACTTGCGAAGCAAGAGCCCATTGCTCGGGCTCGGCCCCGACCGCGCGCCACAACCCGTCCCTAAACCAGCACCTTCTCCACCACGTTCCCGTGCACGTCCGTCAGCCGAAAGTCACGCCCCTGGTACCGGAACGTCAGCCGCTTGTGGTCGATCCCCAGCCGGTTCAGGATCGTCGCATGCAGGTCATGCACATGGACCGGATCCCGCACGATGTTGTAACTGAACTCGTCTGTTTCGCCGTACGTCACGCCCGGCTTCACTCCGCCCCCGGCCATCCAGACCGTGAAGCAACGCGGGTGGTGATCGCGCCCATAGTCGTCCTCGGTCAAGCGCCCCTGGCAGTAGACCGTGCGACCAAACTCTCCGCCCCACACGACCAGCGTGTCTTCCAACATGCCGCGCTGTTCCAAGTCCTGAATCAACGCCGCCGACGCCTGATCCGTATCCGCACACTGCTTTTGGATGTCCACCGGCAGCTTCGTATGCTGATCCCACCCCCGATGGAACAGTTGGATGAACCGCACCCCGCGCTCCGCCAATCTACGCGCCACCAGGCAATTCCGTGCGTACGTTCCCGGCTTGCGCGCATCTTCGCCGTAGAGTTCAAACGTCGAATCGGGCTCGGTCGAAAGATCCGTCAGCTCCGGCACCGACGCCTGCATCCGATAAGCCATCTCATATTGAGAGATTCGGGTAGAAATCTCCGGATCTCCAAAATCGGCCGCCTGCATCTCGTTCAGTTCGGCCAAATCGTCAAGAAACGCTCGCCGATCGTCCCGCGACATCCCCTCCGGATTCGACAAGAACAGCACCGGGTCCGCCCCCGACCGGAACTTCACGCCCTGGTAACGCGTCGGCAAGAATCCCGAGCCCCACAGCCGGTCATAGAGTGGCTGCCCCTTGTTGCCCGAAACCATCACCACAAACGCCGGAAGGTCCTCGTTCTCCGAGCCCAATCCGTAGCTCAACCAACTGCCGATCGAAGGCCGCCCCGCCAACTGAAACCCCGTCTGGAAGAACGTAATCGCCGGGTCGTGATTGATCGCCTCCGTGTGCATCGATTTGATGAAGCAAAGCTTGTCGACCACCTTCGCCTGGTGCGGAACCAGCTCGCTCGCCCACGCGCCCGATTGTCCGTGCTGCTTGAACTTGAACAGCGAATCCACCATCGGAAACGCCGTCTGGTCCGCCGACATCGTCGTTAGCCTCTGTCCCTGCCGCACCGACGCCGGCAAATCCTGCCCGCGTACCGTCTCCAATTTCGGCTTGTAGTCGAACAACTCCATCTGCGACGGCGCGCCAGACTGGAACAGGTAGATCACTCGTTTCGCCTTTGCGGCGAAATGGGGAATATCCGGCAATCCTTGCTTGGCGCCCAGGTCACGCCCCATCAAATGCGCCAGCGCCGCCGTCCCCACCCCGCGCGCCGTGCGTCCGAAGAAGTGACGCCGCGTCAAGGCCGCCGGGTGCGAGCCGAAACTACTCTTTGGTGATTGTTTCATCGAGATTGAACAGCAAACTAGCGACGTAACTGTAGGCGGCGTGCTTGGCCGGGTCAAGCGACTCATCCCGCGCAGACTCTCCCTGTGAGACCAGCGCGACCGCCGCCTCCCGGTCGCCCCCGTAGCGAGTCAACGCCCGATCAAGAGCGGCTCGCAACACTCTCTGTTCCGCGCGCTTCGGCTCGCGCGACGTCAGTGCTCGAAAGCCCCAAGCAATCCGCCCGTCTCGGTCGTCCGCGCCCTCCATCATGCGCTCAGCCAGGCTCCTCGACGCTTCCACGTAAGTGACATCGTTCATCAGGTTGAGCGCCTGCAAAGGAGTATTCGTCCGGCTGTCGGTGACCGTGCACGCCTCACGACCCGCCGAATCAAAGTTCATCATGAACGGCGGCGGCGAGCTTCGCTTCCAAAACGTGTAAAGACTCCGCCGATAAAGCGCGTCGCCCGTGTCCGGCTTGTAAGTCTGCCCCGAGAGTTCCTTCCAAAGCCCCTCGGGCTGATACGGCTTTACCGACGGCCCGCCCAACTCCTCCACCAGGAGCCCCGATACCAGCAACGCCTGATCGCGCACCATCTCCGCGGGCAACCGCAAACGCGGCCCGCGCGCCAAGAGCAAGTTGCCCGGGTCAGCCTCGACCTCCACCTGGCTCGCCCGCGACGACTGCCGATACGTCGCCGAAAGCACCACCGTCCGCAGCAAGCGCTTCACGTTCCAGCCCGACTCGACAAACTCGCGCGCCAGCCAGTCCAACAATTCCGGGTGCGAAGGCGGCTTCCCCTGCGAGCCAAAGTCTTCCACCGTCGGCACGATGCCCCGCCCGAACAGCATCTGCCAATAGCGATTGACCGCCACGCGCGCCGTCAGCGGATGCTCATCGGAGACCAACCATTGCGCCAGGCCCAAGCGGTTCTTCGGAAAATGGTCCGGCATCGGCGGCAAGATCGCAGGTACGTCCCGCTCCACCGTCTCGCCGGGAGCATCATAGGCGCCGCGCAAGAGCACGTGCGTTTCGCCCACCGCCGGGCGCTCCTGCATCACCATCACCGTCGGCAGCGACGCCGCAAACTGTTTCCGCTCGGCCTGCAGCTTCGTCAGCCGAGCCCACGCCTCACGTACCGGCTTCGCGCCGAACCGCTCGTAGGTCCCCAAACGCTTCTTCGCCTTCTGAGCCTCCGTTTGAGGATTCTTCAGATCCCGCCACTGCGTCTTCACCGCGAGAGCCGCCACGGTCTCCGGCTCCAGATCATCGTCGTAGACCCGAACCTCGTCGATCCGCCCCACAAATCCGTGCTTCAACCCGCCGCCTTTGCCGATCAGCAGCGGATCGTCCACCCGGAAGTTGATGTTCATCAGGTCGAGCTCAACCGTCTTCTCTTGCTCAACCCCGTCCACAAACAGCCGCACCCCCGACGCGAACCGCGAGCCGTCGTACACCGCCGCCACATGGCTCCATTGCTTCAACGGAATCGATCCCTTCGACGCCACTCGCAGCCCGTCGTCCAGCCACCGGTTCATCGCCAGAAACTTCAGCTTCCCGTCGACCAAGTACAAGCCCCAGCCTCGATACCCGTAGCCTTGATCGCTCAAGTCCGGATTCGACTTCGCGACAATCGCACCGTCCTCGGCCTCCGGGTAGATCCAGGCTGAAATCGTAAACCGATCGCGATAGCGGAAATCCGCCTTCTCCGAATCCAACGGGACTTCGCGCTCCCCGTCGAACGTCGCACTCGTCGAGACCGGCCCCAACTCGCCGTCGTTCAACGCATGTCGCGCCGCCAAGTGTCGCTGTGGAAACCACTCGCGATCCTCACGGCTGCTGGACGTCATGCCGACGCCTACATCCTCCGCGCGCGCCTTTCCCTCGGCGAACGCCAGCTTCGCCCTCGCCTCCGCGATGGCGTGATCCATCCTTTCCAACTCCGCCTCTTGGCTCGGCGTCGGCGCCGTCACCACCGGAGGCGTATTCCCTTCCTTGAAGATCCTCCCGCGCTCGGGAATGTTGTTGAAGTAGGAAAACAGCTGATAGTACTCGCGCTGCTTGAGCGGATCGTACTTGTGGTCGTGGCACCGCGCGCAGCCAACCGTCAGCCCCATCCACACCGTCGACGTCGTATCCACCCGGTCGACCGAATACTCAGCCAAATACTCTTCCAGAACAATTCCGCCCTCCGAGTTTCCACGATGGTTGCGATTGAATCCGGTGGCAATGATCTGGTCGCGCGTCGCGCCCGGCAGCAGATCCCCGGCAAGTTGCTCGATCGTGAACTGATCAAACGGCAGGTTCCGATTGAACGCCTCGATCACCCAGTCGCGCCACCGCCATTGGTCGCGAGCCGCATCCGTCTGGTATCCGTTCGTGTCCGCATAGCGAGCCGCATCCAACCACCGGATCGCCATCCGCTCGCCGTAACGCGGCGAATCCAAGAGTCGATCAACCGCCTTCTCATAGGCTCCCGCACTCTCATCTTCCAAGTAAGCATCGAGTTCCTCCAACGTCGGCGGAAGCCCCGTCAGATCGAAACTCACCCGCCGCAGCAACTCTGCTCGGTCAGCTTCCGGCGAAGGAGTCAACCCCTCCCTCTCCAGCCGAGCCAGCACAAACCGGTCAATCGGATTCCGAGCCCAACTCCCTTTTTCCACCTCGGGCAAGTCCGGCCGCTGCGGCGTCTTGAAAGCCCAGTGCGACTGATATTCGGCCCCCTGCTCAATCCATCTCCGGATCAGCTCAATCTCTTCCGGGGTCGTCTTCTTCACCGCGTACTGCGGCGGCATCCGCAGCGCCTCGTTCTCGTGCACAAGCCGCTTGTAGACTTCGCTCGCCTCGGCCTCGCCCGGCTTCAGGCCGAAGCGTCCCCCCAAATCCTTCTTCGCGTCCGCCTCCACGTCGAGCCGCAAACCGCTCACCCGCTTCGCCTCATCCGGGCCATGGCAGACAAAGCATTTGTCGGACAAGATCGGCCGAATGTCCCGATTGAACTCAAGCTGCTGATCAGCCCCCAGGCCGACAGCCCAGCCGAGCACCGCCAACACTCCTGCTGCAAGTCGTAAAGTCACTAGATTCAGAGGCCCCATGGGCTTCTTCTGGGCGATATGCTATCACGCACTCCGTCGCCTGCCGCCGACCGCTACAATGGCGCCGTGCCGCAGACGACCGTGCCTTCCACCCTGTTCTTCGCCCTCCTCGCAGTAGCCGCGGCGACCGCTCAGTCCCCGCCCCACGGCCATGTCGACGCAATCTCCGTCCTGGACGCCGTGTCCAACCAGATGGGCGTCGACAAACTCAACTGCATCTCCATGTCCGGCGTCGGCTACTCCGGCATGGTCGGACAGAACATCACCGAGAACACCGACTGGATCAAGGACCAACCGCTCGAAGACTACACCCGCGTCATCGACTACCGAAAGCGCTCTTCCCTAGAGAGCTTCAGTCGCGAACCCGGTCGCAACCCGCAATCGTGGAAATACGGAACCGGGTGGCGGGGCGGCACGCCGCTTCAGAGCCGGCAGAAGCAGACGTTCGCCGTCAACGGAGAACACGCCTGGCACATCGACGGCGACTCCAGCGCCCCCGTTCCAGCCCCTCTACAAGCCGAACTCTGGCAACTCGATATCTGGCTCAACCCGCACGGCTTCGTCAAAGCGGCCCGACTGCCCGGCGCGAACCCCGTCGCCGTCTGGCGTTGGGAGATGGCCGAGAGCGGACGCGACGGCGCCACCACAGCCGGCATTGAGAAGAGCATCGTCATCTCAGCCACCATCATGGGCAAATACCGCGTCAACGCCACCGTCAACCGCGACAACCGCATCCAGCGAATCCAGACCTGGGTTCCCCACCCCGTTCTCGGCGATATGAACTATGAGCACGAATACACGGAGTGGAAAACCGTCGACGGCGTCGAATTCCCGGCGGGGTGGCACCACCACGACGGTTGGGACGACGAACGGAAGTTCCCCGTCATCAGCGGCGGCCACAACGGCTTCGGCGGCAGCTTCCCCGAGATCCGCGTCAACCAATGCGGAGATCCGCTCTCCGTGCCGCAATCCGTCAAGCAGGCGACCCACGACGACGCTCGGATCGAGTCGAGCGAGCTCGCCAAAGGCGTCTGGCTCATCGGCGGCGGCTCCCACAACAGCGTCGCCGTTGAATTCAAGAACTTCATCGCCGTCGTCGAAGCTCCTCTCAATGAGAAACGCTCGCTCGCCGTCATTGAAGAGATCGTCCGCCGCATCCCCCATAAGCCCATCCGGTTCATCGTCAACACCCACGCGCACTACGACCATCTCGGCGGCCTGCGCACCTACCTCCACATCGGAGCCACCGTCATCACCCACCAACGCAACCGGCTCTTCTACGAGACCGAACTGCTCAACTACACCCCCTGGACCCTCCAGCCCGACATGCTCGCCCTCTACCCTCCCACTGAAATCTCCGAGGGCTACACCATGGAGGACGTGGACGAGAAGTACGTCGTCAGCGACCGCGACCGCAGCCTCGAGATCTACTACGTCCAAGGCCTCTCCACGCACGCCGAAGGCATGCTCATGGCCTACCTTCCCGAAGAGAAGCTACTGATTGAAGCCGACCTCTTCAACCCCCAAGAGAGCGGAGCCGACCCCGCCGTCTCAGATCCGCTGCACCAAGCACTCAAGAACAACGTCGACCAACTCGATCTCGCAGTCCAGCGCATCGTTCCCATCCACGGAAATCCGGTTAACTGGAGTAACTTCGAGGCGGCCCTGCGACAGTAGGATTGCCGCCGAGCCGACGCCGCGCTACCATTCGCTACACGTGGCCGAACCCGAAACGCAATCAGAGAAACGCCCGGAGTTCGTCATCATCACCGGCCTCAGCGGCTCGGGAAAGGGCACCGTCCTGCGCGTGTTTGAGGACCTCGACTACTACACCGTAGATAACCTCCCGGTCGACCTCATCCCGAAGTTCATCGAACTCTGCCGCTCTTCCGACAACATCGAACGCGCCGCCATCGTCGTCGACATCCGAGAAGGCGAGGCGCTACAGCGGTTTCCCGCCCTGCGGCAAGAGATCGCCGATGAGGCCGACTCTCAGCTGCTCTTCCTCGAAGCCACCGACGAGACGCTGCAGCGCCGTTTCTCCGAGACTCGCCGCCCCCACCCGGTGCGTGATGCTCCCGGCGTACCTGAAGGAGTCAGCGCCGAACGCAAGATGCTCGAGCCGATCCGCCAGATGGCGGATGTCGTCGTCGACACCTCGAAATACAACATCCACGACCTACGGCGCTTCATCGTGGAACGGTTCGCGGGCGAAAACGCGCCTGCGCTGCTCGTATCCGTCGAGAGCTTCGGTTTCAAGCACGGCGCGCCGTCGGACGCGGATCTCCTCTTCGACGTCCGCTTCCTGCCGAACCCCCACTACCTTCCCGGCGGAGCCCAACTCACCGGCCACGACCGCAAGGTCATCGAGTACATCCGCTCGTTTCCGCAAGCCGATGAGTTCATCGAGCGAACCTCCGAGCTGCTCACCTATCTGCTGCCCCACTACGCGACTGAAGGGAAGAGCTACCTCACCATCGGCATCGGTTGCACCGGCGGCCGCCACCGTTCCGTCTTCATCTCAGAGGAAATCGCCCGCCGCCTCGAGACCGCGGGTTTCCCCGTCAAACTCGTCCACCGCCACCTCCACCGCACCGTCGCCTAACCCTCGCCCCTCCGCCTCCATTCCCCTTTTTCGTCCCCCGCGAAACCTTTTAACTCCCTCCGCGAATCTACAAACGAGGCCCGACGGGTTATCCTCACGCAAGTATGGTCGGCAAAACGATCGGGCAGTACGAAATCCAGGCGACGCTCGGCCAGGGCGGCATGGGCACGGTCTACAAGGCTGAAGACCTCAAGCTCAAGCGCACCGCCGCTCTCAAGTTCCTCTCCCATCACGCGGTCCAGGATGATGAGAGCCGCAGCCGCTTCCTCCAGGAGGCCCAAGCCGCGGCCGCCCTGGATCACCCCAATATTTGCGGCGTCTACCAGATCGACGAGTACGAAGGGATGTGGTTCATCGCCATGCCCTTCCTTGAAGGCGAGGGCCTCGACGCATCTATCGCCTCCGGACCGCAACCCTACGCCAAAGCCGTCGAAATCGCCCGTCAAATCGCGGAAGGCCTCGAAGAGGCCCACGGGAAGGAAATCGTCCACCGCGACGTCAAGCCCGCCAACGTCATCGTCTCCGAACGCACCCGAGGCCGACTCCAAGTCACCATCATGGACTTCGGCCTCGCGCGCCTCGCCAACGCCACCCGCCTCACCCGCGAGGGCCGCCAGATGGGCACCGCCGCCTACATGTCGCCCGAGCAGGTCATGGGCTCCCCCGTGGATCAACGCACCGACATCTGGTCGCTCGGCGTCGTGCTCTATGAGATGACCGTGGGGCAACTCCCCTTCCCCGCCGACTACGAGCAAGCCCTCTTCTACGGCATTCAGAACGAAGAGCCCGAGCCCCTCACCGCCCTACGCACCGGCGTCCCCATGGAACTCGAGCGCATCGTGAACAAGTGCCTCGCTAAGGAACCAGCCGAACGCTATCAAACCTGCACGGACCTGCTCGTCGACCTCAACGCACTCGCCCGAGAACTCAATGAAGGCCGCACGCGCACCAGCCGCAAGTCCGGCTCCGTCGCCCCTTCGGCCGATACCGCCGTCCAACAACAGCCGCCCGCAAACGAGACCGTCGCCCCGCCCGCCGCAGCCTCCCAGGCTCCCCGCTCCTCCGGATTTTCACTCGCCCAAATGCTGGCCGCCGCGGCCCTCGTCGGAGCGCTCGCCGCCGGCGCCGCCTGGATGGCCGCGTCCGGGGCTCCTGAATCCACAAAGACCGCCGCCGCCGACTCCTACGAACTCACGCGCATCACCTGGGACGGCCACCTCAGCGCCTTTCCCGCACTCTCCCCCAACGGACGCCTGCTCGCCTATAGCTCCGACCGAGCCGGCAACGGAGATCTCGACCTCTGGATTCAGCAAGTCGACGGCGGCGGCCTCGTCCGGCTCACCGATCATCCCGCCGACGAGAAGGAAGCCGTCTTCTCGCCCGACGGGACCCAAATCGCCTTCGCACGAACCGGAGACGGACTCTACACCATCCCGGCAATCGGCGGCGATCCCTATCTCGTCGCCCAAGGCGCCTCCGGCCCCGAGTTTTCGCCCGACGGGAAGAAGCTGGCCTACGTCCGACGCGGCTCCGACGGCGGAGTCTTCTTCTCCCCCGTCAGCATGGGCGAACCCACCCAACTCTTCACCGATTTCCGCTCGCTCAGCAAGCCCCTCTGGGCTCCAGACGGCCAGTCCATCATCGCCTGGGGCCGCTCGGCCGACGGTGAAGTCGATTGGTGGGCTGCGCCCGTCGACGGCGGAGAGCCCCGCGCGATAGGCGCAGCCGCCGAGTTTCGCAATATCGGAGTCGAACTGCCTAGCGAAGAATGGCATCGCTCCCAGAACACCATCTTGGTCACCGCCCAAGACGCCGAACTCTATCGCGCCACGGTGGCCCCCGACGGCTCGTCCATCACTGACGTAACTCGGATCACCATCGGGGCCGGCCTGGAGGTCTTCCCCACGATGTCTGAGGACGGTCGCATCGCCTTCACCGACGCAGAGCAGCGCCGCGACGTCTGGTCCCTCTCCATTTCCCAGTCCACCGGCCTAGCCGCCGGCGAACCCGACCGCGTTACCGCTTCTGAGGCCAGCGACACCGCCGGAGACGTCACCGACGACGGCGCCCGCATGGTCTACATCTCCAACCGCTGGGGCCGCCGCGACATCTGGACCAAGAACCTCCTCACCGGCAAGGAAGACAACGTCTCCAACGATTCCGCCGAGCAACGCGCCCCCCTCCTGAATCCACAGGGCGACCGGATCGCCTACATGGTCCGGGAAGACGGCAAGTCCGTAATCTACTCTCGTCCATTCGACGGCGGCGCCGGGCGCACTCTTTGCGAAGACTGCGGCGCACCCCGCTTCTGGAGCGCGGACGGTCGCTACATCCTCTACGATCGCCACCCCGGAGTCTACGTCCTCGAACTCAGCACCCGAAGGACGTCGCTCATCGCAGGCTCCGACGACAACCCAATTCACCACGCCTCGGTTTCCCCGGACGGCCAGTGGCTGGCCTTCCGCGCCGGAGGCTCCGAGGGAGGGATTCGAGTCGCCCGCTTCGGCGTCACGGAGACCATCCAACCCGAGTCCTGGCGAACCGTCGTCGCAGACAGCGCCGCTCATTGCCCCGTATGGTCGCCCAACGGCCGACGCCTCTATTACACTTCAGCCGCCCAAGGCTCTCGCGATTTGTGGATGGTCGCACTCGACGGCTCCATGCAAGCCGCCGACGATCCGAGACTCGTCAAGCGATTCCCCACCCTGCGCCACTCGCTCGACCTCATGAGTTTCAACGACCGTCAACTGAGCTTCGGCGGAGGAAAACTCTTCTTCCCCATGAGCGAGCTCAGCGGCGACATCTGGCTCATGAAGCCCCGCCCCGAAACCACACCCAAGTAGCCCCCCAATGGTGGCGCACGCCCGCGGCGTGCCCCTGGGCCCATGGCCCAGGCGAGGCTCCAACCGCCTCCGCCGTCCAGACCCATCGCCCCGTCCGCAACCCGGCACCAGCAACACTGTCTCCTGACGGCGAGACGTCCTGCCCGTCACGCCACAGCACGTACTGCTCCTCCGTCCTAGGAATCACCAAGACCAGTTCCTCGAAACGCCATTCGCCGCCGGAACGAATCGCTTCAATCACCAAATACCCCTCTCCGCGGGGGCCGCTCACGGAGACGCTCACATCGGCATTCCCCTCACTCCCGCTCCAGTGCACGTTCCCGGTGGCCAGCCATCCAGCCTCGATCGGCGTGCCCATCGCTTCTCTGCAAGGTCGGCAGCGATTCGCTTCTCCAACGGCTAACCGGACTGGTTCCGACGAGCCGATGAGCGCCAGAACCCCAATAACCACGGCAACAACAGCAACCACCGTCAGAGCCAACACTCCGGCGACGATGATGTGGTTGTGCCAACGCCTATGGCGCTCCCACCAACCAGGGTTCGAGCTCGCGTCGCTCAAACCTCCAGCACCACCTTTCCAAACTGCTTCTTCCCTTCCAGGTACTCATGCGCTGCCCGCGCCTCCGCCAGCGGAAACACCTGATCCACCACAGGCTTCAGAAGTCCTCGGTCGAAACAGCGCAACACGTCCCACAACTCGCCCATCGTCCCCATAAACGATCCCTCGAATCGCAACTGCCGAGCGAACAGGTGGTTCAAGTTCAGCGGCACTTCCCCCCCGGTTGTCGCCCCGCAAGTCACCAACCGCCCATGCGTCTTCATTACGCCCACCGAGTGCTTCCAGGTCGCGGCCCCCACGTGCTCGAACACCACGTCCACCCCTTGCTTGCCCACAATCGAGCGCACCTCGTCCCGGATGTTCTGCTCATAGTGGTCGATCACATGATCGGCCCCCAGCGCCTTCGCCTGCGCCAGCTTTTCGGGGCCGCCCGCCGTCGCAATCACCCGGCAGTTGTAGAGCTTCGCAATCTGAATGGCGGCAATGCCCACGCCGCTCGATCCTCCCAGCACCAGCACGTCCTCGGCCTGCTTCAACTGAGCATTGCCGACCAGCATGTGCCAAGCCGTCTGGAAAACCAGCGGGATCGAAGCCGCTTCCACAAACGTCAGCCCGCCCGGTATCGGCAGCGCATTCGATTCCGGGATCGCAATCAACTCCGCGTGCACGCCCGGATACTGGTAGCCGAAGAGTCCATAATCCGGACTCAAGTTGTCGGCCCCGCCCATCGCCTCGGCGCTCTGCCATGAATTCTTGCCCGGCGCCACGAGCACGCGATCTCCCGGCTTCACTCGTGTACAGAGGTCTCCCACGCTCACCACCTCCCCGGCGGCGTCGCTGCCCAGAATGTGCGGCATCGCCAACCGTAGGCCGGGGATGCCGCCCCGCACCCACAGATCCAAATGGTTCAGCGCACAAGCCTGAACCCGGATCAGCACTTCATTCGCGCGCGGCTGCGGCTCGGGCGCGTCCTCGACCACCACCACTTCCGGCCCGCCATGTTCATGAATTCGTACAACTCGCATAGCGGCCAATTCTAGCGCTATCGCCAATCTCCTAGGGCCGAACAGGGGCCGCGGATTCAAAAGTACGGTTTCGCACGTCCGGGCCGTTACAACTGCAACAAGCCCCGTGAACGCCTAGTGACCGGGTGCAAACTTGGCAGTGCCCCACGCTCTTAGACATACGAGGTACCAATCATGAACAGGCTAATCCTGACTCTCGCCCTTTGCGCGTCCTTCGCCACGGCGGCGGCCGCGCAAGAGGTGACGACGTCCACGCTCACCACAGAGCTCACTCCCTCCGCCGAGAATCCGCCGGTCGACACCGACGCATCCGGCAAGGCGGTCGTTGCCATTCACCAAGTCCGAGACGAGGACGGCGTACTCACCAGCGCCATCGTCGACTTCCGCATCATGTGGGCCTTCGGCCAACCCGAAACCGTCCGCGCCATGCACATCCACCGAGGGGCTGCCGGATCCAACGGCCCTGTCGTCATTGGCGCGCTGTTTGGTGACCCGCTGAACGCCCCCGCCGGCTCCGGGTCCTTCCTTCGCACGAGTGGCCCAATCACAGACCCGATGCGCCTTGAGACCGTCCAGGCCGTCCTCGACTACCCGGCCGGCTACTACGTGAATCTGCACAGCGTCTCCAGCCCGCCCGGCATCGTCCGCGGCAACCTGCGCCACGCCGATTCCATGCTGCTCATGACAACCGTCGAGAAGCTCTCAGCCGTCCAAGCCTCCGACGCCGCCCAAGACGACGAACTGGCCCTAATCAAGGCCAACGTCAACGCAATTGCACGCCGACTAGGAATCGTTCCGGTCGAATAGCCCCACAGGGAGGGCGAGCGCCCGCGCCCTCTCTTTAAAATCACACTACTCCTGCAAGTCAATTTCGAAGTAGAACAAGTCCTGCCCCGTCGCCAAGTTCTTGATCCCCGAGATATACATCCGCGCATTCGAAATCGGGTCCTCCGTATTGGTGATGTTGTAGTAGAAAAATCCCTGCGCCGATTCACCAGGCGCAAGCACCGGAGCCTCGAACGCCGAGTTCTCCACTTCCGGCTTCGCCAGCGGCCCCTTCTTCACCTTCGGACGATTCATTCCCGGAACCGACGGGATATAGCGCGGCTTGTCCCTCGGCTGCGCCCCCTTCGGGTTCCAGCGCACTACGTCCGCCGCCGGAATGTCGTCAATCCCCTCGCCGCGCGCTGAGATGTAGCGCACCGACATCCGCTCCAGGTTCAAGATAGCGTCGCCGCTGTTCGTCACCACCAAAAGCACGGGAAAAAGCCCGTACTTCATCGGCTTCGCCTTGTTGAAGGCTTCCTTCATCAGCACATCGGAGTGATACGGCTTGACCGCGACAGTCACCTTGCCTTGCGACTGCTTGGCGGGCAAATCGCCGGCGCTGAACCGCTGCAGCGCGCCCGCTCCAACCGCAGACGCCAGCAGCGCAGCCGATACAATCGCGATCCGGGACAATGACGTAGTTGGCATAATCGTGAAACTCGCTTGACGCCCGCAGTCTACAACTTACTGCTCACGGCCCTTGCGCCCTTGGCAGTCCCTCTGCTAGCGCTCCGGGCGCTGGTCAAGGGTCAACCACCGGCCACACTGGTCGAAAAATTCGGGCGGCTTCCGCCCTCATTCCATCAGACCCGCCCCGGCGCTGTCTGGTTACACGCCGTTTCCGTCGGCGAAGCCCAGTCCGCCGCCCCTTTATTGCTAGAACTTCGCAAACGTTTCCCAGCCCAGAAAATCTTCCTCAGCGTCTCCACGCCCACCGGACGCGCCGTCGCCGAGCGGCAGCTCGCTCATCTCGTCGACGGCGTCTTCTCCACTCCCTACGACTTCGCTTGGGCCGTCCGTGCCGCCCTCCGTGCCGTCCGGCCCCGCCTCCTCATCGTGCTGGAGACCGAGATCTGGCCCAACCTCTACCGCGAGACCCGCCGATCCGGAGCCGGCCTTCTCCTCGCCAACGCGCGCATGTCCGATCGC